>Ga0180216_1004586_pt1 | contig 10410 bp, 13 predicted proteins | sample eDN3rd37CBELigMG_FD_128879 | JGI IMG/M metagenome (GOLD analysis project Ga0180216, IMG submission 128879) | Enriched Miracle-Growth compost microbial communities from Emeryville, California, USA - eDNA 3rd pass 37_C BE-Lig MG (version 2)... ...
GCATGCCGTGCGTTGCTTGCGGTCCGTGCAATCTTTGCGTTCCTCGCTCGGGTTGCGTTGCAGGCATGCCGTGCGTTGCTTGCGGTCCGTGCAATCTTTGCGTATCTCGCTCGGGTTGCGTTGCTGACACGCCGTGCACAAAGTGCGAAACTTGCATTGCGTGCACGCAGTGCGTGGCTTGCACGCAATGCACGCATTGCGTTTCGTAGATTCGTGGCACTGCACTCAACGCACGGTGCCCCGCTTTGAGTCGAGCATTCAGTTCTTCGCGACGGCTATCTACTTATCAGTAGGAGTGCGAGGTCCTGGAGCTAGAGGGTGTGCTGTGCTTCACGCGACTTGAGTTAGGGGAGTAGGTAGCATGCACCGCGGCCGGATCCTCGGATTCGCCGATGTTCCGTCGGGGGGATGTCGGCTGTCGACGCAATTGCTGCGACCCCTCGACTTGTTGTGTGCCGAGTTCTCTATAGAGCGACTGAGGCGCCGAGGAGTAGGAGGGCGTCTATGGACCCGGTAGCGGGAGCAGTGAGCGAACTACTTGCACACGCGCGGGGGCATGAAGCAGCATCGGTCTTCGGATTGATTCCGACGATCGAGCGGCTCCGTGACCGTCCCTTGCAGGTGCTCTGCAACGACGATCTCGCCCCCGGCCTTTTCGGGGTCTGGCGCAGTTTTCCGGAGCGGGACGAGATTCACTACGCCCCGTGGGTCGCGGCTGTGGATCGGACCGTCGCTCACGAGTTCGGACACATGCTGTTGGGGCACAAGGGGGTGTCCGCGTTGGAGACTGCAAAACGGACGCTTCCCCCGGAGTGGCATGACATGGCCAGTTTGATGCTGCGCGAGTGTGGCCAGCTCGACGGTCTCGACGAGCCTCGGCGGCGCCTCGAGGTGGAGGCGGAGGCGTTCGCGTCGGAGTTGTGTCGGCGGATTGCCGGCGCAGGTGGGGCTCGGTCGGCTCGGATTCGATCGTTGCTGAACGAGGCGTTGTAGCGGTGTTCGCTTCGATCGTCGTGCCGGTCTTGTTGTGGTGGGTGGCTCTCACTCGGTTGTGGCGTTGGCGCACTTCGCGCTCGGTTCTAACGCTCGGTACCGCTGTGGTGTTCATCTTCATGGCGCTGCACACGACGGTGAACGTTGGTGCGGTCGATCGGCTCGTCAGCGAGGCCGTGGGGGTTGACAACGCCACGTCAGCGGTCAAGCACGGGATCTTCTTCGGAATCTGCCTGGGCGCCTCGATCATCATCGTGGCGCTTCGGGTGCCCGACGTCGATCGTCAACGTCGATGGATCGCACCTTTAACGATAGGTGCGACGGCTGCAACCGCGGTGGCGGTCGCGTTGTTCTTCTCGGCGCGGCCAGCTCCTCAGGCAAGTGATGGCTACCAGTTCGACGAGCTCTACGTTCATCTTCCGGGCTATGCAGAATCCGCAACCTTCGTGATGGCGGTGGCAGCAGTGCTGTGCACCGTCATCACGGTGGTGGTGTTGCTCGGCTGGGATCTGAGCACCCCTTCCGGGCGGGGGCTGGCGATCCTGGCCGGCGGGGTTGCTGTGCTGGCCTCGTATGCGTGGATCCGGGGCGGATACATCGCTGCGGCACGCCTGGAATGGGTCGAGACCTCGACCTCGGCGCTGGATCTGACGACCCGGCTGGCCCTGATCGGAGCGGTTCTCACCACGATCGGGTTGCTGTGGTCCTCCATCGAGGGGATATTCCGAAGTCACAAGCAGCGCCGGGACTTCGCGGAGCTGTACACGTTCATGGTGAAAGACCGGTGGCCTGGCGTAATGCGAGAATCCTGGTCCTCGATCACCCCCAGTCGCCGCATCTCGGATCGGGCGAGTGAAGTCCTCGACGCTTTGTCCATGCAGGCCGACGCGGACGATCTGCCCAAAAGCGGTGACTCGGCAACTCCCGAGGAGATCGCGCAGTGGGTCTGGACCGGGGAGGCCGGCGGCATCAGCATCGAGGGATTGCGCCCTCCGGCCGGAACCGATCCGGTGAAGTGGGTCCGCGCTCTGGGAACGGCGTTCACGAAGCGTCGCGACGGTGCCGAAGTAGCAGCTCGATGACTAAAGACGTCGCAGCCAGGCTTCTGACTGAAATAGCTGCGCCCTGGACCGTCAATATCGCGTCGTGCCTGGTCCTCGGCGTGGCGATCGGATACCCGGGTTGGGGGGCTTTCGTCGCGCTCTTCGCCGGCGTGCTACCGATGGCGATCATCGTGTGGGGCATCCTGCGCGATCGCCTCGGCAACCATCACGTGACAGAGCATTCCGAGCGGCACAGCCTGATCGTGGCCATTCTCGCCCTGGTGCTCGTGGCCCTGGTCGTGCAGCTCATCGCAGGCGGACCCGGCGAGATGATTGCGTTGACCTGCGCCGGGTTGGTGACCCTGGTAGGGATCGGGGTCTGGACCAGTGGGGTCGGTGTCAAGGCGTCGGTGCACATGGGGGTGTGGTGCGGCGTTGTCGCCGTCCTCGCGGTCGCATTGTCCCCCTGGTGGTGGACCGGATTGGTTCTCGCGCCGGCGATCGCATGGTCCCGGATGCGGTTGAAGCATCACACGAGGAAAGAAATCGCAGTCGGTGCTGGCACCGGACTGGTCATCGCGCCGCTGACGTATCTCGCGATCGTGAACTTCCCCTATTAGGGGCGGGTGGGTTCGTCGTCGTAGGGGTTATAGGCGCGAGCAGCCGCTTCGACGTCCTCGGTTCGCAGGGATTGCACCCACGAGATGTACCGGACGGCTTTTTCGAACGAGTCGTCGTCTGCGAAGTACTGAAGCGGGACGCGGAAGAAGTCGGCCAGATCCTGGGCGACTTTCAGGCCCGGATTGGGGCGCTGGCCGTTGAGCAGCATGGAGATGTAGCCCTGTGTGATGGAACCACCATTGCGGCGGATGCCCTCGACGATCTCGTTCATCGTGAACGGCCCCCGGTCCTTGGGGTGCACATTGTCGATCAGATAGCGGAGCTTTTCGGCGAATGTCGCCACGCTGGACCTCCTCGTGAATCTCGACAACGGCCAGGTGAACCGGGCTCGTCAAATCTACAAGCACCCCCAGTGTGTGAATCGACTCGCCGCCGGGTGGGCTCCGCTACGCCCATCGGATATCACCACTGTAATATTACGATCGTGATTTTGACCTTCGGGGGGTTTCCGATCGGATGGTCGGCGAAACGCGGCAGTGCGGGTGAATGTGCCGGCGGGGTCACCGCGCCGGTCTGCCCGACCGTCGGTGAGCGCGCATCCACAGCGCTCTCACCTGTTCCTCGGTCGTGTCGAAGATGCGTGCCAACTTCAGGCATTCGGCATCGGTCAACGGGCGCTCGCCCCGTTCGAGACGGGAGTAGGTGGACTTCGACAACCCCAGCTCATGAGCAATGTCGGCCTGCGCCAGGCCCTGTCGGGTCCGCCAGCTCGCCAGGGTCTGCACATCGTCGGGGACGACAGCGAGTTCGCTCACTGCAACGTCGAGGACTGAAGCCACGCGTTCGAGCGCACTCGGGCTCGGTGCCCCCTCGCCGGTCTCCCAGCTTCGGATGGTGTTGTACGTGACCCCGGACAGGCGTCCGAGGTCGGAGCGGGACAGGCCCCGTTCGCGGCGCACCTCGGTGAGCCGGGTGGGATCGAACCCGTACAGGGCGCGGCGCGGCACACTCACCTCCGTCTCGGGTCCACTCCGGTAACTCTCGCACCAACTTTGCCGCATATGCGCAGCTAGGTGGAAATCACCGCCGACATTCTGTAGGAAATAACTGTGGGAAATAACTTCGATCTGGAGTAAGGTCGTAGCCGTGAAGGAGGGAAATATGAGCGCGTGGCCCAAACGCTTTGCGGCCGTATCATTTTCGGCGGCTGTGCTGGCTACTGCCGGCCTGGGTACCGCCCCGGCCTATGCCCAGTCGAGCACGGGCGATGAACCGCACTGGCTCGGTGAGCTGGTCTCGGACTGCCCGGATCTGTACGTGCTCGGGATGCAGGGCACCACCGAGACGTCACCGGATGCGCCGGTGAAGGTCGATACCGGAATGCTGGCGAACATCATGGGTCCGTTGCTCGATCAGGCCCGTGAGCTGGGCGCGAGCGTGGATCGGGCGTATGTGCCGTATCCCGGTTCGTTCGGTGGCCTGACGCCGGGCGGCACCGAGTCGTATGTCGAGTCGGTGACGGCGGGGGAGGAGAACCTGTCGCGGGCGGCGCAGAAAGTGCTCTCGCAGTGCTCCTCGGCCAAGCTCGCCGTGGTCGGGTTCTCGCAGGGTGCCCATGCTGCGTCGAACTTCCTGCGGTCGGTCGGTAACGGCAGCGGGGTCGTTCCGGCCGGCTCGATCGCGGCCGGAGCGCTGTTCGGCGCTCCGACCCGCAGCCCCGGATCGGGACTGTTTCCCGGGACCTCGCAGACGGCCCCGGCTGCGGTTCCCGGCACCAGGGGAGAGGCGATCAAGGCGCTGTCATCGGTGTCGTTCACCGCTCCTGATGGGGGCGGTATCGGGCCGGTCGCCGATCTGACCAGCAGCTACGGCAGCCTGTCGGGACGGGTGTCGTCCTGGTGCCAGGGCGGGGATCTGGCCTGTGATGCCCCGGCGAACGCCCCGGTCGTGCGGGCGGTGGTCAACGTCGCCGGTCAGGTCGAGGTCGGCGGGGATCCGTTCGTCGCGATCTCCACGGTCGGGCGGGCACTGGCATCGACGGCGTTCAAGACCGCCGTCGATGTGGTCAACCAGGACATTCAGGCTCCGAAGAATGCGCTGTCGGCGATCTCGGTCCAGCCGAAGAAGACCATCTCGCAGCGTCTGGCCGAAGCGTCCGATCCTCGGGCCACGCCACCGACGGGGCAGGAAGTCACCGCAGCGTTGATGAAGGTCGGGTTGATCGGCATCAATGCGGCGGTCACGGTCGTCAAGAAGGTGCTGACCCCGGAGACGATCGCAGCGGTCGCGGCGGCCGGGTTGGCCAATCCGGCCGCGGCCTTCGCTGTGCTCGCGGCCAAGACGGTCAGTGTGCTGCCCGAGCTGGTCCCGCCGGCGACCTCGCAGCGGTTGGTGCGGCAGGCATTCCAGGTCGTGCAGAACGAGGTCAAGGCCAATCGGGATGCGTTCGACCTGGTGGCAATGACGACGCTGCGCAATGTCGCCGCCGAACACGGCTCCTACGGCTCGGTCCCTGCCACGGCCAGCGGGCAGGCTCCGACCCGGTTCGCTGCGTCCTGGCTCGCGGCCGCCGCAGCCGATATCCGGGCTGCGGCAGACCCCGCCGTCTCCACGTCCACCTCGGTGACCTCGACGTCCACGTCCACGTCGACGACGCCGCCCGTGACCTCTGCGACCGTCTCGACCATCACGTCGTCGCAGACGGCGACGTCCACCACCTCGGCACCGGCGGTGAGCACCACGACTGTGGTCGACGCGGGACCGACGGTGCTCGATCAGGGCGGCATCTCGGCCGCCGAACTCAATTGATTCACGCCTCGACACAGAAGAAAGAGAAGCGAGTATGAGCAAGCATCGCAGGGCATCGCGCATCGCCAGGGCGAGTGTCGTGCCCGCCACAGCCGCCGCGATCGTGGCAGCGGGCACCGGCCTGGCCTCGGCCGATCCGGTGGAACTGCCCTCGCAGGGTGGGGTCACCACCCCGGCACCGTCCACTCAGGGCGGTACCACCAGCGCGCCCGAGCCTCCGGCCAAGCAGATCTACTGGACCCCGCCGCCGGCGCAGCAGCGCGAGTATGCGCCGCTGCCGGACTACAACTACGACACGAACCGCTACGAGCGGCAGTCCGCTCCGCCGCCGATCGACCCGCTAGAGCTGCGTGCTCCGCAGCCGGTCACCCCGGAGCCGATCTACATCGCTCCGCCCGAGAAGATCATGGTCGGGGACATCCACTTCAACCAGCCGAACTGGGTCACAGACGACGACCGCGAACGCACCAACAACACCGCCGGCCTGATCCGCTCGGATGTGGCGACGTTCTACAAGTCGGTCGGTATCGAAGCCAGCCGCGCCGATCGGGTAGCAACCGCTCAGATCACGGCAACCGCCGTCGGCGCGACTGCGGTCGGCACGGCGTGCGCCGTCGGTGGTGGCGCACTCGGCGGAACGATTGGTGGCCTTGCCGGTGCCGGGATGGCCGGCATGGTTCCGTTGCCGCCTCCGCTGCCCCAGATCACCACCGGTGTCGCCGGTACCGCCCTCGGTACCGCTGTCGGCGCGACGCTGGCCGGTGTGCCCTGCGCCGTCGGTGGTGGGTTGGTGGGTTTGGCTGCCGGGACCGCTTTCGGTGCCGGTGACGACGAAGGCCAGCCCATCGAGGTGGAACTGCCCGACGTGCACCAGGAGGTGCTCACCGAGCAGGCCGACTCCACGGTCGAGCAGTGGCAGACCTCCGGACCGGCCGGACAGGCCGCCGCCGACGCCGTTCAGAACGTCGTGCAGACCGCTCCGCAGGTCGATTCGCAGGTCCGCGAGTGGGTCAAGGTCCAGCCCGGTGGTGAAGGGGTAATCGCCGGTGTGGACAACATGATCAACACCTTCTTCGACGGCTCGGCCGGCACAGCGGCCGAGATGATCTCCACCGCGATCGGTGACGGCATCGTGCCTGCTTGACCTGCCCGAACAGTTTTCCGGTGGGGGCGGTAGCCCCGCCCCCACCATCCGACGAGGGGGAACACTTTGTCGACCGACAATCGAGGCGCACTCTTCCCGGACGTGACCGAGCACTACGGGCCGCAACCGACTCCGGCTGAGAACACCGACGCCGAAGCGGTGCACTTCCCGATCCCGGACGAGACGATCGTCGACGCGGCGGTGGCGGCCTCAGACCTCGAGCCGGTCGCTGCCGACACCACCGGGGAATACGACGACGATGCGGTCATCCAGACCGATCTGGAGCCGATCGGCATTGCTGAGGCCACCATCGTCGACACTGCACCGGCCCCGATCCCACAGACCCCGGGCAGCACCGGCGCCGCCCCGCACCGTGACACCGAGGCAGAGGACGATCCGTATGCCACCGCCCCGGACTGGGTGCGCGCCCACATTCCGCGAGGACCGCTGGTGATCTCGCAGCGCAGCCGCGGGGGGCTCAAGTCCGCGATCGGTCGCAGCCGTGCTCCCCGTCGCATCCCGGCCGCGCCCGAACTCGTCGAGCAGACCGCCGCTGCGCCGGTCACCGACACCGCTGCCGCTGCTCCTGCGAAGCCCGGTGGCGATCGGTCCCGGACCTGGATGTTCGTCGGTGGCGGTATCGCTGCCCTGGCAGCGATTTCCGCGGTGGTAGTGAACGTGATGAGCACCGGCACCGACGAACCGGAGGCGCCGCTGCCGCCGGTCACCGCAGTGGCCTCATCGTCGGCGACCCCCACCACGACCGAGGCGGTGGCAGCCCCGGCGTGGTGTGCCCCGGTCACCGAGCCGGATCGGATCGTCGGCAACGGCCCCGGTGGACGCGATTCCGGTCCGGCGGTGATCCAGGCATTCGAGCACGCCTACTACGTCCAGCGGGACGGCGAGGCCGTCGCAGAGCTGATGGTCCTGCCCGGCAACGATATTCAGAGCTTCATCGACGCTGTTCCGGCCGGGACCGAGCACTGCGTGACCGTGCTGCCGACCGAGGACCCCAACCGCTGGTCGGTCGATGTGCTGCTGAAGTTCCCGCCCGTAGGAGACGAAGGCATCCACAAGCAGTGGATCACCACCATGCCCGCCGACGGCGGCTTGAAGATCGCGAACGTGGAGAACCGATGAACAACGTTGTTGCATTTCGACGTAGCCCGAAAATCGAGCAGCCCGAACACCTCTCGGCCGTGGTGGTGGCCGGCTCCGGGGGAGCGGCCGCGACCACGACCTGCCTCGGCCTGGCCACCGCCCTGCGCCTGGGAACCGATGCACAGGTCGCGGCGATCGACGGCACCTTCGGTGGCGGAAACCTGCTCGATCGAGCCGGGGTCGAACCGATCGACTCAGCGCGGGCGATTCGCCAGCTCGGCTCCCGCATGGCCCTGAGCAGTGCCGGGGCCGTCGTCGTCGGCCACGGCGAATCTTCAGATTCGGCGCTGGTGGACAGCCTGCTCGCCGACCGGCATCTGGCCCGCATTCACGATGTCGGCACCGCCGTGCGGTTACGTTGTCTGACCCCGTTGATCGAGGCGGGCGCTGCGATCGTCGTCGCCACAGCGCCTCGCGCCGAACCGCTGGCCCGGATGCGAAGCGCACTCGAATGGCTCATCGGCACCCACGGACGCGACGTGCTCTCCCACACGGTGGTGGCGATCTCACACCAGCTCCCGCAGAGCGTGGTCGATCTGACCCCGATCCGCGACGCACTGTCCCCACTGGTCGCCGCGTTCGTCGAAGTGCCGTTCGATGCGAACTTGGCGCGTCCCGGCGCCGTCGATCACCGGCATCTGTCGGTCGCGACGATCGACGCCTGGACCGATGTACTCGACGCTTTCGGCCGCATCGAGGTCAGCCACCACGACGCCGACCATCAGACAGGCACAGGAGAGCTGGCATGAGCATCCGCGAACACACCAGCGCCGACGCTCGTATCGAGCCGTACCCGGTGCCGACTCCCGGACCTGCGCTCTGGCTGCTCGGCGCGCACGGCGGATCCGGCGTGTCCACCTTGGCCCAGTACTGGAGCTTCGCCGACGACGCGAAGCGTCAATGGCCGTGCGGGAATGCCCGAGAGATCGAATCGCCCTATGTCGTGGTCGTCTGCCGCGAAACCATCCAGGGCCTGTCCAGTGCCCACGATCTGATCCTCGAACACCGCAACCGCGATCTGGCCTGCGAACTGCTCGGTCTGGTCACCGTGGCCAATGCCGCCGGTCCGCTACCGAAGGACGTGCGCCAACTGCGTTCGATCGTCACCGGCGCGGTCCAGACGCACTGGTCGATCGGCTGGCATCGCTTCCTGGCCTCGGCCGCCCGGTCGAGCCTTCCCACCTGGCATGCCCTCGACGGCGTGCCTATCCAGACCAAGGGAGCCGTGATCACAGTTCCCGAGGACGTGATCGCTGCCGGCGTCGGCATCGTCACAGCAATCCAATCCGCCCTGCCGACCTTGGGGTCGGGGCAGTAATCACCCGGAGGGACACACTCATGATCCAGACCGTTGTGGACGTCACGTATCTCGCGCAGGGCGCCGTCAACTTCGACATCAACCCGGAAGTGCCTCCGGGCGCGAACGGCCTGCTCAAGCTGCTGAACTGGCTGCTGTGGGGCGTGACGCTCGCGTGCGTGGCAGCCCTGATCTTCTCGGGCGGCAAATTCGCGTGGGAGAAGTGGCAGCACGGGAGCGGCGACTCGCCGAAGATGCTCGTCGGATCGCTCGTCGGTGCGATCGTGGCGATCTCGGCGAACCAGATCCTCGGTGCCGTCACCTCTGCGGCGTAAGGGCAGGGGTTAAGCGATGCAGGTATCCGCTCAAGGGGTCGTCCCCCTGCCCGGCGAGGTCGTCGACGGCTTCCAAACGCTGCTGGGCTATGCGGCCGGGATCGTGTTCATCCTGTGCGTGGCCAAAGTGATCTTCGTCGGCGGACGCCTGGCCTGGGACCACAAGCACGGTGCCGGCATCGAATCCCCCACCGCCGCCGAGTTCGTCGCAGCGAACCTCGGTGCGATCCTCGCCGGCGGCGTGGCCGCGACCATCGCCACCATCCTGCTGGCCACCGCCCAGGGGCCACAAGCACAGCAGATCGGAAGCGGCCATTCCCCGACGGTCATCGACCAGCTCGAACAGATGCAACAGCAACAGCAATCCGGCAACGAGGAGAACGAACGATGATGCGTCGGTGGGCGCGAGCAGCGGTGGTCGCGGTGGCGCTGGTTGCCACCAGCTGCGGAGGATCGAACACCCCCGATACCGAGCTGTCGATCACCGATCCACCGCAGATCAACCGGTGGATCACCGTCGGCGGGATCGAGGTGCCGATCGGCACCACCGACGGCCCCCGGGGCGGTGAATGGGAACCCTTCGCCGGATTCAGCCACACCCCCCAGGGAGCGGCGCTGGCGGCGATCACCCAGTCGGTGCAGCTGTCCACTGCTTCTGATCGCGCTTGGCCCCAGGTCCTGGCCGGTGTAGCCGCACCCGGCGAAGGCCGCGACCTGTACGCCGCCCACCGGGCGCTGGTGGAGATTTCGGGAACCGACCCCGAGATGGTGCCGACCATCGTCGGCTACACCATCACCGATTACAGCGACGAAGCTGCCACCGTCGGTGTCGTGCAGCGCTTCTCCGATGACTCGCTCGCATCCTCGATCACCCAGGTGGTGTGGAGTGACGACGACTGGCGACTGCACCTGCCCAGCGACACCGCCGCCACCATCACCGCTCTCGACGAAGTGCCGTCGGAGCTGGTCGATCTCGAGGAGACCCGCAAGTGACCGAGCAGAACACCA
>Ga0180216_1004587_pt1 | contig 10409 bp, 11 predicted proteins | sample eDN3rd37CBELigMG_FD_128879 | JGI IMG/M metagenome (GOLD analysis project Ga0180216, IMG submission 128879) | Enriched Miracle-Growth compost microbial communities from Emeryville, California, USA - eDNA 3rd pass 37_C BE-Lig MG (version 2)... ...
ACGCAGTCGAAGGCAGGCGGTCGCAGGCGGTCGAAGGCGTCGAAGGCGGTCGCAGGCAGGCGGTCGAAGGCGGTCGCAGGCGGCGCCACATGGCCACTGATGACGTCATCGATGGGAAGCGGAGGAGGAGGAGGAGGACGAAGAAGAAGAAGAAGAAGAAGAAGCGGACGAGGAGGAGGAGGAGGAGGAGGAGCAGCAGCAGCAGCAGCAGCAGCAGCAGCAGCAGGAGCAGGAACAGGAGGAGGAGGAGCAGCAGCAGCAGCAGCAGCAGCAGGAGACGCAAAGCGGCAGGCAGACGGTAGGACGGCAGCAGGCGGTAGGACGGCAGGCAGGCGGTAGGACGACAGGCAGGCGGTAGGACGGCTGGAGAAGACAGTCGCCGCTGGCGCCGCGCACGCCGCGCACGCCGCGCACGTTTAGCAGCCATGGCGGAGGCGGCGGTGTTCCGGACGGTGTACCCGCGCGAGTACATCCGCGCGTTCCTGCGCGAGGGCGTGCGCCCCGACGGGCGTCCAGCCACGCGCGTTCGCAAGACGACGGTGCTAGCGGGGCCCGCGCTCGTCGCCAACGCCCACGGCGCCGCGCTCGTCCGGCTCGGGTCGACCGCTGTCATGTGCGCCATCTCGGCCGAGATCGCCGAGCCGCGGCTCGCCGCACCCCGCGACGGCTACCTGGGTAAAGGCCCCGCTGCCCACGCGGCAAGCGGCTGCGCCCTTGTGCTGACCAGAGTGGCGCTACGTTTCGCGCTGGCCCTACAGTGGCCAATGTGGACCTGCTGCCGATGGCGTCGCCGCGGTACCGGCCGGGCCCGCCCAGCGACGAGGCCCAGTCTCTCAGCCAGCGCCTGACAAACACCCTGCAGAGGTCAGCGCTCTCCAGCTCACGATTGCCGCACACGCCTCGGCGCGCGGCTAACGCGGCGCCGCGTTCCCGCCGCATTCGGCGTCGCCCACGCGTCAGCTCGGGCGTGGTGCCGCTGGACCAGCTCTGCGTGGAGGCCGGCAAGGCCGTGTGGGCGCTGCACGCCGACGTCGTGACGCTCAACAGCGACGGCAACCTCTTTGATGCAAGCCTCGCCGCCGTCGTGGCCGCCCTGCGCGCCCGTACGCCTCCGCGTGCTGCTGCCCTTCGCATCGGTGGGCCGGCGCTGAGAGCGCGCCCCGTGATCCCGCTCGCTCGCCACGTGTCCAGTGCGCCTGCCCAAGAGCCGCTACGACCCCGAGGCACGGCAGGTGTTTGTGGCGCCGGAGAACACGATCCCGCTGCAGCTGGGGCCGTACCCGCTCGCTGCCACCTTCGTGCGGATCGACGAGTACGTGGCGCGCCGGCCCGGGACGCGGGGAGGATAGGGACAGGGCAAGCCCCTAAGTTGCGGCCGTTTGCACCTCCGGACATGCCGCCGCCCCAGCACGCTGCTGGCCGACCCGACGGATGAAGAAGCGGCCATGGCAGACGCAGTCGGCACGGCCGTGGCGCGCACGGACGGCCAGCTGGTGGCGTACTACCAGCCGGGTGGGACCAAACCGCTGGCGGCGGCGCACGTCAGCCAGATCACCGCCGCCGCCGCGGCCCGGGCGGGCGAGCTCGCCGCGCTCATCGATGCGGCGATCGCCGCGGCCGCGGCCGACGCCGCATAGAGCGTGGGGCATGCACGCAGGTTGCATTGCGCTCGCATTGTACAACTAGTTCCTTCTGTACATAGGTTTCTATGAAAGCTCCCGGTAGAGGAGCGTCTTTACATTTCGCCGCCGCCGCGCGTGCCCTGGTTGCGGTCGCGCATGGCGCTGGCCTCCTTGGCGCGCTGGGCCTCCAGCTTGGGGCACTGGGCGATGCGGTGGCCGAGACCGCCGCAGAAGGAGCAGCCCTTGTCGTTGTCGTCGCCCAGCAGCACGTTGTCCTCGTACTCCTCCAGCGCGGCGAGCACGGGCGGCACGCGCTGCTTCGCCTCGATGAGCAGGTGCTTCAGGTCGAGCAGGATCTGCTCCGAGCAGTTCTTGTTGATGAACGTCGTCGCGACACCGGTCTTGCCCCGACGGCCCGTACGGCCAATGCGATGCACTGTTGCTCGGCGTCCACGCCCAACAAGCAAGGCGGCGGCGAGCATGTCAGTACAGGCACGCAGCGGCGACGGACGCGCGGCGGCTGGGGCGCGAAACGTACCATAGTCGTCAATCTCCTTGGGCATGTCAAAGTTGATCACGTGCTGAATGCCGTCAAAGTCCAAGCCTGCGATGCACCCGCCAACCCGGCCGGAGCGCGCGTTCAGCGTCAGCCCCGCTGCACGACGTCGGCCCGCGAGCGTCCCCGCGCGGTACCTTTGGACGCGACGTCGGTGGCCACCAGCACGTCCTTCTTGCCCGACTTGAACGCGCGCACGGCAAACTCACGCTCCTCTTGGTCTGCAGTCCACAAAATGCAACCACGCAGCGCACTTACGCGTCAGCCGCGAGCAGCGCTCGGCAGCGGGCCGCGCCCCGCACGCACGCCGCACCTTTGCCGCCGTGGATGGCGACCGCCTCGACGCCCTTGAGCAGCAGGTACTCGTGGATGTCGTCCACGTCGTTCTTGTTCTCTGCAAAGATGAGCACGGGCGGCGCCGTCTTTTGCAGGCACTCGAGCAGGTACACGATCTTGGCCTCCTGCTTGACGTACTCGATCTCTTGAATCACGTCCAAGTTGGCCGCGCCGGCACTGTTCGTCCACCCCCCCACACAACCGCAGCGGGCCGCGGCCGGCGTCAGCGTCGGCGCTCGGCGACCACGCGTCCCCGCACGGTGGCGCCGCGTACCGTCCGACGTTGACAATGACCGGCTGGACCAGGGCCGACTTGGCAAAGTTTTGGATCTTTTTGGGCATCGTGGCCGAGAAGAGCAGCGTTTGCCGTTGTGTCTGAGCACGACCTAAGAAGCAGCAGACCTGCAGGCGCGGCTTGGTGAACCACTGAACCGCATCATACGCTCGCCCGCGGCCGACGCGCCACGCACCTTGAAGTACGAGATGATCTCGCGCACGTCCTCCTCCGAGCCCATGTCCACCATGCGATCGGCTTCGTCCAGCACCAGCAGCCTGTGCCATGCGCCACACCGGCCGCGCCGCGCGCGTCGGCCCCTTCAGCGCCCGTCTCCGGCGCGGCGGTTACACCGCCGTGCGCGACGTACTGGCAAATGTCCAGGTTGAGCTTCTTCTTCTCCAGCATGTCCTTCAGGCGGCCGCACGTGGCGACGACGATGTGGACGCCGCGCCGCAGCACGGGCGCCTGCTCGGCCATGTTGATGCCGCCGATGCACAGGAGCACGCGGATCTCCGGGAAGCCGTCGCGCTTGAGGTGGTCCGCCAGGTGCACGCAGCCCTCGTAGATTTGCGAGGCCAGCTCGCGGGACGGCACGACGACGAGCGAGATGGGCCCCTCCTTCTCGATGAGCGGCAGCTTCAGCTCGGCCTCGAGCGCGCGCATCACCATGGGCAGCGTGAAGACCATCGTCTTGCCGGAGCCGGTGAAGGCGATGCCGATCATGTCGCGCCCGCTGAGCGCCACGGGCAGGCCCTGGATCTGGATGGGCGTCGGGCGCGTGATGCCCTTGGCGCGCAGCGCGCTGATGACGGCCGGCGGGAAGCGCATCTCCTGGAAGGACTTGATCGGCGGCGGGATGTTGTCGCCCTCAACGACGATGTGCCACTTCTCGCGGACGGCGTCGCGCTCCTTCTCGCTCATCTCGCGGATGTGCCGCGGCGGCCGCCAGCTCGTCTTGAGCGCCTCCGTGTACACGATGCCCTTGGCCAGCTCCTGGTCCGTCATGAGCTTCTTCCGGTTCTCCAGCGCGCTCAGCAGCTTCTGCTCCTCGCGCCGCGCGCGCTCCTCGGGCGTCTCCTGGTGCAGCGCGGCCTCGCGTTTGAGCTCCTGCGCCTGCTCCAGCAGACTCTTGCCGGACTGCGGGCCGAGCCGCGGGGCCGACTCTTTCTCGCTCTCGCTCTCCTGTTGCGCAACCGCGCGATAAGCAAAGGGCGCGCACGCATCAGCACGAGCTAACCCCCAGCGGCCGGCGGGCAACCGCGGTGCGAGGACGCGTACCGACTCGCGGATGGCCCGCTCCACTTCCTGCGCGATCGTCTGCACCTTTTGGCGCTCCTGCATCTTGCGCTGCTTCAGCGGCACGTACGGATCGCCGTCGGTTTCCTGGGGAGGTGCCCGCCAACCACACACCAATAAAAAGAGCGGGCGAGCGTGAGCCCGTTATCGGGCGGGCGCGGTGGCGGCCGCGCTGACCCGGGCGTAGGCATACCTTGAGGTATGACGGCAGGTCCTCCTCCTGCTGGGCCAGCGCCCGCAGCCGCTTGCTGGGCCGCTCCACGGTGGCCATGCTTGCGGTGCCGTTCGCCGCCGGCGCGGCGGCGTCAGCCGTGCCGGTGGCGGTGGTGGTGGCGGTGCTGCTTGCGGCGTCGCTGCTCATCGCTTCTCGCAACGTTGTCTCCGGGTCCTTTTCCAGCCGCTGCGGCGGATGCAGGGGAGCGTACGCCGGCGAGGCAGCGTGGCGCGGAGGGCGTCGAGGGCGCGTCGTCGGCGTTGCAGGGCGCGTTGCGGGTCGTCGCAGTCAAAAGTGGCGCAATCAGAACGTTCCAGAACATTCGCGAACGTTCTGCTGCGCACAAATAGAACCTTCGAGAACCTTCCAGAGGGTTCGTTTGTTCCTCTGACAGGTTCTGACACTGTGGAGGGGCACTCCCGGCGGCTTCACTTCTGAGCTTTGATCGTCCTGTTGTCACGGTGTGGCTGCCGCCTCGACCGGCCGGCTCCCCCTTCATCGCCACCCAAGGTGCGCACCCGGCGCCCGTTGCCTGACCGGCGGCGACGGCGGTGGAGCAGGGAGGGCGTGGGACGGCTGGCGATGCGCGGACGACGCGGATGGAAGGAAGCCCACGGTGCTGCTGGACTGTGCGCGCCCGTGCGGATGGGCGATGGACGCGGCGATGCGACCGCCCATCGCGACCACGGCGGGCCCGCATGGGCGAGGCGCGACGCGCCTGTGCATGGGCCCCATCGTGCAGCGGGCCGTGCCGATGGGCAGAGGCGCGGCGATGGGCCGATGGATGATGCGGGGGGCGCTGGCCCGTCCGTACGGAGCTGGGCGCTGGCGGGAGCATGCGCTCTGGCGCGCTGGACATGGGAGCTGCGGGGCGCGCGCGCCGCTCACACGCGGCCCATGCGAGCAGCATGCAGACCGCTTGCTGGAGAGCACGCTGTGCTAACGCCTGTGCTGTGCATGCCGTCCTGGCTGGCTCTGCGAATTCGTGCAGATGGCGCGCGCGGCCCCCCACAAGCCGATCATCAAGAAGCGCCGCGCCCAGGTGATCCGGCACCAGGCGGACCGCTATGTCAAGCTCAGCCAGCGCCGGACGTGGCGCAAGCCCAAGGGCATTGACAACCGCGTTCGCCGCCGGTTCAAGGGCCTGATCCGCGAGCCGACCATCGGCTACGGTTCGGACAAGAAGACCAAGTACATGCGCCCGGACGGCTTCAAGACCTTCCTGATCCACAACAAGAAGGACCTGGAGGTGCTGCTCATGCACAACCACGTGTACGCGGCCGAGATCGCGAGCACCGTGTCGTCCCGCAAGCGCGTTGAGATCCTCAAGCGCGCCCAGGAGCTCGACATCAAGGTGACCAACAAGAACGCCAAGGTCCGCAGCGTCGAGACCGCGTAAGCGGGCTGGACGTGGCCTTGAAGCGAAGCGAAAAAAAGTGGGGCCCGTCACGCCGCCGCGGCTCCGTGTACACAACCTGGTGCGGCACCATAAACATCCGAAATCGAAGCGCAAGCTGTGTGCTGGCTGGCATTGTGAAAGAGCGTCGGCGGGGCGGCTGGCTTCGGCACGCGCTGGCCGTGGCGACAAAGCCGCGCGAACAACCCATGGCGGCAAGGCACGGCAGCGTGTGGCTCTCGGGATATCTTTTTTACTGGGCGTGCCGCCCCTGGCATCTGCCGGCAGCGCAGGCGGCACGCACGCTGCGCCATAGGAGAGTGAGAAGGTGTGCTTGTCACTAGGATGCCAGACGTTTAGAGCGCGACAATGGAACAGTGTGCTTTCGTGCAGGGCGTCCTTCATGGAGTTCAGAGCCATCCGGTGCCTCGTCGACGCAGGCGGTGACATCTCGCCCGTGTGTGCCTCGGCGACCGCGTCCTACCGACTTCCTTGCGCGCCACGCGCCCGTCCTTAGCACGCTGCGCGATCTCCTCGGTGGCATCCTTTCATAGGCCCAGCGTCCATAGCACGCTTCCATCGCACGCTTCCCTAGCACGCGTCGCGGGTCCGCGCGTCCCCGACATTCGCATGGCGGTTCTGCCGGTCGTCTGCCGCCATTCTGCCACTGGGACAGCGGGACGCGGCGGCGACGGCGACGGCGACCACGGCGCGCGCGGAGGCCGTGGCGAGGCCGCGAAGAGGCACTTGGGAGGCCTTAAAAGGCCGCGACGAACGCCGCCTCAGAAGGCCGCGAAGAAGGCCTCAAAAGGTCGCGAAGAAGGCCGCGAAGAAGGCTAAGGAGGCGCGAAGGGGAACCTGGATGGGAGGACAACGGAACCGGGTTGAAGCAGGTCGCAGCGGAGTAGGGCCGACGGCATCAGGACGCTAGGACAAACACCGGGGTGACGGAAGGAAGACGCGCCGGCTGTTAAGCTCGCTCCTGTCGCGCTGTTGCTAGCAGCCACTGCGGCTGCCCCGCCCGTCCAAGGCGGGGCCCCCAGGATGAAAGGCGTGAGCGCCTCTGCACAAGCGGCGGCGATTCGGGCTATCCAGCTGAAGCGACGCCACCGCGGCGCCGGCGCACCGGCCGCGGCTGGGGCGGCCAGCGGCGCTAGCAGTACCAAGGCAGCCGGCGCGGCGGGACCGGCCAAGGCCGGCGGCGCGGACGACGCGGACATGGGTGGGCCGGGCCCGGAAGGGTCGCCGCGCCTCGGGGCGTCGAGCGGCGGCGGCGGGCGGCACGCCGACCACGACGACCGCAGCAGCGGCGAGGACGACGACGACTACTCGTCGACCGACGATAGCCGCAGCGGCAGCAGCGGGAGCGGGAGCAGCAGCGACGTGAGCGAGTCGGACGAGGACGACGAGGACTACCGCAAGGGCGGTTACCACCCGGTCCGCATTGGCGAACAGTTCAAGAACGGGCGGTACACCGTCGTGGGCAAGCTGGGCTGGGGCCACTTTTCGACCGTGTGGCTCGCCCGCGACAACGAGTACGCAGGGCGGGATGCGCTCCGGCCCCGGCGCACGCAGCGCGGAGGGGAACGCGTGCTCACATTGCCAAGCCGTTGGCGGCGGCGGCGGCGTGCCGCCACGCAGGGCGCGGCGGTACGTGGCGCTCAAGGTCGTGAAGAGCGCGTCGCACTACCGCGAGACGGCGCTGGACGAGGTCAAGCTGTGCCAGCGGGTGGCCGTGGCCGACCCCACGCACCCGGGCCACATGCACGTCGCGGAGCTGTTGGACAGCTTTGAGCATGCCGGGCCGCACGGCGTCCGTACGTGCACGGCCACGCCAGTGCGAGCAGCCTAGCACAACGCGCGGCGCTGTAGGCTGACCCCGCCCGCCCCGCGTCCTGCACCGCGCACGCGTGGCTAGACGTGTGCATGGTGTTTGAGGTGCTGGGCAAGAACTTGCTGTGGCTGATTCGCAAGTACAAACACCGGGGCATCCCCGTCCCGCTCGTCAAGCAGATCGCCAAGCAGGTCCTGCTGGGCCTGGACTACATGCACCGCGTGTGCGGCATCATCCACACCGACCTGAAGCCGGAGAACGTGCTCCTGGGCACCACGCCCGAGGCCGTCGAGGCGCTGGCCGCGGAAATGACGCGGAACCCCAAGCCCAGTACGCTCGGGGCACGCAGAAGACGCGCCTCTACCATTGCTGGCCGGCGCTCACGCGAAGCTGCGCACACTGATGGCGCTGGCGGCACAGTCCACCCGGCAGCACAGCGCGTGCTGGCCGCCCAGGCCGGCAACAAGAGCGGCAGCCGGCCCGCCGGCGCAGCGGCGACTCCGGCAGAGGGCGTCAAGCTGACCAAGAACCAAAAGAAGCGGCTAAAGAAGAAGCAAAAGAAGCACCAGCAGCAGCAGCAGCAAGCCGCCGGCTCGGCTGGGGCAGCGCCCGCGGCCGGCGGGCACGACAGCGACGACGAGAGCAGCGACGACGACAGCGACGGCGAGAGCAGCGCCGCCGATGTTGCGCAGCCCGCGCCGGTCGCGGCCGCGGCCGGGTCGGACTCGGCAGAGGCGGCCACGGCCGCGACGGACGGCTTGGAGGCGAAGACGCCCAGCGGCGTCGTGGACGAAGTGCAGCGCGGCATCGTCGGCCTGGCCGTGGCTGGCGGCAGCCGCCCCACCACGGCCCCGCCCGCAGCCGCGCCGGCGCCGGACGCGGGCCTCGCCGCACTGTCTCCCGTCGCGAGCCCATCCGGCATCCTGAGCCCGCGGCTGGACACGAGCGCGCCGCCCCCCATCTTCAAGATTGCCGACCTCGGCAACGCGTGCTGGGTCGACCGCCACTTTACGGAGGACATCCAGACACGGCAGTACCGCGCGCCCGAAGTGCTCATCGGTGCCGAGTACAACACGACCGCGGACATGTGGTCGTTTGCTTGCATGGTGCGCGGCGGGGGCGCCGCGCCAGACTGAGGGCGCGCAACAGGCACGTGGCTGAGTGGAATCGGCCGCCGCATGCACGCACGCCGCGTGGGCAGATCTTTGAGCTGGTCACGGGCGACTACCTCTTTGAGCCGCACACGGGCAAGCGCTACTCGCGCGACGAAGGTACGCGCTTAGACCGCATCCCTGGAGCGGTCCACTCCCCCCCGGCGCGCTCACGCCTTTGGCACGCCGCGTCTGCCGCGCGGCGGCTCGCTAGACCACCTGGCGCTCATGATCGAGCTGCTGGGCGACATCCCGCGCCACCTGGCCCTGGGCGGGCGGTACTCGTCCGAGTACTTTACGCGGCGCGGCCAGCTGCGCAACATCACGCGCCTCAAGCACTGGGGCCTGCGGTCGGTGCTCATCGAAAAGTACAAGATGTCGCGCGAGGACGCCAGCAACCTGGTCGAGTTCCTGCTGCCCATGCTCGACTACAACATCAAGCGGCGACAGTCTGCGCAGGACGCGCTCAAGTCGCCCTGGCTCGAGGGCGTGTAGCTCCGCTCCGCCGCGCGCCGCCGGCCTGGCGCCCGCCTGTGTACGATAGCTAGAGAGCACACACCCCACCCCCAAGCCTCCCCTGTACAGCAGACGACGCATCCCCCAGCAGTCAGATGAATGCAGCCGCTTGGGCTGCGCTCCGGCGGTACTCTTTTTTTTACTCTACGAATGGAACGACGTGCTCTACAATGGTCTAACAGGCTAGTGTACAATGGGGCCCAGCGGCTCGGCGGTGAAGTCGGCCCAATTTAAGCTCGCGTCGGTCGCGGCGTCGAGCTCGCCGACGGTGGCGACGTTGTCGCCGCGGATAATGTACAAGCCCAGCTTCACCGTCTCCACGCCGGCCGACGCCGAGAAGACGCGTTCGTACGTGTCCTCCAGGATCAGGTTGTACGTCTGGTCGACGCCCCTTAGCTTGCCCTGCAGAAATCCCGACATCGAGAACGCCGCACCGCGACCGTGTCAGGTAGGCCCGAGCGAGGCCCCGGCGCTGCCACGGCTGCGTAGCCTGCGCACCACAAAGATCCGGCCGTCCTGTGTAAGCACGAGGACATTCCCTGGTGGGCCGCGCGCCCCCCGACGGCGCACATAGTTCGGCCGTTAGGAGCCGGCCGAGCGCCGCAGCGTGCCTGCCCTGCGAGTGGCGCGTACCGTTAACCATGGCCCCCAGTTCCGATGCCATGGTGGCGATGCGGCGCGGCGGTGCCCGAGCGGGCACTCCACTGCAGCCGTGAAGCAGTTCGAAACGGCCGTTACTGCAGCGACGGCACTGCGCAGACGCGAGCAGGGACCAAAGTCGAAGCAGGCGGTTCTGCCGTCAGCTTGCAGGCCCGGCACAATGTCGTTCACACGCCTGCCCCATGCCTCCGTTGGCATTCTGCTCCCGGCCGGCTCCCTTTAACGGCGGCCACCATATGGACCCCGCCACCTCGGGCACTCCGGCCACTCACGCGGTGCTCAGGCTGCAGCACCGTTAGCCCTTCCTTGTCCTCCCCCCTTCAGCCGTGTCGCTTCAGCCTCGTCCTCGACCTCCTGTGGCGTCGGCCTTCGCCTCCTCCCTTCTTCCGCCTTCTTGCCTCCTCTTCCTCCTCCGCCGTCCTCTGCCTCCTTCGCCGTCCACGGTCCTCCTCGTCCTCTCTCCTCGGCGGAGTCCTCGCTCACCGTCGCCGTCCTCTCTCGCGCGCGCGCCTCGTCCGCTCCGCGCTCACCTTCGCCTTCTGCCGCTGTTC
>Ga0180216_1004588_pt1 | contig 10403 bp, 9 predicted proteins | sample eDN3rd37CBELigMG_FD_128879 | JGI IMG/M metagenome (GOLD analysis project Ga0180216, IMG submission 128879) | Enriched Miracle-Growth compost microbial communities from Emeryville, California, USA - eDNA 3rd pass 37_C BE-Lig MG (version 2)... ...
CATTGGCATGGGCCCTTTCAGGCCCCCGATCCAATTGTGGTACAAGGATGTGTCTGGCAGGGCGGCGTCCAGTGCCTCGACGCCTTCTTCGCTCACGTCGGTGTCGACCAGGTCAAGGCTCTCCAAGTTCCGCATCTGGTAGAGTCGCTTGATTCCTTCATCGCTGATCCGATTCGACGACAGATTCAGTTCGACCAGCGTGTCGCAGGCGGCCACGTGGGCCAGTTCTTCATCGCCAACGCCGGTGCCATGGAGATCGAGCACGCGGAGCTGACGGAGGTGCCGCAACTTGGCCAGCAGCGAAGGATCCTCCAGGCTCGATCCGTCGAGCCGCAATTCGGTCACGCCCGACAGGAGATGCAGTCGGTCCAACACCTCGTCGGCATGCCCATCGTGGAGAAAAACGCTATCGACTCGGCCCATCAGCGGCTTGTCGGCATATGGTTCGTCTTGGAGTGCTTCCCACCAATCCGGCAGGTACGACTTCCATACGGCGTCGAGCGAGCCGGGAGGAAGCTTAGCCTGCGCGGCGTCCAGAGCCGCCTGCTGCCGATTGGTATCGTGGATCGCCCAGCCCAGTAGAGCGAAGCAAACCGCCAATACCGTGCAGGCAATCACCCCTTCGGTCAGCGTGACTTGCCAGAAGCGGTTGCGCCGCCGACGACGCCATTCGGCCAGGAACGCGACCGCGATCAAGATGCCCAGTGCTATGGCCACGTTCCCGGCAATCGCCGCCGGATGGAACACCCGGCGCGTAGGGCTCAACAAATCCTCGGCGGCAAATGCGGCCTCCTTTTCCGGGACGTAGATGTCCCATCGCCACAACATCGAAGCGACGTCTTCTTCGTAGTCGTGGAATGCGAACTTGCGTTCCAGCATCGTCCACGGCCAGCCGTGATGGACGCGGAACGAATTCTTCACGCTATACCGGTCGGTGAAGTAGTCGTAGCTGCCGGGAATGTTCGCCAGCAGCAGGACTGCCAGGGCCAAGAAGACCAGGCACCTGGTGGAAAAGTGCAAACGCCACCAGCGGCGTTGACGACGCGGGTCGGCCGTCACCGCAGCAGGCGTCTGGGGGCCGGAAGTTTCCAAATCAACTTGCGGCTCGGGTACCGGGTCGGCCATCGCTCTACCCCGTGCGATTGTGAAGCCAGCGGTGCTTAGCATGCCTGGAATGGTGACGGCAGCCCCATTTTACCGGCCGCGAGGTACCCGCTTCCAAGAGATTTCCCGGCACGCTCGGGCAGCGGCTTGCCCCGGCACTTACGCACCTTGTCCAAATGGTTGCCGTGTCCAACAATACGCAGGGCATTGCCGTAGGGGCCGCTGTGCGGACCGTGGCTCTGAATTGCCGTTTCGCGTCCGAGTCTCAACGTGCGTGATCGGGCAATTCGCACCGGCAGAGCCAGTGGCACCCCAACCACTGCCTGCATTGGCACCCGATTGCGTATGAAGAAACCATCCACGTGGAGCAGCTATGACCACGATTCTTACGGTGCGGCACGCTGGTAGCGTAGCCATTGGTGGCGACGGCCAGGTGACGATGGGCAGTACCGTCATGAAGGCCGACGCCACCAAGATTCGCCGCCTGCTCGATGGGCAGGTGATTACCGGCTTTGCCGGCGGCAGCGCCGATGCCTTCGCACTGCTCGAACGGTTTGAAACCAAGCTCCGCGACTTCCCCGGCAACGTGCCTCGGGCGGCCACCGAACTGGCCAAGGAGTGGCGGACCGATCGGGCGCTGCGGCGGCTGGAAGCCTTACTCACCGTCGTGCACAAGAATCACACGTTGTTGATCACCGGCAATGGCGACGTGATCCAGCCGACCGATGGCATCCTGGGCATCGGCTCAGGCGGCAACTACGCCGTGGCCGCGGCCAGGGCATTGGTCGCCCACTCCAGTTTGTCGGCCGGCGAGATCGTGCGGGCTGCCCTGGAGATCGCGGCCGGGATCGACATCTACACCAACAACAATATTGTCGTGGAGGAGATGCCGTGCGGGACCTGACACCCCGGCAGATCGTGGCCGAGTTGGACCGCCATATCGTTGGCCAGAAAGAGGCCAAGCGGGCGGTGGCCATCGCCCTGCGCAACCGCTGGCGGCGGCAACGACTGCCACAAGAACTGCAAAACGAAATCGCGCCCAAGAATATCATGATGATCGGGCCGACGGGCGTGGGCAAAACCGAAATCGCCCGCCGCCTGGCCAAGCTCACCGGCGCGCCATTCATCAAGGTCGAGGCCACCAAGTTCACCGAGGTGGGCTACTACGGCCGCGACGTGGAAAGCATGGTCCGCGAGCTGGTCGAGAACGCCATCAGCCTGGTACGCGAACAGGAACGCCAGCGCGTTGAGGCCGAAGCCGCTCAGCGCGTCGAACAGCGCTTGGTCGAGCTGCTGGCCCCTGCACCGCCGATGGGCTTCGACGAATCGCAGAACCAGGAAGCCGCCGCCCGGCATGAACGCACCCGAGAAAAGATGCGGACCATGCTGGCAGCCGGCGAGCTAGAAAACCGCATGGTCGAAGTCACCATCCAGCAGAAAGCCACGCCGGTCATGTTCACCGGCACTGGGCTGGAGCAGATGGATTTCGACCTGCAAGGCATGTTCGAAAAGATCTTGCCCAAGAGCAGCAAACGGCGCGAAGTCACCGTGGCCGAAGCCCGCAAAATCCTGTTTGAGCAGGAATGCGAGGCCCTCATCAACCAGGAAAAGGTGCACGCCCAGGCGATTGAGCTGGCGGCCAACATGGGCATCATCTTTCTGGACGAAATCGACAAAATCGCCTCGACCGAAACCCGCGGGGCCGACGTCTCGCGGCAGGGCGTACAGCGCGACCTGCTGCCCATCGTCGAAGGCACCACCGTGCAGACCAAGTACGGGTACATCGCCACCGACCACATCCTGTTCATCGCGGCCGGGGCATTCCACCGCGCCAAGCCCAGCGACCTGATGCCCGAGCTTCAGGGCCGGTTCCCGATCCGCGTGGAGCTCTCGGACCTGACCCGTGAGGACTTCATCCGAATCTTGAAGGAGCCCAAGAACGCGCTCACCCGGCAGTACGAAGCTCTGCTGGGGACCGAAGGGGTGCAGGTGGAGTTCACCGACGACGCCATCGAGGCCCTGGCCGATTACGCGTTCCGCGTGAACCAGACCACGCAGAATATTGGTGCTCGGCGGCTGGCCACCATCATGGAGCGGCTGCTGGAAGAGCTCTCGTTTGAGGCAGCCGACATGAAGATGGGCAAGGTCACCATCAACGCCGCCTACGTGAACGAACGGCTCCAGGAAGTGGCCGACGACGAAGACCTCAGCAAGTTCATCCTGTAGCCGCAAGTCTGCCAGGGCTGGCCGCGGCTTCCCGAAACGGTGCACCACTTCGCGGGGGATTGCCACGGGCGCCGGCGTTTCCTCCTGCGCGGTGAGCGGTCAGGTTTGTGCGAAGTGAAAAGATTTCGCAAGTGGCAGGATCGTTTCAGCCGATATCTTCCACCGTCGCAGCGGCGGCAATCACCGCCGCAAAGCCAATAGGGGCGCAAACAAAAACCGGCCTGGCTGGCCGGCATGCGTCCCGGAAAGCGACAGTTTCAAGTCTTCCATCGGCCCGCCGCCCAATTCCAGCGGCGCGACGAATCAATACACCCAGGGGGGGACAGGGCCGGGCGGCCTCACGAAAGTTTGAGGCCGCCCGGACTGAATTTCCTGCCTGCTGATGACTTCTCTCGCGGGCTTGCTAGCCCAGGGTGCCAGAACGCACTTGCCGTATCGACGCGGCGATTAGCCGCTCTAAACCCAAACCGGCAATCGGCTTAGTAGCCGATGGTGATGCCCACGCCCGGGCCGTAGTACACCGGGGCCGGCACAGGCACCGGAACCGGAGCGTAGTAGGCGCGGTACACGGGGTACGGCCGGTAGACGGGCACCACCGGCACCGGAACCGGGGGACCGACGAACACCGGACGACGGTAGTAGCGCCAGCCGGCTTCGGCTTCCGTCGCGCTGTTGGCCATCGTCCAAGCACCGAGCACCAAGGCGGGCAACAGCAACCACTTAGCAACGTTCTTCATCTTGCTCACTCTCCCTTTGTTGTGCGGTCGGAAGTTATCCGCCGGGCCGTAACACCACTTCGAAAGGCGGTACTGGGCGGCAGTTATAACACGTTCTGCCGGTACCTTTTGTTTACGTTAACGCACATCTCGCGGGTCGTTCGTCGCATGTTCTGGGGGCGGGAAGCTCGCGGCCGCCAGGCTCGCTCAACCCGTTCTGCTTTCTTAATGCCGCAAACTTGCCAGCAGCGGACATTCTCCCCCAAAGGTACTTCAAACTTTGTCGCAACCTGCTAAAGCTATTTAGCTTAAGGAAACTCCACGGGCCGAGTTTTTTCTCCGGCCTGCTGCCAGCCGCTGCAGGGACTTCATTCCGCCACCGTGTTCGCAGGCCGCATTAGGCCGCCACTGGCATTGGCAGCCCGCTAAGCGTGGCGAACCGCCCGATGTTACTAGCAAGCTGGCAACTGCGGCGGCCCGTTCTTTACAAGTGGGGGCAGCGTGATACGCTCGGGGCAGACGCACCACCCCCGGGGAACCATCATGTTTGACTTTGCGGCAGCCTTCGAAAGCGGTCTGAGCTACCACGACTTTCTCCAGAAGTACGGCGAACCCGGCTACCGCCAGCGTTGGCAGGACGTTCACGACCGGATCAAGCTCACCGACGCGCAAAAGACGCTGCTACAGGGCTTTACGCGCGAGCTGCGGGTGTTGTGCCTGGCCGGGGCGTGGTGTGGCGACTGCGTGAATCAGTGCCCGATCTTCGATCACTTTGCCCAGGTCACCGACCGCCTGAAGATCCGATTCTTCGATCGCGACGATCACCCGCAACTGGCGGAAGCCGTACGCATTTGCGGCGGTGCCCGGGTGCCCGTGGTGGTCTTTCTGAACGAGGACGGCCAATTCTGTGGCCTGTACGGCGATCGCACGTTGAGCAAGTACCGCCAGATGGCCCACGATCAATTGGGCCCCAGTTGCCCGACGGGCCTGGGCGTGGATCAGCCGCTGCTGGATAACGTGGTGCAGGACTGGCTCAACGAGTTTGAGCGGATGCATCTGATGGTGCGGCTCTCGCCCCGGTTGCGGCAGAAGCACGGCGATTGATCGGCGGAGCCGTCGGGCAGAGCAGGGCAGGGGGCAATCGCCGCAGCGGGCCGTGAGGAAATCTCCCAGTTCGCCCCGGGGCCCAAGTCTTAGCGGTTTCTCGATCCTTTCGCTTCGCGCGAAAAATAGTAGACAGCCACCCCAATCGCGGCATAGACTACCGGCCTCGACTCATTTTCCCGTGCGGAGTTCGTCCGCAGTTGCGATCGTTCGTATCGCTTCCCGGAATTCATCGAGGCTATTTTCATGTCCATTCATCTTGCCTGCGGGGGCAGTGCGCTTGCACTTTGTGCGCTGTTGCTCTGTTTCCCGGAACCGTCTGTGTTGCCGGCGGCCGATGAGGCTAGCCCGCCGTCGGCCCGCCCGACGAGCGGCCCGGCCGAAGCGCCGCTGTATGTTTCCACCTCGCCTGTGACGCCGCAGCCGGCGGCCGAAGCTCAGGCAACGTCGTCGCTGGTCCCCGCCGCCGCCAAGGTGCTGGATCAGCAGCTCACTGGCTTTGGCAACACTTCGCCGCTGTGCCTGGTGCGCAATAGCCAAGTGCAAGCCGTGCTGGAGCTGACGCCCAAGCAAGTCAACGCGATCGAAGACATTGCCCGCAGCAATGTGGACGCCAACCGGGCTCGCATGGCCCTGGTGCGGCGTGCCCGCTCGCCGCTAGAACGTCGCGAAGCCTTGGAAAAGGCCGAAGAGGCAATCCAGCAGGGGCACCATGAGACGTGCGATGCCCTGCGCGAAGTGCTCACCGCGGCCCAATGGCGACGGCTGTCGCAGTTGGCGTTGCAGCTTCGCGGCATCGATGCGTTGTTCTGCCACGATGTGCAAGATGCCGTCGGCATGACCGATCGGCAGCGTTTTGAGCTGGTCAAGCTGGCCGATCAGTGGCGGTATGAACGGCGCGAGCTGCTCAGCCGGGCTCACAACGAGAAGCCCTTCCGTGAGCAACTGTCGCAGCAGTTGGACCGGTTGGATGAGCGGATGGAACAGCGGCTGATCGCCGTGCTTACGCCCGAACAGCGTGAACTGTTCGCCGCCATGCAGGGCGAGAAGGTGCGCTGGCCAGAACAGCCTTCCATGCTCGAACGCGTGGCCAGCCGCTCGGCGAGTGCCGAACGGTAGGACGCCTCCGGTTCGATTCCCCCCTTTAGAAACTGCCCAAACCGCACGGCCTGCCGCGCGCTTGTCAACGCGTGCGGCAGGCCGTAGTCTAGGCGGTAGCCAGGCAGGAAGCCCCCGCATGCGCACGCACGGATGAATGATCCCGTCGGCGTTCCCTGCCGCTGGCCGCACACCGGTTGGCGGCAAGCAAGGGGCCCGCGGGCGCCAGTGGCTCGGTGTTGCTTCCTCCCACCTGCTCCAGCCCACCCCTTTGCCGATGCGAACGGTTCTCCGCAACCTGGTTCAGGCCCTCGAGGCCGGCCAGCCTGTCGTGTATTGCCGCCTGGTTGAAACGCGGGGCTCCACGCCCCAGAAAGCCGGCGCCGGCATGATCGTGTTTGCCGACGGCAGCCAGGTCGGCACGCTGGGCGGCGGCTGTGTCGAAGCCGAAGTCAAACGCCGGGCACTGAAGAACCTGGCCGACGGCGGCCCGGAAATCATCTGCTTTCAGCTCGACAGCGATTACGGCTGGGACGATGGCCTGATCTGCGGCGGCCGAATGCAGATCCTCGTCGATCCCTGCCGCGACGAAGCAGCCCGGCAATACATCCGCACGCTGGCGGACACGCTCGAGCAGGGTATCGGCTGCTGCGAAGTCGTAGCGTTCGACGAAGAAAAGTCGGGCCTGCCCGCGGCCGCCTGCTGGCTGGTCGATGGCGCCGGCAACGTGCTGGCAAGCTGCCGTACTGGTTCGGCGGAGAACACCGCCAGCCTGCCGGAAGTGGTCGCGCAGAATATGCCGCGATTGTCGGATCGTCCGCGTCCCAAGGCCATCTCGGGCGTGGCCTACTTTGCCAACCTGGAACGCTGCCGGCTGCTGATCGTTGGCGGCGGGCACGTGGGCCAGGCGGTCGCTTCCTGGGCATCGGACTTGGACTTTGACGTGTGGGTGGTCGACGACCGCGAGATCTACGTCACCGAGGAACGCTTCCCCAAGGCTCAGCAGCGAATCTGCGGGCCCATTGGCGAAGTGCTGCCGCAACTGGAGATCACGCCCAACACGTACTGTCTGATCGTCACGCGGGGCCACAACCACGACGAGGAAGCCCTGTATCACCTCGTGAACCGCGGCGCGCGGTACGTGGGCATGATCGGCAGCCGCCGCAAGATCAGGCTGATCTTCGACGACCTGCGGCGCGAAGGCGTCAGCGATGAAGCCCTGGCCGCGGTGTACGCGCCGCTGGGCATCGACATCGGCTCGCAAACCGTGCCAGAAATCGCCGTGAGCATCCTGGCCGAGCTGGTGGCGCATCGCAACCTGGGCGGCAAGGTGCCGGGCCGGCCGGCCGCCGTCTTGTCTGTTGACGCCTGCGAGTAAGGCCGGAACGCACGTATTGCAGAGTGAGGGGGGAAGCAGCTCCATGCCGGTTCAGCCAGCGCTCAAGTTCCTCAGTGGCAAGGGCGAAGCGCCGGCCCCGGTGGTCGTCGTGTTTGGCGACGAAGCCTTCTTGCGGCTGCAAGTCATTCAGCGGCTGCGCGACGTGGTACTGGCCGGCGAGGATAGCGAGTTCTCGTTCACCCGGTTTGCCGCCGGTACCGCCTGGCGCGACGTCAACGACGAACTATCGACCGTCGCCCTGTTTGGCGGCGGCAACCGGCTGGTGGTCGTGGACGATGCCGACGATTTCGTTTCTTCATACCGGGCGGAACTGGAGCGATACGTCGAGCACCCCAATCGCTCCAGCGTGCTGGTGCTGATCCTGACCAGCTTTGCCAAGAACACCCGGCTCTATAAAGCGGTGGAGCAATCGGCGCTGGCGATCGATTGCAGCGTGCCATCGGAGAGTGACATTCGCCGCTGGCTCGTCGATCATGCCAAGGTCCGATACCAGGCAGCGCTGGAAGGCGCCGCGGCCGACATGCTGCTGGAAATGGTCGGCCCGGAGATGGGCCTGTTGGACCAGGAACTGGCCAAGCTGGCTTCGTTCGCAGGGCAGGGCAAGAACATCACTTCGGCCATGGTGCAGGAACTGGTCGGCACCTGGCGAACCAAGACCACCTGGCAACTGATCGATGCCACGCTCGATGGCAATGCCGCCGAAGCCCTGGCGCAATTGGATCGCGTGCTCAGGGCTGGTGAAAGCCCACTAATGCTGCTGGCCGCGTTTGGTTATCGGTTGCGGCAGTTTGCGGCGGCGACGCGATTGATCGAGCAGGCGGAAGCCTCGCGGAAACGTCTCTCGCTCCGCGATGCCTTGGTGCAGGCCGGTGCCAAACCGTTCAGCCTGCGCACCGCGGAACCGCAATTACGCCAGGTCGGTCGGCATCGCGCCGGGCAATTGTTCCGCACGCTGCTGGAAGTGGACCTGGCCCTTAAAGGCGAAAGCCGCTTGGACCCGCGCGTGGTGATCGAGCGGATGATCGTGCAACTGGCCAGCCCAGAGTTGAAGTAGAGCGGGTAGCACGGCACGTTTGGGTGCCTCGGTGTCCACGCGTGCCACGACTGTGTCAGCCGTATGAACACGCCCTGGGTTCCGATCGGTGCCAACTCAGCTTCATGGTCCCCTACGGCCAGCCCCCACCTACGTCGGTTGCCTACGGCGTAGCCAGAGCCAGTTCAGCCAAGCGCGGCCATTGCTGCGATCCTTGCGGACGGCAGGCGGCTGCTGCGCCACCTTGTGCAAGTGCTTCTCTAGAATCCGCACGTTGCGGCGGTTGGATTTGAAGAAGAAGTCGAACACGTCGCCGGCCAGCGGAACTGCGCCAATCGCCAGATCCAACGCCAAGTTGCCGGCCATGCGGGTCAGCGTCCAGCGCGAAGCCCCCAACTGCTGCGCCGCCCAAATGGCATACAGCGAAACGAGCGACGTGCTTACGTCGCCCACGCCAGGGATTAAACCCAGGATGCCATCCAAGCCAAACCGGAAGTTCGTGCCGGGCACGCGATAGGCGGAGTCCATCCACCGCGCAATGGCCAGGATGCGATCCACATGGCGCTGATCCTCGGCCGAGATGGCGCTGTTGAGTGGGGCGTCAGCCGGTTCAACCTGGCCGTGCAGCGGTCGGCCATGATGTTCATGGACGGGCGGGGGCGTCTTGGTGCCGTATTGTTTCATCGGTGCTGGTTCGCTTGTTTTTCAAGGGGGGCAACGCCGCGGCCAGGGCCGCTTCTATAGGTTCTTCGCGGGCGTGCTTTGCGGCTTGCTCGGCGTTTTGTCGTAGTTGCCCCGGTCGTTTCGCGGCCGGGCGTGAACACCGCCTGCGAATGGCAGCCACTTAGAGAGCAACCAGCGCGCCGTTGCCTGCCGCGCTGCCGTTCTCCACTTATCGATCAGGCTCTGAGAGGCGCGGTGACGAGTCCACTTTCGTGTTACCGCCATGGCGGTAAGAACCATCGCCCAGTGGGGATGCCTTCCCCCTAGTGGTGGTTGACATTCGCGATCGCGATCTACTACACTCCGTGCTTTATTTAAGCGCCGTAAGCTACGTGGCTTGCGGTCCTTCGCCTGTCAGAACGGGCCTCAACAGGCTCACTTGCGTGCCATCCTCAACGAGCGCAGACCGCACGGACGCCGCTTCTTGAAACCTCTGCACTGCCGGCCTGCTGGGTCGGCCCCTGCCGGAGGCGGCAATCGCCGGGGGGCGAGTCCGTGTATCGCCCTGCTCCCGCTGGGGTTTTCTGTTGCGTGGTTCTATTGGGGGTGAACCCGGCGTTCATTCGGACGTTCGGTGTTCGACCGGTCACTTAGAGCAAGGTCCAAGTATGAAGGTCGATCCGAGTCGAATGGAGGGGAGTGCGCAGCCCACGTCGCCAGCGGCACCAAGGGGGAGCTGCCGCCTGAGACGTCTTCTCTGCTGCTGGGGCATGTTGCTGAGTATGGCGCTATGGGCAGGGCAGGCCGCCGCCCAAGAGCCCGCGGGACAAGCTCCCGCCGACGCGCCGCCCGCCGCGGCGCAGCAAGCCGATGAGCCCGCCGATACTGGCGAGCCTGCCAGTGGCCCGGCGGCCACGGAAAAAAGCAGCCAGCCCCAGTTCATGTTGATGTGGGCGCTGGCGTTTGTGGCCTCGGTCGTGGCGTTGGTTCAGGCCTTCGCCTTCTACAAGAAGATGATGCAGGCCGATGCCGGCAATGAACGGATGCAAGAGATTGCCGG
>Ga0180216_1004590_pt1 | contig 10401 bp, 8 predicted proteins | sample eDN3rd37CBELigMG_FD_128879 | JGI IMG/M metagenome (GOLD analysis project Ga0180216, IMG submission 128879) | Enriched Miracle-Growth compost microbial communities from Emeryville, California, USA - eDNA 3rd pass 37_C BE-Lig MG (version 2)... ...
AAAACCGGGCGTTTCGGACCGATTTTTATAGTCGTTTTGGCGCCAAAATGCCCCTCGAGGAACGATGATTGAACGCGCTCGACTTGGAGTGTCACCCCCCCTCCTCTTTATATACCCCCTGATGGCGCCAAAGTCGGGCCGTGGAGGTGCCGCGGCGGCGGCCGGCGGCGGCGGCGGGCCGCCGGGGCGCCGCCGGCCCGCTGCACCTCAAAAGACGCCAGAGGAGCGGGCCGAGACCCTCGCCGACGAAGCGGCCAAGCTCGAAGACAAGGGTACGCCGCGCAGGAGGCCGCCCAAGGCCGACGCGAGCCGGCCGACTTACCCCATGGCGTCCCACCCAAGGCTGTCGTCGCTCGCGCGCCCCAGGCGAGCGGTTCCGGGGCGACGACGCCAAGCAGGCGTACCTGCGGGCCGCGGCCAAGTACCAAGAGATCCTCGCGCTGCCCGGCCTGGATGCAGAGACACGGCAGGAGGCCTTGGAGGGCGTGTACGTGGGCCGGCTGCTCGGTATCCCGAACGCCCAGCCGCGACTAATGGGCCTTGGACGAACGCTGCGTCATGGGCACCGCAGCGGCCGGAGCCACTTTAGCGCGGCCAATGTGGTGGAGGGCACGGCCGCCAGCCTGCCGCTGCTCGAGACCGCCGACGCGGCGTACGCCTCGCTTGTTCAGGCCGCGCCGACGCACGACACTTTCCTCGCCGCCGGGCAAGTCGCGGCGCAGATCGGCGAGTACTGGGCGGACCGCGGACGCGCGGACGCCGCGGTGCCGGCGCTGCAGCGCGCCGTCGCGTTCTTTGAGCGGGCGTGGGCGCTGGCGCTGGCCCTGCCGGACGACGCGGCCGCCGACGCCGAGGCGGCCAGCGAGCAGGACGCCGAGCAGTCGCGGCTCGGCCAGATGGTCAGCATCGCCGTGGCGGCTGCCGAGGCGCTCTGCGTGCTGGCCCGGGCCGCCGGCGACCGCACGGCGTGCGAGCGCGCCGTCGCCCTGCTGGCCGAGGTGCACCGCCTCGACGCGGCCTTCCGCCACCCGGCGCACCACGTCCAGTGGGCTGCCGTGCTCACGGCCTGGAGCGACCTGCTGTGGTCGGCCCTGCCGCCCAACACGCGCAACGGTTCGTCGCCGGCCCCGCCACGAGGCGAGGGAGGCCGTGTTCCTAACAGCGTTCTGTGCCTGCGACCTGCCTTACCCTCCCAGCGACGACGATTCCACGCCAGCTGCTGGAGGAGGCGCTGGCACGCGCCGACGCCGCGGCGGTGTCGCCCTGGGTCGACCCGGTCGAGTGCCTCTGCGGCCGCAGCGACACCTACGTCACCTACGCCGACATGGTCATCGCGGCCGACCAGGCCTCGGCGCGCGGTAGGCTTGCATCTGGGCCTTCGTACGATGTCGCCTGGTCGGCCCTCACGCCCATCGTGACCGCGCCTTTGGGTGCTGGCCCCGCCACAGATGGCAGCCCGCGGTGGCCGGGCCCGTCGGCAGTGCAGCTGATCCAGCGCGCGGCGCGGGACCTGGAGACGGCGCTGCAGCTGGAGGAGGAGGACCAGGCGTCGATCCTGGCCTCCATGGGCGACCTGCACCTGTCGCTCTTCCGCGCCGCGCCGGACCCGGACCTGCCGTCGGCCGCCGGCCAGGTGCAGGCGCTCGCGCTCGCGCTGGACTGGTACCGCCGCGCGCGGTCGATCCCGTTCAAGCCGTACCGCAACCTGGAGACCGCCTACAACATGGCGACCGTGTACGCGCTGCTGGGCAGTGCCGAGGACGAGGCGTGTGCGCGCATGCTGCAAGAGTGGCTGGAGCTGCTGGGCGAGCAGCGCGGCCAGGCGGCCGAGGCCGCCGCCGCCGCCCTCGCCGACCTGACGGCGGACGCGGACTTTGCCGCGTTCCTGCAGCGGCCCATGGGCACCGCGCTGCTCCAGCGGCTCCACGCCGTGGCCGCCCGTTCGTGACCTAAAGGTGCCTGGAGCCAGAAGAAATGTACAAAATTGCAAGTGTACAGGGAAGCAAACGTGGAACCCACCGCACCCCATGCGTCCAACTCTGTCAAACCATCCGGGCTCAGGCGCTCGGCGCCGGCGCAAAGTCGCGGACGCCGTGCCGCGCGAGCGTCTCGCGGATGGCCCGCACGGCGTCCTTCATTTGCTCCGGGGAGATCGCGCCGACGCAGCCGACGCGGAAGGTCGACACCTTGGTGAGCTTGCCCGGGTACAGCACGTAGCCCTGGTCGCGGACCTCATTGTAGAGCCGCTCAAAGTCGTACGCCGGGTCGCGCGGCGAGAGGAAGGTCAGGATGATCGGCGCTTGGTGCTCCGGCGCGATGTACGTCTGCAGGCCCAGGCTCGTGAGGCCGTCGCGGAGGACGGCGCAGTTGGCGCGGTAGCGGTCGCCGCGGCCCTGGACGCCGCCCTCCGCCTCGTGCTGCTGCAGCGCCGCCTCAAAGGCCGCCAGCACCTGCACCGGCGGCGTGAACCGCCATTGCCTGGATGCGAGGGAGGGGGGCCCGTCCGAGGGCACACGGCGCCCTTCCGTCAGCCATCCGGGCCGCCCCTTGGGTGGTCCGCCATCCGCTCACCCGGTGGCCTCGGTGTAGCGCCACTGGTCGTGCAGGTCGAGCACGAGCGAGTGGGCGTTGCCCGCGGCCTCCTCGAGCGCCGCCGTGCGGACGATGGCGAAGGCGACGCCCGGCACGCCCTCGATGCACTTGTTGGCCGACGACACGACGGCGTCAAAGTGCATGGCCTTGGCCGAGATGGGCAGCGCGCCGAACGACGACATGGCGTCGACAAGGTAGCGGCGGCCGTGCCGCTGCACCACCGCGCCGATCTGGTGCGTGCCGCGAGGACGACCCGGGCGGTGCCGGCCGTGCGTCAGCCGCAGGGGAGCGCCCCGCAGAGCAGGCCGTTGCTCGGCCAGGCGCACCTCCTCGATCGGGTTCAGGATGCCCGTCGTGGTCTCGCAGTGGATTACGCACACGTGCGTAACCGCGGGGTCCTTGGCCAGGGCCTCCTCGACCATCGCGGGCGTCGGCCGCGCGCTAGATCGCGCGCGCCAAGGGGTCCGCGAGGAGATCTGCGGGTCAGCGCCAGCAAGGAGGACGTACCCGTCCGCCCGGCGAGGTGGCCGCACTTTTCGTCCAGGTCGATCGCGACGTGGGCGCGGCCGAGGTACTTGAGCATCTGCACAATGCGGCGGCCGTACGCGCCGTTGCACACGACGAGCGCCTTGCCTGAACACGCGGCCGCCGACGGCGACGCGCCGGTGCGGGCGCAGGTCAGGCGTGGCCGGGCCGGGCCGGGTGTCCTGCGCCTTGTCCCGCGTACCATTGCGCGGGACGAGGGTGCCGACGGTGGCCTCGACGGCGAAGGTGCCGCTGCCCTGGAGGAGGACGGCGGTGTGGGTGCCGTCGCCGTCGACGAGGCGGACGAGGCGGTCGCGGATGCGGCGGTTGAGGGCGATGAAGGCCGGGTCGCGGGAGCCCCAGTCGTGGACCATGGCCTGCTTGGTGATGACCGAGGTGGTGAGCGGGCCCGGCGTGAGCAGGAACGGATCGCCCGTGGGCGTGCGGGCGGGGCCGCCCGCCGTCGGGGGCGCCGTGGCCGCCATGGTGGACGCGTCGACCGTGCATGCAACTCGCGCGCGACGACGGCGACGACGACACGGCGTTCTGAGCCCACACCGTCCAACCACGCGACGCGCCTCCACGACGCGCCCGACGCCACCGTCCATCCACGCGACGCTTCCATACACACGCGCGCTCGCAGCTGGCCGCGCTAGTTCTCCCTATCGTATCCCTAAAGGTTGCGCCTGCATTATATCCGATCTATAGAATCTGATTCCATCGACTATGGAGTGCGTTCAGGCATCCACTTGGGCGGTGGCAGTTCGTCACATCACAACGAGGGATTTGAGATACAACGAAGGACATACGGGAGAGACCGCAGACAACACAACGCCATGCCTACTGCTGCTGCAGCAATAGCTGCTTCAGCGCGTGCGCATCCCGCACCGCCTCGGCCTGCTCGTAGTTGTACAGCGCCGCGGCGAGGTGCCGCTGCACGTCCGCCGGCGTCCGCGCCACGAGCCACGCCTTGGCCTGCTGCGCCGCGCCCTCCTCGTAGCGCAGGCCGGCCGCGCGCGCCGCGCGCTGCGCCTTGTCCAGCAGGACGGCGGTCCGCACCACGGCGCCGCCGGCGAGGCCGCGGAACGCGGCGCGCAGGCGGTAGAAGGCCGCCTGCTGCTGCGCCAGGCCCGACGCCGCCGCCAGGCGGCGCATCACCAGCAGGTCGCTGCGCGTTGACCGGAGCACCTTGAGCTGCAGCGCCTCCGGCAGCTTGGGGTCCGCGCGCAGCCGCGCGGCCGCCACCAGGCGCGCCTCGACCACGAGCTGCGCCGCCAGCGCCGCCGTGGTGACGCGCACAGAGGCCAGGCCGCCGCTGGCGCCGGCGTCCAGCAGGGCGTCGTCGCGGTCGCTGCCGGCCTCGGCGCCCACCACGGCGGTCGCGCATGCAGAGGCCGCCGGGCGCGGCGTCGGCTGCCGCGGCGCGCCCCGGCGCGCCAGCATCTCGTCCGAGCCGTCGCGGCTCGCGCCCTCGGGGTCGTTCTCCGCCGTGTCCGAGTTGTGGCCCGACGCCGTCGCAGCGGCGGCCGCCGCTGCGTCGCCGGCGTCCCCGCGCGGCGAGGCCGGCGGCACGTGGGCCTCCGCCGCAGCGGCCGCGGCCGCCACGCCCGACGGGGCCGACGGCGCCGCCTGGCCCGCCAGCGGCGGCGCGGCGGCGGCGATGAACCGCGCGGCGCGGTCGGCCGCGCGCATCGCGAGCTCGAGCTGGCCGGCGAGCGCGGCGTCGTGCGCGGTCGCGGCGAGGAGGAGCGCCTTGCACTGCGGTTGGGTGAGCCGCTCCGGGTGCAGCGCGGCGAGCGCACGGAGGCGGTCCCACTGCTCCTGCGCCTCGGCACGCTGGTCCAGCCGGTCGAGCACGAGTGCCTGGCCGATCACTGCCCACCACTCGGCCACGACGTCCCGCGCGGCCTGCGCCTGGCGGGCCAGCGCGGCCAGCTGGCGCAGCAGCGGCGCCGGGCTGTCGTGTTCGAGCACGCCGGTGAACGCGCGCGCGAGCTGGTCCTCGCGCAGGAGCGCCGCGAACCGGCCGATCGGGTCGGCGGGCGCGTGGCTCGCGTGCGTGAGCGGCGCGGCGCGCCGGCCCGCGGCGGCCGGGTGCCACGTGCCGGCGTGGAAGAAGGCGTGGCCCTCGGCGGTGCGCAGCCACGCGAGGTCGGCGACGCTGCTCGCGGCCGCCTGGGCGGCTCCGGCCGCGGCGCCGGCGGGCGCGTCGAGCGCCGCCAGCTGCCAGCGCGCCAGGCGCATGTAGTACTCGGGCACAAAGCTGAACACGGCCGGCAGGGCGGCGTGCAGCTGCATGGCCGCCACCACGTAGACGCGCGCCATCGTCGCCGGCTCCACCGGCGGCGCCGCTTCGGCAAGGTTGACCGCCACCAGCGCGCCGTGCACCGCGCGCAGGCGCTGCAGCACGGCCGGCGCCGGCGTGCGCGCACCCGGCGCCTCCGCGGCCGCCGTCGCCTGCAGCCGCTGGAGCGTGTCGTACAGCGCCGCCGCGAGCGCAAAGCTGGCCTGCGCGTCGGTCGAGCGGCGTGCGTTCACGCGGTCGAGCCAGCGGCCAAAGCGGAGCACGTGCGCCGTCTGCCGCGCGAGCTGCCACACGAGCGCCGCGCACAGCTCGGGGGCGGTAACGGGCAGTGGCCGGCCGATGGTCTCGAGGCCGCGCTCGACGGCGGCCTGCGCGCCCACGAGGTCGTTGGCCGCCATCGCCGTCTGCGCCTGCGCGAGGCACGCCTGCGCCTTGCCAAACTCGGACGAGTCGGCGGGGCGCACGGGCTCGCCGCGCATGAGCAGCAGCGCCGCCCAGACGGCGCCCACCACGCGCAGGGCGATCCACAGGAACGCCGGCGCCCACGACGTCCACACGTCCGCCGCCACGTCCACGCCGCCGTCCAGGCCGGCGCCGTCCGCAAAGCTGTGCAGCACGCGGCCGCCAGCGGCGAGCGAGGCCGCGCCGACGCCGCTCGACCCCGCGCCCAGGCCGAGGCGCAGCGGGTCCGACCACGGCCCCGCCAGCAGGCACAGGCCCACACACGCGACAAGCAGGACGCGCCCGCCCTCCGACAGCGACGCCGGCCCGGACTGCGTGCGCGCGCGCTTGGCCGCCGGCGCGCCCACCGACGCCGACGCCTTGCGGGCGGCGCCGGCGCCGGCCGCGGTCGCCGTCGCCGCGCCGCGGCCGGCGGGCACGTCGTCGTCGTCCGGCCCGTCGGAGCTGTCGTCGTCCGCGTCGTCGGACGCGCTCGTCGACGGCATGGGCGGCGTCGACGCGTCCGAGAGCGAGCCCGTGGGCGGTGAGCCCGCCGCGCCGGCCGCGCCGGCCGCGGCAGCAGCTGCAGCAGAGACGGCGGCAGCGGCGGCGGCGGCGGCGGCGGCGGCCTTTTGCTGCTGCTGCTCCAGCAGCGTCGCGAGCTGCGCCTCGCCGCCGAGGCTGCAGACGAGCTCGCGGAGCATTAGGTTCTCCTGACCCAGCGACTCGGTCACCGACTTGAGGTAGCGGATGTACTCGGTGGCACGCCGCAGGACCTTGCCCTTGTTCATCTTGTCGTCGACCGGCGCGCCGTTGGTGGCGCCGGCCTCGCCAGGCAGCAGCGCCGGGCAGACGCTGCGCAGCTCGCTGATGCGCTCGTTAATGTTGTTGCGGTAGCGGCGCTCGATCACGTTGTGCGCCGACTTTTTGGCCACGCGCACGGCCGGCGGCGGCTCCACCACGGGCGGCGACGGCGCGGTGGCCAGCCGCGTGATCGGCACCTTGTTGCCCGTCGGGAACCACGTGGCCGCGGCCGACGCGGCGGCCGCCGCGGCGGCGCCGGCGTCCTGCGGCGTCGGCACCATCACGGCGCCGGAGAAGATGGGCTGCGTGAGCAGCGCCTGCGGCCAGCCGATCGTCACGGGGGCGGCGGGCGCGCCCGCCGCGTTGATGAAGTACGAGTTGGCCGACGCCGGCAGCTGCAGCACCGGGTACGACAGCGTCGGCGCGTACTGCAGCGACGTCACCGCGTCGAGCGGCTGCTGTGGCGGCGGCGGCGGCGACGGCACGTTCGGCTGGAACGTCGGCGACGGGTACGCCTGTGCGGCCGGCGCCGGCGGCGGCGACAGCTTGGACGCCGCCATCCGCGCAGCGGCCGCCACCGCCGCGGCCGGCGGCGACGGCACCTGCGGCGGCGACGGCTGGTCGCGCGGCGCGTACGACTGCTGCGGCACCTGCTGCGGCGGCGGCGCCAGCGGGTCCTGCGAGAGGCGGCGCGACTGCTGCTGGGCCCCGGTCGCGTCGGCCGTCGGCATCGCCTGGTGCAGCTGTGCGGGCGCGAGGGCCAGCTCCGGCGCCAACTTGACAGGCGCCGGCGAGAGGTCGTGCGCGGGCTCCGCGAGCGCGTCCGCGGCGGGCGCCTCGGCCGGCGGCGCCAGCTGGTCGAACACAAAGGTGTCGAGCCGCGAGGGCTGGTAGCCCGCCAACAGCTCGGCCTCCTGGTGGTACTCGCTGGCGTCCGGCGGCGTAAAGTACGGGTCCGACTGCATGAGGCTGTCCAGCACGTCGGGGTGGTCCGCGGCGGCCTTGAACGACCCAAAGTAGTGGTCCAGGCTGTCCAGCGCCGCCATGGCTGTGCCGCTGACTACGCCGCGGATGCGGCGGCCACAGCGTTCCGAGGCCAAGGGATTGCGGCGCGCCTACGGCTTGCTAGCGTGCTCCACCATTAAAAATCATCCAGATGAAACGAACCAGCATCGCACGGCGAACCCGATAACGGTGGCCGGCGTGCCGTGATCGGCGGCAGGCGCGTGGAGCGGGCCGGCGACTGCCGTCGCCGTCGCCGTCGCCGACGCGCGCTTTGGCCGCCCCACAACACACGTTTTGGCGCGACTCTTCCGTTGTTCTGCCGTCGTTCTGCCGCCGTCGCCCCGGCAGAACCGTGCGCGGACGTCGCTGATTGGCTGCAGCCGCCATGGCGTGACGATGATGTCATTGCTAGTGGGGCACAGAATTGGCCAGATGGTGGGCACACAATTTCATTTCCTTCTGGTTCGCCTTTCCAAAGTTTGCGTATGTACAACCATGGGGGGGACAAACGACTCGTGGCGCTTACAGACAGTTCGAATATAAGCGGAGCAAGCGTCGTATGTGCGTTTGGGTTTGGCCGCGGTGAACGGGGGCGGCGGCTCTAGAAGCCGACGATCTTCTTGCCGGCGAGGTAGTCGTCTAGTAGCCCGCTGGCCGCCAGCATCAGGCCCACAAACACCGGCGACGGCTTGAGCGGCCGCGACAGGTACTCGGGGTGGAACTGGACCGCCACAAAGTACGGGTGATCTGGGCACGGTGCGGCGCGCGACAAAATGCGCGGATGCACACGTCAGATACGGGTCACCCATCGCTCCCAGCCAGAGCGGGCACGGCCGCGGTACCCTTAATCTCGAGGACCTCCATGCGCTCGCGGCTGATGTCGTGGCCCACGAACAGCATGCCGTGCTCCTCCAGCTGCGGGACAAACTTGGTGTTGACCTGGTGGCGAGCGCAGGGATGAGCCCGCAGCGGCGGAGGATGAGCAACCGCCACCCGGCTGTCCACCCACATCACTGACCCGCGCAGGCGCCCCGGCCTACTTCGTAGCGGTGGCGATGCCGCTCGGTGATCTGCTCCTGGTTGCCGTAGAGCTTCTCTGCACCGGGGATAGAACGAGCAGGACGACTGATCCAGCGACATGAGCGGCGCGCATAGCCCGGCTCGGGGCACGGCGGCAGCTCGGCCGTACTGGTGAGGCAGTCCTTGACGAAGACGGTGGTGCGCGCGCCCAACCGCATGGTCCCGCCAAGGTTGGTGAACGACACCTCCGGCATGTTGATCACGACCGGGTACTCGGCATCCGGTTTCATCTCGGTCGAGTGCGCCTCTGCGGGTGCGGAGGCGGCCCGAGCGCCGGGCGAAGCGACGTCACGCGCTTGTTCGAGGCCACCCACCCGGCCCCCCACGGGCTACGATGCGCACCCTTCAGGCCCAGCACGTTGCGGGCAAACTCGACCACGGCGATCTGGAGGCCCAAGCAGATGCCTGGCACGCCGGGCACGCACGTGCGACCGCGCCTTTCCGAATGAGCCCCCGAACGGCGCCCGCCTTCCGTCGCAATCAACGCGACGCACCGAGGTACGGCCTGCGGTTGGTGCGGGCGTAGTTGGCGGCGAGGATCTTGCCCTCGATGCCGCGCGAGCCAAAGCCGCCGGGCACGAGGATGCCGTGCGCCTTGCGGACGGTCTCCCACGCCGCCTCGTAGTCGGCGGGCGCCTTCTGCTTGGTCTCGTCCTCCAGCGAGCTCGCGTCGACCCACTGGATGCAACGATGCGGAACGGACGCGGCCGCGCAAGACAGCATGAGCCGCAGTGCAAAAACCATCTCCGCCCGCCAGCGTGCTTCGGACGCACCTCGACGCGCAGGCGCCGGTTGATCGCCATGGCCGCGTGGTCCATGGCCTTGGTGAGCGACGTGTACGAGTCCATGAGCTCGACGTACTTGCCGACGATGGCAATGACCACCGCCGGGCCGTCCTGCAGTTGCCTGCCCGCGACCCAGGCAAGAGCCAAGACAGGCGACAATGCCATGTGAGACGTTCTGCCCACAGCTAGACTCTGTCGCGTCGGGCACGCACCGCTCGCTCAGCTTGGCCCAGCGGTCCATGAGGCCGGCGTTCGGGTTCAGCGCCGGCGGCTGGATGTTGAGGCGCCGCTTGAGAATGTCCACGAGGCCCTGCTCGGCCAGCAGCAGCGGGATCTGGTACAGCGACGGCCGGTCCGGCACGCTCAGGACCTGTGCGGTGGAAGGCGAGGAGAAGACGGTGCCAGACACATCAGCCGAGAGGTCATCGCATTTGCAGCGTCTGCGACACGGGTGCGGGCATACGTGGCTGGGATCGACGTGGCAGAACATGGCGATCTTGTTCTTGAGCGACTGCTCCACCTCGGTGCTGCAGCGGCACAGCAGCTGCGGCCACCGCGCCCAGAACGCCAACGCCTCGTCCAATTAAGCGTTAGGGTCGGTCGCAGCCCAACGGAACGAAGGCGCCCCCGCGCGCGCGCACGCACCACGTCGGGCATCAGGCCCAGGCCGCGGAGGTCGCGCACGCTCGCCTGCGTCGGCTTGGACTTTTGCTCGCCGACGCTGCCGACGACCGGCACCAGCGACACGTGCAGCTGCGCCCGTCAAGGCGATGCCCGCATGCGGCAGCCGCGGGCTGTCAGCGTCGGCAGCATGGCCGTCCGCCTCGAGGTGGGGCCGCAACGTACCAGGCAAAAGTTCTCGTG
>Ga0180216_1004591_pt1 | contig 10399 bp, 7 predicted proteins | sample eDN3rd37CBELigMG_FD_128879 | JGI IMG/M metagenome (GOLD analysis project Ga0180216, IMG submission 128879) | Enriched Miracle-Growth compost microbial communities from Emeryville, California, USA - eDNA 3rd pass 37_C BE-Lig MG (version 2)... ...
GACCTCCTCCACGTCCTTGGCGCCGTCCATGGCCAGGCCGGAGGTGGTGGGGAGGATGCCGTTCTCCAGATCGTAGCCGAGCTTGCGGGCCACGACCTTGGCGAAGGCCTTGGCGTGGTCGGCCTTGCGGGAGGCGTCGATGTAGGCGCCGAGATCGATGTCGATGTCCAGCTCGGAGACGAGATCGATCTCGCCGGCGAGGGGCGCGTCGGCGGTGAGCCCCTCGCCCATGTCGCGGGGGTCGTCGTCGGCGAGCGCCTTCTGCGAATCCCGCCAGAGATCACGCAGGTGGGCGTCGCCGCCGAGGAGGTCCTCGACCAGGGCGGGGTCGTTGGCCAGCGCGCGGAACGTGGGGATGAGGTGGAAGAAGTCCTGCTGCGCGGTCTCGTGTCCCTGACGCGCCAGGTCGAAGCAGATCAAACAGGCCGCGAGCTGCGCCTTGGGGCCCGATCGTCCCCGGAGCACTTCCAGGTAGAGAACGAGCCTCTCGGTGTCCCGAGAAAAGCGCGCGCCGAGGGCGAGGAGGTCGGAGGTTTCGAGGGCCTCGAGGGACTGCCTCAGCGCCTCCCGACTCGCTTGGGGCAGCTTGATCGCTCCGTGCACAATCGTTCAACTGCCACGTCCCACCGAAACGTGCAAGTTTGGAAGCCCTCGCATCGAAGAGGTCCCGGAGCGGTCCGGTGGGGCTTTTCGCGCGAGCATCTGTCGGCGGACGGCGGCTCCCTCCTCGCCCGTCAGGATCTCGACCTCGGTGGCGCGCCGGGGGCCGAAGGGTCCCTTGACCGATTGGATGCGGATGGCCTGCCCGGGGGCGAGGGCGCTCCAGGGATGCTCCTCTTCCTCGCGGATCACGATCGTCTCCTGGGTGCGCACGTAGCGCCTCGGTCGGGTCCCTCCCAGGAGGTCGACGGAGATGCGGCCGGGCTCCACCCACCGGACGATCCCGACGTCCGGCTGGGGGACCGCCGCCGTCGGCCGCTCCGCCATGGCAGGGCGCCGCGGTGCGCAGGCGGCCGCCAACAGCAAGATCCCGGCGAGGACGGCCATCCGGCACATGCCCTAGGATGGGCATCGGAGACTTGCCTCGGCCAGGGTCGGCCGCCCGCTCGCTCCGATGTCGGGGGTGTGCGATACAACGCCCGAAGAAGAAGGAGGCGGCCGGTTGACCGGACCCGCCGCGTCGACTAGACATACGTACAGTATCGGGAGGATGCGATGAGCGCGGAGCGAGAGAAGGCGATCGAGCTGGCGATCGGGGCGATCGAGAAGCAATTCGGCAAGGGCGCGATCATGCGCCTCGGCAACGACGAGGCCATGATCAAGGACGTCCAGGTCATCCCCTCGGGGGCACTTTCCCTGGACATCGCCTTGGGGGTCGGCGGCTTCCCGCGGGGCCGGATCGTCGAGATCTACGGGCCGGAGTCCTCCGGCAAGACGACCCTCACCCTCCACCTCATCGCCGAGGCGCAGCGGCGGGGCGGGGTCTGCGCCTTCGTCGACGCGGAGCACGCGCTCGACGTCACCTACGCCCGCAAGCTCGGCGTGCGCACCGACGACCTCCTCATCTCCCAGCCGGACAGCGGCGAACAGGCCCTGGAGATCACCGAGATGCTGGTGCGCTCCAACGCCATCGACGTCCTCGTGGTGGACTCGGTGGCGGCCCTGGTCCCCAAGGCCGAACTCGAGGGCGAGATGGGGGATTCGCACATGGGCGTGCAGGCGCGGCTGATGAGCCAGGCGCTGCGCAAGCTCACCGGCACCATCTCCAAGAGCAACACCTGCGTCGTCTTCATCAACCAGATCCGGATGAAGATCGGGGTGATGTTCGGAAACCCCGAGACCACCACCGGCGGCAACGCCCTCAAGTTCTACGCCTCCCAGCGCCTGGACATCCGCCGGATCGGCGCGATCAAGAACGGCGACCAGGTGGTGGGCAACCGCACCCGCGTGAAGGTGGTGAAGAACAAGGTGGCGCCGCCCTTCCGCGAGGTGGAGTTCGACATCCTCTACGGCCAGGGGATCAGTCGGGAAGGCGACATCCTCGACCTGGCGGTGGCCGAGAACCTGATCGAGAAGTCCGGTTCCTGGTACTCTTTCGACGGCGAGAGGATCGGGCAGGGCAGGGAGAACGCCCGGCAGTTCCTGGCGGAGCATCCGGAGATCTGCGACCGGCTCGAAAACCTCCTCCTCGAGAAGCACGGGGTTCGCCGCAACCTGCAGCTTTCCGCCGTTCCTTCCGAGGAGGACGAGAAGGGCGGGAGGAAAGCCGCATCGAGGTGAGCGTCGATGGAGCAGACGCGTATCAAGAAGTGGGTCGACCGCATCGTTCACGAGATCAGCGTGAACGCGGCGCGGGTGAACCAGGAGGTTCGCGAAACGGGGGAGCTTGCGGCCCTCCTGGGAAAGGCGGCCGCGGGCCAGCGCCTCGACGACGAGGAGCGGGCCAAGGTACGCGAGCAGCTCATCGATCTCGCCAAGATCGTTCCCTCCCTCGCGATCCTGGCGGCGCCGGGAGGCACCCTCATCCTCGCGGCGCTGCTCAAGGTGCTCCCCTTCAGCCTCCTGCCCTCCGCCTTCCAGACGAAGCCGGAGGGCCTGGAGCCGACGGCCGATGCCGCCTCCGTCGAGGCCCTTCGGCCCGACGAGGCCTCGGAGGCCGAGGCCGCTCCGGCGGGGAAGGTGGAGGGGGGCACGGCCTGAAAGACGTCCCCGGGAGGCCTTAGCCGAGGGTGGCGAAGGCGGCGCGGGCTGCCTCGAGCGTGTGTTCGATCTCCGCCTCGCCGTGGGCGGTGGAGACGAAGGCGGACTCGAACTGCGAGGGGGGCAGGTAGACGCCGCGATCCAGGAGGGCGTGGAAGAAGCGGCCGAAAAGGCCGATGTCCGAGCGCCGGGCCGAAGCGGCGTCGAAGACCTCGTCGGCGGTGAAGTAGATCGTCCACATGCTCCCCACGCGGCGGATGCAGTGGGGGATCTTCGCCTCGGTGGCGAGCCGGTCGAGCTCCTCGCAGAGCTTCGCCGTGGTGGCCTCCAGACGATCGTAGATGCCGGGATCGGCCTCGATGGCCGAGAGCATCGCCAGGCCCACGGCGACGGCGAGGGGATTTCCGGAGAGCGTGCCCGCCTGGTAGACGGGGCCGGCCGGTGCGATCTGCTCCATCAGATCCCTGCGCCCACCGTAGGCGGCCATGGGGAGGCCTCCGCCGAGGACCTTGCCGAAGGTGCTGAGGTCGGGGCGGATGCCGAAGCGCTCCTGGGCTCCGCCGGGGCCGAGGCGGAAGCCCGTCATCACCTCGTCCCAGATCAGGACCACGCCGTGGCGGGTGCAGAGTTCCCGCAGGCGCTCGTGGAAGCCGGGGCGGGGCGGGAGCACGCCCATGTTGCCGACCACGGGCTCCACGATGGCACAGGCGAGGGTGTCGCCGTGCTGCTCGAAGAAGGCCTCGAGCCGCGCCGTGTCGTTGAAGGGGAGGGTGAGGGTCGACTCGGCCAGGCGTGCGGGCACCCCGGGCGAGTCCGGGAGGCCCAGGGTCTCCACACCGGAGCCCGCCTTGACCAGGAGGGAATCCGAGGCCCCGTGGTAGCAGCCCTCGAATTTGAGGATGCGGTCGCGGCCCGTGGCCGCGCGGGCGAGCCGGATGGCGGCGGAGGTGGCCTCGGTCCCCGAGGAGACCAGGCGGACCATCTCCACCGAGGGGACGAGGGAGGCGATCTTCTCCGCGAGGAGGACCTCGCCTTCGTGGGGGGCGCCGAAGCTCGTGCCGCGCTCGGCGGCGCGGCGGACGGCCTCGACGGCGGGCCCCCAGGCGTGGCCGAAGAGGAGCGGTCCCCACGAGCCGACGTAATCCACGTAGCGGTTGCCGTCGACGTCCTCCAGCCACGCTCCCTCTCCCCGCGAGAAGAAGACCGGGTTGCCACCCACGGCACGGAAGGCGCGGACGGGCGAGTTCACGCCGCCCGGGATCCGCTGTTGGGCCCTACGCAAGAGTTCCGCGCTTCGGACGCGCTCCATGGTCCATTCCTCCGACGGTCTGGGATGCCGCTCGTACCATAATCGGTCGGCGCGCACGATGGGGCCGAAACGCCCACGTCGCCTCCGGATCGGGCCTACGGGCGTCCCCGTCGAAGGGTAGATGGCCGAGCTCTCGGTGCCCCTGCTCGGGCGCGGCAGGCGGCCCCCCGCGGAAGGTCTTGGCCGTATGCGGGAAGGAGCGGCACGGGCGGCGGCGCACCCGCGGCCTCAGCCCTGGAAGGCGGCGCGGGGCCCACCCCGGCGGATTCGCTCCAGCTCGGCGACGTACCGGCGGGCGCGGGCGATCTCCGCCTGGACGCGCTCGGGGTCGGGGTGGGTCTTCAGGGCGTCGAGGTAGTCGGCCAGGGCGCCGTCGGGATCGCCGGAGGACATCCGGGCCCGGCCCTTCTGGAAGCGAGCGCGCGCGGCGATCTCGGAGCCTGGCCAGCGGGCCTCGACCCGCTCGAAGGCGGCGATGGCATCCTCGTACTTCCCCTCGAACTGGTAGCTGGTGGCGAGGAGGAAGAGGGCGTCCTGGGCGACCTTTCCCTCGGGGAAGGCCTGGACGATGGACTCGCACTCCTTGCGGCTCTGCTCGTAGTCCCGCGACTCGAAGTAGGCCTTGGCCACGCGGTAGGCGAATTGCTCCGCTCCCTCCCGGCCGGAGGTGGCGAGGACCTGCCACTGGGCGATCGCCTCGGGGAGATCCTTGAAGTGGCGGTGGGCGATCTCCGCGAGCTTCTCGCGAGCCCAGTAGGCCTCCTCGGCGGAAGGGGCGATCCGGATGAGGGCGCGGTAGGCCTCTGCCGCGCCCTTGACGTCCCGCTTCTCGAGGTAGCTGAGATCGCCGATGCGGGAGAGGGCCTCGATGCGGGCCTTTTGTGCGCTCTCGCCTTCCACGCCCTCCAGGGCGTAGAGGAGGGAGCGGTACGCGGCGATCGCCTCCTCGGAGCGCTGCCGGAAGACCAGCTCCCTCGCCTCCTCCAGGCGGCTCTCGAGGCTCGGCTGGCAGGCGAGCAGCGAGAAGCCCAGGGCGAAGAATGCGGCGAACCGCATGGCCATCCTCCTCGCGGCGCGGCACGGTGGCCGCGTCCCGCGTCAGGCCTCGGGCGTCGACGGAGCGGTGCCCTCGTCGGTCTCCTCGCCCTCGACCTCGGATTCGTCGATTCGCGCCACGCCCACGACCTTCTCTTCCTTGGCGTCCAGCGTGATGAGCCGCACGCCCTGCGTGGCGCGACCGATTACGCTGATCTCACGGACCGCCATCCGAATCAAGATCCCGGAGTTCGTGATCAGCATCACCTCGTCTTCGTCCCGCACCTGGCAGACGCCGGCGACCTTGCCGTTCCGCTCGGTGGTCCGGATGGAGATGAGGCCCTTGCCACCGCGGCCCTGGAGCCGGTGCTCCGACTCGATGGTACGCTTGCCGTAGCCGTTCTCGGTGACCGTGAGGATGGTCGCGCCGGGCTCGAGGACATCGGCCGCGACCACGTGATCGCCAGGCTCGAGGGTGATGCCCCGCACGCCGCGGGCGTCGCGGCCCATGGGGCGGACGTCTCGCTCGCTGAAGCGGATCGCCATCCCGTTGGCGGTGGAGATGAGGATGTCGGCGTCGCCGTCGGTGAGCATGGCCGCCACCAGCTCGTCGCCCTCGTCGATCCGAAGGGCGATGATCCCGCCGGAGCGGACGTTGGAGTAGGCCATCAGGTCGGTCTTCTTTACCACGCCGTTGCGGGTGACCATGAAGACGAAGCGGCCCTCCTCGAACTTCCGCACGGGTAGGACGCGGGCGAGCTTCTCCCCCTCCTGGAATTGGACGAGGTTGACGATGGGCCGGCCGAGGGCCTGCCGCCCCGCGAGCGGGATCGCGTGCACCTTGAGCCAGTGCAGGCGCCCGTGGTTGGTGAAGAGGAGGAGGTAGTCGTGGGTGCTGGCCACGAAGAGCGACTCGATGAAGTCCTCCTCGCGCGTCCTCGCCCCGGTCTTCCCCCGGCCGCCACGGCGCTGGGCGCGGTACTCGCTGACGGAGTTCCGCTTCACGTAGCCGTTGTGGCTGAAGGTGACGACCATGTCCTCTTCGGCGATGAGATCCTCCTGGGTGAGGTGCCCCTCCTCCTCGCGGATCTCGGTGCGCCGCGGGTCGGCGAACTGGGCCCGAACCTCCTCGAGCTCCTTCTTCACGACGCCCATGAGGACTTCGCGGCTGCCGAGGATCTTGCGGTACCAGGCGATGTCGCGGACCAGGCCCACGAGCTCGGCGACGAGTTCGTCGCGCTCGAGGCCGGTGAGCCGGGCGAGTCGCATGTCGAGGATGGCGCGAGCCTGCGCCTCGGAGAAGCCCGTCCCCTCGTAGCTGCGGGAGAGTTCGAAGTCGGGCTCCTCCTGGCGGACGCGTGCGAGGACGCGCTCGAGGCCCGCGCGCGCCGCCGTGGCGTCGATGCGCGGGAGATCGCGGAAGCGCTCGTGCTCGTAGAGCTCGGGCGAGAGGATGTGGCGTAGACCCCAGCGCGCCTCCTCGGTGTCGGCGGACTTGCGGATCAGCGCCACCACCAGGTCGATGAGGTCGAGGGCGACGACGAGGCCCTCGACGATGTGCAGCCGCTCCTCCGCCTTGCGAAGGTCGTGTCGCGTGCGGCGGGTGACCACGTCCCGCCGGTGCGAGACGAAGCGGTCGAGCATCTGCTTGAGGTCGAGCAGCCGCGGCACGCCACCGTCGATGGCGAGCATCATCACGCCGAAACTCGACTCGAGGGCGGTCTGCTGGAAGAGGTTGTTGACGACGATCTGCGCCATCGCGTCGCGCTTGACCTCGATGACGATACGCACGCGCTCCTCGCGGTCGGATTCGTCGCGCAGATCGGAGATCCCCTCGATCTTCTTCTCGCGGATGAGCTCGGCGATCCGCTCGATGAGCCGGGCCTTGTTGACCTGGTAGGGCAGCTCCTTGATGACGATGGTCTCGCGGTCGCGCTTCTCGTCGACCTCGATCTCGTACTTGGCGCGCAGGCGGATGGATCCGCGGCCGGTGGTGTAGGCGTCCACGATCCCCTTGCGGCCGTTGATGATCGCGCCGGTGGGGAAGTCGGGCCCGGGAAGGTGCTGCATCAGGTCGCGGATCGTGCAGTCCGGGTGATCGATGAGGTGCAGGCAGGCGTCGATCACCTCCCCCATGTTGTGCGGGGGGATGTTCGTGGCCATGCCGACCGCGATGCCGGAGGATCCGTTGACCAGCAGGTTGGGGAAGCGCGTGGGAAGGACCAGGGGCTCCTGGGTCGAGCCGTCGAAGTTCGGCCCGAAGTCCACCGTGTCCTTCTCGATGTCGGCGAGCATCGCCTCTGCGAGCTTGGTCAGCCGCGCCTCGGTGTACCGGTAGGCGGCGGCCGGGTCGCCGTCGATGGAGCCGAAGTTTCCCTGCCCCTCCACGAGCAGGTAGCGCATGTTCCAGTCCTGCGCCAAGCGGACGAGGGCGTCGTAGACCGAGGCGTCGCCGTGGGGGTGGTACTTCTTGAGCACTTCCCCGACCACGCCCGCGCACTTCGAGAACTTGCGGTTGTGCAGCAAGCCCTCGTCGAACATGGCGTAGAGGATGCGCCGGTGGACGGGCTTGAGGCCGTCGCGGACGTCGGGGAGGGCGCGGCCCACGATCACCGACATCGAATAGTCGAGATACGAGCGTCGCATCTCGTCTTCGATGTTCACCGGGAGCGTGCTGGGGGGAGGGCCGCCTGTAGGAGTCGTCGGATTCTGATTGGACATGTCGATCGAGCTTCCCCTGGGAAACACGCGAACCTAGCCGGTTCTGCCCCTGAAAGTCAATGGATTCATAGGTTTACGTGGATCCGTTCGCGAGGCATCCCCGCCTGCTCGAGCGCTTCCATCACCCCCTGGACCATCCCCTCGATCCCACACAGGTAGGCGACGGCGTCGTGGACCGGTGGTAGCACTTCGCGGAATCTCTCCTGGACGTAGCGGCCGTGCCCACGAAGGGCGGGGGGCCTGCGGGAAACCGTGAGGTGGGTGTGGACGCCGTGGGAGGGAAGGCGGGCGAGTTCCTCGGCGAAGGGGAAGTCCTCCTCGGTGCGCACGCCGAAGAAGAGATGGATTTCACCGTAGTTTTCGCGCTCTTCGAGGATGGCGCGGAGGAGGGCGCGGATCGGCGCGAAGCCGGATCCCGTGGCGAAGAGGAGGACGTCCTTCCCCCGGGCCTCGTCGAGGGGAAAGCCGCGTCCGAGCGGCTCGCTCATCCAGACCTCCCGGCCCGGCCCGAGGAACCAGAGCTCCGCCGCCACGCCCTCTCCCTGCTTGACCAGGAATTCGAAGCGATCCCCGCCGGGCGCGCTCGCCATGGCGAAGTAGGCGCCGGGGGCGCCGCGGTCGATGGAGATCTCCACGAACTGGCCGGGGATGCGGTAGGCCGCCGCGACGGCCTTCGGCACCTCGAGCGTGAGAGAACGAAGGAGCGGCGTCTCGCGCCTCGCCTGGACGAGGAGCGCTCGATGGTGGGTGCCCGACATGCGCGCGGAACCTAATCCGCGAACATGTCCGACTCAAGGCGGAACGCCGGTCGAGTCGGCGGGCCGGGGCTGGAGTTGGAAGCGATCGAAGGTGTAGGAGGTGAAGTTGCCGCGGTCGAGGCCGAGGTAGTTCCAGTCCTCGAATTCGAAGGTCACCCGCGTCCCGGTCATGACTTCGACCAGGTAGGGCGCGGGACCGTAGCGGGAGCGCATCTCCTCCACGAGCGCCGTGGGGAGGACGATCTGGCGTTCGTGGCCGGGGAGAACGGCGTGCCAGATGGGCATTCCGGGGCTGCCGGGCGGGAAAGCCCAGACGTCGATGCGGATGAGGTCCGGGTCGGGGCCGCCCTCGGGTTCCCACCGCAGGATCCCTTCGAAGAACTCCCCGGGCTGCGGCACCGCGATGCGGAGCGGGCGGAGCATGGGGCCGAAGTCCACCCCCTGCGCCAGCGATCCCGCCTGGCGGCGGTAGGCGACCGAGTAGGGGAGGCTTTCGGCCTCCCGCGCGACGGCGAGGAAGACGACGTCGTCGCCCGACACGGGCGGCATCCTCTCGAGGACGAGCTGACCGTCGAGGGTGCTGCCCGTCGCGCGGTCGATGGCGATGACGCCGTCGGTGCCCAGGTCGAGGAAGGCGGTGACGGTCAGCCCCCGGATCGGGCTTTCGGGCATCGGGGGAACGTGGACGGTGACCTTCCGGTCCAGGCGCGTGTCCAGCACCAGGGAGAGGTCGCGGATCTCGGTCCCCGGAGGGCCGGCGAGGCCGCGGGCGAAGCCGAAGAGGAGGGGTTCGAAGGCCTGGGTGATCCGATTCCGGATTCCATAGAAGGCGTAGATCGTCTCGTGCACCGGCCCCCAGAAGCGGAAGGAAAAGGGAGCGCCATCCTCGGTGACCAGGATGGAGCCGGTGGGCTGGGACGAGTGGAGGGGAACGGAGAGGAGGCTGGGGTGGGCGAGCCCGATCAGGGCGATCTCCTCTTCGTTGGAGGAGAGGGGGCGAGACGCGGGCGGCTTGAAGCCCCAAACCCGGCCGGAGATGAGGCTCGACCGAGGCAGGTGTCCTCCGCCGGTGCCACCGGCGCCACCACCTCCCCCGCTTCCACCACCGCCGCCGCTGCCCCCGCTCCCGCCCGTTCCTCCGGTGCCGCCGGTGCCTCCGCTCCGCGGCGGGCCGTTGAACCGGAGGAGGAAGGTGAGGTTCTCCGAGGTGTGGTTCACGACCGAGGCGGTCTCGTACTCGTCGCAGGCGACGGTGACGCTCACGGCCTTCACCAGGCTCGGCGAGGAGAAGGTCACCTGGCCCCTCTCGTCGGTCTCCTTGACGAGGAAGGCCGTCTCCTCGGCCCCCGCGAAGACCCGGCAGCCGGGAATGGGGAGGTTTCGATCGGGGCCGGAGCGCGCGATGGCGGTGACGTTGAGCACGCCGGCGAGCGGTCCGCCCGAGGGGCCGCCGTAGCGGCTTCCCGGATCGAAGTAGGTGAAGCCTCCCTCGAGCTCCGCGAGGGCGCCGTCCTCCCTCTCGATCCGCAGATCCACCAGGCCCTCGTCGTTCGGCGGGGTGAGCGCTTCCAGGGTGAAGGGATCGAGGAGGGTCACCGATTCGGCCTCGACCTCCCCGAAGTAGACCTTCATCGAGCCCCGGAAGCCGGCTCCTCGCAAGAGGACCCGCGTGCCGCCGGCCCGCGAACCGGCGACGGGCTCGATCACGGCCAGGCCGAGCGGCCCCTCGTAGACGAAGCCCGCCTCCAGGCTCGCATGGTTCTCCGGCACGTCGCCGTCGATCACGCGCACCGGGACGGGGCCATCCGTGCCCGGCGGAGCGATCGCCTCGATTCGGTTGGCGTCGATCCGCACGACCTCCGTGGCCTCGAGCGCC
>Ga0180216_1004592_pt1 | contig 10398 bp, 8 predicted proteins | sample eDN3rd37CBELigMG_FD_128879 | JGI IMG/M metagenome (GOLD analysis project Ga0180216, IMG submission 128879) | Enriched Miracle-Growth compost microbial communities from Emeryville, California, USA - eDNA 3rd pass 37_C BE-Lig MG (version 2)... ...
CGCCGCTGAATCCACCGCCGCCCATTCCGGGCCCGCCTCTACCTCCAAATCCCCCACCGCCCATTCCGGGCCCGCCTCTACCTCCAAACCCCCCGCCACCCATGCCGGGTCCGCCACCACCAAACCCGCCGCCGCCCATGCTGCGGCCACCGCCACCGAAGCCACCACCGCCTCCGAAGCCGCCACCACCTCCTCGGTCTCGGCCTTGGACGAGATGCAGCATCCCGGCGTTCTCGAGCTGCGGCAGCGAAGGAGCTGCCGTCCCGCCTGCAGGAGCCGTGGCAATCGCCAGGGCGCCTGCGAGCGGCGCAATGATGAGGTATCGCATTTCCTGATCCTCTCTTGGTCCCCATGCGCGCAATAGCGTTCGGGGATTGCTGTCCTGCATTTACCAATCGAACGCCGCTCTGAGGGCTTTCGTTTCCCGCGCTCGCAAGGGCTTGGGTACTTTGGCGGGCGAGAACTCAGCGCTCGCCTTCTTCTGACGTCAGCATGGCAGCCGCCGATTGGTCCGTCTGGTGCTATTCGGCGGCTTGTGGTCGCGCGGGCAGGAGCGGCAGCTCGGGCTGCGAATCCGTCCTCACGATCTGTCGCGCTGGTGTTGAGCTGCCCGGCCGGTGAGCCTCACCCTCGCCGTCAGCATCGGGTTCATCGACGGCACCGATGAAGCGGCTGAAGATCCGCCACAGCCAGTCTCCGATTTCATCCATCAGAACGAACACGGCCGGAACGAAAACCAGCGAGAGCAGGGTGGAGGAGATGAGGCCGCCGATGACCGCGATAGCCATCGGAGAGCGGAACTCGCCCCCGGAATCGAGCGCCAGGGCTGACGGGAGCATGCCGCCGCACATCGCGATGGTGGTCATGATGATCGGCCGCGCACGCTTTCGGCCCGCATCGACGATGGCCTCCCGGCGAGGCACGCCGCGGTCCATCGCCTCGAGCGCAAAGTCGACCAGCATGATGGCGTTTTTCGTGACGATGCCCATGAGCATCAGGATGCCGATCACCACAGGCAAACTGATGGGCTGATTTGCCAGCAGCAATGCCAGGATCGCGCCGCCGATCGAAAGCGGCAGCGAGAAGAGAATGGTGATCGGCTGCAGGAACCGGCCGAACAACAGGACGAGCACCGCGTAGACCATCATGATGCCCGCCGCCATTGCCTGACCGAAGCTCGCGAACACCTCGCCCATGATCTCGGCGTCGCCGAACTGCTTCAGCTCGACGCCCTCGGGGAGGTTCCGAGCCGCCGGAAGATTGCTGACGGCCGCGACCGCGTCGCCGAGCGGCGTGTTGCCGACGAGGTCTGCACCGAGCGTCACGCGGCGGGTCCGATCGTAGCGGTCGATGGAGGTGGGGCCCTGCGCGATCTCGAACTTCGCGACCGAGGAGAGCGGCACCGCGCCTCCGGAGGCGGTTATTACGCGCAAGGATTCCAAAATCTGCGGATCGGCACGCGCATCCTCCTGCAGTTGCACGCGAATTGGAATTTGCCGGTCGCCGATGTTGAGCTTTGCCAGGGCCGGCCCGACATCGCCGATGGTGGCAATACGCACGGCTTCGGCGATCGCCTCCGTCGTCACGCCAACCATGCTGGCGCGCTCGCTATCGGGGATAACGCGCAGCTCCGGGCGGTCGAGCTCGGCGGTCGACACGGGCAGCGCCAGCATGGGCAGCTGCTTCATCTGACTAGTGATGTCGGCCGCAACCTTGTTCACGGCCTCGCCGTTCCGGCCGACGACAACCATCTGGAAGCTGCGCTGGCCATTCTCCTCCAGGAACCAGTAGCGGATGTCCGGAATACGCTCGAGATCGCGTGCGATCTGGCTCTTGACCTCGTATTGGTTGAACTTCCGCTGCTCCTTGGGCACGAGATGGATGACGAGTGTCGCCTTCCGCACCTCGTCACCTGAGCCTAGAATGCGGCCTCCATTGACGAAGACGCTGGTAATTTCCGGACGCTGCCGGAGACGCTCGGTCAGCGATGTCGTCAGTTTCTGCGTATCGGCGAGCCTCGAGCCGGGCGGCAGCTCGACGGCCAGCATGACGCGACTATTGTCCTCCTGCGGCAGAAATGCAGACGGCAGGAGCTGAGTGCTGGCGATGGATGCGGCGAAGATGAGGAGGCCGAGGCCGACTGTCAGAAACCGGTGGCGCACCGACCACGCGAGCAGTCGCGTATAGCCTCTGAGCACCACGCCTTCGTGATCGGAGTGCTTGTCATTGGCGCGCATGAAATAGGCCGCAAGAAGCGGCGTGATGAGGCGCGCCACTAGCAGCGAGAAAAAGACGGCGAAGGCGACCGTGAGACCGAATTGCTTGAAGTACTGACCGGCGATGCCGCCCATGAAGCTGACGGGTGCGAAGACCGCAATGATCGTTGCGGTGATGGCGATAACCGCGAGCCCAATCTCGTCCGCGGCCTCGAGTGCAGCGCGATAGGCCGATTTGCCCATCCGGATGTGCCGGACGATGTTCTCGATCTCGACGATGGCATCGTCGACCAGAATGCCCGTCACGATGGTGATCGCGAGCAGGCTCACCATGTTGAGCGAGAAGCCGACGGCCTCCATTGCGAAGAACGTCGGGAACACGGATAGCGGGAGTGCGATGGCCGCGATTACGGTGGCCCTGAGGTCGCGCAGGAACACCAGCACGACGAGGATGGCGAGCACGGCGCCTTCGAGCAGCGTTCTGATAGTCGATTCGTAGACTCCGACCGTGTATTCGACCGTCGAGTCGATCTGCTTGATCTCGACACTCGGGTAAAGGCGCTTAAGCTCCTCGAGTTTTTTCGCGACTCCTTGCGCAACCACGACATCACTGGCGCCCTTGCTGCGCGTGATGGCGAACGCGACGATTGGTGTCCCGTCGAGCTCGGCATAGTTGCGCGGCTCCTCCACCGCGTCGGTTATGGTGCCAAGCTCGTCGAGCCGGACGGCCCGCCCGCCGGGCAGGGCAATCATGGTCTTGGCCAACTCCTCGGCATTCTGTTTGCCGGCGAGGGTTCGAATGGCCTGTTCGCGACCGCCGATCTCGCCGCGCCCGCCGGCGACGTCCACCTGCGTCGCACGCAGCTGGCGGTTCACGTCGCCGGCAGTGATGCCGAGTGCGAGCAGGCGGTCAGGGTCGAGCGCAATCCGGATCTCGCGCTCGACGCCACCGACGCGCTCGACCTTCGAAACGCCAGGCACGCTCTGCAGGGCGCGAGCCACTGTGTCGTCGACGAACCACGACAACTCCTCCGGCGTCATGGCCGGCGCTCGGGCCGAGTAGGTGACGATGGGCAGGCCTTCGATGTCGAGCCGTTGTGTGATCGGTTCGTCGATCGTGCGCGGCAGGTCGGAGCGGATCCGCGCAATCGCATCCTTCACGTCGTTGACTGCCCGGTCGACCGGCGTTTCCAGGTGGAATTCCACCAACGTCGTCGAGCTGCCCTCGACGATGGTCGAGGTGATGTGCTTGACGCCAGGCACTCCGGCGATGGCGTCCTCGACGCGCTTCGTGACCTGGGTCTCGAGCTCGGAGGGGGCTGCGCCCGCCTGCGTGATCAGAACCTGCACGATGGGCACGTCGATATTCGGGAACCGGGTGATCGGGAGCTGCTGGAAGCTGAACAGCCCCAGGGCGATGAGCACCATGAACAGCACCAGCGAGGGCACCGGACGCCGGATCGCCCACGCCGAAACGTTTAGGCGGGACATCACTGCACCTCGCTGACAGTTCCAACCGGCTCGAACACGGGCCGTACTTCGTCGCCATCGCGCAGGAAGGTGCCCGCGCGGGCGATCACCACGTCACCGGCAGTGAGACCGTCAGCGATCTCGACCTGGCCGCCCGCTCTCAATCCCGTCTTGACGGAACGGGTGCTGACGCGGCCATCGATGACAACCTGAACGGTGGCGCCGTCCTGCCCGTAAAGGACGGCACTTGCGGGAACACTTAAGCCTCGGCCTCTGGCTGTAACCACGGTGCCGCGGGCGAAGCCGCCGATCCGCAGCGGTTCCGTGCTCTTGAGGCTGATGCGGACCCGCCCGAGGCGTGTGGCCCGGTCGATCTCGGGAGAGACCAGTCGCACCGTTCCGGCCACTTCGCCCAACCCCGCGATGGTGACGATTGCGCTCTGGCCGGATTTCATGCGGGCGAGCTGCTCCTCGGGCACCTCGGCATCCAACTCGACCTCGCCGCGGGCGATGATCCGGAACATGGCATCGCTGACGCTCGAGGCGAGCGATCCGACGCGAACGTTCTTGCGGCTGACAATGCCATCGGCCGGCGCCTTCACGTCCGTGTTGGCCCTGCGCCACTCGAGCTCGCGTCGCTGGGCTTCGAGATGGGTCTTTTCAGCCTCGGCAACTTTCAGTCCGTCGCGGGCGGCAACCAACGCCGCTTCGGCCGTCCGGGCAGCCGCTTCCCGCTGATCGAAAATGCTTTCGGCGATATGACCCGACTGCCGAAGGGGCTTCGCCCGTTCCAGTGCGTTGTGAGCTTCCTTGAGGCTCGCTTCTGCCTGAACGATGGTGCTCCGCGCCTGGGCTATGGCTGCATCGGCTTTGGCGATGAGCGCGCCGTTCTGCGCGAGCTGGGCATCGAGCGTGTCGTGCACGAGCCTGGCCAGGATCTGCCCTTTCTTCACGCGATCGCCTTCCTCCACGAGCACTTCGATCACGCGCAGGCCCTCGATCTCCGGCGCGACGAGGATTTCATCGCGGGGCACCAGCGTGCCGGTAACCATCACTGTTTCGATGAACTCTGCAGGTTCAACCTTGACGACGCTCGCTGCCGGGGGTGGCGGCGGCTGGGCCGGTTGCTCAACGGCCTGCGCGGCGGGTTGCGACATCCACCCCGAGACGGGGAGATATCCCGTCGCTGCGAGTCCCCCCGCGATGGCAACGGCGGCGAGAACCAGCACTAGAACAGCGCGCTTCATTTCTTGGAGCCTCGTGCCTTTTTCTGTCGCGAGTTTCGGGGTGCCACCTTGGGCTTGCCGGGGGGATCCGCCGGAGCATTGTCGGAGACGGGGTTAATCAGTTTCGCTACGACATCCATAATCGCCGGGAGCATGGCGGCCCCGTCGTAGTCGGGATCGATGGCTCGTCGCCAGAACAGGCCATCGCCGATGAGCACGATCACTTGTGCGAGTAGGCGCGGGTCGAAAGGGGGTTCAATTTCCCCGGCCTCCTTGGCTTCTGCGAAGATTCGGGCGAAGTTTTCGATGACATATTGGTCTACGGACCGGAATATTTCGCCCACTGCCGGGTTGCGGGTCGATTCTGCGGCAATTTCCATACACAGGACCCGCTTATGTCTCGGCTCCTCGATCGAATAATACTCGGCGAGGCGCGTCAGGGCGGCCATGAGATCGTTGCCCGAGGACAAATCCCGCAACTGCTCTGCGAGCTGGTTGCGGTCTCTCTCCGAGATACCGGCGATAAGCGCTTCCTTTGAGGCGAAGTAAAGGTAAAGGGCGCCAGGGCTCACCCCCGCTTCCTTGCAGATGTCCTGCATGGTCGTGCGGTGGAACCCGGCCCGGGCGAAGCAACGCTCCGCCGCGTCCAGGATCTGCTCCCGCCGTTGCGCCTGTGTGGAGGGCTTCAACTTCGGCATGTCCGCCATCCTGGAGAGTCTGTGTCGCGCTCTCCTGTGCCACAAAACGAACGCTCGTTTTGATTGGCGCCATTACACCCGACGCAATGGCATTTTCAAGGCGGAAGTTCAGGCTTCCGCGCTTTGTGAAGCCGAACTCGACAGGTCCAAGCGCGGGAGGGCGCGCACCACAATTTGTGCAATTAGAGGTTGCATAGAGGGAGGCTCAGCGGTCCAATGGCACCGAGCCGAAAGGCTCCGAGGTCGCTTACGGTTTACGGCGAAATCGTTCGTGCGCCCCTCTTTCGACACAAAACGTTTTTAGCTCCAAATGTTATCGCACGATGTTAACGCATCAATGAATTCGAAGCGCTAGCAGCCTGAAATAATTTGGCGAAGGTGCCGGCGGTCATCGTGCTCGTTCGCTGTCCGGAGGCGCAGGTTTCTCCGACTGCTCCGATAGGAGCGCGACAGGAACTGGAGTTGGGTGGGGGTCGAATGACGGATCAGCGCACTGGAGTCGTGGCCTATGGCTCGCTGCGGGATATCTTGCGGGCCCTCGATGAAGAAGACGAGTTCTGGCCAGACGAGTGCGAGCGCGAATGGCAATCCAACCACCCGTCAACCAGCACCGCGATTGTAGCCAAATATGAGCGCTTACCAGCGGGAACCCCCGCTCCTCTCGAAAGTGAGGCGCAAGCGGAACGTGCAGAGTGGGAAACCTGGCGGGAGAGAACTCTCGCCCTGATCACCTCGAGAGTGAGGCCCCGGCTCGCGGCGGCTGTCGCCGGTACGCCTGTTCTCGGCTTGCTGCTCGCCGGAGCACTTCTCCTCGACGCGCCCCCAAGAGTTGACTGGGCCAGCGCAGCGCTCGACAAAATGTGGTTCGCAGCTGAACCGGCCGCACCGGCTTCGACAGAGCCGGTCGTGCTTGCCGAGTTCGAGTCGACTCCTCCTGTGGCGACAAGGGAAGAGGATACCAAACACGGTGCGATCGCGGCCTTTGCAGAGCTGGCCAAACCGGTGCTCGCCGCCATGGAAGAAGAGGAGACTCATCCGGCAGAAGGTGTCTACGCCCTCACGGCCAAGGAGCTTGTCACCGCCGTTCCGGGGGAAACGGTTGACCTGCCTTTCGAAGTCACCGGGTCGGGTCAGCTCCCGCCCGGGGCCCGTATCGTGTTCAGCGGCGTGCCCGAGAACGCGGCGCTAAATGCTGGTGAACCGCAGGGCAGTGGCACCTGGGTCGTGCCAGTCGAACGGGCGATGGAGGTCAAGCTGACCACGTACGCTCTCCCCGGCGCTGGGGAACGGAAGCTGACGGCCGAGCTGCGCGCAGGTGACGACGTCGTGCTGGCCCGGACGACGACATTGCTGGTGCCGCCGCAGCTCGCCGACTCCCATGCCCAGGCGGCGAAGACGGACAAGAAAGCCGGCCTGCCCACAAAAGCCGCAGAGCGACGCATCGGCCTCACGTCCGAGTGGGCTGTCGCCACCACGCCTATGGCTCCTGCCGCCTCCGTCGAACCCGCGGCAACAGCAAGCGCGCCCGATCCCACCACGGCTGCCGCGGCCGCGTTCTCGGGCTCGGCTGTCCCGGACTGGACGCAAGGCTGGACCCGCTCGTCCCTCGGTGGCCCGCGCTGAATCGCTGCGGGCCCGACGCTCGCGCTGGCTTCCGTCCGTGCTAGAAGCGCAGCACGTACGTGCTCACAGGGACCGGCAAAAGCGACATGACCGGCGAGACACGATCCTGGCCTGATCTCGCGGGCCGCATCATTGAGGATGAGACCGGACGGCGCCATGTGCTGCCGGTCCGGGTCTACTTCGAGGACACGGACTTCTCCGGGCTGGTGTACCACGCGAGCTATCTGCGCTGGTGCGAGCGGGGTCGTTCGGATTTCCTCCGTCTCATCGGTAACGATCACCGGGCGCTGATCGCGGGAGCGACAGGTCGTGAGCCGGCGGCCTTCGTCGTCCGCCGCATGCGTCTCGAGTACCTGAAGCCCGCCCGCATCGACGAGGTGCTCGAGGTGCATACGCGCGTGCAGGACGTCGGCGCCGCCAGTCTGACCCTTGCCCAGGTGGTGACGCGCGACGGGGTGCCCCTGTTCGAGGCGGAGGTGATGGTCGTGCTCGTCAGCGTCTCGGGCAAGCCGATGCGCATCGCAGAGGCGATCCGCAGCGCTCTGAAGCCGGTCTGACCTCGTCAGCGCATCCACTTTCGTCAGCCTTGATCCCACCTGCAACTTCTGAGCATTCTGGCGCGGTTTTTCCGTGCCGCGACACCGGCGGTGCGGAGCGCGGAGGACGCGTCAGCAAGGATGCCGGGGAGGGGCTGGCATATGGGGAGTACGGATTGGGACGACCCGGACATCCGGGATGCGGTCGAGGGGCACGAACGCTTCAAGCGACAATTCGAACGCGACAAAGCCTTCTATCGCAGCCTGGCTACCCGCAAGCAGAAGCCGCGGCTCCTCTGGATCGGCTGCTCCGACAGCCGCGTCGTGCCGGCACAGATCACGTCGGCCGATCCCGGGGAGCTGTTCGAGATCCGCAACATCGCCAATGTCGTGCCTCCCGCTGAAGCCGCTGACGATTCGGTGGGAGCGGCGATCGAGTATGCCATCGGCCATCTCGGGGTGGACGACATCGTCGTCTGCGGTCACACCGGCTGCGGCGGTATACAGGCGCTGATGGAGAGCGCCGATTCGGTCCCGGACGATCATCTCGGCCGCTGGCTCAGCTTCACGCGGCCGGCCCACCGGCTTGTCGCGGCGGCCCACGTGCCCGAGCCCGACCGGCTCCTGGAGACGATCAAGTCGCACATCCAGTTTCAGGTCGACAATCTGCTCACATACAACAGAGTCAAAGAAGGCGTTGAAGCGGGCAAATTAGGAGTGCACGGCTGGCTCTATGTTATGGAAACAGGGGATTTGCTCGCCTACGATCCCTCGCTGGGGGAGTGGCTGCCGCTGGGTCGCAGAGCTGAGCCGTAGTTTGGTCAAATTGGCAAAGCACATGCGAGCTTTGAGCCGGGGTGCGCACCTCGAATTTTGCCGTCGCTGACAGGCGGGCGCGGGCATGTGCCGGCCCGCTCGCTGTTGGCCGCACGGAACGGCTCATTTTCTGGAGATGCGAGGCATAACGGATATGTTGGAAGGCACCATGGCGCCGAATGCTGGCGGTGTCTCGTTTTTGGAGCTGTTCCTTCAGGCGCATATTGTCGTCAAGATCGTCATGATCGGGCTTCTGCTCGCGTCTGTTTGGTCCTGGGCCATCATCTTTGAAAAGCTGTTCGCCTTTCGCCGGGCACGCATCGAGGCAGATCGCTTCGAGCAGATGTTCTGGTCCGGTCAGTCGCTCGAGGAGCTCTACCTCGGTCTGTCACGCGGGCACACGATTTCGATGGCGGCTCTGTTTGTGGCCGCCATGCGAGAGTGGAAGCGGTCGGTGGAGGGCAATATCCGCGCGCTGGGCGGGATTCAGCTCCGCGTCGAGAAGGTGATGGACGTCACGATCACGCGGGAGATGGAGCGACTCGACCGCAGGCTGCTGTTCCTGGCGACGGTAGGCTCGACGGCGCCGTTCGTCGGTCTCTTCGGCACCGTCTGGGGCATCATGACGAGCTTCCAGGCCATCGCGGCCTCGAAGAATACGAGCCTCGCCGTCGTCGCCCCCGGCATCGCCGAAGCGCTATTCGCGACAGCATTGGGGCTTCTCGCCGCGATTCCTGCCGTAGTCTTCTATAATAAGTTTTCTGCTGATTCGACGCGCCTCGGCCAGCGGCTGGAGGCGTTCGCTGACGAGTTCTCGGCCATCGTTTCGCGCCAGATCGACGTGCGGAGCTGAGCGGAAACAATGGGTGCCAGCCTCAACATGAATGGTGGCGGCGGTGGACGCAGGCGCAGGACGCGCTCGCGTGTGCCGATGAGCGAAATCAATGTGACGCCGTTCGTCGACGTGATGCTCGTGCTGCTGATCATTTTCATGGTGGCTGCGCCGCTCCTGACCTCCGGCGTGCCGTTGGAGTTGCCGCAGGCCAAGGGGAATCAGCTCGAGGCCCAGGACAAGGAGCCCGTGGTCGTCTCGGTGACGAGCGACGGCCAGCTGTTCCTCGGCCAGGAGGACAAGACGCCGATTCCGCTCGACGACCTCGGACCGAAGCTCAAGACCATCGCCGAGGCGCGCGGCGGTATGGACGAGCCCATTTTCGTGCGCGGCGATCGCACCGTGGAATACGGCACCGTCGCGCGCGTGATGGCGCGTATCAAGGAGGCCGGGTTCAAGAAGCTTTCGCTCGTCACCGAGGTGGAAAGCGGAGGATGAACGAGCTGTGCAACTGGGGCTCACAGTCTCGATCCTGATGCATCTTGCGCTTCTGGCCTGGGCGGTCCTCTCATTGCCGTCGCCGGAAGCGTTCAGAATGCCTGAGCCCGAGCCGGTCGAGGTCGCGTTGGTGACGGCCGAGGATATCGTTCGACTGAAGAAGGGCGATCGAGCGGCCAAGCAGCTGGAGGCCCAGCAGGCCGAGAACCAGAAAAAGGAAACGGTGAAGAAGGAGGAGCCGAAGCCGAAGCTCGAGGCTGCTGCTCCACCGCCACCACCACCACCACCTCCTCCTCCTCCCCCACCGCCACCACCTGAGGAGACGGCCAAAGCGGAGCCGCCGCCGGCGCCGAAGGAAGAGCCGCGCCCGGATCCGATTGCGGAGAAGCTCGCGGCGTTGCCACCTGAGCCGCAGGGACCGTCGCCCGAAGAGATCAAGCGAAAGGAGGAGGCGGAAGAGGCCGCGCGCAAGGCTGAGGAGGC
>Ga0180216_1004593_pt1 | contig 10398 bp, 5 predicted proteins | sample eDN3rd37CBELigMG_FD_128879 | JGI IMG/M metagenome (GOLD analysis project Ga0180216, IMG submission 128879) | Enriched Miracle-Growth compost microbial communities from Emeryville, California, USA - eDNA 3rd pass 37_C BE-Lig MG (version 2)... ...
GCAATACTCAGCAATAGGCGCCACATTACACACGCGGCATCGCTGCAGTCACATACACAGGATAAGCTCGAACAACCGAGATTAGTGCGTGCTAGTGGCGGATAATTTCCAGCCGTACGGTTTCCACGAAGCGGTAACCCCCACAACAATCACAGTTCGTGCTTGCGAGTCGGACAGGCGCTGATGGTCACGACCCGTCCGCCGCACGGCTCTACGCCTGGCACGGCACTGCGTCCGACCGCCGAGCGGACGCGCCGCGTATGAACCGGGCAACGATTGCTAGGAACACGGACCGGGCGGCCGACGACAGCCCACCGTGCCCCGCGATGAAATGAGATGGATGCGCTGGACGCCGAGTCCGCGACGCCACCAACGCCTCGGCCGGTGCACCACCCCACCATCCCGTATGCCTACGTACTTGCGCTGTAACGACGTGGAGCGTCACATCGGTCCACTGGACGCTAGAAAGACGCAGTTCATTCCGCGGGAGCACTGCCCATCTTACATCGTCAAACATCGTTGAACATGGTCGAACATGGTCGAACAATAAAGAATCACGGTGGGTGGCGGTAGTACAACAACATGCAAACAGTAGTGTACAGTACAACGAAGCGGCGTGATGAATAGTATGTGGGGGTGCGCTGCCGCGGGCGCGTGCTGGACTCGGCTCGCTCTCGATCTGTACTAGCTGTCGCCGCCAGTCAGCTTGATGCTCTCGGCCGGCAAGGCGTCCAAGTCAATCTGGCTCGACATGTACTCGCTGTCGTCGTCGGTCCCCGTGGCGTCGTAGCTGTCGCCCCCCGCGCCGTCCGCGTCCGCGTCGTCGTCCTCCTCCTCCTCACCATCGTCGCGCGGCGTCAGCGGCACCGGGTCGCCGACCGCGGCCGCGGCCAGCTCGTGCTCCTTCATCAGCGCCGCCGTCTCCTCGGGCGTGAGGATGCGCAGGTCGCCCGTCGACATGGCGAGGCCCGAGCGCATGGCGCGGCGCTGGCCCGGCGACGTCGAGTCGCCGTCGGGGACCACGAACGACACTGCCGTGGATAGAGGCATCGAAGGCCGGCCGGGGCGCGTTAGCGCCCGCGAGCATCGCAGGGCACGCCATGCGGCGCCGCACGGCGTACCGGACTCAAAGTCGCGGAAGGGGTCGGAGGCGTTCAGCTCGCTAGAGGTGAGGCCGTGCTCGCGCTCCATGTCGAACCGCACGTCGTCAAAGTTGCGGAAGTTGGACGTGTCCCACGGGTTCGACACCTTGGGCACAATGGGCGGTGCCGTGTTGCGCAGCACTGTAGTGCCCGGGCAGCAAATCCGGCGGCGCGGCGGTGTGTCAGGGCGCCCGTCCGGTTCCGGGGGGGCCGTGCCTCACGGGCGCCGCGGCGCGCGTACGGGGCCAGGAGATGCCGGCAAAGAAGGCGTGGGCCTTGATGTCGGCGGCGCCGTACTTGGAGCCGATGCGCTTGCGCTCGTCCTTGGTGAGGAGCTTCAGGATCAGGCTCTTGCACGCGGACGAGATGGCCGGCTGGTCGGGGAACACGACGGGCTTCTCCAAGATGTTGCTGAACGTCGCGCGGCGGTCGGGGCCCTTGAACGGCGTCCGGCCAAACTGGCGGCGGCGGCGGCGGACGCCAGCCACCGCGCAATAGCCGAGAGACGCGACGTCAGCGCGAGCCCACCTGGTAATGGCCGTCGTGTAGGCGGACGCAGAACGCACCAGCATCTCGTAGAGGAGGATGCCGAGCGTCCACCAGTCCACGGCGCTCGAGTGGCCCGTGCCCGTCACGACCTCGGGCGCCAGGTACTCTTCCGTGCCGACAAACGAGTTGGTGCGCAGGGTGTCGAGGCACGCCCGCGTGTCCACACCCTTGATCTGCGCCAGCGGCCCCATCGTCGAGTTCGGCCCATACCGCACGGCGTTAGCACGTCGCTGCGAAACGTTCCCGCCGGGGGCGACCCAACCCTGGGCGCACCTTGCGCCGGAAGAGGCTGTTCGAGCGCACGACCTCGGCGGGCCCGGGCGTCGCGGAGCGCTTGGACAGATCAAAGTCGGTGAGCATGATGTGGCCCGACGCGTGCAGGAGGATGTTCTCCGGCTTCAGGTCGCGGTACACGTAGCCCATCATGTGGACGTACTCGAGCGCCAGCACGACCTCGGCGCAGTAGAAGCGCGCCCACTTCTCCGGCAGGCACCGGTTGGGCTGGCGCTGCAGCGTCCGGAAAAACTCGCCGCCGCCGCAGTAGTCCATCACAAAATAGACGTAGTCTGCGCTCTGGAAGGTGTAGTACAGCCCGACGATGAACGGGTGGTTGGCGCCGGCCAGCACCTCGCGCTCCGTCAGCACGCGCTTGATCTGTGGAACCACATTGGGCAGAGAACTTGCGTGCGTGCGTGTTGTTTGTGAGCGCCGACGCGGGGCCATCCGGGCGGGATCCCCTCACGACTGTCGCACCTTTTGCCGCTTGAGCATCTCCTCCTTGGAGAGCACCTTCATGGCGTAGAGGTGCTTGGTGCCTTTGCGGTTGACCAGGTACACGCGGCCGACGTCGCCGCGGCCGATGAGCTTGAGGATGCGGAAGTCCTCGGGCCCGACCTCCTTGTGCAGCGACAGCATCGGCGACGACGTGACGCGCTGCATCGACCGGCGCACGGGCGAGTCCGGCGCGCTAAAGTTCTTGCCCAGCCCGCCGCTGCGCACGATCGAGCCCAGGTTGCGCATCGACGCGGTGCGCGGCAGCAGCGGCGACGGCTGCGGCGGCGGGAGGTCGCCGTCGTGGCCGGCGGGCCGCGTCGACGACGGGCTGTCCGTGGCGGCGCCGGCCAGCCGGCCCACGCCGAGCAGGTCGGCCGGCGGCCGCGGTGTCAACGGCGTCGGCGCGCCCACCGTCGCGTCGTCGTCGTCGTCGCCGCCGCCGCCGCCGTCGCCGCCACCACCTTCCTCGTCGCCGTGCGGCATCTCGTTCACCGACGACGACCGCCGCGGCGAGAGCCCCGCGCCCCAGCGGAAAAAGCCCTTGATCCGCCGCGCACCGCCGCTGCCGCCGCCGCTACTCCCACCGCCGACGGTGGCGCTGCGCTCCAGCGGGCCACTTGGCGTGGTCGGCGCGCCGCCCACGGTGCCGCTGCCGCTGCCGCTGCCGCCGCTGCCCGTGGCCGAGGACGCCAGCGACCCGACGCTGGCCGACAGGTTGGCGGGGCTGCTGCTGCGCGGCGACGTGAGCAGGTCGCGCCAGTCGACGCGGTCGTTGATGGTGGGCGACATGAGCCGCTCCGTCGTCACGGGCAGGCCGCTGTCGTCCAGGGCCTGCGGCCCGCCGCTGCGCGGCGACGGCGGCCCCGCGAGGTTGCCGGCGCCGTTGCGCGAGTCGAGCGTCGACCCGGACCGCACAATCGTCGGCAGGCTGCCGCTAAAGTTGCGCGGCAGGTGCCGGAGCGTCGGTGCCGGTGAGCTCATGCCGCTCGTGCCGGCCGACACGGGCGCGGTCGTCGGCGGCGCGGCGGTTCCCGGGACAGCGGGCATGAAGTATGCCGACGGCGATGCGGGGAACGCCGCGCTGTTCCCGCCGCTGCTGTGCCCGCCGTTGGGGCCCAGCGGGCTGCCCTGCCGGCCGCGCGGGCTGGTCAGCCGCGGGCTGGTCAGCCGTGGGCTGGTGGGGCCGCCGCCGCCGCCGCCGCCGCCTCCCGGCCCGTCGCTGCCGCCGCCGCTGCTGCCGGTCACCGTCGACGTGGACGCGCGTGGGCTCGTGGCGCCGGGCGTGGCGGGCCCGATCAGGCCACCGGGCCCGGCGTCGGCCGGCGGCGTCTGGATCGGCGGCGGTGGCGACCGCGTCGACCGCGCGCTCTCCAGACGCCGCCGGCCGAACGACACGCGCAGGTTGCCCGGGAACAGCGAGCGGCCCAGGGAGCCTGACTCGGGCGTCGGCGTGGTGGCGCCGCCGGGGCTGCCGCCGCCCAGGCCGAACGACGCCTCGTGCGTTGGCGACGACGCGCTCGGGGGCGACGAGCTGTTGGCGCTGCTGGCAAACGACCCGGCGTACGTCGGCGACTGCGGGTGGCTGCTGGCCACGCTGACACCGCCGGGGCCGTTGCGCCCGCTCGACGGGATCGCGACGGCGGGCGTCGCGCCCGTGTTGGACCGGTGCGGCCGCGTCCCCGTGACGGGCAGCGGCGCCGCTGCCCCGTCCGCCATCGGCCAGCTGCCGCGCTTGTCCTGCATGGCGGCCCCCGCCGCCGCGGTCGGGGCTGTCCTGCTCGTCCGGCCCGAGGCCGCCGCCGCTGCGCCGGCCTTGGCCTGCAAGGCCTCCGCCTCGGCCGCCGCCGCCGCCGCCGCCGCCGCCGCTGCGGCCGCTGCAGTGGCGGGGTCCCGGTCGCTCGTGGTGGACGACGCCCCGTCGCTCGCGACCGAGTTGGAGGACGTGCGCGATGACGGCGGCAGCAGAAAGTTGGGCAGGTGGTGCGGCAGCCCGCGGATCTTGTCGAGTGCGCGCATGAGCGGGTTGGACCGCGACCCGCCGGGGCTCGGCGCGTAGGGGTCCGGCGACGCCAGCTCCCCGCGGGCGACGCCGTCGAACCCGTCCAGGTTGGTGTCGATCCGCGTCAGGTTGCCGAGGCTCGACGCGCCTAGCAATCGCGACCGGCCGTCCGACGTCGACGACTGGGCTCGTGACGCGGCCTGCAGCGGCAGCGGTAACGGCAGCGCCGGCGCCACCGACGTGGGCGCGGTGCCGCGGCGGAGGCGGTGCTTGCGCGGGCTCGTGGCGGCCGCGGCCGCCGTGGGCGTCGTGGGCGCCGGCCCCGGCGCCGCGGTCGCCGGCCCCGCCGTGGCGGCGGCGGCGGTGGTCGCGGCGGTGGCGGCGACCGACGTGTCGATGGGCGGCGGCACGGGGCTGCCGCTCGCCGAGCGCGGCCCCGTGTCCGCCGGCGGCGCCGACGGCGCGCGCGGCACGCCGGACTCGTACAGGGCCGCCGGCGGCGGCGGCGTCATGCCCGTCGAGGGCGACGGCGACGCCGTGTCCGGCGACGACAGGTCCGGGTTCGCGGCGGAGTACCCGTGCCCGAGCTGCAGCTCACGCAGCTCGTCCGGCACGCCCATGGACTCGCTCCGTGTGGCCCGGCGGCGCAGCCGGCGCGCGCCGGTGCCGCCACTCCCGCCGCCGCCGCTGCTGGCGCCGGGGCTGCTGCTGCTCTTGGCGCTCTTGCTGCCCGACTTGGGGGCCGGCCCCAACGCCGGCGCCGACCGCGGAATTCCCCCCGCCGCCCCGACCGCTGCCGAGGACGATGCGGACGACCCCGTGAGCGTGTCGCCGGACGCCGGCGACTCGGCTGGCGACGCCGTTGGCGACGCCATGGGCGAGTCCATGGTGGCGACGGACGCGCCACGCGCAAGGAAAGCGCAAGCGAGGAAGACCCCGTTGTACGTCGCCGCCAAAAAGGGCGACGCTTATCGTGCGACCCGCATGCGGGCGCGCGGTTCCGTTGGGGAGGCCCGCCGCAGTACACGCACGCTGTGTGCAGCCACACGCACAGAGCACCGCGGTGGCAGGCTGGCGTTAGCACGTCTGCGGCCGCAACCAGCGTCCACGCAGTTAGGGTACGCGCCAAGACCAGGGCAGCGCGAAAGGCCCTCTCGCTCCAGGCCACCGCGACAAAGGTCCGCCTCCGCCGCGCACGCCCACCAGGCCGGCCCGGGCCGGGATCGGCAGCGCTGCGTGCCTCTACGCTCGGGGCTACAGCCACGAGGACCCCTCCACCATGGCCGTCCCCCCCGGTGCACGCCGAGCGCCGCGTGTCCTCGGCCCACGTTGCCGGCTGCTCCGGGGCTGCGGCGGCGTCCCCGCCCCAGCGCACTCTACGCCTGGTGCAGCCCGCCACGGTGTATCGTGCCGCTGTGCCGCGGCTGAAGCAGCGGAAGCAGCGGGCCGGATGGACGGCGCGGTGGTGCATCCGCCGCGCCGTCCGCCCGCTCCGCTGCCCCCGAGCCATCCGCGCGCCCCCCCTTCATCCGACCTTCCTCGTTGCAGCACGAGACGGCGGATCCCGTGTGCCGGCTTCCGCCGCGCGAGCACGGACGCGCACCGACGCGCGCCGTGTGGGGCCGCACCGACGCGCGTGCGCCGTTCGCGTTTTTTGCGCGCGCGGTCGAACGCGGCGGCACGGCGCGCACTGCACCCGCCCCCGCCGTCGCCCTCGCAGCCCGCCGCCATCATCCGACACCCATCGATGCCGCGGACGACGGCGGATCCCGTGCGCCGCCGTGCTCCGTGATCGTCCCGCGGGATGCGGACGCGTGATTAGGCGGCACCGTCGGCGCCCGCCGCCGCGCCGCCGTTCGCGTGTTCGTGCCGCCCGCGCGCCCGTGCGGCCTCGTCCCGCCCGCTCACCCGCTCCATCAACCTCGGCATCCACGTACATCAATCGATGCAGCGGACGACGGCGGATCCAGCGACGGCACGTGTTTCTCGTTAGTGCGCCGTTGAACGGACGGTCGATTAGACGCGACGATCGTCGAAAAAAACACGCGCAAAAAAAATTTCGCGCGCGAAAAAAAAACGAAAAAACGGGAAAGCGGACGAAATTTACAATTGAAAATGACGTTGACATTTGAAACTTACGTTCAAATGGCAAAATTAAGTTATTAATAACCGTTACAACGAACAAACGTTCGGTTAATTGGTGGTGCGTGTGCGTGGGCGGGCGGGTGGGCGGGTGGGTCCGCTACCTGACTTGCCTAGGAAGAACGGCGGCGCGGCGGTGCGGGACGGCGGGCGAGCGAGCAGCGAGGTAGCCGGAGCGGGAGCGTGCGTGGCCGCGGCTGCGGCGGGGAGCGCGCCGCGGTGGATGCCAGGCGAATTGTTCGCGGCGTACGTGATTCGGGCGCCAACCACCGCAGGCAGGCAGGCAGGCACCCAGCGCGAGCGCGGCGGCTGGCGATCTCGCGTCGGCGGCGTTGGGAACCCTCGCGAGCGTCACTTATGCTCTGTGTTCTGTGGCGCATGGCGCTCGAGGTCTCTTTAGCGCCAATAGACCAATACCAATGCCGTCCCATCATCGTACATACACGATCAGATCGCGCCCCGCTCCTGGCGGCTGTACAGGGTCTTGTGCCTCAAAATGTGCTCCAGCTTGTCGGCGATGGTCGGGTGGCTGGCGACCTCGGCCAGGGCGCGCCACGCCTCGGCCAGGCCGGCGTCCGGCGCCACACCGCGGCCCAGCTCGAAGCAGTGCGCCAGGTTGCGCATCGCGGCGGCGATGCCGGCCTTGGCGGCGCGGCGGTACCAGCGGACGGCCGCGGCGGCGTCGCGCGGCGTGCCGGCGCCAAAGTAGTAGCACGCACCGAGCGCAAGCATGGCGTCGGCGTCGTCCCGCGCGGCCGCACGGCGGTACCAGCGCACGGCCGCGGCGCGGTCCGCGCGGGGCACGCCCAGGCCCAGCGCGTGGCACACGCCGAGGTAGTACATGGCGCGCGCCTCGGGCGCCGCCGCCTTGGCCGCGCGGCGAAACCAGCGCACGGCCAGCGCATAGTCCTGCGGCAGGCCGAGGGCGCCTTCGTAGGAGGCGATGCCCAGCGCCAGCATGGCCTCGGCGTGGCCCAGCCCGGCGGCGCAGCGGTACCAGAAGAGCGCCTGCGCGGCGTCCGCGGGCACGCCCGCGCCCTTCCGGTACAGGTCGCCGAGGTACACCATGGCGCCGGCGTCGCCGCGGTCCGCGGCGACTTGGAACCAGTAGCGCGCGCTGTCGTAGTCCAGGGGGAGGCCGTAACCCCCGGTGTAGCAGGTCGCGAGGACGTAAATGGCTTCGATGTTGTTGGCCAGCGCCGCCTTGGCGAGCCACGCGATGGCCCGCTGCACGTCCTCCGGCACGCCGTAGCTGCTGCGGAAGTAGTACGCGCCGAGCACGGCCATGGCGCGCGCGTTGCCCGCGTCGGCCGCGCGCTCGAACCAGCGGAAGGACTCGACGGCGTCGCGCTCCACGCCGTCGCCGTGCTTGTAGCAGACCCCGAGCTTGAACATGGCCAGCGCGTCGCCGCGGGCCGCGGCCACGCGGTAGTACTCGACCGCCTGGGCGCGGGGCAGGTTGATCCGGACGTCGTGGTGGGAGATGTCCAAGACAAACTTGGCTAGCAGGTGGCCGCGGCTGGCCGCGCGGCCGATCAAGCGGCCCGCCGCGTCGGCGTCGCGCTTGACGCCCCCGCGCCCGCGCTTATAGAACGCGCCCACCTTGTACATCGCGCACGAGTGGCCCAACTCGGCGGCGCGCTGGAACCACTCAAAGGCCCGGCCCAGGTCGCGCGCCACGCCGCGCCCGCGCTGGTAGCAGAGGCCCAGGTTGTACATGGCGCTGGTGTGGCCGGCGTCGGCCGCGCGTTCCAGCCACTCCGCGGCCTTGGCCCGGTCGCGCGCCACGCCGTCGCCCCAGTAGTAGCAAATGGCGAGCGCAAACATGGCGCGGCGGCTGCGCCTGGCCGCGGCCTTGCGGTACCAGCGCACCGACGTCGCGGCGTCCCGGTCCACGCCCTCGCCGCGCTCGTAGCAGATGCCGAGGTTGACCATCGCGCCCGGGTCGCCGCGCTGGGCGGCGCGGCGGTACCACCGCCGGGCGGCGCGCGGGTCCTTGGGCACGCCGTCGCCGTACAGGTAGCACGCGCCCAGGTTCACCATGGCCGCCGTGTCGCCGGCGGCGGCGCCGCGCGCAAACCACGCCGCGGCCTCCTGCAGGTCCGCCGCGAGGTCGTCGCCGCCCCACCAGTAGCACAGGCCAAGGTTGAGCATCGCCCGCGCGTCGCCCGCCTCCGCCGCGGGGCGGTAGCAGCCGGCGGCCCGCACGGCGTCCCGCGGGACACCCTCGCCACGCTGGTAGCAGACGCCGAGGCAGAAGCGCGCCTTGGCGTGGCCCGCGTCCGCGGCCCGCTGGAACCAGCCCGCCGCCCGCTCCGAGTCCTTGTCGACGCCCCTGCCGCGCTTGTAGCACGTGCCGAGGAGGTACATCGCCTCGACGTCGCCGGCCTCGGCGGCTTTCTGCAAGTCCTCGGCGGCCGCGGGCGCCCTGCCTAGCCGGTTGCCGACAATGGCCTCGCGCGCGGCCAGCATGCTGTTTTCGTCGCCCGCCATCGCGTGGAGCTCCGGCGGCGTCGACGGGGGTCGACCCCCGCAATTGGCGGACGCCGCCGCAGCCCGATCTGGCAACAGCAGCGGCACGTGCTGCCCGACGGCCCGTCGACCTGCCTGTCTGGCTCGAATCAGCGTCGATCTCTCGCCTTGGTCGCCCGTTGCCACCACGTTTGGCGGCTTCACCGTCACCTCCCAACTGCTGCGCCTCCTGCTTGTCTGTCTGATTGTCTGCCGGCCCGCCTGCGTGCTTGCCGGCCTGCCTGCCGACCTGCTCGGCTGCTTACGCAGATCTCGAAGTGATGCTTTCTCTTCTTACTGTCTCCTCGCAAGCCTCCTCCTCTTCCTCGTCCTCCCTGCCTCCTTGCCTGCCTGCCCGCCCGCCCGCCTGCATGCATGCATGCCAGGCAAACTGCCTGCCCGCCTCCCTCCCTGCCTGCCAGGCTAACAGCTTGCTTGCCTCCCTGCCTGCCAGGCTAACAGCCTGCCTGCCTCCTCCTCCTCCTCTTCCTTTCCAGCGTCCTCCTCCTCCTCTTCCTTTCCAGCGTCCTCCTCCTCCTCCTCCTCCTCCTCCTTCTCCTCTCATCCACGTGGCCAATTATGACGTCATAAATGGCCACGTGGACACTATCGGCATGTGCGTGCATGTGTAGCGCCACCGTGCAAGTGCACTCCAGGAGGACTGTATTGGCAGCGCAGGAGAAGATGCAGACCGACTCTAGCAAGGTGCCCGCAAGGCGGCCCAGTGACGAAGACGTACATGCCCGCGGCGCCTGCGCTACAGGTGGACATGATTCGGCATGCCTGCCTCGCGCCGCCTCGCCTCGTGCCGTCTGACGCCCTGTCGGGAGTGGAAGGGATTCTCTCGGTTTGACCAGCTGTACAACTTCGTATTAATAAGACAAAACACTGCTAGGAATTGTTAGACTGGAAATACATCGGTTTCTATGCTTCTCAATCAAGTGGCGTTGGGGATGTCGCGGCTGTTGAGCCAGGCTTGGAACGCCGGCGTCCCAAACTGCTGGTCCGCGGCGGCCTCGTCGGCGCTGAGGCCAAAGCCTGCGGCCTCGTCGGCAGCGGCGGACGCGCCTGCACCGTCCGCCGCCGCCGCGTCGACGTCCGCGCCAGCGTCGGCGTTGGCATCGGCGTGGACGGCCATGGTGTTGAAGAGAGCGCTCGACGTGGGCAGCATCTCCACCGTCGAGCCCGTGCGGCTGTCGTAGGAGCCGCCGCCAAACATCTGATTCATAAAGTCGTGGTAGTACTGCGCGGCCACGCCGCCGCCGCCGCCGCCGCCGCCGC
>Ga0180216_1004596_pt1 | contig 10397 bp, 11 predicted proteins | sample eDN3rd37CBELigMG_FD_128879 | JGI IMG/M metagenome (GOLD analysis project Ga0180216, IMG submission 128879) | Enriched Miracle-Growth compost microbial communities from Emeryville, California, USA - eDNA 3rd pass 37_C BE-Lig MG (version 2)... ...
CAGTCTCGGCAAGAACCTTCGTGATCGCAGCCGTCAGTGACGTCTTGCCGTGGTCAACGTGACCGATCGTGCCGATGTTGACGTGCGGTTTCGTCCGCTCAAATTTCGCCTTGGCCATTGCTCGTCCTTGACAGTCTTTGCCACAACTTGTCCATCGGAACGCTCAACCAGACCGCGTCCCGTTCGCTTCCGCCCGATGCTCTAAGGCGTCAAGCCTTTTTGTTCAAGGCCAATTTGCATCGCGCTTAACGCGGCAAAGTCGCCCCGGCACCTCGGCCCATGCACTCGTGATCCCGCCTCTGGAGGCCAATCCTGCGGTTCTTCGGAACGCTTGGCTCCGCCGGGGGTTTTCCCTTTGCATTCCTTAACCATGAGGGAAGGAGGCGACCAATGCGAGACGAATATCGAAGAACGCATTTTCCGCGCGAGAATCGCAACAGTGTCCTCGACAAGCGCGAGAACATTCAGGGCGTCCCCGGGACCGAGCACCCGCAACTGTCCCCGCAAGACGAAAACTGCTCAAGCGTGCTCGATGGCGCACAGTGTATAATGGGCAAACCAAGGGCCGAACAGAAGCACTAAGCCTAAGCGAGGAGCGGGCCCTTGAAACCTGATATCACGATCGCCAGCCGAACAGGGACGCTCGGAAACTCCATTCGGCAGAAGTGATCCGTCAGGGCATTATAATTCTGCGCCACTGGTGGAGCCGCGCGATTTACATTTTCGGGCTCGCCGGTGGCGTGCTGCTGGCCATTTTCCTGGCCGCTATGCGCTGAACACGTTCCGCCTAATCAAAACACTTACCCCATCGCTTTGGGCCATGTGTTCATGGTTGCCGGGCACCACCGGTCTCCGGGACCGGACGACACGAAATCTCTCATAAATTGGAGCTTCTGGCGGCTTCTCGTGAAATTGGAGCGGGTGAGGGGAATCGAACCCCCGTATTCAGCTTGGAAGGCTGCTGCTCTACCATTGAGCTACACCCGCCCGATCCCTGCACCGTGATCATATCTTACACGCCACTACGCGCGATGAACAAGTGCAAGTCTTGTAGACAGCCGGCTGGTGGAGGGGGTTGGATTCGAACCAACGTAGGCGTACGCCAGCGGATTTACAGTCCGCCCCCTTTAGCCACTCGGGCACCCCTCCAGTCTTAGCCGTAACGGTCGCCTGCTTACAGGCTGATCCGGCCACTCACATACTACCTGCATATCATTGAGCAAGAAGCTGAATTCAACGGCAGGCCAGCAAATGAAATCGCCCCGCGAGTGGCCTGCGGGGCAGCGGCTCGTTTATGCGAAAGTGAACGCACGATGTCAATTCCCAAATGACTTCAAATCAGAGCCACATCCTTGAAGGCAGGTGCAGCCCCGTCCACGCCGTGCTATCTGCGTGTCTCGACGGACCCCTACCGGTCCCAACCGGCTCAAACACCCTGAAGAACCCAGGCCATCGTGAACAATCCACGCAAACCCAGCTTCAACCGGCGCCCCCGCGCCGCGACCGCTCACGCCCGCTCGCCGAAGGGGGCAACCGAGGCAGTCACGCTGTTCGGCCTGCATGCCGTCGAAGCTGCTCTCGCCAATCCGGCCCGCCGTATCCACAAGGTTCTGGCCACGGAAAACGCCGCCCGCCGCCTCGAATCGGCACTGACCAGCCGCGGAGTTACCCCTGAAACCGTCACTCCCCGCCGTCTTGATCAGCTGCTCGGCGCCGATACGGTGCACCAGGGCGTCGCGCTGGAAACCGAGCATCTTCCCGAGCCACCTCTCGAAGCATTGTTAGAGGATACTGTGCGCGGGCGCCCGCTCATGATCCTCGACCAGGTCACCGATCCCCACAACGTCGGCGCCATCTTGCGTTCCGCTGCGGCTTTTGGCTGCGCCGGCCTCATAATGACCCGTCGCCACAGCCCTCCACTCAACGGCACCCTGGCGAAATCGGCCTCTGGCGCACTTGAACTCATCCCCGTCCACCTGACGCAGAACCTTGCCCGCCTGCTGACCCAGTTGAAGGAGAACGGGATCACCGTCATCGGCCTGGAGGGCACCTCCGAGGAAATTCTGGACGAAGCCGTTTTCCCTGGCCCCGTCGCCGTGATTCTCGGGGCCGAGGGGAAAGGCTTGCGCGCCCTTACCGCCGAAACCTGCGATCGCCTCTATCGCATCGAGGCACCTGGCGCGCTTACCAGCCTCAATGTTTCGAATGCCGCAGCCGTCTGCCTGCACCTGCTCGCCATGCGCCGCCGGGCAGCAAAGTAGACCCGGCATCCCCGGCACAAAAAACGCCTGGAGAGGCCTCCAGGCGTTGCAGATCTGCAGGCCCGGCACACGACCGGCCCACTGTTCGTTTCTGATCCGGGCTTCCGATCGCGTCACCCGATGAACCCTGAAGCGACTTGAACAGTCCTGCCTGCGATCACCACCGGCGGCGATGGTGATGATGCCAGCCCCGGTCGCGGCGATCCCTGTAGGTATACCCGTAACGCGGGTAACCCCATGAGCTGTAGTACGTTGGCGGGACGTGATATAGCCGTGGGCGCCTGCGCAGCTCATAGGCCGGCTTCCAGTAGCCGGAGTCATAGTAGGGATAGTAGGCGCGCGGACGGTAATAGTAGCGATAGGGGTCAACGTAGATGTAGTCGCCACGATAACGCGGGCGATCAACGCGCTCATCGACAATCGGCTCCTGAAAATAGCCGTCGGGTGCGCGCCATTCGCCGCCCGCATTGGCCGGTGTCGGGCCGATCAGGGCGACTGACGCCGTCAGGGCCGCCAACGCGGCAACCAACAACATTCTGATACGCATCGTTTCACTCCAGGGTACGGACAAATCTGTTCTGAAGTGAGCAACATGCCGCAGAACCGTAAAGTTACATCTAAGCAAACGGAGAATTTTGCAATTTAGCACCCATGGACCCTCAAGGAAAAGCCAGGGCACCGAACCAAGGCATCATTGAGCCCGAGTTGCATCAGCCGATCCTTGCCCCACCACCGTCGGGGAGCTAGACCTCGAATAAGAGAGTTAGATTCTGCGACTTCGTTTTCGCTTGATTTTCTGGCCGATAAGTTCGAACAAGACGCCACTGGCTCTCGCATCGGCGAAGCGCTATAAGGGACAGCCTCGAACGGAGGCCTGGCACCTCCTCCGCGCACATCGCGGCATCTGGCCGGCTTAGCTCAGTTGGTAGAGCACCTGATTTGTAATCAGGGGGTCGCGGGTTCAAATCCTGCAGCCGGCACCAGTATTTCAACAAGTTGGCTTCACAGAATAAAGTGCACCGCGCGTACCGTTAGCCGTCGTGCGCTGTCCCCCGGCCAACACACTCATTCCATGATCCGAAAGTACTGGCCCACACCGCCCGTGGAGCATCAGCACGATCACAAACCTTCAAACCCGAGCAATTCCCCAGCATAGTACTACCGGAAAATAGCTGATGCCTATTAGAAAGCTCTCGGATTCCTGTTCACCCCGGCCCGCCCCCGCTTAGATACGAACAGATTTTAGAAAGAGATTTCTATGCTATTCTGCTATCGTCCCGCAAACGAGATCAACAAGTCCTTCAATGCACACCATACCGGAATGCCTTTATTGGAACGATGGCAATTGATTATAAACAATCTGGCGCATTTTTACTTCCTGACCGCCGAATTCTACAGCATCTCCCGACTAATATTCTGAACTGTGTCCGCTTTGGCATTAACGCGCCCAGGAAATTTCAAACGATCTATATAAATCCAGTTTTCGCCACCCGCTTGCCTCGCGTGCAGGCTCGTCTTCCAGCCCAATACCTGGCACAGATCGTAGGCCGCGCCGGTGGTCATGATCGGTACGGCCAGAGAGCCGACGCCGATAACGCCCAACGCGAAGAGAATGCCGGCTGCATCCCAGGCAATGGGCCGAAGCGCTCCCGCCGCTTGCGCCGCAGTCTCGATCTCGGTCTGTCCGGCCTTGTGCAGTGTCGCTCCCGTCGAGAGAATGATGTCAGGCCGGGCCAGGAAACCTGAGACCACGTAGGCGTAGGTCTCTGGTGTGGGATGACCGCTTAGAAAAACAGGTTGAGACCATGGCTTCCGGCCACTGCCCCGAAAAGGGTAATCAGGCTCACCGTCAGCATGACCCAATGCAAATACCGGATCCGCGCGAACGTACCTTCCGGATCGGAGGCGGCCCGCTCACGTAACCGCCTGCGAAAAAATAGCGGCTCGGCAATGAAAAGCATGAATGTAAAGAGCGCCCACACCAGGACCATGGCGTGCATCCACCAGTACGAGATCGACAGAAAACGATCCCACGCATCCAGGAGATAGATCATGTAAAGACCGGTAATCCCGGCAATCACCGTGGCAACACGTGCCTGGGCCGCAAACCTGGATTCGACAGCTTCGAAAAAGGCAAGCCGCTCGGCTGAGGATTTGAAACCGCGTACTGCCGGCAACAGCACCATCGTCACCATGGCCACACCGCCGATCCATATGACGATGGCGAGGACGTGCAGCGCGCGAGCGAGTGACAGCTCATCCATTTCCGTTCCGATCCTTTGCCAGGGCGTCTTAATTGGCGATTGATCAGGTTTGAACAAAACCAGCCTTCTGCATGCAGACGCCTGCCCTTGTTCCCCCGCGCAGCTTGCAGTTTGTCACATCCGCTGCGAAAAGGAGTGTGTTTGCAATGCTTCTTTATGAACAGGTAAGATTGCGGCGTTCCCTGCATCCAGGGAAACTGATCCGATATTGCGAGGCAGAGAGAGCTTGCGTGAGCACATCCGCCCGACAAATCCGCACCTTTGACGGGCCGGCAATTTTGAGTTTCGGCTTCCGGCCCTTTTTCCTGGCCGCCGCTCTATGGGCAGCGATTGTCGTTGCATTATCGCTGCCGATGCTCACCGGCTCGCTGTCGCTACCGACGGCTTTTTCGCCGCTGGAATGGCACGCCCATGAAATGCTCTACGGATTTCTGCCGGCAGTGGTGGCAGGCTTCCTGTTGACAGCTGTTCCAGGCTGGACCGGCCGCCGGCCCATTGCTGGAATGCCGTTGCTCCTGCTCGTGCTCATCTGGGTCGCTGGCCGAATGGCGATGCTTGCATCCACTTCTCTGGGCGGGGCATGGCTGAGCGCCATTGCCGATCTCGCATTCCTGGCAAGCCTCTCAGGGGTAGTCGGGCGCGAAATCGTAGCGGGACGAGATAAGAGAAACCTGGGCGTGCTTGGGCTGGTTGGCTTGCTGTTCGCCGGAAATGCGATCTTCCACGTCGAAGCTGCTCTCGGAACAGCTGATGGCTATGGGATCCGAGTTGGTATTGCCACCGCTGTTCTCCTGATCTCACTCATCGGCGGCAGGATCATTCCCCTCTTTACCCGCAACTGGCTCATGAAACAGCCCCCTGGGCGCATGCCCGTTCCATTCCAGCGCTACGATGTAGCCGTAATTGTTGCCAGTGGTGTCGCACTCTTCTCATGGGTTGTAGCGCCCATCCATACCCTGACGGCGGTATTCCTGCTGACCGCAGGCTGCTTGCAGCTGATCCGTCTGATGCGGTGGGCGGGCGAACGGACGACAACCGAATCAATCGTTCTGGTGCTGCATGTGGCGTATGCATTTGTGCCCCTGGGTTTCTTCCTGGTCGCTCTTGCGACACTGTCCCCCGATCTCATCGCAGCCGGTGGAGCGCTCCATGCCTGGACAGCCGGAGCCATAGGAATGATGACGCTGGCTGTGATGACCCGCGCCAGCCTGGGACATACGGGGCGAGCCCTGACAGCTTCCTGGCCGATCGCGCTGGTTTACGCGACGGCATTCGTATCTGCCACAACGCGAATTCTGGCCGCCTGCGACATTGCTCGCACGTCGATGCTGTACGTCTCTGCAGCCGCATGGGTCCTAGCCTTTGGCGGCTTCGTGGCGGTCTGCTGGCCCATGCTTACGCAACCGCGACAGGACCTTCCTGACCGCTTCGCAAAATAAAGGCGGCTCACGCAGGATGCGCCATGCACACGTTTTCCTGAACACCGGTTTTCCCGTGGAACCTTCTTAAGCGTTTGCAGCTATACTGGCCCTTGAATTCACCCCAAGGCCAGGAAAGGACACAGGATGTTCGACTGGTTCGCTGAATTGATACTGGCGGTTTCGGGGAATATCGCAAACTTGTTCATCCCACGAGACTCCGCCAACTTCGGCATCCTTCAATTGGCCGTGTCCCTTTTTGTGATAACAGCCTGCATTATCAGTATCGTATTCTGGAGGAATTTCGCTGCCCTCTTCAGAAGCGGAACTGGCCTCCGGAAACAAGGTAACAACAAATAATCAGGTTGCGGAATTTTAAAGCAATTCCGCGCAATATGTCCGTTGATTTCTGGCAGAGGGGCATTCGCGATGGAACCACGTCGCTGACCAATGCGCTTTCACTATCAGGTTAGACCAGCCGCATGCGAGGCCAATCATGACGCTAGCAATGATCCTGGGCAGCATAGCCGCAACCGCCGTTATCGCAGCCAACATTGCCGTCGCGGACCCTCTCACACTGTGCAATGACAGTCCCGACCCGGTCGCTCAGATCCAGGGGTGCACGGACTACATCGCTGAAGGCAACACCACGAATCAGAACCTTTCCGTGGCCTACCTTAATCGCGCCATTGCACATAGCATGACCAATCAGCACGAGACAGCACTGGCCGACTTCGCGAAGGCGATGGAGCTGGATCCTGACAACCCCCTCGTCCCTTATAATCGGGGGAACCTGTATCTCGATACCGGCCGGTACGATCTGGCCATTGCCGACTTCACGCGTGCCCTCGAGATAGAACCGCATTTTGCACTCGCTCATTACAACCGCGGCCTCGCATACGAGAAAGCCGGCGACAGGATTTCGGCAAAAGCGGACTACGAACAGACACTGGCTCTGGATCCTTCCGATAAACAGGCAAAGGTCCATCTCGACCATCTGAACAAGTAGCGCGTTTACCTTTTCAGCTGGTATAGGCTAACGTAGACGTCAGGAGAAAAAGCGGAGACAGTCCGGGACATCCAGGATCTGACCAGCGAGCCTCCACGAACGATCCGGGAAAAGGCGACGCTGCCCTCTGGCGATTCGCCGCACAATTCACAAAACCGTCGTAGCGATGTTGAAAGTCGCGTAGCAGCATGGCAATAACGACCGTCAGTTTTTCGCCCGGTCGGTTTCCGTCCTTGGCGGCCGTCTCTCTATCACACCTCAAGGAAAGCCTATGTCCGTCGATAATCTTCTCGACAGTGCTCTCGTTCGTCTGGACGAGGCCGCCAGCCATTTGAAAATCGACCCGGACGTTATAGAGCGGCTCAAATATCCGCGTGAGACCACCAAGGTCCGCCTGATGATCCGGATGGACGATGGTTCGCGGAAGTCCTTTCTCGCCTGGCGCTGCCGGTATGACGACACTCGCGGCCCCACCAAGGGAGGTATTCGCTACCATCCCGATGCCAACGCGGATGAAGCCGAGACGCTCGCATTCTGGATGACGTTCAAGTGTGCAGTAATGAATCTGCCGTTTGGCGGGGGCAAGGGAGCCGTACAGGTCGACCCGCGTAAACTTTCCAAGGCGGAGCTTGAACGGCTGTCGCGTGCCTATATCCAGGCGTTTGCGCGCATGATCGGCCCGGATCGCGACATCCCCGCTCCCGACGTCTACACCAATTCCATGATCATGGGCTGGATGGCCGATGAATATGCGCAGATCATTGGCCAGCCAGCTCCCGCAGTTATCACGGGCAAACCGGTGACTCTCGGCGGCTCGTTGGGGCGCAATGACGCTACCGCCCGCGGCGGCTATTACCTCGTGCGCCACCTCGCCTCCGAACTCGGCCTCAACGGGTCCATGCGTATTGTAATCCAGGGCTTCGGCAATGCCGGCCAGCATATCGCATCCCTGTTTGCTGCTGATGGCCACAAGATCGTGGCTGTTTCGGACTCCGGCGGTGCCGTGGTTGCAGCCGACGGCCTTGATCTGGACCTTCTGCTCAAAGCCAAGGCCGAGGGCCTTTCGGTCGCCTCGACGGCGGGCCAGGCTAACCACGAACTCTTGAAGGCCGAAGCCGTGATTGGCGTCGATTGCGACCTGCTGGTGCCGGCAGCTCTTGAAAACATGATCCATGAGGGCAATGCCGACAGCATTCGCGCACGCCTCGTTCTGGAACTCGCCAATGGCCCGATCACGCCGGAGGCCGACAAGATTCTGGCGAGCAAGCAGGTCGTCGTCCTGCCTGATATTCTTGCCAATGCCGGTGGAGTGACGGTGTCGTACTTCGAGTGGGTACAAAACCGTCAGGGCTATTACTGGTCGCTCGAAGAAATTCACGACCGGCTTCGCGCAACCATGGAGCGCGAAGGCCGTGCGATCTGGAACATCGCCCGGGAAAAGCAATTGACCGTTCGCTCCGCCGCTTACGTTCAGGCACTGAGCCGCATCGCCGAATCGATCGAGGCTCATGGCACGCAGGCGTTTTTCACCAGCTGACAGATAACGGGGCGGGCCGCAGATTGCATCCGCCCCTTTCCGTCGTTTTTTCAGAACTTTTGAAACGCCCTCGTTTGCGAAGCGGCAGTACCCAGGTTTTTTTTGATCTTCGCACTGTCCAGCTGGCTTAAAGGCTCTGTGCGCTTGCAATGGATTGCACATTTGCGAAGTAAGACTTGAGATCTGTCTAAAGTTTTGCACGCAGCTACTTTGAGCGGGAAGCTGCAATCAAGCGCTAGTGGCACTTATCAAAGTATCCAGGCGATCGGATTTTGGCCGCACCCTATGGCAGGCCAGGGAACTTTTGCCCCGTCAATTGCTTCTACTTCAGTGTGGTAGATCCATTACCATAAGGAGCACTGACGTGAAGAAATCCATTCCATGGTTGTCCCTTTTGGCAGCGGCGGCCGTTTATGCGCCTGTAGCCTTGGCTCAGACGACGCAAACAACGCCCCCCAAAGGGCCTGACGTAGCTCCAGGAGAGACGTCGGATCGTACGCCGGAGGCCAAGACAAAAACTCCGGAAAGCCAGAAGCTTTCAACTCCGGAAGGCGAAACCTCTGACCGTACTCCGGAACGTCATGGCGAGAAGCCGCCCCACAAGGACGGTTCTGGCACTCAGAAGTAGAACCGTAGAAGCAAGGCCTCCTGGCTGCCGGTGCCTGCGGCAGACCCGCACTGCCGCTTTCGCTCCGGTTCAAGCTGCAGCCCAGACCAGCTAGCGGGGCACACGGTGGCTGATCGGAGCCCGATTGACGAGGACCTTATCGATTCGTCTCCCATCCATATCGACGATCTCAAATCTCCAACCCAGAATATCAACCGCTTCGCCCACGGCCGGCAGGTGTCGCAAGCTGGCCAGCACAAACCCGGCAACCGTCTGGTAATCCCGCCGTTCCGGCAGCTTGATGCCAAGCAGTTCGGCCATTTCATCGGCAGGCATCGCACCCGACATCAGCCAGGAGCCATCCTCGCGCGGCACCACGAAGGGTTCCCGATCCTCGCCCTCGCTGCGGAATACTCCGGCGATCGCTTCAAGGATATCGGCAGGTGTCGCAAGCCCTTCGAAGTTTCCATATTCATCGTGGATGAGCACCATCGGCACTTCGCCATCCCGCAAGGTGGAAAGCGCATCCAAAGCGCTCGTTGTCTCGGGAATGACGGGTGCCTGCCTCAGGGACGCTTTCAGATCGAGAGGCTCATTCGCTATGATTCCAGCAAGAAGGTCCCGCGTCTGAACCACGCCGATTGTGGCATCAACTGAGCCTTCACCGACCGGTAGTCGCGAGTGCACCGTCGCAAGGGCCTTGGCTTTGATCTCCTCCTCGCTGTCCGTGATGTCGATCCAGTCCACCTCGGTCCGGGGCGTCATGATGCCGACAACGTTGCGGTCAGCAAGACGCAGAACGCCGGAGATCATCTGCCGCTCACCCGTTTCTAGCACACCGGCGCTTTCGGCCTCTGCAATAAGCGATTTGATTTCTTCTTCGGTAACCTGCGCCGCGTTGTCGGCACCGCCGCCCAGAAGCTTGAATACCAGCTTCGTCGACGTATCCAGAAGCCAGACCACCGGCCCGGCTATGTGCGATAGCGCGGTCATCGGCGGGGCCACGATGCAGGCGATAGCCTCAGGATTGCGCAGCGCCAAATTCTTGGGGACGAGTTCACCGATGACGACCGAAAGATAGGTCACAACCACAACGACCGAACCAAAACCGGCGAATTCCGCCAGCCGCGGCGTAAGTCCGGCCTCAACAAGCTGGCTGGTCAGATAGCTCCCGAGCGTTGCCCCGGAAAACACGCCATTGAGGATGCCGATGAGAGTGATGCCGATCTGGACCGTAGACAGGAACCGGCCAGGCTGCGCAGCCAGTGCCAGGGCGCTGTTTGCGCCTCTCCGTCCTTCAG
>Ga0180216_1004597_pt1 | contig 10394 bp, 6 predicted proteins | sample eDN3rd37CBELigMG_FD_128879 | JGI IMG/M metagenome (GOLD analysis project Ga0180216, IMG submission 128879) | Enriched Miracle-Growth compost microbial communities from Emeryville, California, USA - eDNA 3rd pass 37_C BE-Lig MG (version 2)... ...
GATTGATGAGGAGATGCGCTTATGGCGCTTGGACGATATTCCCCGCGCGGGCTCCGAGCCCACGCGCTGGTGGCGCTCGCCGCCTCGACCCTGCTCGCCCCCGCTCGTGCGGAAGACCCCGACGCGGCCCCCGACGCCATCGCCTGGCGCGAGGATTACTCGGCCGCTCTTGAAGAAGCGCGGGCCGGCGGCCACCCCCTCTGGCTCCAGTTCACCGGCCCTTGGTGCCCCAACTGCCTCCGGATGGAGCGCGACTCCTTCACCCAGCCCGCCGTCCGCGAACGGGCCGAAGCCGAGTTCGTCCCGGTGAAGCTTCGATCCGACGTCAACGAGGAGCTCGCCCTGAGCCTTGGCCTCTCCGGCCTGCCCGCCAGCGTGATCGTTGATCCCTCGCGCCGGGTCCTGGCCGCGCATGAGGGGTATCTCGGTCCCGATGAGCTGTCCGGCTTCCTCGACGGCGCCGTCGCCGCGATGACCGCCGAGCGCGAGCGGGAAGGTCCCGCGAAGCAGACCGAGCAAGCCGCCAAAGCGACCGAAGACGGCGATCCGATCGCGCTCTCGGGCTATTGCCCGGTTAGCCTGGCCTCGGAGAACCGGCTCGTCGCGGGGCGAGACAAGTTCGCGCTCACGCACGAGGGGCGTTTGTACAAGTTCGCGGATGAAGCGGCCCTGGATGAGTTTCAACGAGACCCGGACCGATACCTTCCCGTCAACAACGGCGACTGCCCCGTTAGGCGGGTCGACCAAGGCGAGGCGGTCGCCGGCGATCCGCGGTGGGGCGTTTCGTACCGGGGCAATCTCTACCTGTGCGCCTCGGAGGCCGAGCAGGTTCAGTTCGTCGAGAATCCCGACCGCTACGCGGCGGTTGACGTGGAGCACGGCGGTTTCTGCCCCCACTGCATCGCGCTGAACGGGACGCTCGTTCAGGGCGACCCGCGATGGGATCTCGCTCGCGAGGGCCGACGCTACTGGTTCCCGGACTCCGAACATCGCCGGGCCTTTCTGGCGGCCTCGGCAACCTCCACCGTTCGCCGCTGAGGTCTTCGGCCGGCCGAACCGGACCCCGGCATTCGATTTGCGGCGAGATGCTCGGGGTCGGCTCGGCGAATTCCTCGGTCTGGAAATTGAAACAAGCAACATGCGGCCGCGTTCCGCCGCGTCCCGCGGTTTCGGGCGGGAGGATGGAGGCGATTCCGGGCATGAGCGCGACGAAGCGAAGGTTCTTCTCGGCGATGAATCTGGGCGGGTTGACCCTCGCCGAGGCGCTGCGGCGCACCTGGATTAAATTAAACGAGCATGAGCTGATGACCCGCGCGGCGGCGATCGCCTTCTACGCGATCGCCGCTCTGGTTCCGTTCATGACGCTGGTCATCCTGCTGGCGGCGCGTCTTCTGCCCTGGATGACCGGCGGCGACGCCGTCGATCCGTCGGCGACGCTCGGCGAGCTGTTGCCCCCGGAGGCCGCGAGGGTCGTGGTTGGCGAACTGGAGGACATTCAAGCGCGCGGCGGTGGCGCGGGGTTGATCTCCTTCGGCACGATCGCCCTGCTGTGGCTGAATTCCAGCCTCTTCACCGCCGTCATGGACGCGATGAATCGGATCCGGGGCGTCGAGGAGACCCGGCCCTACTGGAAGCAGCGCCTGTTGGCGGTGGCGATGAGCGTGATCGAGGCGGTCGTCATCATCCTGGCGCTCGCCAGCACGCTGCTTTGGCCGCAGATCCTGGAGTTCTTCAGGCTCGGCTCGGCCGCGTCGTTCCTCGCCACCTTGACGCATGGGCTGACCGTCTTCGTCATCTTTCTGATCAGCTTCGCCTGCGCGTTGTATTTCGGTCCCAACGCCGACCAGCGCTGGGAATGGATCACGCCGGGGAGCCTGCTTGGCACGCTGCTGCTTCTGGGCGTGAGCTACCTGTTTCGCTTCTATGTTCAAACATGGGGCGATTACAACGCGACCTACGGCTCGCTGGCCGGCGTGGTGGTGCTGTTGAGCTGGCTCTGGCTTTGCGGCCTGGTGCTCTTGCTCGCGGCGGAGTTCAACGCGGTCATAGAGCGCGCTTCGCCCCTGGGCGGCGATCCCGGTTAAAAGTTGATCTCAAAAGGCGCGTTCCAGGCGAACGGGCGGCTGGAACCCGGGCGTTGATCGCCGGGATTGGCGGAAAGTCGCCTTGATCTTCGGGGGGGGAAGCCCTATTTTGTCCCCTGCCTCGATGCGGGGATCATGCGGCAATGGATTGCGACCTCTGAGAGTTCCCGGCGGACGGCTTCGCCTCTCCCCACACACCCTCGGCCTCGCCCCTTGCCCTTCTTCCCCTCTTTCGGCCGTTATCGCGTCGGCTTTCGCCTCGCGATTTCGATCTCCTCCGATACACAACAGTCCGTCCCGACTCGGCGCCACGCGGGAACCTGGAAGGTTCCGCGGCGTGGACCGCGCCGAGGGCCGGCCCGGTAATTCGAGCTGAAGGAGAATAGCCCGATGACCGTCCGCTGGAAGCCGCTTCTGATTCTTTCGGGTCTCTTCGTCGTGGTCGCCCTGATCGGCATCGTGGCGATCTCGTCGACGCTGTCGCCCGGCTCCTCCCAGAGCGCCTTGAAGCAGGCCCGAGCCGCGCGCGACGCCGGACGGCTCGCCGACGCCGAGATTTACTTCAAGCAGGCCATTCAGCTTGATTCCAAGAGCGCGGCGCTGCACGAGGAGCTGGCCGATCTCTACGCGAAGATGGCCGACTCCGCGCCGGCCGAGCGCCGCGACGCGCTCCGCGCCGAGCTGCTCACGCACCTGGACCGGGCGGCCAATCTCGACAAGTCGGCCAAGGCGCCGCGGCTGCGGCTTCTCCAACTCGCCATGGCCGACGACTCGACGCAGGACGCGGTCTACTGGGCTCGCGAGGTCGAGAAGCTGGAGCCCCAAAACACCGACGCGAACTTCGTTCTGGCCCTCGGAGACCTGGAGTCGGGCTCTCCCAAGGTTCCCGACGCCCGCCGCCGGATCGAGGTCCTGGAGGAGGGGAAGGCCCCCGAGATTCGTCGGCTTCAGATCCAGGCGCTCCTGGGCGCGGCGACCGGCGACGACAAGGCGCGCGACGCGGCGCTGACGGCCGCGCGGGCGATCAAGATCCCCGCCGACGCCGACCCGGTCGACCTGAGCGCCAAGCTCTCGCTCCTCGCCCTCGACGCGAAGTTCCAGACCGAGCCGGCCGCCCGCGTCGAAGCGGTCAAGGGCATGCTCGCGATCTCGGACACCATCCTCGGGTCCACCGAGGTCGGCTCGCGTCGGGTCACCAGGCTCAACCATCTGCTTGAGCAGACCCAGCGCGATCTGATCCGCGCGAATACCGGGGACGCGAACGGTCCCGACGCCGAGATTGACGGCCTGATCAACACCATCGAGGAGCAGCTCGCCTCGGTCTTCGAGAAGAGCCGGCGAGCCGGCGACCGCGCCGATTTTCAGGTCTTCCTGACCTACGCCGACCACCTTCGGTCCCGGCGGGAGCGCGACCGTTGCCTTGAGGTCGTTGACGAGGCCCTGAAGTCGCCCCTGGCGGTTCGGCCCAGCTCGTCGCGGATCGTGCTGGGACTGCACGTTTTGGCCGCCGGCATGGCTCTGGGCCAGGGAGACGATCCGGCCCGCATGGAGAAGGCGGGGCCGCACGTCCAGGCCCTTCTCGCCGCCACCGAGCCGTACTACCAGGGGCTCGGCCACCTGTTTCAGGGGGCCATCGACCTGGAGGAATCGGGGGTCGTCGAGTCGATCGCCAAGAGCGGCGAGCAACCGGCCGAACGTCCGGAGATCCAGCCGAGGCTTCGCGCCAGCGCCCTGAACCATCTGAAGATCGCCGCGGCTCAGCTTCCCGACGTCGCCGAAGCTCAGGGCCGCTACGGTCTGGCTCTCGTGTTGAACCAGGAACAGGGGCTGGGGAGGCAGTATCTTCAGAACGCCCTGAAGATGGGCGATCTCGATCCCCAGTACCAGTTTTGGGCCGCCTGGACGATTCTGAAGGCCGGCTACCCCGAAGAGGCCGCGCCGATCCTCGATTCCCTCTATCAGCAACTCGCCAAGGGAACGGTCCCGGCGGAGATGAGAAGCGCGCTGCACCAGCTTAGCGGCGAGCTATACCAGGCCCGGCGCGGCCCCGGCGACCTTGAGCGGGCGGCCGAGGAGTTCAAGAAGGTCGCCGCCCTCTCCGGCGAGACCGACGGCGGCGCGACGCTTCGACTGGCCCAGATCGACGTGCAGCAAGGCCGCCACGACGAGGCCATGGCGCGGATCGACCAGCTCCGGGGCGAGGGCAAGGGGGGCCCGGCCGCCGAGAACCTCGCCGCCCTGATTCTTGAGGAACAGGGCAAGAAGGAGGAGGCTCGCGCGGTGGTGGCCGCGGCGCGGGCGAAGTATCCCAAGTCGGTCGAAATCGTCGGCCTCGACGCGGCGCTGAAGGTTAAGGACGGCAAGTCCGAGGAGGCCGAGAAGCTGCTCGCCGACTTCCTCGCCGGCGATCCCGCCAACGTCACGCTCGCGATGCTGCGGGCCCAGATCCTCGCCGACGCCCTCGATCGGCCCGACGACGCCCGCAAGGTCCTCACGGAGATCGGCGACCGAACCGACAACTCGGCCCCCCTGGTGCAGCTCACTCAGTTGGAGATGGGCCGCGGCGACCTGGAGGCCGCCGCCGCGGTGATCGCCAAGATCCGCGGGCGGTGGCGGGAGGCGTCCACCGGCGACATCCTCGACGGCCAACTCGCGCTGAAGCGGGGCGAGATCCCCGCGGCGATCGCCCACTTCGACGAGGCGCTGAAGAAGGACCCGGAAAATAAGGTCGTCCAGTTCTGGAAGGCCCAGCTCGACGGTCGAACCGGCGCGACGTCCGAGGCCGCCGAGGCGCTGGAGCGGATCGTTCGGGACGGCCCCGTCAAGGAGGTCGACGCGGGCGTCACGCTGATGTCCGCCGCGCAGTCGGCCCTGGCGAGCCTGTCGCTCCAAAACGGCAACGTTGACGACGCGATTCGACGCTACGAGGAGCTGAGGAAGAACAGCGAAAACGGCACGCTGAGCCGAGCCGATCGATGGCAGTTGATCGCGGCCTACGACGCCAAGGATCAATGGCCGATCGCCAAGCGCGAACTGGCCGCCATCCTCAACGACGCGAACGATCCCCCCTCGCCGGAGGATCGGGTCCGGGGAGCCGACCTGTATCGGCGGCACAAGGAGGACGCCTCGGCGCTGGCGCAGCTCGATTACGTGCTGAAGGTCAGCCCGGCCAACCCGTCCGGGGCCGTGATGCGGGCCGTCATCCATCTTCAGGCCCAGGAGCTTGAGCAGGCCGCCGGGGTGCTTCGCCGGGCCATCGAGATGGGGTCGAAGGACGGGAACAAGGCGTCCGAGGCCGTTTATCTGATGCTCGCGGTCGTCGAGAACGAGACCCCGCCGACCGAGACCAGCTCGTCGCGGGCCCTGAAGATCATCGACGAGGGGCTCGCCGTCCAACCGGCGTCGATGCCGCTGGCCCAGGCCAAGTACCTGGCGCTCGCGAAGGCGGGCGATCCCAAGGAGGCCCTGGCGTTCGTCGAGGCGAAGGCCAAGGACGATCCCAAGGGACCGTACCGCCGGATGCTGATCGACGTGTATCGCGATCAGAAGAACTTCGACGGCGCCGAGGCGCTGCTCCGCGAGCTCGCCGCGGAATCGCCCAACGACGTCACCGTCGCCTCCGCCCTGGTTGAGGTCGTCTCGCTGGCCGCGGCCGACGCGGTGGCGGCCGGCGACGCCGAGCGGATCCGTTCGGCGGAGGAAAAAACCGAGAAGCTGATCCGCGAGTACCGGACCAGGTTCCCGACCAGCCTGACCTTCCTCCAGGCCGAGTGCGACCAGGCGGCCCGCCGCGGCGACTTCACCCGGGCCGTCGGCGTCACCGAGGAGATCGACAAGCTCGCCAAGGGCTCGGCGGTTGGTCCCCTCTTGCGGGCCCGGCTCTTCTCCATGCAGAACCGTCCCCGCGAGGTCGCCAGGTCCTACGCCGAGGCCGTCGAGCGCGAGCCGAGGCGGCTCGACGTGCGGCTCTGGCTCGGCAAGACGGAATTGGATCTCGGCAACGTCGACGAGGCCCTGCGCCAGGCCGAGTACGTGCTGGAGACCAAGAAGGACGACGCCGAAGCCCTCTTGCTTCAGGCCCGCGCTCTCGGCGCCTCGGGGATCGGCGAGGTCCAGCGCGAGGCCGCCCGGTCCAAGGCCGTGGCCCAGCTTGAATCGGCCATCGCCGCCGATCCGCGGCTCGTCGAGGGCTATCGAACCCTCGCCGAAATCGAGATGCAGCGCAACCGACGACCCGCCGCGGTCGACGCTCTGAAGCGCGGACTGGCCGCCAACCCGAACGACGGGACGACCCTGGCCCAGTACGTTCAGCTTCTCTCGGAGGCCGACCCCACCAACCCCGGCGCGCGGCCGATCGGCCTCGACGACGCCAAGAAGCTGGTGGCCGAAGTCGCAAAGACCGATAAGACGGGTTCGCTGATCCTGGCCGCGGCCGTGGGATACCACAAGGCCCAGCGGCTCGACCTGGCCCTCCCGCTGGCCGAGAAGGCCGCCGAGATGCTCGACTCGCCCGTCGCGCATCTGAATCTGGGCGACCTGCTGCTCTCGCTGGCCGAATCCCAGCCCGAGCCCGACAAGGCCCGCGCCTACCATGAGCGCGCCGTCGCGGAGTACGATCGCGTGCTCGAGGAGCGGCCCACCTCGGTCGAGGCGGTCAACAACAAGGCCTGGATCCTGCACAGCTCGCTGGGACGCGGTCAGGAGGCCCTTGAACTCATCCAGGGGTTGCTTGAGCGGGTCGACAACGCCACCCTGCCGGGCGAGTTCTACGACACGCTCGGCGCCATTCAGGAGGCCGTCGGCCGGCCCGTCGACGCCGAGAAGTCGTACCAGACCGGCCTCGAGCGGTCGCCCGACCTGGCCGTCCTGCACTACCACTACGGCAAATTGATCGCCGCCGACAAGAGCCGGGGCGCCCGGGCCAAGGACCATTTGGCCAAGGCCATCGCCGCCCGCGAGCAGCTTAGCCCCGCCATGGCCGAGGACGCCGTCCGGCTGGTCCAGCAAATCGGCGCTGACGGGTCCTAAGGCTCGGAACGGCCGACCGCGTGGGGCCGTCGCCTGCGGTCGCCCCAACCCGAACCAACCCAATCCAAGGCCGGGGACCAACCGTCCCCGGCCTTGGTTCGCGCGCGTGGGGCCGCCGTTTCTCGACAGAACGCGGCGGCCGTGTTAGGGTGGCGAAACAAGGTTGCTCGGCGACGCGGACTCGGACTTGGGAGCCGCCTTCTTGGCGGCGACGTCGCCGGGCGGGTTTTCCCGGAGCTTGCCACGCCATGCCATCAGGACGCATTATGATCTCGACGACGTTGATTTGCGGTTTGGTTCTCGGCCTCGGAGCTTGCCTCGCGTTTAGCTCGGACGCCGCCGCCGCCCAGGACGCGGCCGAGAAGCCGCGGGTTGAGCTCGACACCACCGCGGGCAAGATCGTGCTGGAGCTTGACGCCGAAAAGGCCCCCATCACCACCGAGAACTTCCTCAAGTACGTCGACGCCGGCTATTACGACAACCTGATCTTCCACCGGGTGATCTCCGGCTTCATGATCCAGGGCGGCGGCCTGGACGATCAGATGCGCGACAAGAAGGAAGGTCAGCGCGCCCCGATCAAGAACGAGTCGGGCAACGGCCTCTCCAACAAGCGCGGCACGATCGCCATGGCCCGGACCAACGACCCGAACTCGGCCACCAGCCAGTTCTTCATCAACCACGCCGACAACCCGAACCTCGACAATTTCGGCGGCGGCTACGCCGTCTTCGGCAAGGTCGTCGAAGGCATGGACGTGGTCGACGAGATCGCCGGCGCGAAGACCACCTCCAAGTCGGGCCACCAGGACGTTCCGGTCAAGCCGATCTACATCAAGAGCGCCAAGCGGGTCCAGAAGTAAGCCCCGCCACGCGGGCGAACACCAGGGACTGAATGACGGAGTGGTGGAGCGCGTGACGTTCTCTTGACCCTCAAGGGCGTGATTCCTTAAGATGCCCGTCTCCGGGTAACGCCCTTCAGGCTGGTCTCTCCTGATTCGCGCTCCCCTCTCTCCTCCAGCCTTTGGTTCGCTTAGAATAGGAGTGACGTCCATGGCTCACGTCGTGGCTGAGCCCTGCTTCGACTGCAAATATACGGATTGCGTCGTGGTCTGCCCCGTCGATTGCTTCTACGAGGGCGCGCAGATGCTCTACATCCACCCCGATGAGTGCATCGACTGCGAAGCGTGCGTCCCGGAGTGTCCGGTCGAAGCCATCTTCCACGAAGACAACCTTCCCGAAGAATGGCACGAGTACATCGCCAAGAACGCCGAGGAAGCTCCCAACCATCCGGTCATCAGCGAGAAGAAGGATCCCATCGAAGGGCCGTCTTGCGACCAGAGCCGCAAGCGCGCCTGAACGGACGACGGGCGCGCCCGAAGCTTCGGCCGCCACGAATCGACGTCGAGAAACCCCGGACTCGCTCCGGGGTTTTTTTATTGATCCGCGAGGTCGGCGCTGAGTTCGTCCAGCGCCTTCGGCCGCTCGGCCAGGGCGTCGGTCGCGAGCAGGAACAGCCCCGTGGCGACGCAGACGACGGCCGAGAAGGTCATCACGGGGGTCACGCCCCAGACGCTGGCCGCTCGACCGGTCCAGAGCGCTCCCAGGGGCACCGAGCCCGAGAAGACAACCATCCAGACCCCCATGATTCGGCCGCGCAGGTGGGGCGGGATCAACAGTTGAATCAAGGTCTGCGTCGACGAGTAGAAGACCGCCGCGCCGAACCCCGCGCCCAGCAGGCAGGCCCCGCCGAGGATGAGCCGGGCGACCGGCGGCCAATGCGGCGGGATCCAGCCGGGGTGAACCGCCGCGGCGAGCAGAAACGTCGCGAAGGTCAACAGCCCCAGCACGGCGGTGCGGTCCTTGCGGTGGTTGTTCCCCAACCGGGCGACCGTCAGAGCGCCGACCGTCGCGCCGGCGCCGCCGCAGGCGAGTATCAGGCCGTAGCCGCCAACCTGGGCGCCGAGGACCCGGGTCGCGTAGACCGGCATCATCGACTCGTAGCCCATTCCCATGAGCCCGAAGAATCCCATAAGCGCCAGCAGCCGCGCGATTCGAGGTTCGTCGCGCAGGTAGTACAGGCCCGCCAGCACGGGGCGCATGGCCGCGCCGCCGGAGATGGCCGGTTTGGCGCGGTCGTCGACCCGGATCGCGAAGACCGCGCCGATCGCCGCGAAATGGCTGATCCCGTTGAGCGCGAAGCACCAGGCCGCCCCCGTCAACTTCAGCCCCAGACCCGCCAGCGCCGGGCCGAGAACTCGCGTGGCGTTGAACAGCCCCGAGTTCAAGGCGATGGCGTTGCTGAGGTTCTCGGGTCCGACCAGCTCGTAAAGGTAGACCTGGCGGCTGGGCTGCGCGAACGAGACGAACACCCGCGCCAACGCCAGGATCACCGCCATCTGCCAGAACTGAGCCACGCCCGCGGCGACCAGAACGGCCAGCACGAACGCGCAGCCCATCTGGCCGAACTCCATCGCCAGGATCATCGACCGGGGCCGAACTCGATCCGACACCGCGCCGGCGAAGAGGCCAAAGAGCAGCCCCGGCATCAGGTTGGCCACCTCGATGACGCCCAGGAGCGTCGCCGAGTCGGTTTGCTCGTAAACGAGCCAGCGCACGGCCGCGGCCTGAAGCCAGGTGCCGATCAGGCTCACGCCCTGTCCGCTGTAGTAGTGGCGATAATCCCGGTTGGAGAGCGAGGCGAACATCCCCGGCCGCGAGGCTCGGGAAAACTCCTTCGTGGGGAAATCGGCCGCCATCAAGGCGCCCCGGAAACGTCGGAGCCGGGGTCCGTGACCGCCGGAGGCTTGGCGGCAAAGAGCATTGAGACGCCGTAAACCGCCGCGGCCGTCGCGAACGCCAGGAGGGACGCCGGTTGAACCGACTCCAGCCAGGGCGCCCCCGCGGCCTCTCCCAGCATCGGCGCGAGCCCGACCAATCCGCCGACGAGCCAGGCCGCGACCCCCACCCCGCGCCAGCCGGGGCGGACGCACCGCTCCAGGCCGCGATTCGCCATCGCCTCAACCGCCAGAATCCCGGCCGCCGGGGCGAACAGGGTGCCGCCGAGCGCGAAGATCGGCTCCAGCCGGGCCGCCAAGGAAACCGCCATCAACGCGAAGATCAGGCCGTAGCCAAGCACCGTTCCCAACCACCCGCGCAAGGGATCCCAGTGGCCGCGGAACCGATCGGCGAAGACCTTCGAGGAGTAACAGGCCGGCGCCAGCGAGGCCAGCCCAAAGAGCAAAAGCAGCGCGCCCGCCGCCCAGGCCCCCAGCGAGCCGCCGATCC
>Ga0180216_1004599_pt1 | contig 10394 bp, 9 predicted proteins | sample eDN3rd37CBELigMG_FD_128879 | JGI IMG/M metagenome (GOLD analysis project Ga0180216, IMG submission 128879) | Enriched Miracle-Growth compost microbial communities from Emeryville, California, USA - eDNA 3rd pass 37_C BE-Lig MG (version 2)... ...
TGAACCGGTTCGTGGGGGCGAGTTGCTGGCTCACGTTGCGGTCCGGGCGGTGGCGAATGCCGTGCCGTTGCCGGCGTCGGGACTGCCGCGTCCGGGCCGGGCGATGGAGGAGTAGCCGCAGGCGCTGGCGCAGGCTGCTGCTGCGGCGGTGCAGCCTTTTGAGGCTCTGCCGTCGACGCGGCGGACATTGGTGCGGGGCCCTGAGAGGGCGTCGGGGTCGACGCCGGTGTCATGACGGGTGGCGCCACGGGGTGATGGACGTCGTGGGCGGAGCTCGTTCCGCGGCGGTTTTCCAGACGCGAGCGTGCCTCCGCCAGGATCGAATCCGCGTCGGCATGATGCCCCGTTTCAGGTTCACGGGGTGCGACATGGGGGCGCGGAGGCGGGACAGGCCGGGCCTGACGTGCTTCAGGACCGAAGCGCCGTCTGACCACTTCGATTGCAGCGGCGAAGGTCAGGCCGTGTGCCTGCAACAATTTGGCGGCACTGCTGTTGCCATCGCCAATAATAGCAGCAAGAACGATGCCGCCATTGATGTCATCGCGGCGCCCGCTCGCGGCTGCGGCGGCAGCGTTCAGGATCCGCCGCAGCTCATCTGAAATCTTCGCCGTGCCGGGATGGTCTGGAGGGAGGCGCTGCTCAATTCGGCCCAAGTGCCCGGATACATCTGCTTTCAGCTGCTCCAGGTTGATACCGGTCGAGGTCATGACGATGCAGGCATCTTCATCCTCGGCCAGGGCAAGAAGAAGGTGTTCGAGGGTGACTTCCACATGACGGTGGGTCTGGGCATAGTTGGCAGCGCGCGCTAGCGTGCTGGCCAGGGTCGCTGACGTAGGAATAGGTCCCAAACCTTCCATGATCGGAGTCATTATGCCCTCTCTCAACCCGCTGGATCACTGCAGCAGTTCAATGCCCCTCGTATCGTTCTAGAGCCAATTAACAACCGATTGTGAGGGAAATCCGTTGTCGCAGGCTTGAGCACAGATATAAGTCCCGCGTAGGGATGCACACACGCGGCGGCAGATTACGATCTCAGCGGCTGCAATCGAGTCAATATCGAACTGGAACGGACCGTTCAAGCCCATGTCAGATAAGATGTCGCAGCCGCCAGCTCTGGCGGGGAGAGCAACCGAAAATGCTGCAATCAGCGCGCATGTCCAGGCGCGAATCCTCGCGGAAGCTCTGCCTCACCTCATTCGTTATGACGAGCAGTATGTCGTTATAAAGTTTGGCGGCAATGCGATGGGGGATGAGGCTCTGGCGCAGGCGTTTGCACAGGACATCGTGTACCTCAAGCAGTCGGGCGTGAATCCCATTGTCGTGCACGGCGGCGGCCCGCAGATCGGCAGGATGCTCGACAAGCTGGCCATCAAATCGGACTTCGTGAACGGGCTCCGGGTTACGGACAAGCCAACGGTCGAGGTCGTCGAGATGGTTCTCGCCGGGGCCATCAACAAGGAAATCGTGGCGGCCATCAATCAGCAGGGTGGCAAGGCGGTTGGAATCTGCGGCAAGGATGCCAATCTGATGATTGCGGAACGGATCACGGAAATTCCCGATCCGAATTCCAATCTGATGCAAGCCGTCGATATCGGGTATGTTGGCGATCCGGTTGAGGTCAATCCACACATCGTGGAAGTGATATCCAATTCGGATCTGATCCCTGTCATCGCTCCAGTCGGTTTCTCGCGCAGCGGTGAAACCCTGAATATCAATGCCGACAGCTTCGCTTCGGCGCTCGCAGCCAAGATGAAGGTCAAGCGCCTCCTGCTACTGACCGACGTGACTGGCGTCCTCGACAAGGACAAGAACCTCATTCCGTCGCTGTCGGTTGATGAGGCACGCGAGCTTATCCGGAATGGCACGATCACGGGAGGCATGATTCCGAAGGTGGAGGGATGTATCGAGGTCGTTGAGGCCGGCGTTGAAGCTGTCGTTATTATCGATGGCCGCGTGCCGCATTGCGTGCTGCTGGAGCTCTTCACCGAGCACGGCATCGGCACGCTGGTGGGGCAGGAGAACCGGATCTAGGCGTTTCCGGCGGCTCCGGGCAGCCGCTCTTGCCCTTTTCCCGGGCGTTCGGCGTTGTTTGGGAGTTCAATCTTGAATGTCAGGAAATAACTTGGCGGCTGATGTCGTTCGAGAGGAGAGGCGGCGCGGCTTCGATCAGACCGCAATCTGGATTTTTGACCTCGATAACACGCTTTACCCGGCCGAATGCAATCTCTTCGCGCAGGTCCATGAGCGGATGCGATCGTTTATCGTCGAGAATCTCGGCGTGTCGCTCGCCGAGGCGAAGCGGCTGCAGAAGACCTACTACGAGCAGTTCGGCACGACGCTATCCGGGCTCATGAAAATGCACGGCATGGCGCCTGGCCCGTTTCTTGACTACGTGCACGATATCGATCTGAGCTGCGTCGACGAGCGGCCCGACCTTGCGGCGGCGATTGAGCAATTGCCCGGGCGGAAGCTGATCTTCACCAATGGTTCGAGGGGGCATGCCGAGCGGGTAGCCGGAAAGCTTGGCATCCTCGACCAGTTCGAGGACATCTGCTCAATCGAGACTTGCGAATATGTGCCGAAGCCCGAAGCGGAAGCCTTTGATCGCATGGTAAGGCGGTATGGCGTGAGCGCGACACGCGCAGCGATGTTCGAAGACATGCCGCATAATCTCAAGGCTCCGCACGCGCTCGGCATGACGACCGTGCTTGTGCATTCCGATTGCGTCGATCACCCGGAGCAGTTCATGATCACCGCGCAGTCCGAGCTGCCGGAGCATGTGCATCATTTCACCCGCGATCTCTGCGGGTTCCTGAATGATATCAAATTCGCCTGATTGACATGAAAAAGCCCGTCATAAATTAACGGCGGGCTCTGGTCTTGCCGGACAGACTTCCGCTTGTAGCGAAGCGGCTATTGGCACTGGATCAGTTGCCGCCGCCGGAATCGAAGCCGACGCGGTCAATGATCGCGGATGCTTCGGCACTGTGTTTGGCGATTTCTTCGAGCGGCAGCGGATCTGCCTTGAGGGGGCCCCAGCTGGCGACGCGATCAGAAATCGGCACACCCTTCTTCAACGGGTACTCGTTGACAATCTCCGCATAGATCTTCTGGCCCTCTTCGGAGGTCAGAAACTCGATCAGCTTGATGCCAGCTTCCTTGTTGGGGGCATACTTGCCGAGAACGGCGCCGGTAATGTTGACGTGCGTGCCGCGATCATCTGCGTTGGGGAACAGGATCCTGACCGAATTGGCCCATTCCTGCTGCTCAGGCTTCTGGGTGTTGGTCTGCATGGCAGCCATGTAGTAGGTGTTGCCAATGGCCAGATCGCATTCGCCCGAGTAGACGGCCTTGACCTGATCACGGTCACCGCCCGCCGGTTTGCGCGCGAGGTTCTCCTTCAGGCCCCTGGCCCAGGCTTCCGCCTTTTCAACACCGGAATGCGCAATGATCGATGCCAACAGGGCGATATTGTAGGAGCTTTGTCCGGAGCGCGTGCAGATCTTGCCCTTCCATTTGGGGTCGGCCAGCTCTTCGTAAGTGATGCTGTCCTGCTTTACCCGTTCCTTGGAGGCGTACACAATGCGGGCGCGCTGGGAGAAGCCAACCCAGTGCCCCTCCGGATCGCGGTAGTTAGCCGGAATATTGGCGTTTACGGCCTCGGAATTAACCGGCTGCGAGATGCCCCTGGTTTCGGCCTCCATCAAACGGGCGATATCGACAGTAAGCAGCACGTCCATAGGCGAGTTCGCGCCTTCCGCGGCCGCACGCTCGATGAGCCCGTCCCGCGCGAAGACTACATTCGGCTTGATGCCGGTCTTCTCCTCGAACGCCTTGAGCAAGGGAGCAATCAACCCGGGTTCGCGGTAGGAGTAGATGTTGACCTGGTCGGCGGCAGTGGCTGGGGTAAAGCTGGCGGCGGCGACCGAAATGATGGCGGCCAACGCACCCACACCGCAGGAGGCGGCACGGCTGATCGTCATGACTTGCTCCAGGTTGACGAGATTCCGTCATTGAAATGGAAAATTCGCTACGTGCGCTCCGGGTCCGGAGCGTACGGCAGATAAGATGCAAGCATTGTTGACGTGTCAAGTCAATAATGTGGGACTCGCGTTGCATTTTGAGTGCCTGCGGGGAGGCCGGGCCGCACCTGGAGGATTGTTGCTGGGCCCGTGAGGAGATTAAGGCACGCAATCGCGTTGCGTTGCCGGCCAAGGCATGAGCAACGCATTGCTGAAATCTCCTGAAGTCGAAGTACTTTTCTCTAATCCACGTATTGTGGAATGAATTTCTATCTTTATTTGTGCGTCGCACTATCGGGCAGAAAAATTTTCTCGTATGTTTCCCGAACGTGAGGGGGACAGAAATGAGAGGCTCAGACGGCCTTGTCAGTTGTCCTCCGCAATCCGGGGTGACACTACTAGTATGGCTGGATTTCCGATATTTGTTGAGCTTGGCCGGAACGCGCCACTTGTTGTCGGCGGCGGCGAGCTGGCCTTGGTCAAGGCGCGTCTGCTGTTGAAGCGGGCAGACCGTGTGGTGTTCGCCGCCGACCGGGTTGTCCCTGGAATCGCCGCGCTCATTGAAGAAGGGCGGGCGGAACGCATCGCCTCCAAACCCGATCTGGAAACGTTGCGCGGACGGCCGCTCGTTATTTCCGCGACCGAGGACGATGCGGAAGATGCGCGGGTGTCGAAGCTCGCGTTTGAACTGGGCGTGCCCGTCAATGTGCCGGATCGCCCGGAACTGTGCTCGTTTTCACTGGCGGCTATCGTTGATCGTTTTCCTGTAACGGTTGCCATCGGGACCGAGGGAGCGGCACCGGTTCTGGCAACGCAGCTGCGCGCCTGGCTGGAGCAGGAACTGTCGCCCCAGCTTGGTGCTCTGGCCCGTATCGCCGGAGAGTTTCGCGACCGCGTCGCAAGGCAGCTGCGACCCGGTGTGAGCCGGCGCTCGTTCTGGGAACGGGTGTTCAACGGTCCGGCGTCAGAGGCGATTCTTGCCGGCAATGAAGCGGATGGCGTGCGCCGCATCAACGCTGAACTTGCCGGCGCGCGCGAGGAAGCGGAGGACCAGCGCTTCGGACGTGTCATTCTCGTCGGAGCGGGACCGGGCGATCCGGAGCTGCTCACGCTCAAGGCTGTGCGCGCGCTCAAGGCTGCGGATGTCATTCTGGTCGATAATCTGGCTGGCACCGCTGTACTGGAGCATGCGCGGCGCGAGGCCGAAATCATTCCGGTAGGCAAGGCCAAAGGACGTCATTCCAAGACGCAGGCCGAAATCAATGCCTTGATACTGGTGCATGCCAAGGCTGGCAAAACCGTTGTCCGGCTCAAGGGGGGCGATCCGTTCATCTTCGGGCGCGGCGGCGAAGAAATCGATACGCTGCGGGCATCTGGAATCGCCTGCGAGGTCGTGCCCGGGATTACGGCGGCTACTGCAGCGGCGGCATCGCTGCAGATTCCCCTTACGCATCGCGATATTTCCCACTCGGTAACGTTTGTGTCGGGCCATGTCGCAGGCGACGGCGCGGCGAATTTCGATCACCTCGATCTCAAGGGCCTGGGTGAAGGCCGCAACACGCTGGCGGTCTATATGGGCGTTGCCACTTCGGGGGCCCTGGCCCAGGCGCTCATCGCTGCGGGCTGGTCCAGGGCGACGCCGGTCATCGCGGTCGAGCGCGCCAGCCACCCCGAGGAAAGACGCGTTGCCACGTCGCTTGATGTGATTGCGGAAGATCCGGGCCGGATGGGCCTGAAGGGTCCCGCAATCCTGATCATCGGCGAGATTGCCGGTCTGACTCCGGCCGGTGCTGTCGAGCGGATTACAGCAGAATTCAACTTGAACTTGAAGTCGCGCCTCGTGCGCTGACAACACATCCACGGTTTGACCCATGCCTAACATCATTACTGCAAACCTGCTTCGTTCCGGGGATGTCGTCTACTTCGCAGGCGAAGGGGGCTGGGTGCGCCAGATCTCCGAAGCGAAAGTGGCGTACGACAAGGAGGAGCTGGCTGAGCTGGAGGAAGAAGCTCAGCGGGACGCTGATCAGAACCTGGTCATTTCCGTCTATGCGATGGACGTCGATCTCGTCGATGGCCGGCCGGAGCCCCGGTCGGTACGTGAACGAATTCGCGCCACGCTTGGACCATCCGTTTGACGACAAAGGAGTTTGGCGATGTATCGCTACGATGAATTTGACGCTGCCTTTGTCCGCAGCCGCACCGCCCAGTTCCGCGACCAGGTTGCGCGCAGGCTGAGTGGCGAGATTTCGGAAGAGCAATTCCGGCCGTTGCGGCTGCAAAATGGCCTTTATCTGCAGCTGCATGCCTACATGCTTCGCATTGCCATTCCCTATGGCGTGTTGTCGGCACGTCAGCTCGAGCAGCTTGCACTGATCGCACGCAAGCATGATCGTGGCTACGGGCACTTCACCACTCGCCAGAACATCCAGTTCCATTGGGCGAAGCTGGAAGAGGTACCCGATGTCCTGGATCTGCTGGCCGATGTCGGCATGCACGCGATCCAGACGAGCGGGAACTGCATTCGTAATACCACGGCCGACCCTTATGCCGGTGTTGCGATCGACGAGATCGAGGATCCGCGGCCATGGGCGGAGATCATACGCCAGTGGTCGACGGTGCATCCCGAATTCCTGTTCCTGCCGCGCAAGTTCAAGATCGCGATCACGGGCGCTGCGGAGGATCGTGCCGCCACTCTATTCCACGATATCGGCATCCGTATCGTGAAGGGCAAAGGCGGGGAAACAGGCTTCGCAATCTACGCCGGAGGCGGTCAGGGGCGGACACCGTGCGTGGCGAAGGAAGTTCGCGGCTTCCTGCCAAAAGCGGAGCTTCTGTCCTATCTCGAAGCGGTCATGCGCGTGTACAATCTGCACGGCCGCCGCGACAACCTTTTCAAGTCGCGGATCAAGATCCTGATCAATGCACTGGGTATCGAGGAATTCCGCCGTCAGGTCGAAGAGGAATGGTCCAAGATGGACCGGGTCAGCATCGACCTCCCGCAGGAAGAGTATGAGCGCATTGCGGCTTACTTCAAACCGCTGCCGCTTGTGCCCGGACCGATTACCAACGAGCAGGTTGCTGCGCGGCGCAAGTCGGACGCGGCGTTCGATGCGTGGATGCGCAACAATGTGTTGCCGCATCGGGTTGCAGGATACGGGATCGTCAACGTCTCATTGAAGAAGCCGGGCATGATCCCGGGTGATGCCACGGCTGAACAGATGGACGTGGTGGCGGGTCTGGCACGCAAGTACGGACATGACGAAATCCGGGTGACGTACCAGCAGAATCTCGTGCTGCCGAACATCGCCCTGGCGGACCTCGTCGCAGTCTACGATACGCTGGCGGAAGCAGACCTTGTAACGGCCAACACCGAACTGATCTCGGACATCATTGCCTGCCCCGGGCTCGACTATTGCAACCTTGCCAATGCGCGGTCGATCCCCGTGGCTCAGGAAATCGCTAGGCGCTTCGCAGACCAGAGCGTGGCGGAGGATATCGGCAAGCTCCGGCTCAACATCTCGGGCTGCATCAACGCCTGCGGCCATCACCACTCCGGCAACATCGGAATTCTCGGCGTCGACAAGAAGGGCACCGAGCACTACCAGATCACGCTTGGCGGCAGCCCAAAGGATGATGCGGAGATCGGCACGATCCTGGGCCCGAGCTTCCCTGCTGAAGATGTGGCGGATGCCATCGAGACGATCATCGCGACGTACCGGGCCAACCGCCTGGAAGGCGAGGAATTCCTCGCAACGTATCGCCGGATCGGACGCGATCCCTTCAAGGCGGCTCTTTACGGAAACCCAGAGGCCGGGACCCGGTCCGATAGGCAATTGCAGGAGGCCTGAGCCATGCGGATTTATCGCCACAAGGCGTTCGTCGAGGACACGTGGAAGAAGATCGGCGATGAGGAAGCGATCGGCGAAGATTCCGGCAATATCGTCGTTTCGCTGGCTCGCTGGCGCGCGGAACCGGACCTTGCCACGCGGGCAAATGTCGGTGTGCTCCTGAGACCGGGAGATGAGCCCGGCGATGACGCCAATGCGTTGACGAAGGTGCCGCTCATCGTCATCACGTTTGCAAAGTTCACGGACGGCCGTGGCTACTCCATCGCGCGTCTCTTGCGTGAGCGATACGGTTTCCAGGGTGAGATCCGGGCGACCGGCGAGGTGCTACTGGACCAGATCCCCTTGATGCTCCGGTGCGGGTTCGATGCGTTCGAAATCGTACATGGACCGACGATCGCGTCTCTCGAGCGTGGTCATCTGCCGGAAATTGCCTACAGCTATCAACGCCCTACTGGAAGCCAGCGGAGATATTCAACCGCAGTTCGTTCGCGTGAGGGGGCGTTCGTCACAACCCGGGAGCATGGCAATGGTGCAGGTCACGCTTAAACCCGTGGTCGAATCACCGGCCGGGGTGGCAGACCTGGATGCGGCGCTGGCTGAGCTGGACAGTCTTGACGCCCGCATCGATCTGATCGCCAGGACGGTTGAGGGCCGGAAAAGCTTTTCGACGAGCCTCGGCCTCGAGGATCAGGCGGTTCTGCACGCGATTGCCCGCTCGGGCGGAGAGTTCGACATTTTCATGCTGGATACGGGCCGGCATTTTCCGGAAACGCTTGAAGTTCTGGATGCCAGCCAGCTGCGTTACCGGCAGAAGATCAGGGTGATTTCTCCGTCTGCGGACGAAACGCAGGCGCTTGTGGAGCGCGATGGAATTCTGGGGTTCAGGACTTCGATCGATGCGCGCAAGGCCTGTTGCGAAGTGCGCAAGGTCCGGCCGCTGATGGCGACACTGGCCGGAGCCGCAGCCTGGATCACTGGTTTGCGGCGCAGCCAATCCCAGGGGCGCAGCAACGTTCCGTTCGCGTCCTGGGATGGCGCAATGAACCTGATCAAGATCAATCCGATCGCGGACTGGTCGCTGGAGCAGCTCCAAGCCTACCTCACCGACAACTCTGTGCCGGTGAACAGCCTGCACGCACGAGGTTTTCCCTCCATCGGCTGCCAGCCGTGCACCCGCGCCATCAAGCCAGGCGAAGACATTCGCGCCGGACGCTGGTGGTGGGAGAACGAGGACGGGAAGGAATGTGGGCTGCACTCGCGCCCTGCAGCGGCGGTTCCTTGAGATCCGACGACGCTGCGAAGCCCTACTTCGACGACGCACTAACCGGCATCTGCCGGCTCATCAAGAATTCCATTCTCTATTATCAAAGAGACCGTTCGGCATGACAGCCCCAATTTCTCACCTCGATCTGCTCGAGGCGGAAAGCATTCATATCTTTCGCGAGGCGGCGGCGCAGTTCCGCAAGCCCGTGCTTCTCTATTCGATCGGCAAGGATTCCACGGTTCTGCTGCATCTTGCGCGCAAGGCGTTCTGGCCCCAGCCGCCGCCATTTCCGCTGCTGCACGTGGATACGACGTGGAAGTTCCGCGACATGATCACCTTCCGGGACGAGACCGTCAAAAAGTACGGTCTGGAGCTTCTGGTTCACACTAACCAGGATGGCCTGAAGCGCGGCATCAATCCCATCGATCATTCGCCATCCATCTACACCGATGTCATGAAAACGGTGGCATTGAAGCAGGCGCTTGATTTGCACGGCTTCGATGCTGCGTTCGGGGGCGCACGGCGCGACGAAGAGGCGAGCCGGGCGAAGGAGCGTATCTTCTCGTTCCGCTCCGCCGGACATCGCTGGGATCCCCGGCGGCAGCGCCCGGAGATGTGGCACCTGCTGAACGGGCGCCTTGGTTCAGGTGAGACTGTCCGGGTTTTCCCGCTGTCGAACTGGACCGAGAAGGATGTGTGGCGCTACCTGCTGCGCGAAAAACTCGACGTCGTGCCGCTCTATATGGCTGCCGAGCGGCCGACCGTGGTGCGCAATGGTCAAATTCTCGTACTCGATGACGATCGCATGCCGCTGCTGCCGGGCGAGACTGTGCATATGCGGAGCGTGCGCTTCCGGACACTTGGATGCTGGCCGCTGACAGCGGCGGTGCCATCGACCGCTACAACCATGGAAGAGGTTGTCGCCGAGACGTTAACTGCCCGAACGTCTGAGCGGGAAGGACGGCTGATCGATCATGATCAGGCGAGTGCGATGGAGAAGAAAAAGCAGGAAGGATACTTCTGATGAGCGGATTGTCTGCGCACGCTAACGATGTGGCCGCGACGATCAGGCCTGTGGCGCCAGCTGCTGCGGCTGCCCAAGCGGCGCTGGGAGCAGCGCCGAACGAGAGTTTGCGGATTCTGACGTGCGGGTCCGTCGATGATGGCAAGTCTACCCTGATCGGGCGGCTGCTGTGGGACGCATCCGACCTTGCGATAGATCAGCGCCAGATGGTCGAGCGGCACGCGAGTATCGAA
>Ga0180216_1004600_pt1 | contig 10393 bp, 14 predicted proteins | sample eDN3rd37CBELigMG_FD_128879 | JGI IMG/M metagenome (GOLD analysis project Ga0180216, IMG submission 128879) | Enriched Miracle-Growth compost microbial communities from Emeryville, California, USA - eDNA 3rd pass 37_C BE-Lig MG (version 2)... ...
AACCCCCCCCACGCCCCCCCCCCCGGCCCCCCCCCCGCACCCGGGCCCCCCCCCGCACCCCCCCCCCGCCCCCGCGGGGCCCGGTGCCCACCCCCCCCCGCCCCCCCCCCCCCCCCCCACACACACACACACACACACGCCGGACCGCCCTCGCGGCCGGCCCCCCGCTTCACTCAAACCGGCCGACGGCCGCCGTGGCTCACAACGCTTCGATGACGTCATCATGGAGCCGCGTGCGGGCGGCGGCGGCGGCGGCGGCGGCGACGACGATGATCCGCGGCCGCTGGCGGCCTCGGACGACGACATGGAGGCCGCGTTAGTGGACGCGGGCAGCGGCGACGGCGGCGAGCCGTTCTACCTGTCGGACGGCGACTCGGAGACGGAGCTGTTCCTGCCGCTGGACGACATGATCTCCAGCGCGGGCGTGCCACGCGGCGGCGGCGGCGGCGGCGGCGCGGCGGCCGGGTCGCTCGCGCGGTGGCAGGCGCTGCGGACGGTCGCGCTCGCGCTCGTGTACATTGGCGCGTGGTACAGCCTGTCGACGTGCCTGAGCCTCTTCAACAAGTGGTTCCTCGGCAAGGCCAAGTACGGCTTCGACTACCCGCTGCTCCTGACCTCGTGCCACTTCATCCTGCAGTTCTGCTTCTCCGCGCTCTGCCTGCGCCTCTTCTGCCCGAGTTTCCGGCCGGCGCGGCCGGTCAGCTGGGCCGAGTACGCCACGCGCGTCGTGCCGAGCGGCGTCGCGTCGGCGCTCGACATTGGCCTGTCCAACTACTCGCTCGTGTTCCTCACGCTGTCGTTCTACACCATGTGCAAGTCGTCCGCGCCCATGTTCCTCATGGCGTTCGCGTTCCTCTTCCGCCTCGAGCGCGTCTCGTGGCAGCTCGTCGGCGTGATGGTGATCATCACCGTGGGCCTGCTGCTCACCGTCTACGGCGAGACGCAGTTCGACGCCATCGGCTTCATCCTCGTGATGAGCGCCTCCGTCATGGCCGGCCTCCGCTGGACGCTCACCCAGGTTCGCCCGGCGCCAGAGACGGCGGAGACGGGGGGGAGGGGGAAGGATAGAGAGCGTAACAGCGCCCCGCTACGCTGGCTGGCGAGGTGGCCCGCGCAGATCCTGCTGCAAAAGAAGCAGCTCGGCATCGACAACCCGTTTGCGACGCTGTACTTTATCACGCCCGTCATGGGCGTGACGCTGGCCTCCATCGGGTTCTTTGTCGAAGAGTGGTGGTACCTGGTACGGCCCGGCAAAGCGGGGACGCGGTCGGTGCGTCGCGCGCCCTGACGCCTGCGTACGGCGTGGGCGGAACCGGGCGGGTGCGTAGCCGTCGTCGCCGCACTTTGCGGACGCGGCGACCACGGCGACGACGCTGTCGCTGATCCTCGCGAGCTCGGTCATGGCGTTCTGCATGATCATCAGCGAGTTCCAGCTCATCCGCACCACCTCGGTGCGGCCTTGCCGGCGGCGAGTGGGGCGCACGCTCCGTGCGCGCCACGCTCACGTGCGGACGGGATCGGGTGCCCCTCGTGCGGTCCGCACTCGCAGGCCATGACGTTCGTGGTCGCCGGCATCTTCAAAGAGTTTGTGACGGTCATCATCTCGCACATCGTCTTTGGCGACGAGTTTGGGCCGGCCAACATCGCCGGCCTGGTCATTGTCGTGACCGGCGTCGCGCTGTACAACGTCCACAAGTACCAGACCGTCATCAAGTACGGGCGCGCGCCACCTCGTGCGCCGTCAATGACGGTGTGCGGCACTGACGCTCAGAACACTGCTGCGTCGTGGCGAGGCGGGCCGCCTGCAGGCATCCGCAGGGGCCGCCGCCGGGCATCGCCGACGACGACGAGGACGTGTGGCGCCATCAGACCTTCCGGCTGCGTCCGCTCGGCCGACGCCGCTGACGTCGCTCGCCGATGCACCGTTTTACCGTCGTGTACAGCATTTGTGTGCAAATTTTGCTTTTTTCTCTTTTTCTATCGCGTTTGCTTGCACTGTACAGTACGCTTGCCTCACAATCAACTTTCTACGCGGTTGCAGCCGCTGTGCCCTTGCGCACGCACCCGCTGCTGCCCGTGTTAGCTGGTGCTTCGGCTCGGTCCACAACGCCGGCGTGCGGCGTACCGGCGTCCATCGTAAGCACGACCTTGCCGATGGAGTCGTTGGCGCCGAGGTAGGTGTGCGCGTCGGCCACGCGCGTGATCGGGTAGATGCGGTCCACGACCGGCCTGAGCCGTTTCGTCGCAAAGTGCTCCAAGGCGTGGCCGCGAAACTCGGCCACCATCGCCGCCTGCGCGGGGCGCGACATTGGACGTGCCGTGCTCCAGCGGTCAGTGCGCGTACGCCCCGGGCCTGGATGGCCTGCCCGCCCGCACCTTGTAGTCGTCGGTGCGGTTGCGCAGCGTGGTGCACAGCAGCGAGGCCCGCTTGCGCAGCAGGTACCGGAAAAAGTTGCCGTTCACGGCGTCGCCGCCCATCGTGCCGTACATCACCCACTGGCCATCCATCGCGAGCCTGCGCTCGGCCCACCCACCGCGACGCCGCTGACCGGCGGGTCAATGCTGTGTGGCGCAGACGGCGGCGGCAGCGATATGGACGCCTACGCGTCGACGTTCTGCTGCCACGCTGAACCACCGATGCAGTCGAGAATGATATCAGCGCCGTGGCCGCCGGTCTGCTCCAGGATGAACGGCGCAGGCGAGCCGGACGTCTTGTAGTTGTGCGCTCCCGCCGCGCCCAACGACCGCACAAAGTCCTGCGGAGTGCACCCACAGCACCTGTGATGACTTCCATTAGCCGCTGCGTAGGCCGGTGACGGACGCGCGGCATCCGCTCGCTTACCGCCTTGCGGTCCGAGCCCACGGAGGCGTACGCGCGGGCGCCGGCGAGATTGATCAGCTGGATAGCCGCCGTGCCAACCTGCAGCCATCCACCAGCAACGTCAACCAAATGACGAGTTAGCCCACTGAGCCTGGTCACGGTTGGGCCCCACGAGGACATACGCCAGAGGCGCCGGCGTGGACGAGCACGTTGTGGCCGGGCCTGACGCGGCCGACGAGGTGCAGCAGCTGGTAGGCGGTCAGCCACACCTCCGGGATGGCCGCCGCCTGTTGCGGGCGCCGAGGCGGCGGCCGCAGGCTAACCCATCAGTGCGCCCAGCTTGGCGAGGGTCAGCGGGCCGCGCGCGGCCGCACCTGCTCATAGGGCATGCCGGCGGGGATGGGCAGGGTGTGCCGCTCGTCGACCAGGACCTGCTCGGCGTAGCCGCCGCCGGCCAGCAGCGCCATGACGCGGTCGCCCGGCCGCAGGGCGGTGCACTCGGGGCCGACCTCCGCCACCACGCCGGCGGCCTCCAGGCCAATGATCTCGGACGCGCCGGGCGGTGGCGGGTACTTGCCCTGGCGCTGCAGCAGGTCCGCACGGTTCACCGCGGTGGCGCGGACGGCCAGCCGCACCTGGCGTCCGGTCGGCGCCGCCGGCGCCGGCGCGTCGTCCCAGACGAGCTGCTCCGGCCCGCCGGGCGCCAGCAGGCGCACCGCCTTCATCGTCGACGCCATGCCGCTCAAGGCTGGTAGATTCACGCGAAGCGAGAGAACCGCGCTAGGGGTTAGGACTTTAGCGCCACGGCCGACCGCGCCGCGGTGCGGAAACCGTGGCGAAACGTACCGCGGCGCTGCAGCATCGGCAGCATCCTCGCGCCGCAACAACGACCAGCTACCGCGCGCCTATCGCAGAGACGCTCAGCCCTTGGCGCGGCCGTGCAAGCACCAAGCCCTCGAAGCACGCAGCTCGCAGCAGCGGGCGCTGGACGCGTCGCGAAGGGTGCTCGGGACGGCCGACGGCGCGCCAGGCGTCGCAGCGTCGCGCGCCCCCGCCTCCGCCGCCATAGGTGACGTCATCAATGCAATGATGACGTCATCGGCAAACGTGGGGGCCTTGTCAGTGTGCGCGGTCGCGGCGGCGGAGCGCCTGGAAATTCGCTATGGCGGCGCAGGCGGCGCGCGGCGCGGCGGACTCGATGGCGGCGGTGGCGGTGGCCGCGGGCGGGCGCCGGGCCGCCGGGCGGGCGCTGCAGGGGGCGCGGCGCGGCGGGCTGGTGCCCCTGCTGGTGGGCAACGTGCCGCGTACGCTGGCAGCGGCGTCGTGGCTGCGGTTGGACGGCGCCGGCGCTCACCGACGGACGGCGCCGAGGGTCGGTCCTGTCGGCGCGGCAGGGCGCCCCATGGCCACCAAGCTGAGCCGGAACCTGGTCGACATTATCCGGGACACGTTCCGCCGGACCGACGAGCAGAAGAAGGAGCTGGCCAGAATGTACGGCTGCGGTGGGCACAGGCACCGAGCCGTGGCCGCTTGGCACTAACTATGGCGGCTTGGGAAGCTTTTTCCGCCTCCGCCACAGCCGCGAGGAGATGGGCAAGGGCTACTTTGACGAGCTCCGCGGTATGGATGCCTGGCAAAGCCAACATGGGAGGGGTCCACCGATGTTCCTCATACACCATGCGCCCGCGCTGCCGTGTCCACATCAACACAGAGCTCAACGACAACAAGGGCAAGCGGTTCGAAGGCCCGCCAGACTTGCAGCCGCGCTCCGTACGAGAAACGGGCACCACCCTACCTACAATGACGGTCTGGCAGAGCGCTCACCGAGTCTGTCCGCATCCGCATGGGGGCTACGGATCCGCAGAAAGCGCCCACCGTGCCTTCCATGGAGGGCCTGACGCTGAGCGGCGAGACGGTGAACGTGGCCAAGCTCGCGCGCGGGCGGCCGACCGTGCTGCTCTTTGGCTTCCGCGACGCGGCGCGGGTGCGGGAGGCGGAGAAGCGAGTTGATGGTCCCACCGGCGTGCTGCGGACTGACGCGCCCCGTGCTGCGGTTCCGCGCGTGCACGCGCAGGCCAACCTGGCCACGTTCGCCACGCCACTACGGGCTGCCTTTGGGGGCGACGACCGCGTGGGCGTCTACGAGGTGAGTCGTTGCGCTGCAGGGCCTTGGCGCCGCCATGCCGTGGGCTAACCGGCTGGGCCATTATTGGCAACGCGGGGCGGCGGCCTGCTCCTCTGCCCAGATCGCCGTGATCGAGAGCTGGGTGTTGGCCAAGCTCCGCGCGAGCGTGATCCTGCCCAACTTGCGCAAGACCGTTCCCGCCGCGGAGCATGTACGCAAACGGGCGCAACCGCCAGCGCTCGCTCCGGGCGCGGCGCCTCACTCGCGAGCCCGCTCCCTGCTGCGTCGTGTCGCGCGCCTGGGGCAGCCGTACTTCGTGTCGGTGGCGACGGACGGCGCCCCGATCCGCCGGGCGTTGCACATGGACAACGCCCTGCTGGGCCACGTCCTGCTCGTGGACGCGGCTGGCCACGTGCGGTGGCAGGCCCACGGCGACGCCGCGCCGGGCGAGGCCGAGCGGCTCATCCAGCTGACGCGGCGGCTACTCAGCGAGGCCCCCGAGACGGCCGGCAACAGCTCCTGACCAGCACACTCTATGTACAAGGCAGAAACCGCTGTACAGCTCACGCGCAATTCGGGAACCTCTAGGTGACGAGCGTCATGATGAGGCGCTCCTCCGACTTGGGGTAGATCCGCGTGTTGCGGCGCTCGCGGATGAACCGCCGCGCCTCGATCTCCGTCGCAAAGTAGACCAGGATGTCCACGATCAGCGGCGTCGCCGGCCACGGCATCGGCCTGGCGCGCGGCCGACCACGGACCGAGCCGGCTCCGCGTGACCGTCAGCGCACGCCCGCTCGTCCTTGCAACCGCGCGCGCGCTCAGCGTACTGCTTGGCCTGCAAGAGGAAGAGCGGCCGGCAGCTCGACTCGAGGCGGAACGGCCGCAGGACCGCCGGCAGGTTCGACTGGAGGTGCCGCCGGTGGACGTTGGAGAGCAGGACCGTCCTCCCGGGGAAGATGTTGTACGCGGCGAGCTCGGCCGCCGGCCGGAGGTCTGTCCGGTAGAGCTAGGGACATGTACGAGGAAGCAGGCAGACGCGAGCTTTGCGCGGCGCTTAGCGTCGTGACTCGCGCGTATGCCTTGCTTGGCCCGGGCGTACGGTCTCTGCGTAGATGATGTTGGTGCCCAGCCGCACGCCGTTCAGCAGCGGCAGCGCCGCCGTCGCCGCCTCGGCGTTCGGGAAGGCGACGAGCCACCGCACCGAGAGCCCGCGGTCGCCGGCAGGAACGTAGACAACTGCAGCGGCGGCACACAGGGACAAGCGGGCAGGAGGTACCGGTCAGGCGTCCGCACGCCAGGCACCGCCACGCCGGTCGCCGCCTGCATCGTACGCTCGAGGCTGTCCGGCGCGACCTTGGCGTTGGTCGCGACAAAGCGCGCAATGTCCGACCGGCACGCAGACCGCAGCACGTTGTTCAGCACGAGCACGCGCTCCCGCTCCCACATGAGCTTGCCGATGCGGGTGGCAGCCGCCTGAATCGGCGTCGGCGCCTTGTCGGCGGCGGAAGCAGGGGCCAGACCAGCGCCGGGCTCGGCAGCGTCGCCGGCCACCGCCGGCGTGGGGGCGGCGGCGGCCGCGGCGCCGCTCCACGGCCGCTGCAGCGGTCCTGGCTGCCAGCGGGCCGCGGCCACAGTTGCCGCCCGGGCCAGCGGCCGGCTCAGGCGGCGCAAGGCCAGCGCCGCGGCCGCCATCGACGCTCTAGCCGGGCTCGGCGCTCGTCCTGCTTGCCCAGCGTGCGTCCGTCTTTAGACGCGGCAGCGACTGGTGGCGTCGGCAGCAATGCGCGTGGTCCAGTGTCGTCTCCTCCTCTAAATGGCCCTTGGCTCTTGCCCTCCCCTAGCCGTCCCACGTCGGCCGCCTGGCCCTCCCTCCGCTGTCCTGCTCCTGCTCCGCCCCCTCGTCCGCCTCCTCGTCCGCTTCCTCGGCCTCGTCCTCGTCGCCTCACATCGGATCGCGGCCGCCACATGGCCGCGGCCGCGTGTGGACAGGACATGCGCCGTTCACCAGGTTCTGAACCCTGTGGTGGAGCCTCCAGTGGTCCATTCCTGGAGGAGCGCGCTATGGTACATGACTGGTACACCGTGGGCTGTACAGAGGTCTCTGCGCGGTCTAAATGAGCGGCACGACGGGCGGCGTCCACCGCAGGCAGGACGGGTCGACCTGCGCCGCCACCCGCCACGCATGCGACCCAGGCGCGGACCCGTTAGTTTCATCTCCCGGATGCAGCGCACCGCAAAAATGCAATGCCTCGCGCTCACCTCGACGGTCTGCCGCGACTTCCACGTGAGCAGGACCGACACGACCACCGTCATGTGGATGCTCAGCTGGATGTCCGGCCGCCGGCGCACGATGAACCCGAGCTGGTCCAGCGTCGCCACGACGTCGTCCTCCATCATGCCCGTGGCGTCGCACAAATCTACGCCATCGCGGTGCCCGCACGCAAGATGCCGCCGCACGCCGCGTGAGTAAGCCTGTCGCACCCTCCGCCCGCCGGCCTGGCCGCCGGTGTGCGCCGACCTTGCAGCATGATGTGCTCCTTGCCGCTCTGCTGGAGATGCAGCAGCTGGCGACAGATCACCACGCGCCAGTAGCTGCGGTACGACAGCAGGCCCAGGTCGGAGAGCGGCTTCTCCGGAGCGCCCATCTTGCCTTCCTTGCGCGAGAGCAGGTAGCCTACCGGCGGGCCGATGCACGCCGCCGCCCATTCCAGCCCAGTTAGCCGATGCTTCCCATGTGCTACGGTCGCCCGCTCATAGCCGCACTGAAGTCGATGAGCCAGAAGCCGTAGCCCTTGCGCTGGTAGACCGGCAGGATGACAATGCAGCACACGTTGTACACCAGCGAGCGTTTCTCCTGTGCCACCGTTGCGCCAGCGCGGCCAGCGGGCCCCCACATGAGCATGCGTACGACCGCACGATTCAGTTACACCCATGGCGGACCTTGGAAAAGTAGCCGACAAAGTGGCACCCGTCCGCGTCGGTCTCGGTCATGACGTAGAACAGGAACGGGTCGACATCGTACAGCAGCGTCTTGTGGCCCAGGAACATCTTGGCGAACAAGCACAGGTTCTGGCAATAGAGCTGAGCGCGGGCGTAGGAGCGGGACGCCAGCAACGGTACCGTCTGTTAGGCGACGGCGGGCCCTCCGTCCGTCGACCCATCGCGGCCACGTTGGAGGGCGTACAGGGTTCTTCTTGCCGTCGACCTCGTAGACAGAGATCTTGTCCTTGCGGTAGATCTCGTCGCCGGGCGGCCGCCGCATGGTGCACTTGGCCTGGCCCGACCCAACGACGGGCAGCGCGCAACGTCTGCACATGAGCAGATCGCGCGTGGGGATTTCTACCCGCCCGCTGGTGCTCCCGTACGAGGTGCCGTTCGTAGAGCAGGACGCTGTTCATGTACTTGAAGCACTGGTGGCAGACGTACAGCGTCGGGCGCCGGCACTCCTCCGGGTACGGCGACATGTACCAGCAGTCGATCTCGTACTTGCCAAAACGCACGCGCTCGATCTTGTCGACCGCCTCCGGCTCCTGCGGGGGCCGGCGCAACACGCCAAGATTGCCGGTGCCCAGCTCGACCATCAGTGTGGGCGCATGAAACGCGCGAGGCAGCGAACGGCGCCGCACCACGACGAGCTTGCTGGCCTGGCGGTACCGCCGCACGTCGGCTTGGTCCGGCCAGCACCGCGGATCGCCGTCCTGCGTTGCCGCGCGCGAGCCTTCAAGCTCCGAAGACGTCAGCCTCCGTCGCTACGTAGCGCCGCGTCCGGCCATGGCGCGTACGGTGGGCGGCGCCTGCGACCACGCGGCGAGCGTGTCCTCGATCAGCGCCATGCGGTCGTCGTCGGCGCCGCGGGCGCTGCTGCCGGCCTGCTTGCCGGCCCTGGGCGTGGCGGCCTCGCCGTCCGTGTCCACCTCCGACGCCTCGCTCTCGGGGGCATCCCGCCGCCGCCGGCCGGCGCCGGCCGCGCGGCCGCCGCGCGCGGCGCCGTAGGCCGGGATGCGCCCGCTCTCCTGCCAGCTGTCGCTGGCGCGCGCCGTGATGGCAGCGAGCCGCTGCGGCCGCTTGGACTCGGCCGACGCGAGCCACAGCATGCGGCGCGCTTGCTCGGCCGCGCGGTCCGCATCGGTCTTGCGCGGCCGGCCCACCTTGCGGCGCACCGGCTGGCCCTCGCCCTCGGCCGGCTGCTGCCGCGCCGGGCTGACCTCGCTGGGGTCCAGGCCGGCGCGGCACCGCTCGCACGACCACGCGCCGTCGGGGATCGCCTCCAGCGGCGGGTCCAGGCAGTACGTGTGGTAGCCCTTATCGCAGTCGTCGCACAGCAGAAAGTTGTCCTGCCGGGGCCTCGGCGCCGTACGGAACGGGCCGGCGACGGCGTTAACGGGCGGTCCGCGCAGCGGCAGCAGCCGCGCCGAACCGGGCGTACGTCGTCGCCGAGCTGGTTGCAGACGCGGCACCGCTTGCACTCGTTGCACTGCCACGGGTACCGCTTCACGGCCTCGACCAGCTTGGGGCCGAACACCAAGCAGCTCGGGTGGCCTGGCCCGGGCGCCGCACCGTGGAATCGGGGGCAAGGTCAGCGTCCCGCCCGTGGCGGCGGCCGCCGCCGCCGCTTCTCGCGGCGTACCGCTGGCGCCGCAGTCGGCGCACGAGATGAGCTCCTCGGGCTGGCCGGACCGCTTCGAGACGACGTCCTGGGCGCACAGGCTGCAGATGGTGGTCGGGAAGCGGGCCCGCGGCCGCTCCGCCATGGTGCCGGGCGCCCTGCCGGCCGGTGGCCGGGTCCCGTCGAGCGAGTCGCAGACGGCGCCGTGGGCCTTCGAGCAAGGGAGCAGGCTCAAGGCGCCTCCCAACGCCCGTCCTCGGCTACGGCCGCCGTGTCTGTAGCCTGCTCGCCGACCTCCAGCGGGCGTCTGCCGGGCCTGCCTTGTGCCTCCCGCCTGCAGCCGCCCGTGCAACTCTGAGCTCTGCCGCCTCCAGCGGACGTACGTCTCCCACCTTCCCTCTCCTCCCTCCCCTCCCTCCCCCTCTCCTCCCCTCCCTCCGCCTTCTCCTTCCTTCCTTCCTTCCCTTCCTTCCTTCCTTCGAAGGATCGACACAGTCGCGTATTATTGTGGCTTTGATGCATGCCCACCATGCATGCATGCATGCATGCACGATGCGCGTCCCGCACGCACGCGCATTACTATGTAGCTGCATGGACGCATATTGGCCACATGCACGTGCATGTAGGCATGCATGCATGCATGGGTCATAGACCTACGTATCTCATGCAATTCACACAGGTGCACGCACGCATAGTAGTTGTATGGGGAGGCCTCAACCGCCTCCCCATACAACTACTCTCCGAGGTCTTCCTGGAGTACGGCTGGCGCATGTGGCAGGCGCGGCAAGCCCGCATCGACGCCGACTTTGGCCCGACCGGCATCCCCCCTCCACGGCGGAAC
>Ga0180216_1004602_pt1 | contig 10392 bp, 9 predicted proteins | sample eDN3rd37CBELigMG_FD_128879 | JGI IMG/M metagenome (GOLD analysis project Ga0180216, IMG submission 128879) | Enriched Miracle-Growth compost microbial communities from Emeryville, California, USA - eDNA 3rd pass 37_C BE-Lig MG (version 2)... ...
CCAGTGGGTGCGCACACGGCAGATGGTTCAGGAAGGCGCGATCGGGCAGTTGCGGGCGATCTCAAGCTTCTTCAGCTACTTCAACCGCGACCCAAAGAATGTCCGCAACCAGCCGGGCATCGGTGGTGGCGGCCTGATGGATATTGGCTGCTACCCGATCTCGCTGTCGCGTTTCCTGTTCGATGCCGAGCCGATCGCCGTGCAAGGTACGGTGGAGAATGATCCGGATTTTGCGGTCGACCGCCTGACCTCAGGCATCATGGAGTTCGAGGGCGGCATTTCCATTTTCGGGTGCAGCACGCAACTGGTGCCGTATCAGCGGGTGCAGGTGCTGGGCACCGAGGGCCGGATCGAAATCGAGATCCCGTTCAATGCCCCGCCCGATCGGCCATGCCGGATCTGGTACGACCGGGGCACCACCATCGAAGAAATCCTGCTGGAAACGGCCGACCAGTACACGATCCAGGGCGACCGTTTTGCGGCAGCCGTACTGAACGATACGCCGGTGCCTACGCCGCTGGAAGATGCGGTGGCCAACATGCAGGTGATCGAAGCGATCTTCCGCAGTGCCGAGACCGGCAAGCGCGAGCCGGTAAAGAAGTAGACGTTAAACCGGGGGCACGGACGCGCCCGGCCGCCGTAGAAAGCCGCTGCGGCGTAGCATATCAAAGGATACTGCGAACCGCGTGCGGCTCGCGCGTGTCTCTATTTACGACTGCGACGACGAGAATCGCTTTTCCATGATCAGGCGGCGACCGCCGTTGCGGTATTCCACGCTGGACATGAAGCAGCGGATCAGCGCGATACCGCGGCCCGAGGGGGCTTCCAGGTTTTCTTCCTCGGTGCAGTCGGGCACGCTTTCGGGATCGAAGCCGGGGCCTTCGTCCTCGATTTCCACGCACACCCGGTTCGGCATCAATTCGCACGATACGTGGACGTGCTTCTGCTGGTCGTAATCGTTGCCGTGTTTGATGGCGTTGATGATGCCTTCTTCCAACGCCAGCCGCACGGCGAAGCGGTCCGACGAGTCGCAGGTGATCTGCTCCAGGCGGTCCATGATCCGCTCGAGCACCACTTTGCCCGCGTGAGGGCAACTGGGGATCACCTCGCGGAGGGTCCACACTTCGTGCCGGAGGCGGGCGTCGCACGCGCCGGGAGAACTTTCGGCGGCAGCGGCAGGTTGCCGCTCTGCCGCATCGCAGGCCATGGGATCACAAGACGACAGATCACGGGCCACCGGCCGCGGCGTGATGTGCGGGGGTGCGATCCGGACGTCGTGCGGGGATCGAGGTCCCTCGGGCGACAGGCTCATGCGACTACTCACTCGTAATGATGGGTTGTGCCTCACACGGTTTTGGCGATGGGTACCGCTCTCGGCGGAGCGGCGAGGCTCGCGGCGATTCTTGCGGCTCAGGTGAGCCCGGTACGCCGCTGGCCCGTTTTTGTGCTTAGCACAACTTCGTGGTTCAACGCCCCCGACGATCCTCTTACGACTGGCACGCTACCGGGGCTCCTGGGTCCGCCTGCCGGCGAAGCTGCTAGCAGGGGGCCGGTCAGGCGTCCTCGATTACGATGCCAAGGCCGCTAAAGCCTCGGCCTCGTCTTCTTTGATATCGAAAACCTTATAAAGCTGCGTGATATTAAAAGCATCGTATATCGTGGGGCGGATGTTACTCAACACGAGTGCGCCGCCCTTTTTCTTGAGCGTCTTATCCAGCTTGACCAGCCGCCCAAGAGCGGCGCTCGAAAAGAACTCGACATCGGAGAAGTTGAGCAACAGCTTGTTGCAGCCGTCCTGCTCAACGATCTCAATCAACTCCCGATCGATTTGCTCGATGTTGGCGTGATCGAGAATCCGGCGGTCGACAAATCGCACCACCGTTACGTCGCCAACCCGGGATACTTCTAAACGCCGATGCCCGGACATGACACGGCTCCTAAGACGTGAGGTATTGAACCGCCCTTACTGTGCAAGCGCATAGACGAGGTCGCCGGCGGTTCCTAAGCGTTGCCCAGGGGCAAAACCTTGGAGCAAAGCAAGTCTCATGATAGTGGCAATTTGTCCTTTGTCAATGTGGCTACGGCACTTAGGGTTCATGCACCAGCATGGCTACCGGCCCCTTCATGGATGCGTCAAGCCGTCGGTGTTCGCAGGTTACACGCCCGTTCTCCCCACCTTGGCCCGCTGGCAGCACGCGCTCTGAATCGGCTGAAGTGAGCTGACAGATTGTTCCGATCTTACCCTTGGGGCTGTCAGTGCCGGGCTGCTCCCCGCGTCGGCCTGGCGCGACCGCCACGTGCAATCCTTACGGTAAAATGCCCAAAGGCTGCATATCCTATTCTACCTGATCGCCCCACCTTGTGCAGCTTTTTGTCTCGTCGCGCCTACCGCAGACGCGACGAACATTTGCCTAAACCATGATTGATTAGGCAGTTATGGCTGCCGGGCAAATAACCCAACAGGAAACCTTGATGTCGGATCGCTACGCCCTTCGCTGGTGTCCAGGCTGCAATGCCCGGGCGGTCACCGCGCCACTGCCGCAACTGGCGGAGGACGCGGAGCTGTCGCGGCCGCTGCGGGCTGGTGAGGCCACCGAAGGCTTCTTCCGCCGCAACTACTGCACGGCCTGTGGCCACATTTGGGAGAGCGTCGAATTGCCGCAGCCGTTCGTCCAATCGCTGTTGGCGTTGGAAGAAGAGCTGGAAGAGCAGCGGCGCCAAGTGGCCATGCTTAAATTCCTGCTGGCCAGTGAGCGTAAAGCGAGGTCCGAAGGTGTACCGGCTCCGGCCACAACACCGTTGAAAGTCGCGCAAACTGGCCGCCGCAACGCGGCTTAGGCGCACGGCGGCAGGTGCGGCAAATTGCCCGCGAGTTGACGCCGGCTTTCTACGCTACCTAAAATCGGTCTGTTTAAGCATCATCATCTTTCACCCGGGGCGTGGCTGGCAGGGCGCCCTCTCGGTGATCTAGCGGGCCGATTGCGCACCATGGTCGTCTTACGTGTGATCAGCGGCTTGAACCCTGGTCAGGAGTTCCCGTTAGAGGGCGACTCCGCCATCTTGGGACGCCATCCCAGCTGCGACATCGTGCTGGAAGAGGGGGCAGTCAGCCGCCAGCACGCGCGCGTGTTCCGCGACGCGGGCATGTATTACGTCGAGGACCTGGGTAGCCGCAACGGCACCTACGTCAACGGCGAGCGGATCTACGGCCAGCATCCGCTCTACCACAACGACGAAGTTCAAATCTGCGAGATGGTGTTCGGCTTTGACGCCTTGAGCGATAGCGCAGCCGGCACCACGTTTGGCGAAGCGGTCCATCGCGACAGCCGCCACGGTTCCGCCGGCCGCGATAGCCTGGCCGTCGCCGATTCTCCCTGGCCGATGATGGTCGATCCCGGCGAAGGATTGGCCTGCGCGCAAGTCATGTCCAAGGTGGACGTGGTGTGCTGCAACCAAGGGGTCCGCCTGGCGGTCAACCCCGAGGTCAAGCTCCGCGCCCTGCTCGAGATCACCAACAACCTGGCCAAGAGCCTGGAGCTGGACGCCGTTCTGCCCAAGATCCTGGAAAGCCTGTTCAAGGTGTTCATCCAGGCCGACCGCGGTTTTATCCTGTTGGCCAATGATCGCGGCCCGCTGGTGCCCAAGGCGGTGAAGTATCGCCGGGCTGGCGAGGACGACACCATCCGAATCAGCAAGACGATCGTCAACGAAGTGATGAGCACGCGGCAGGCGGTGTTGTCGGCCGATGCCGCCTCGGACTCGCGCTTCGCCATGAGCGAGAGCATCGCCGACTTCCGCATCCGCTCGTTCATGTGCGCCCCGCTGATCTCCAGCGAAGGCGAGGCGATGGGCCTGATCCAGATCGATACCCACGATCACCGCAGCCGCTTCCAGGAAGACGACCTGGAAGTCTTGGCCAGCGTGGCAGCCCAGGCGTCGTTTGCCGTCGAGAACGCCAAGCTGCACGAACAGGCCTTGTCGCGGCAAGCCCTGGAACGCGACCTGGCCCTGGCGCATCGCGTGCAGCAGGGCTTCTTGCCCAAGGAATCGCCGCAGATCGCCGGCTACCAGTTCTTCGACTACTACGTGCCGGCCAACCAGGTTGGCGGCGACATGTACGACTACGTCCAACTGCCCGATAACCGCCTGGCGGTGATCGTGGCCGACGTCGCCGGCAAGGGCGTGTCGGCCGCGCTGCTGATGGCCAAGGTCAGCTCCGATGCCCGTTATTGGCTGGCCGGCGAACGCTGCCCGGCCAAGGCCATGACGCGGCTCTCCGAGGCGTTCATCAAGGCCGGTTGGTCAGACCGCTTTGTGACGATGCTGCTGGCGGTGATCGACTACAACACGCACGAAGTGGTCCTGGTCAACGCCGGCCACATGCCGCCCATCCTCCGCCATGCCGACGGCACCGTGGAAGAAGTGGGCGACGAAGCCGCCGGCGTGCCGATCGGCGTCGACGAAGACTGGGAGTACGAGGAGTTCCGTCTCCGCCTGGAGCCCGGCGACAGCCTGACCCTGTTCACCGACGGGTTCAGCGAAGCCAGCAACGGCCAGACCGAGCTGTACGGCGTGGAGCGGCTCATCAAGCAGGTGGCCCGGCCGGCGGCATGCGTCAAGGAACTGGGCGAGCACATCCTGGCCGACGTGCACAGCTTTGTCGGCAACTACAAGCAGTCGGACGATATGTGCCTGCTGTGCTTCGGCCGCGACCTCTCGTAGCGGTTGCCCCCCAAACACTGGCCGAGGCGGGGGAATGCGGCAGGCGTCTTGCGCACAACCCGTTCAACGGGGCAGGCCGTTTGTTTCTCTTTCTCTCGAACTGTCAGCCAGCGCCCTATTCGCTTCGGAGGAGCGCAGCATGAACGTCCGCACGGCCCTCGGCGCCTTAGCCACCAGTTTGGCTCTGTTCACCACCATCACGGCTCAGGACAGTAGGCCCAAGAAGCCCCAGGAAGAAGACGGTCTGCCGCGGCTCTTGAAGGTGCTCAGTGACGCCCACGCCGACGGCACCGACCTGTGGATTTACAACGATCTGCGGCTGGCTCGCCTGCAAGCGCAGCGTGAAAACAAGCCGCTGTTTGTGACCTTCCGCTGCGTGCCGTGCAAGGCGTGCGCTGGCTTTGATGCCGAGGTGGCCAAGGGCAGCGAAGCTGTCGACCGGCTGGCCCGCGAAAAGTTCGTCGCCGTGCGGCAGGTCGAGATGAAGGGCGTGGACCTCTCGCAGTTTGAGTTCGATTACGACCTCAACTGGGCGGCCATGTTCATCCATCCCGACGGCACCGTCTACGCCCGTTATGGCACGCAAAGCGCCGCCGGGCCCGATGCGTTCAACTCCATCGAGGGCTTGCTGGCCACGATGCACCGCGTGCTGGAACTGCACGCCAACTATCCCAACAACCGGGCGGAACTGGCCGGCAAACGCGGCCCCGACAAGCCGTATCGCACCGCCCTGGAGATGCCAGGCCTACCCAACAAGGACAAGTACCGCGGCCCCACCACGCGCAGCAATTGCATCCACTGCCACAACATTCACGACGCGCTGAACTTTGCCGCCGTGAAGGACGGTACGTTCTCCATCGAGTCGCTGTACCGCTACCCGCTGCCCGACAACGTGGGCCTATCCATCGACGCCCGCGACGGCCTCCGCGTGGCCAAAGTGCTGCCCGACTCGCCGGCGGCCAAGGCCGGTTTCAAACCCGGCGAGCGGATCACACACATCAACGGCCAGGTGATGACCTCCATTGCCGACATGCAATGGGCGCTGAACCCGCTACCCAACGACGATTGCCAGGTCACCATCACCGGCAGCGAGAGCGGCTCGCGGACGTTGCACCTGTCCCGGGGTTGGAAGGTCAGCGACTTCTCATGGCGAGGCTCGATGTGGTCGGCCGCACCGCGGCTCCAGTTTTGGGCACCCGAGGCCCCGCCCGAAAAACGGCGAGGCCTGAACCTGGGCGAAAACCAGAAGGCATTTGAAGTCCGCTACATCGGTAACGACCAGCCGGGGCAATCGGCTCGCAAAGCTGGGCTCCGCAACGGCGACGTGATCGTGGCCGTGGACGGCAAGCCGCTGGAGAACATAACGCCGCCGCAATTCCACGCGTACGTCAAACTGAACTACCGGCTCGGCGACCGGCTGCCGCTGACCATCATTCGTTCTGGCAAGCGGATGCAGATCGAGATCGAACTGGTTCCGTAGCGGCAGGCATCTTTCATGGTCGATAGCCTTACGCGGTGCGCTGGCGTGGTGCTCTGCGGCGGCCATAGTCGCCGCATGGGCGTTGCCAAGTCGCTGCTGCCGTTTGGCGAGGAGACCATGCTCGTTCGCGTCGTGCGTCTGGTGAGCGAGGCCGTGAGCCCCGTGGTGGTTGTAACCGCCGCCGGTCAGGAGTTGCCACCGCTGCCGATGGACGTGCGGATCGTCCACGATCAGCACCCGGACCAAGGGCCGCTGGAAGGTTTAGCCACCGGGCTGGCATCGCTTGAAGCTATCGAGTGCGATGCCGTGTACCTGAGCGGCTGCGATGTGCCGCTGCTGCGGCCGACGTTCGTCCGGCGGATGATCGAACTCTTGGGCAACTCTCAGATTGCCATGCCATACGTTGGCGGCCGGCCTCACCCGCTGGCGGCTGTCTATCGCCGCGACGTGCTTCCGCACGCACAACAGATGCTTCGCGCGGGTCGCCTGCGGCTCATGGACTTGGTGGATCGCTGCGAGACACGCCTGGTCAGCACTGAGGAACTGGGGGACATTGATCCCCAGTTAAGCTCGCTGACCAACGTGAATCAGCCGCGGGATTACTTGGCCGCCCTGACCACCTGCGGCCTGACCGCTCCGCCGGAAATCATCCAGATGCTGCACGCCACATAGGCCGCCGGGGTAGCTGGCGTATGGTGAATGGGCTTTTTCATCCTAACCCGAAGCGTCAGCGAAGGATCTTCTGGAAGCCTGAAGCGCAAGCGAAGGAACACTACGACGGACGTGGCAACCGCCCTGTTGTAATGCCACAAGTCCGCGTACTACGGCGCGAGCCGCGCGATTGGGGTACACGCCGGGCGCGAACGTCCGGCCGCTTTGCACGTCGTTACTGGGCCGTCGTCTTGCCTTGCACCGAGTCGAGCGGCACGCGCGGAGCCTCGGCCCAGAGTTCTTCCAGCGCGTAATACTCGCGGGTTTCCGGATCAAAGATGTGCACTACCACGGTGCCGTAGTCGAGCAGGATCCAGCGGCTGGCATCGTAGCCTTCGATGCCCAACCGGCGGTCGTTCAGATCCTCTTCCAGGCGGTGGTCGATCTCTTCGCTAATCGCGTGCAACTGCCGCCGGCTGCGGCCGGTGCAGATCACAAAGTAATCGAAGAGCTGCGAGAGTTTGCGCATGTCGAGCACGACGACATCTTCGGCACGATTCTCCAGGGCCGTTTGAGCTGCGGCGAGCGCAAGCTGAAGGCTCCGCTCGGCCGGATTCTGATTGACGTGACCGTTCGTCGCGCTGGTCTTGATCACAGATGTTCCCCTTGGGTGAATGAGGCAGACCACTTCGAGCGGCGTAGGCTGCTGCCGGCTCGCTCCCAGGTTTCACACGGCCAGGCGGCTCGCCGCCGCTACGGCCGAAACTGCGTAACCCGATGCTGCAAACCGCATACCTGCTACGCTCGAAACGTTACTGCATTCTACCTCTAGGGGACATCAATACCAGCGTCGTGGTTCCCGGGAAACCACACAAATACGCTCGCCACGATGCCCAAACGCTCATAGATAACCGTTCGATGATCGGTTACTTGCCGCAGGCGCAGCGTCGTTCAATCCGGCCGCCTGCCGGCCGCCCCCACATCGAGGTTGTCTCCACTGCGCCAACCCGTGATAATGGCAGACGGGCCACGTTGGGGCGCGATCCCGCGACAACTGCCAGGGAGCCAGCCATGCTGCGCAAACGCCGCTCGCCACACCGCATCGAGTCGCCCCGCAGGCGTGCTTCTGGCCATTGCTTCGCAAGTGGACACTCGGGCCAGGATCGCCGCGTTCAACACGCTGCCCGCCGACCTGCCACGCTGCTGGCCACTTTGGCGGCGGGGTTGATGCTGGTGGCTTCTGCTGCCTCGCCGGCTCAGGCTCAATGGGGCGCGTCGTTTTACGCTGGTTGGGGGTGTGGCCCCTATTACGGCCAGTTCACGGCCGCAACCGTACAAATCGGCGGCTTTGGCGGCTGTGCGTTCGCCGGTCCGGTGGTCCCGTTTGTGCCGGCTTGTGCGCTTCCGCCTCTCTGCGGGCCGGTGATGCTGCCCCCGATCTTCATACCGCCTGGGCTGCTGTATGGTCCTGGACCGGTGTTCGACATGCTCTACGGCGTCGCCTGGCGCACAGGCGGCTTTGCAGGCCCGCTGATTCCCCCGGGGCTGAACGCGCTGAACCAGCGGCCGCTCGATGGCCTGGTTGGCGATCCGCTCCCGCCGGTGCCCGTGGTCAACGAGGCCGCCCGGGCTCGCGCTTGGCGGTTCATCGAGATGGGCAACCGGTATTTCGACGAGCAGAACTTCCGCCGAGCCTATGTGCGGTACGACAAAGCCGCTCAGGCGGCCCCCGACCTGGTGGAAGCCCACCTGCTGAAAGGCCAGGCGCTCATCGCCATCGGCAGCTACGACATGGCAGCCCGGGCGTTCAAGCAGGCACTGCGAAACGACAAATGGACCGATTGCCAACTGCGGTGGGACAACGTCTACGGCAAGAACCGCGTGGCCAAAACGGCTCACATTGAGAACCTGGCCGAAGCCGCCCAGAACGATCCCCACAACCCGGACCTGATGCTGCTCTTGGGCATGGAACTCTTCTTCGATGGCCAAATCGAGCGGTCGGTGAAGTTCTTCCAGGAGTACGCAGCCCTGCGTGATGCCGGCCACGTCGCCGGCGAAATTGCCCAACTCCCGCAGCAGCCGGCCGACATTCGCCCCGTCGCCGACAACCGCCCGGTGCCGCAACCGCCGCCCAAGGTGGATGTGCCAGAAGTTCAGAACGCCAAGGCCTTCTAAAGCCGCCTGGGCAATCGCATTCGCTGGCCTCACGTATCTAGTCCCCGAGGCCTGCAACCCTTCTGTCTGCCCGTTTTGGGCCCCAGGTGCGCGCAACGGCGTCTGCACCTCGTCGCTCGCAAAGCGAAGCGCCGTAGGGCTTTCCGGCCGACTCCCTTACGCCGGCGGAAAGATAAAGCCGATTTTATCTTCGCTTCACCCTCGTTTTAGGGCGTTCGACGATACTTCTCACAGTGCAACCGCTGGAGTTGCGAGAAACGCCCCCCGCAGATGGTGGAGTTTGCCATGAGCTTTCGAATTTTTGCCGCGGTTGCTGCCGTCGCCGCCCTGGCCGCAGCGCCGATGTCCGCCGTGCTGGCCGATCGTCCAACCGCCGGCGTCAAACCGATCGTGGAAGTGGTCGAGCAGCTTGAGAAGCAAGGTTACGGGCCGTTCAGCGAAGTCAGCTTCGACGACGGCGATTGGGAAGTGGAAGTTTACAAGGACGGCGTGGCGTACGAGCTGGCCGTCGACGGCCGCACCGGCAAGGTGCTCTCCGAGTACCGCGACGACGCCGAAGCCCGGCCGCCGCGCGACGCGCAGCCGCTGTCGCAGATCCTGCGTTTAATCCTCAAGGCCGGCTATACCGACATCGAGGACGCTTCGTTCGAACGCCGCTACTGGGAAGTCGAAGCCTACCGCGACGGCCTGAAGTACGAAATCCTCATCCACCCGACCTCGGGCGAGATCGTCAGCCAGCGCCGCGACGACTAGGCGCCGCGGCGTTTAACGGATGCCAGGGCGGTTCGCACGGATGCAGCCCGTACGCTGCGAACCGCTACCCGACCTTCTTCACCGGCGGGATCGTCCACGTGCCTTTGCCCGGCGGCAGGATCGAAGGCGACTCGGCTTTCGGCCAGTACATCCGCAGCATCAGCGTGAACGGTCCCTTGGGGGCCGGCAGCCAGTTGGCCTCCAGGTCCTTGCCGGGTGACCAACGGCGCCACCGCGAGCAGCAGACGTCTGCCCTTCATGGGAAGGCTCCTTACGTGAAGAGAGACGCGTTTGACCGACGCCAGGCAGGCTTTGCTGGGGCCCCCTGCCCTTCGGTCAGCAGGTGAATAGCGAAGACGTGCCCGAACGTGTGGCTGGTGGCGCTGGCTGGGTTTGCGCAGCGCGCCGCAGCCTACAGCGACCGCGAGAACCAAGACGCGTCGACTGGCCCGTCGGCCTTCACGGGTTGGCCGCGATACGTGGCCGGAGCTGCCGGTGGGGATGAGGTTCGATCGACCGGCGAAACGCAGACTTTTCAGGCTCCCTCACGCCTGCCGGCGGTCGTGACAGACGGGGCAGCCATGGTCGACGATGCATACGCAAAACCGGGG
>Ga0180216_1004603_pt1 | contig 10390 bp, 11 predicted proteins | sample eDN3rd37CBELigMG_FD_128879 | JGI IMG/M metagenome (GOLD analysis project Ga0180216, IMG submission 128879) | Enriched Miracle-Growth compost microbial communities from Emeryville, California, USA - eDNA 3rd pass 37_C BE-Lig MG (version 2)... ...
CTGTTCCTGGCGATCCATCTGGGGATGCCGGCGGGCCTGGCCTCGCTGGTCCTGCAGTCGCAGGTGTTTTTCACCGTCCTGATCGCGGCGCTGGTGCTGCGCGAACGCATCGAGCGCCACCACATGCTGGGCATGGTGATTGCCGTGGCGGGTCTGGTGCTGCTGGACCGCGGGGCGCAGGCGGGCGCGGTGCCGCTGGTCGGTTTCCTGCTGACCTTGTGCGCGGCGCTGAGCTGGTCGATCGGCAATATCGTCCTCAAAGGCGTGGGCAAGGTCGACATGCTGGCGCTGGTGGTGTGGGGCGCATTGGTGCCGCCGCTGCCCTTTTTGCTGCTGTCGGCGGTGTTCGAGGGGCCGCAGCGCATCGTCGACAGCCTGACGAACATCACCCTGCAGGGCGTCTTGTCGGTGGCCTACCTCGCGGGGGTGTCCACCCTGATCGGCTATGTGCTGTGGGGGCGGCTGCTGGCCAAGCACCCCGTGTCGCGGATCGCGCCGCTCAGCCTGCTGATCCCCGTGGTGGGGCTGCTGTGCGCGGACTGGTTCCTGGGCGAGCACCTCAGCTTTTGGCAATGGATCGGCGGCGCGCTGGCGCTGGCGGGCCTGTGCGTGAACTTGTTTGGCGTAAAACTGCTGCGCCATATCCCGGGATTCGCGCAACGGCCGTAGAATAGCTGGATGACTGGCGCGATTGCGCGCCGGCCTTTTTTTATCTGGAATGCAAAGATGACTCTCGATCGCGCCGGGCTCGATGCCCTGATGGAAATCACTTCACGCCCCGAGCTGATTTTTGTCCGGGGGCGCGGCTCCTGGATCGAGGACCACAACGGCAAGCGATACCTGGATTTCATCCAGGGTTGGGCGGTGAACGCGCTGGGCCACAACGATCCGGCCATCGTCGCGGCCCTGACGCGCCAGTCCAGCCTGCTGATCAATCCGTCGCCGGCGTTCTACAACCAGCCCTCGATCGACCTCGCCATGCGCCTCGTGGGCGCGTCCTGCTTCGACCGGGTGTTCTTCGCCAATAGCGGGGCCGAGGCCAACGAGGGCGCGATCAAGCTCGCGCGCAAGTGGGGCCAGGTGCACCGCAAGGGCGCCTACAAGATCATCACTTTCGAGCACAGCTTCCACGGCCGCACGCTGGCGACGATGTCGGCCTCGGGCAAGCCGGGCTGGGACCGCAAGTTCGCGCCCCAGGTCGACGGCTTTCCCAAGGCGCGGCTCAACGACCTGGATTCGGTGCGCGCGCTGATCGACGACCAGACCGTGGCCGTGATGCTCGAGCCGGTGCAGGGCGAGGCCGGGGTGATCCCGGCGACGACCGAGTTCCTGCAGGCGCTGCGCGCCTTGACGCGCGAGCGCGACATGCTGCTCATCGTCGACGAGGTGCAGACGGGGATGGGCCGCACCGGGATCCTGTTCGCGCACCAGCGCGCCGGGATCGAGCCGGACATCATGACCCTGGGCAAGGGGATCGGCGGCGGCGTGCCGCTCTCGGCCCTCTGCGCGCGCGAGGCCGTCAGTTGCTTCGAGCATGGCGACCAGGGCGGCACGTACAACGGAAACCCGCTGATGACGGCGGTCGGCGTCGCGATCTTCGATACCTTGACGGCGCCGGGGTTCATGGAGTCGGTCGCCGCGCGCGGGCGCCGACTGTCCGAGGGCTTGTTGGCGCTGTCGGCGAAATGGGGTCTGGGCGGTGAGCGCGGCGAGGGCTTGCTGCGGGCGCTGGTGCTGGACCGGGACCTTGGCCCCGCCTTGGTCGAGGCGGCGCGCAACCGATCCCCCGAGGGCCTGCTGCTGAATGCGCCGCGCGGCAACCTGCTGCGTTTCATGCCGGCCTTGAATGTCAGCGCCGACGAGATCGACACGGCGCTGGCGTGGCTGGATGAATTGCTCGCGCAGGTGCGCGGCTGAGCTGCGGCGGCCCGCTATCCGATGCTGTTGGATAGCTTGCCCAGGCCCGAGATCGTGATGTCGACGCGGTCGCCCGTTTGCAGGAAGCGGGGCGGATCGAAGCCGATGCCGACCCCCACGGGGGTGCCGGTGGCGATGACGTCGCCGGGGAGCAGTTCCATGCCGCGGGACAGGGTCTCGATCAGGGTGGGGATGTCGAAAATCAGATCCCGGGTATTGGCGTCCTGACGCAATTCATCGTTGACCCAGCATTTGATGTCGAGGTTTGCGCCGTCGACCTCATCCGCGGTGGCCAGCCAGGGTCCCATGGGGCATGAGGTGTTGAAGGATTTTCCCAGGAACCATTGTTTGTGCGTGGCCTGCAGATCGCGCGCGGTCAGGTCATTGATGATGGTGTAGCCAAAGACGTGGCCCATGGCGTCCTGCTTTTTTATGCCGAGCCCGGGCTTGCCGATGATGACCCCCAGTTCCGCCTCGTAGTCCAGTTGCTTGCAGTCGGGACTCGGGTACCCAACGGCCTGGTTCGTCGCCGTCACGGATTCGGGCATCTTGGTGAAGATGATGGGCGCCTTGGGGACGCTGTCCGCAATCGAGGATGCGCTGCTGTCGAAGCCGCTGCGGGTGAACTCGTGCGCGTGGTCGAAGTAGTTTTTTCCGACGCACATGATATTGCGCCGCGGACGCGGGATTGGCGCCAGGAAGGTGGCCCCCGCCAGCGCGGATGGTTCGCCGAACCTGAAGGACGGCTTGGACGCGTTGAAATTTTCGATCAGCCAAATCATATCGGCGACGGGTTTGTCGCCAACCAGCAAGGGACGGAATGTCTGGCTGGCTTCGTCGATGGCGGCGACCAGCGGGGTCCCATTGTGCGAGAGGGTTGCTAGCTTCACTGTGCTTCCTTATTCAGGGCGGAGGAATCAGTTGAGGGCAGGCGCGAAAGAAGGCGCTCGAGCGTGTGCTCGGAATGCTGCCGGGTGAGGGTGACAAATTTTTCCACGTCGCCCATGACGAATATCCGGGCCAATTCGATGTGCTCTTCTTGTGCCTGCATATGGCCGCCCGTCAGCCGGCTCTCGGTGCGGATATACGCCTCGACCAGGTTGCTCGTGTGCGAGAGCGCGTCCAGGTGGAGCGGGCAGTCGGACGGAGTGAGCAAGGCGGCGTGAAAGCGCATGTTCAGGCCGAACCATCTGGAAAGGCCGTCGTCGTCGGTGCGCTCGGCCAGGGCGGTCATTTCGTGGACGATCCCATAGATGGCGGCGATGTCGGCCTCGGTGCGCTTGGCGATCGAGCGGCGCGCCAACTCGGTTTCGAGCAGCCGCCGCAGATCGAAGACCTCGATGATCTGCTTCGGGTCGAGGCTGGCGACCGCATATCCGCGATGTGGGTACGACACGACGATGCCGTCCGCCTCGAGCCTGGGCAGGGCCTCTCGCAGCGGGCTGCGGCTGACGCCGAGTTTTGCGGCGACCTCGTCCTGACGCAGCATCTGGCCGGGCTTGAAGGAGCCGTTGAGAATGGCCTCGCGAAGCTTCTGGTAGACCAGGCTGGGCAGGGTCGTATTCGAAGAAGATTCGGGCTGGGACATGGGATTCGTTCTGACGTGATAGAGGACAGGATAACGCGGCCTCAGGCCCCTTAGATTGTATAAAAACCGTATTAATCAGGATTTTATACAAAATACCAAGCCAAGTCAAAAACTGGGGGTGCGTGTGTACGTACGCTGGCAGCCCAGGCCAGCAGCGGCGATCGCCGAAGGTTTTGGAGAGTGCCCAGAAAGCCGATGATCAATAGTTAATGGTGATTTTTAGAAATAAATAGGCGATTTTAAATGGCAGAAAAGGGATGATCCTGGAATTTGAGTATGGTTTCCAAATGTTTCTATATTTGTTCAGGCATCTCGCCCGTTCCACATCGTGAGATCGATGACAAGAAGATATAAGGGTTATCACCTATTCATTGAGCTTGGAAACTATTTATACTTTCCGGGAACAGCAAATTTTATACAAAAATAAAGGGCGCCCACTGGGCCGCGAGGCAAGCCTCGGCGGTGTGTCCGGGGGGGGGCCACTTCTTTTCTTTGCCAGAGTGCGACCCCTGTCGCGCAACCTCACTCGATAAATTGGAGAGCATATGAGCAGCCAAGTAAAGTACCTGAACCCCGAGGGCGCATGTCCCGCACAGGGCCTGTACTCGCACGTGGGGACGGCCGACGGAAAGCTGATGTTCGTCGCGGGCCAACTGTCCGTCGGCGCTGACGGCGGCGTGGTGGGCAAGCACGATTTCGAGGCTCAGTTCAAGCAGATCTTCAGCAATCTGGGTGATGTGCTCAAGGGCCTGGGCGGGGATTTCAATAACGTCGTCAAGTTCACGACATATCTCGTGCACTCGCAGGACATCGAAAAGTTCATGAAGCTGCGCGCCGAGCTTTTCCCCCAGATCTTCAAGGGACCCAACTTCCCACCCAATACCATGGTGGTCATCGACAGGCTCGTGAAGGAAGATTTCCAGCTCGAGGTCGAGGCAATCGTTCACGTGCCCTGAAGCAGTCGATTTCGGCGATGTCACGAGCGTCACATGCATTCCCGGCGTCTCGGCAGGCTGAAATCCAGAGGTCGATCCATGACGCCGATCCGTGTTTTACAGCGGATCGGCGTCCGGCCTCGAATAACAAGAGTAATTGACGCAGTGCTATTCGCAGCAGGTGTTATTGCCACTCATAGGTAAATACACCAATTCCTTCCGTTAGTTGCCTCAAATTGGAGAGACATTATGAATAGACGTAAATTTTTGGCTGGCGTGGCCCCCGTGGCTGCGATGGCCGGTGTGCCCGCAGTGGTCAAGGCCCAGGAAAAAATCACCTGGCGCCTGCAATCGAGCTGGCCGAAAGGGGTGGAGTCGCAATACCATGCGGACCTTTTCGCCAAGAAGGTCACCGAGCTCAGTGGCGGGAAGCTGACCATCCAGAGTCTCACGGCCGGCTCCATCGTTGGCGGCCTCGACGTGTTCGACGCGGTGAATCAAGGGGTGATCGACGCCTCGCATAGCCTTTCCTCCTACTGGCTCGGCAAAGAGCCGTCGGCGCCGATGTTCGCCGCGATTCCCCTGGGCATGGATCCGCTTCAGTACTCCATCTGGTTTTACCAGAAGGATGGCCTCAGCCTCTGGAAGGAGATGTACTCCAAGTACAACTTCGGGTGGGTGGGCCCTTGCGGGGTGAACACCGCCGAGGACTTCCTGTGGTCCCACAAACCCATCCGCGAACTCAAGGATTTCGACGGGCTCAAGATACGGACGGTCGGCTATTGGGGCGATATCGTCTCCAAGATCGGCGCCCGGGTCGTGACCCTGCCTGGCGGCGAAATCTACGGGGCGCTGGATCGGAAGATTCTGGACGCCGCCGAGTTCGCGAACCCGTCTGCGGACTACGTCATGGGCTTCCATCAGGTATGTAAGTACGTCCACGTGCCGGGGGTGCACCAGCCCGCCTCGATTTCAGAGTTGATCATCAACAAGAAGGCATGGGACAGCCTCACGCCCGAGCTCCAGGGCATCGTGCAAGAGGCCGCGAAAGCCACGACCTTCGAGAGCTGGGGCCACTGCATCGTGGAGGACAACAAGGCCATCACCAAGTTCAAGGAGTACGGCACCGAGTTCGTCAAGCTCTCGCCGGAATTCATCGGCTCGCTGAAGGAGCTGGCGGATGAATACTATGATGAAAAGGCGAAGAAAGATCCGTTCTTTGCCAAGGTCTTCGGCTCGCAACGGGAAGTCATCAAGGAATACAACGGCTGGGCCGAGTACATGCTGCCACCGAAGATCTGATTCATTCGGTGATGGTGTCGGGGAAGGGGATGCGGCCGGTGGCATGGGCGGTCCCCTTCCCCGCTATCCTGTGAGGCGGACCCGGCATGGGCATGGGTTTGCCGGAAATTCCTGAAAATAAGGCTCCCTTGAAAGGAGACTACGCTTGAATAATTTTCTAACAATCGTGGACCGGCTGAATCTTTGGGCCGGCACGATATGCAAATGGTTCGTCGCCCTGTTGACGCTGGTACTAACGCTCGAGGTCGTCATGCGTTATGTATTCAACAGCCCGACGATATGGGCTTACGACGTCAGCTACATGCTTGGGGGCTCGTTCTTCGTACTGGGAATGGGTTATACGCTGCTCAAGAACGATCATGTGCGGGTGGACATCTTTTATCAGAAATATTCCCCGCGCGGGCGGGCGATGGTGGATGCGGTATTGACGCTTGTCCTGTTTCTGCCGTGCTTCAGCCTGCTTTTGTATCATCTGGTGCCTTATGTGTATGACTCCTGGGCGGTTTCGGAAAAGTCGCTCGAAAGTTTCTGGCGGCCGCCCATATATCCGTTTAAAACGGTGCTGCTGATCAGTGTCGCATTGCTTCTCCTGCAAGGGATCGCGGTATTCCTGAGGGCGCTGCAGGTTATATTCTCCAAGGAGCGCGCATAATGGCGGCATTCTCTCCCGAATTGAACACCGCCCTGATGTTCGGGCTTTTGCTGCTTGGGATTCTGGTCGGTTATCAAATCGCCTTTGTCCTGGGTGCCATCGGTCTGGCATTCGGCTTGAGCCTGTTCGGCATGAACTTTCTCGGTTCTTTCACGCTGAACTTCATGGCGGTCATGAAAAACTACGTGCTGCTTGCGATTCCCCTGTTCGTGCTCATGGGGAACATCATGGAGCGATCAGGCGTCAGCGAAAAGCTATACGGCGCGATCTATATTCTCGCCGGCCGCCTGCCCGGTGGCCTGGCGGTGGCGACCACGGTCTTGGCGACGATCTTCGCCGCCTGCACCGGCGTGGTCGGGGCCTCGGTGGTCACGATGGGTTCCCTGTCCTTGCCGGCCATGCTGAAGCGCGGCTACGACAAGCGGATGGTGTCCGGTCTGATCTGCGCGGCCGGCTGCCTCGGGGTCCTGATCCCGCCGAGCATCATGATCGTGATCTATGGCCCCGTCGCGGGGATTCCCGTCGGCGATCTGTTCATGGCCGCAACGGGCCCCGGCCTGGTCCTGTCCGCCGGCTACATCCTGTATGTGCTCCTGCGCTGCACCCTGAATCCGAAGCTCGGCCCGCCCATGTCCCGCGAGGAGCAGGCGGCGATTCCCGCCAGGGAAAAGATCAAGGTCATGGGGACTTCCTTCTTCCCCCCGGTCGTGATCATACTGGCGGTACTGGGTTCCATCTTCTTTGGCGTGGCCTCGCCCACCGAGGCGGCGGCGGTCGGAGCCTTCGCGGCGATGCTGCTTGCGGTTTTCTATAAGCGCTTCACTCTCGCCATGGTCGGCGAGGTATCCGAGTCGACCTTGCGGATCACGTCGATGATCCTGACCATGACGGCATGCGCCACGCTGTTCGTGTCGACCTTCATGTCCTTCGGCGGCGGCGAGGTCGTCGAGCGCCTGATGCTGGGACTGCCGTTTGGAAAATGGGGCGTGCTGTTCGTGATGCTCCTGATCGTCGTCATCCTGGGGATGTTTCTCGATTGGATCCCAACCGTGCTGGTGGTGGTGCCGCTGTATACCCCGATCGCCGCGACGCTCGGGTTCGATCCGATCTGGTTTGCCACGATCATCATCGTCGTGCTGCAGCTCTCCTATCTGACGCCTCCTTTCGCGCTGGCCACCTTTTATTTCAAGGGAATCGCGCCAAAGGAAATCACCATGGGGGACATCTATATATCCGTCCTGCCGTATATAGGGATACAAATCGTAGTGATCACGCTCTGCGTCGTTTATCCGGACATCATCCTTTGGTTGCCTAACACTGTTGGAAAGTAGTCCGGTGCTTGGTTTTTTGAATAATGGGTAATTTCATGACAGATAACAAGGTATTGGTTTCAGAGGTATTGGTGCCTGGCAGCCATGCGAAAGCATTCGAGGTCAAGAAGGGCCAGTTGCTTCAGATCATCGACGCCGAGGGGGGGCAGGTGGCGGATTTCATCGCCTTCGATCTGAATGATCATTCCGAAAAGCTCTCGCCGACGCATACCCGCATCTCCTTGAAATCCCTGACCCTCAAGGTCGGGGACACCCTGCGCTCCAGCATGCGCAGGCCGATGTTCGAGATTGTGGAGGATACCTCGCCTTCGCATGACGTACTGATTGCGGCCTGCGACGAGCAACGATACCTGGTGGATTATGGCGTTGCCGAACACCGCAGTTGCGTGGCGAATTTCGAGGAGGTGCTCGCACCATATGGGATCGGCCGCGAGACGTTTCCCGACCCGTTCAATATATTCCAAAGCACGCACATCGAGCAGGATGGCACACTCGTCCAGGAACCATGCAAGACCGCGGCGGGTGATTTCATTCTGTTGAAGGCCCTGACCGACGTCGTCGGGGCGGTTTCCGCATGCCCCATGGACTTGAACCCGATTGGCGGTACCAAGGTTACCGACATTCTGGTCCGGGTCTACGAAGGTTCATGAATCAATCGAAAAGGAGAATCCCATGGCTTATAAAGTCTTCAACCCCAGCGATATGCCCGAGCCACCGCTGAACACTTGGTCGAACATCAAGGTGCACAGCAATGGGCATTTCTACATCGCCGGCATCGTCGCCGAGGGCGACAGTATGTACGAGCAGACCAAGTCCGTGTTCGAGTCCATCCGTAAATTGGTGCATGCGGCCGGTGGCGTGATGGACGACATCATGACTGTTCAGATTTTCGTCAACAATCTCAATGAGAATACCGAGGTGTGGCGGGCGCGCAGGGAGTTCTTCAAGGACGATTTCCCCTGCTCGACTTTGATAGAGGTTGCGCGGGTCGGGTCGCCCAATGTCTACCCGCCCATGCGCGTGGAAATCAACTGCAGCGGCTATATCGGCGGCAGCCAGTAAGCCATCCGCGCGGTGGCAAGGCAGGCCCGGCGCCCCATCATGGGGGCCGGGCCCTCGGCGTATGGATCAGGAGGTTTTAACTAATGAAATTTGTCAGATACGGCGAAGCGGGGCGTGAAAAGCCCGGCATGCTGGATTCCCAAAACGGTATTCGGGATCTGTCCGCACACATCTCCGATTGGGCCGGCGAGGCGTTCAGCCCAGAGAGCCTCGCCAAGATCCGGCGGCTCGACGTCCAGTCGCTGCCGCTCGTGGACGGCACGCCGCGGCTTGGCGCGCCTGTCGGGGGTTCGCCGAAGTTCATCGGCATCGGCTTGAACTATGCGGACCATGCGAAGGAATCGGGGATGCAGATCCCAAGCGAGCCGATCGTCTTTCTGAAGGCGACGAGCAGCTTGTGCGGCGCCTATGACTCGGTCGAAAAGCCGCGAGGCTCGACCAAGCTCGATTGGGAGGTCGAGCTGGCCGTGATCATCGGCACGCGCGCCAAGTATGTCAGCGAGGAAAATGCCCTCGAGCATGTCGCCGGGTATGCCGTGTGCAACGACGTGTCCGAGCGGAATTTCCAGATCGAGCGGCTAGGCCAGTGGACCAAGGGCAAGAGCCACGACACCTTTGGCCCTCTCGGGCCGTGGCTGGTGAGTGCGGATGAGGTCAAGGATCCGCACAATCTTGCCATGTGGCTCGATGTCAATGGCCAGCGTCGCCAGACCGGTTCGACCGCGACGATGATCTTCAACGTGCCGCAGCTCGTGGCCTATGTGTCCGGATTGATGACGCTCAATCCCGGCGACATCATCACCACCGGCACGCCGCCGGGCGTGGGCATGGGCATGAAGCCGCCGGTGTACTTGAATGCGGGCGACACCATGGCGCTGGGCGTCGAGGGGCTTGGCGAGCAGCGGCAAACCGTCGTCGACGCCTGAGCGGGGTTTGGTCGGGGCCGGTCGGGCCTAGAAATCAAACTCCGGCTCGACGGCGTCGCCGACCTGCAAGCAGGCCTCGCCGTCGGGTAAGGCGGCGATGGCATTCATGCCGAACAGCACGCCTTGTTCGAACTCGCGGTGCCGCGCCAGCGTGCGGCCCGGCTCGGGCGCAGTTTGCCCGGTCCGGGGATCGACATTCGGGATGGGGCAGCGGGCGCAGGCCTTGACGAAGGCGAACCCTAGCCCGCCGACGCGAAATCCCGCCAGATGATCTTCATCGTAGGGCTCCAGCCCCTGCAACACGATATTCGGGCGGAAGCGGATCATCTCCACCGGCGAGGCTCCTTGGGCCGCCAGTTGCCCATTCAATTCATCGAGCGAGTGCCGGTTGGCGACCAGGAAGGGAAATCCGTCGGCGAACGCGAACTGATGCCCGCCGGGCGGCGAGAAGCGCTGCGGCCAGTCCGGGTGGCGCTGGATCCAGTGCGCCACGTGCAGTCGGCTGGCCGGCCGCTGTGCCTTGGGGTGCAGGTGGAGCAGCCGGCAGGGCGTGCCTGTAATGACCCAGTGAAAACCTGCTCAGGTGATAATTTAGGAAATCACCATGAGCACGAAGATGGAAGACGAGATCAAACGATGGACAGCCAAGCGCAAAAGCGCGCTGGTGCTGGACATCA
>Ga0180216_1004604_pt1 | contig 10388 bp, 13 predicted proteins | sample eDN3rd37CBELigMG_FD_128879 | JGI IMG/M metagenome (GOLD analysis project Ga0180216, IMG submission 128879) | Enriched Miracle-Growth compost microbial communities from Emeryville, California, USA - eDNA 3rd pass 37_C BE-Lig MG (version 2)... ...
AAAGCAGCAAAGAGACGCAAAGAAGACTTGGACGAGGCAGCCTCCGCAGACGGACGCCGCAGACGGACGCCGCACACGGACGCCGCAGACGGACGAAGAAGCCGACGATCGCAGTCACAGAGACGGCGCAAGTTTGGAGGACGCAGAAGCAGGACGACGGAGAGAGAGGAAGAACACCGGGATCTGGCGGTGGGACGCCGCTTGCGAAGTCGTCCGCAAGATCTGCGCCCGGTTCGCTGCTGCGGTGCGGCCGCCCACGGGCGGTTCGACATAGGACGGCGCTTGAAGATGGTCAAGGTGCTGCTCTTCCAGCTGTTCAACCGGCAGAATGTCGTCGCGTGCGAGCAAGAGCCCGTCGACACGGCCGTCATCTCGGACGAGGCCTTCCTGGTGGCCACCCGCCAAGGTGCCCGCCGTCCGGCCGACACACCTTCGATGTGCCCTTGGTCGCCTAACGTTTTGGCTGTCTTCGTGCGGCGGGGTGCCACTGCTACAGGCACCATCCAAGCGTACTCGGCGGGCGAAGAGTGCACGCTGATGCACCAGTTTGGCGTGGCCGGCGTGGGCGCCATCCGGCTCGGCTACGTCGCGCCGCTGGACGGGTACGGCGGGGCGCTCGCCGTCGTAAGAACGGGGCCGACGCCGTCGTTGACGGGGCGGGTGCCGGGCGATTCGTGAGCGGTCTCGCACAGCGTGTTGTCGCTCGAGCGCAAGAGCGACCGCTCCGACTCGTTGGTCCTGCGCCTCTACCAAAACTGGCGGCAGGGCGTGTCGACGCAGCTGCCGCCGGTGCGGCCCCTGCGCCGCGGAGCCGGTGCGGGCGCGCTGGCGTTTTCTCTACCGCAGCCTGGTCAGCTGAAGGGCTCACCGGGGCATGGCCGCGGCGTGTGCCTGGCACGGTGAGCGATGCTAGATGAGCTGGATGCTGCCGACGAGTTTGCCCTGACCGAGGGCGAGGCCGCAGAGCCGGTTCGACCCATTGCGGATGGATCTGCAACCGCTAGATCGTGCGGTTAATGCGCCCCCTGTCCGTGCATGCTTTGCATCCATTGGATTTTTGGCAGGGCACCCTGTCGGCCGCGGTGACGGTGTACCGCCTTCCGAACGTGACGAATCCGTCGGCCATCGCGGTCTGCCCCATCTCGGGCACGGTGGCCGTCGCGGTCGACACTACCATCAGGTGCGGGGTGGGGGGCCGCACCAGCGTTTCCGCGCGCGTCGCTCCGTACCGCGCTCACGCTCGCCGCCCGCGGTCTCGGCGTGACAGCGTGCTGCCAGCATCTTTGTGGTCAACCAGAGCGCGGAGTCGGCGGCGTACCCGCCGTTGGTCCGCGTGCTGGAAGTGGACACGCCGTTCACGCCGACGTACCTGTCGCTGTGTCTGGACCGGCTGGCGTACGCGTCACCCTTTGAGCTGCAAGCCATCCGGATCGACCTGCGGGACGCCACCGTGGGCGTGGCCGCTGCGCCGGGAGACGCCGTGCTCCCGGTCGAGGGCGGCGCCGCGGTGGCGATGGCGCGCACGCTCAGCGGCAGCGGCAGCGGCAGCGCTCAGGCGGCCGACGTGCCCGACGTGCTCCACGTGCCGACGGAGGCCGTCGACGACACGTACTGCGTGGACTGCGTCTTTGAGGGCAACAACGCGCAGCTGACGCAGGCGCAGAGCTACATGGCGCTGCCCCTTCGGTCGCTGCGGTCCGCGACGGCGGCGGCGCCGCACGTGCGCAGCGGCAGCTTGGTGCCGACGGCCGCTGCGCCGGCTGCGCCTCCGCCGTCGGCGACGCCGCGGGCCCAGATCATGGACGACGGCGAGATGCTCGTGCACGGCCCGATCCCCTGGACCAACCACACGGTGCGGCTGGTGGCGTCAGCTGCGGCGGAGGCGGACACCGGCGCCGTTGCCGCCGCCGCGGCCGACACAACGACGCTGCCGCTCGCGCTGGCCGGCGTCACGCTGCTGTACCACCGCCGTGCGCCCAGCGCGCATCCGATGCACACCGTGCGGCTGGTTCCCGAGTGGCGGCCGCGGTCGGCCGCCCCTGCGGTACGCCGTCGTGAGCGCGCGCCAAGGCGCCGTGGGCGGGCTCTGTTGCTGATGGCGCCGCGTCCCACGGCGTTTAGCGGCCAGTGGGTGCAGAGCGCCGTCTTGGCGTCGCCGCTGCTGCGTCAGGCGGAGAAGGTAGGGAGGTTTCCGCGATGTGTCTGCGCGGACCCGCGCGTGAGGTCTAACCCGTTCGCCCATAACGGACGTTCGAAGAGTCTGCAACAAAGGCGGCGAGCGTGCACTTGTTCTGGTCGGATCAGCGCCGCGGCAGCATCTGGGACACTGTGAAGGCCAAGGTTCGTGACCCCGGTGGTCGTGCACATGCCGGTGCCGCGACCTAACCGCAAGTGCTTTCCGCTGCGCGATTGCGTGCGGGCCCACACAGAACTTGTCGTCGTACAACTACACCGCGCCTGCTCTGTCTGCCTCGCTGACGAGCAACTTTTTGTTTGTGGTGTCGAGCGCGGGCTTGGAGACGTGGACCATCCGCAACGCCGTGAGCCGTACGGCAGGGGGCGTGTGGCCGGAGGAATGTGCACGCCCTGTCGGCTCACAGGGCATGGACACTTCCAGCGTGCCGTCAACCTGCGCGCGCTCCAGAGGCAACGCAGGACGACCCACTCTTGGCGGACGTCGACATCCCGGAGCCGTCGCTGATCGGCTTCCAGCAGTTCCTGTCGCTTCGCACGGTCATTGCGAGCGATGCCTACGCGGTGGTGCTCTCCAAGGAAACGGCAGAGGTGCGTGGCCCCGATGCCCAACCTAAGGGGATGCCTGCAGCTGAACAGAGAGGTCTTTCCAGCTTTCTCCCGACGTGCGGGGTGAAACAGGACCGGCCCAGGGCGACGCCGGCCAAGGACCGACGCGGCAGCCAGGCGCCCCGACGCGGCGATGCGTCGGAGGGCTACGTCAACGTGCGGCGCCCCGCCGCCGCGTCCACGCCCGCCAGCGCATCCGGCGTGGGCGGCGGCTGGTCCTTCCCGCTCATCACCGGCGCCATCAGCTCCCTGGCGTCGCTGGTCAGTTTTGACAGCAAGGACGAGGTGCGCTCCAGCGCAGAAGCGAAGGGTTGCCCTCCCAAGGTGTCTCTTTCTGACACCGTTCACCAGTGTCCTTGGCCCTCGTGGGGCGGCTCCGTGGCAGCACGCCGAGCGGATGAGCATCGAGAGCGACGCCGCGTCCCACCTGCCCACGCCTGCCGAGCCCGCCGCCACGACGTCCTGGGCGCTCTACTTGCTGTCGCCGGTGCCGACCGCGGCGCTGTGCGACGACCTCATCCGCGGCGCCGCCAGCCACGAGGACACCGACACCGACGTGCAGTTCCTCCTGCTGCTGGAGGCGTACCTGCTGCTGCAGAACAAGGTGGGGGGCGCGGACGCGACGGCTCCTCCCCCCGTCGCGGAGACGAAGCGTAACGCCAGCCGCATCGGCGTGGCGAGTTGCTTCGATGCAGCTTCTGGCCTTGCAAGCGCAAGAGGGCGCCGCGACGGCGGCGGCCGCGCCCGGCCGTAGCGCGGATCCCGTGCAGACGCTCGCGTACAACTTGGAAACAACCAACCTGCGCCGGCTGCTGCGTGCCGTCGCCAGCGACCTTGCCGGTGCGGGGCGCCACTTGCGGGTGCATGCTGGGCAGGATTGCGGCACGGGGCGCTCACGCTCCGCAGGGCCCCGCCCACCGTCGGACTGCGTCCATGCAGACGTGTTCCTGCGCAACGAAAAGTACACCGCGGCCGCGCGCTTCGCCGCCATCGCCGAGTGGCCGCTGAGCCGTGTCGTGGGCACCTTCCTGGACGGCTGGAGCCCATCGGCACTGGCGGAGGCCAGCAACGCGCCGCGCCTGCCGGGCGTGCTCGCCTATTGCGACGAGGTGCTCTTCCAAGAGGCCCACCTGGGCCTGGTGGACCAGACTCCGGCCCTCGCCGACGCCATCCTGCGCGTGCGTGTGATTGATTCCGCGCCGCCAAGGGCGTGCGGTCGGAGAGGGGCATCGGAGTGCTCATCTGGGCGCTTGTTTACAAGACGTGTCGTGCGCGCGCGCAGGCCTACTCGATCGCGCGGCCGGCACGGCTCAGCGCGGTCGTGCTGGACTCGTGCTTGAACCAGTACGACCAGGACCTTGCTGTGCAGCTGCTGACTGCCGCTGCCGCGGCCGACGCCGGTGCGCGGGCGCTTGGAGGCGTGCTAGGTCGGCGGCGGGCGCAAGTTCTAACCCGCCGGGCGGGCGTTTGCTGCTGGCATGCCCATTTCCAACAGCGCTGCAGGCCAACTGCTACTTTGCGACGGCCCTGCTGCAGCTGGACATGGGCCGGCCGGTGGACGCGCTGGAGGCGCTCGTCAAGGTCACGCCGCGCGAGGCCCTGGTGGGCCTAACGGCGCAGTACGGCCACCTGCTCGCGCCGGCGCCGGCGCCCGCGCCGGCTGCGGACGACCAAGTGCCGGCGGCGGAGGGTGGCGTCGGCGGGGCGTACAGCCTCGGCCTCCTGCTGCGGCTGTGCGCGCCGTCGCTGCTGCTGCAGATCCTGCGGCGTGCCGGCGGCAACGTGCCACTGGCGGAGGGCCTCGCCCTCGTGCGGGCGCCGCTGTCGCCTGGCCTGGCTGAGTCGCTCCGGAGCCGGCCCACTGTCGCCGACGCGCTGGCCGAAGCTGCTGCGGCCGTGCCGGAAGCGGATCTGCTCCGGCAGTACCTCGAGAGGTGCGCACGCCGCCACGTGTCGCGGCGAGGAAGCGCGCGTGGAGAACTAAAATGCGCAGGTGGTTCCTGTGGTGTTGACTCGGCACGGCGCAGCCGGCTTTTGAGCCATTTGGGCGCGGTGAACGCCGCGCGCGCCCAGGCGTGCGGGCTGGCCACGTCGGAGCTGCCGCCGCGCGCCCCGCTGGATCCGGCGGACGAAGAGCGCGCCGCGCTGGCGCTGGCGGAGCAGTACCTGGAGGACTGGCGCGCGCTGGGCCCGGCACTGCCGCCCTCGGTGGCGTGGGCTGCGCTGCGGCCGGCGTGGACCGACGCGGCTTTGTGGCCGGCCGCGCCGACCGATGTCGCGCCCAAGTGCGTTGCCGATCGCCTACGGCACTCTTGCAAGCGACCGCTCGCACTAATGCGCTCTACTGAGGCTAGTGGTGGGCGGCGGATGGTTCGAGCAGCGAGGCGCAAGTGGCGTGGCTGGAGCGCATGCAGGGCTTTCTGGCCGTTTTTGTGGACCGCCCGTCCACCGCGGCCACGGAGCTGCTGGCGCAGCTGGCGCCGCGCGTCACGCCGGACGGCATCGGGCCCGCGCACCCGTCGCTCACCTTGCAGCTCTACGCAGCCACCAAGCAGTGCGTCGCAACCTGGGAAGGGGGCGGGGCGGCCAACGTTCGGCCGGCACTTACACCAGCGTTGGCGCGGACGGAAGCGCGTGGCATGGTGGCGGTGCAGGCTGCCCGCGGCGGTCAAGCTGCTGCTGCAGCTGCCGGGCGTCGCCCCGGCGCTGGTGGTGGCGTATGCCCGCGCCGCCTGCCGCACGGTACGGCCGCTCACGCCGTGCGAGAACCTGGCGTATTTCCTGCATGCGTCGCTGACGTCGGTCCCGCTGCACATGCATGGGACGCGGTGAGGCCGACCATCAGGCCGCCGATTGGCAGACAGTGAGCGAGCACCTGCTGCATGCGGCCGCCGTGGGCGGCGAGGACCTCCGGGCGCTGTGTCTGACCAGCTACGGCGGCGTCCTCGGGGCGGCGAGCGAGGTGCTGGAGCCCGCCACGCTGATCGCGCTGATCCCGGAGCAAGGAGCCGTGGCCTACTTTGTGCCGTTTGTGGAGGCCGCCGTGCGCCGGTGGTCCGCTGCCGGCTTCGCCAAGCGCCTCCAGCAGGACGTGCACGCCGCGGCCCTGCGCGACCGGCTGCAAGCGTGAGCTCGGCGTTGTGTACAGCTGACGTGTACGAGTAGCGAACCGTCGTCATGGGAAAAGAATACAGGGTAGAAGTACAATGCGTCACGGGCAGATCGGCCGCCCAAAAAAGGAGAAGCGCGGGGCTACAGCAGTTCAAGGAAAAACATTAGTGATGAAGGTCCGCATCGGTCACGGCAATCTGCGGCACGGACGCGTCGGACTGCCCCTCCGAGGGGGGCGCCGTCGCCTTGCGCATGAAGCTGAGGAAGCGCGCGGCATAGTCGTGCGGCGGCACGGCGGAAATTTCGTGCTGCAACGACCGCACGGCGCCGGTTACCCAGGAGAGGGGCGGCTCATTAGCAAAATGTTGGGAACCGTCGCGATTCACCCTCCGCGCGCTGGCGCACCGCATCGTTCATCAGCGACTTGAACCGGTGCTCGATGCGCTTCTTGATGTCGTACTTGGTGAGGATGTCGATGATGCCCATATGGTACACCTCCGGCAGCGGCAGGTTGTTTTCGTCCGTGGCTTGAAAGCCGCCCCCATCGCTGTAAAACACGCACTCCAAGCGTCTGGGCGAAACGAAGCGCATTCGCTCCGACCTAGGGCTGTGCCCATTAGCGTCGGGACCGACGATAGCGAAAAAGTCGTTGACGGCCAGCGCACTCTTCGGGCGTCTGGTCCGGCAGCTCGACCTCGGCCTCGCGCAGCGACATGGGATCCGAGTGCTTGATCGCCTTGCGGATGGCCTTGCGCTGGCTCTTGGTGATCGTGTCCGTGTTGAGGATGTCCGCGGGCGTCTTGGGCTGTGGGCGGTGCCACGCTTCCAGCATGGCGATCATCAGGGGCGTGAGCAGGTGCCGGGTGCCAACTGCGGCTCCCCTCCCGCCACCCAGTGGGCGCACGTACGTCAAAGACGGACAGGCCGCGGTTGCGCAGCTCGTCGCGGTTGCCGCGCGTCATGTCGTGGATGCCCACCAGCAAGCTGTAGTCCATGATGCCCAACCCCGCCAGGAACTGCAGCCGCCACCAGGCCATTCGAGCGGACGGAGCAGCCGGCATCGCGTGTGAACCCGATCGCCCGGTGCGGCAGGACGCCTTGCCACGCCGCGGCGAACGCACCTCGCTGTCCTTCTGGATCTGGTCCAGGAACACGGCGCGCTTGTCCGGGCCCAGATGCAGCCGGCGGTTGCGCTCCGTAAAGTTGTTGTCCTTCATGATGGGCGTCTTGCCCGGCTTGACCTCCGTGTACCGTCCGACCGTCGAGCCCTGCCGCGCCGCCACCACGAACAACACAGCACAGCAGGCGCCCACATTTCAGCGAGAGGCGTTCGTACGGACGTTGCTTGCGTGCACCTCGGCGAGGCGGACCTTGAGGTCGTAGGTCTCGTGCATGTCGCGGTTGGGCGGGAAGACGTTCTCCATGACCACAAAGTGGATCTTGCGGCCATGCGGGAGCTTCACGCGGTGCAGACCGTAGAAGCGCACCAGCAGCGTGTTGGGCTCGCGAATAACGTACTTTACAGCGAGCGCAAGGAAGCCGCGACACGCCGCCGTCTCGTTAGTGGTCGCGCGGAAAGGCGGGCGCATGGGTGAGTCAATGCGCGCGCCCGTACGTTGTAGTACTGCTGCAGGACGCTGCGGAAGAACCGGTGCTCGGTCGCGGCGATCGTCTTGATGATGAAGCGATAGTCCGAGGAGAAGTAGAAGAACGAGCCGCTCTTGCCAGGCGACCCCAGCTCCGAGAGCACGTAGCGGTGCGTGAGCGTCATCTGCAACAGCGCACGCCACGCCGTTGGGCCCAGTGGGTCAGTGCGTGACGCAGTGAGATGTGCCGCCCCCCGCTGCTACTGTACCAGGTAGTCGCTGGCGTCGATGTGGAAGTGCTTGCGCAGCGACCGGAACACCCACGGCGCATAGTCCTTGAACTTGAAGTCGTACTTGGACGACGGCGTCATTTCATTGCCCGTGCTGCAGGAGGGCGCACCGTCCGTCCGGGAGGCGCCTTGGCGTGTCAGCAGGGGCCAGGCAGTCACCATGCGGCATGGCCACGGCGACGCACATGTCAAACGCGAGCTTGTGGGCGGCCGTGAAGTCGCTCGCGATGAGCTCGCGCTCCGGCTTGGCCTCGCACCGTGACACCTACAGAGAGTACCTCACAGCAAGCCAAGCGTGTCTTCGTGGTGTGAGCGCTGGTGGGCGGCCGCGGCCGCCGGCTGGCGCTGGCTCGTACCGTGACGCGGATGCCGTTGAGCATGTCGTACATGAGCACGTAGTTGTGGTGGTTCACGTCCACCCGGGTCCCGACCTTGGGCGCCGGGGCGCCGGGCTCGCCGCCGCTGTGCGGCCGCCGGAAGCCCATGCGCGACCGCCGCCGCTCGGCGGTGTCGCCCGCGTGCGCCGCGTCGCTGCCGTCGTCGACCGCCACGTTCTCGGCCGACTCGGGCGCGGAGTGCGCGCGGTTGATGGGCATGTGGGCCATGCTCGCGCTGCCGGTCGTGCTACCGGAGCCGCGCCGCCGCATGGGCTCCAGCGGGATGTCCTTGCTGCGCGCTCCCGGCGCGGGCGACCGCGGCGGGCTCGGCCGTGGGGCGGGCGCCGCCGCCGCTGCCGTAGGAACCCCCAGCGTCGTCGGCGTGGTCGCCGGCGCAGCAGTCGCCGCCACGACCGCGACGGCGGTGGCATCGTCGATCGCGGCGCTGACGACCGAGTCGGACACGAAGGCGACGTGGCGCTGGTGCGCCTCGGTGTCCTCGGCGTCCTCGGCCGGCGGCGCCACGGGCTCGGGCTGGGGCTCCGCAACAGCGTGCGTCTCGGTGGTCGACCGCACCACCAGCGTGACGCGGCGGTGGATCACGTAGCCGGACGTCGCCTCGAGCACGGCCGCGGCCGTGCGCCGCGCGCGCTCCTCGGGGGGCAGCGCCGCCCACTCCAGCTCGGTGCTGATGTTGCCGTCGTCGGTCTGGACGGCCTCGTCGACCCCCGCCGCGTGCATCCCCGCCGGTGGGCTCGCCGCCGCCGCCCCGGCGGCGTCCTCCTTGGCGGGCTGCATGTCAACCGGCGCGGGCTCGGGCACAACGTCGCCCAAATCATCATCATCGTCGTCGTCGACGACGTTGTCGGGTGGGGGGGCGTCCGGGGCGGTGATGGGCGCCGCCGTCGGCACGGTCTGGTCGTCGGGGGCAGAAGCAGGGGCCACGACGGCATCGGTTGCGCCCACGGGGTGGGCGTCGCCGGCACCGTTCGCCGCCGCGACCGGCTCTCGGCGGACGTCGGTGGATGCCTTGGGCACCTCCGCGGCGGCCGCGGCAGGCGGCACGGCCGCGGGGACCACGGCCGCGGCCGGCAAAACCTCGGCCTCGGGCAGCACGACGTCGCCCAGCTCGTCGTCGTCGTCATCGTCGTCCTCCTCGTCCTCCAATGTCACGTCCATGCTCACGTCGGCCGCGGCGGCGTCGCCGTCGCTGTCGAGGTCGCCGAGGTCGTCGTCCTCCTCGTCCACCGAGTCGGCCTGCCGGTCTACGCCGCCCTCGCTCTCGGTCCCGCCCGACGCGACCGAGGCGCCCACGGAAATGTCGTCGTCGCTGTCGTTCTGCACGCCGTTGCCGTGCGGCACGACCGCCGGCGCTGCTGCCGCGGCGACCTGCTCGTTCCGGTCCTCGGCCGGTGCCTCGGCGGCGTCGGCCTTGGCGGCGCCGTTGGGAATGGCCGAGTCCAGCTCGGCCGAAGCCTCGCTGCCGCGCGCCCCGTTTGCGCTGCCGCCGTCCGCTGCCACTGCCTCGGCTGGCACCGCGTGATCTATCGTCGCCGCCGCAACCGGGGGGTCGTCCTCCGCGTCACTGCCGCGGGGGGAGCCAGCGTCGTCGTGCGCCACCGGGACCGGCCCGTCGGCGCCCGCCGCAATCTTGGTCGCGTGGGCCACGGCCTCATCCGCGGGGGCGGGACCCCGCTGCGACGCCGCCGTGGCCCCGCCGCGCCCGCGGCGCTGCCGGCCCTTGGCGCGCCGCGGGCTCATTCTCTCGCGCTGCCGCCAGCCGGCCGCGAGTGCTGCGGGCGGCGTGCTGGGCCGTCAGACCGTGGTGAACCGCCGACCCAGAACGACACTCGCTGTCTCAGGCCGCTTGTCGTCCTCTTCACCTCTGCGTCGCCGTCGGCCCCTGCTTCGTAGCTTAGAAAGTCAACCCAGGCCGTTCGGATGCAGCCGGCTCACGACGTGGATCATGTCAAAGGCATGCACGCCATGAGCCTCGCTGGGGTCTTTGGTGTCGTCCTCTTCCTCCTGCTCCTCTTCTTCGTCGTCCTCGTCCTCTTCCTCCTCTGCGTCGTCGGCCGCACCCTGCTGCCGGACTGCGTCGGCCGGGCGCAGACACCGCTAATGATTATACGTTTGCCCACACCCCTACGACACTGACGAGCAATACCTCGCTGCCTGACGCCCCCTTGTCCTCGTCCGCTTCAGCGTCCTCTTCAGCGTCG
>Ga0180216_1004605_pt1 | contig 10387 bp, 13 predicted proteins | sample eDN3rd37CBELigMG_FD_128879 | JGI IMG/M metagenome (GOLD analysis project Ga0180216, IMG submission 128879) | Enriched Miracle-Growth compost microbial communities from Emeryville, California, USA - eDNA 3rd pass 37_C BE-Lig MG (version 2)... ...
CACAGAACCCCACAACGGGGGCCCAAAAAAGAATGGGGCGGCGCCGGGGCGGGGGGGGGTGGGGGCGGGGGGAAAACGAGCCGGGGGGGGGGCCGGGGTTTGGTCGTTTGGGGGGGGGGGGGGGGGGCGCGCGCGCGCACGCACGCATGGTAGACGCCGCGGTCGTCCTGTTGCAGCTGCGCCGCCTGCAGCGGCTTGGGCATCGCGGCGGCGTCGCGCGAGCGCGTAATCTCCACGCCGGCGGACGCCGCGTTCAGGAGCGCGCGCGGCTTTTCCACGCGCACCGTCAGCGACGGCACGCCGCACTTGGAGAGGCAGATCTACAGGCGACCGGCGCCTCGTCCAGGGCAAGGTGAACCGTGAGGCGACCCGCCCTGCACGGTCGACGCGGTCAAGCACAAAGCTGGCCGCACCTGGGCGATGCCTTCGGCCAGGCCTTCGACCGACTTGTACTGCTTCTCCTCGGCAAACTCGGCCACCGCCTTGGTAATCTCGGCATAGTCCAGCGTGTGCCGCACGTCGTCCTGCTCGCCTGGGTTTTGGGTGACACAAAGGGTCTCTGATCCGCGGAGTACCACGCGCGCGGGTTAGTGGGTCCGCTGGCACGCACGCGGACGCTGTGGGGACGGCACGGCCACCCACCGGCCTTGGTAATGTCGTAGTAGAGCCGCAGGTTGATGACAATGTCCTGCTTCTTCTTGCGCTCCCAGTTGTCGACGCCGATAATGTTGCGGACGAGCAGGTGGCGCACAATGATGGCGTCCGAGGGCGCCGCGCCGGCCGCCGCGCCGGGCGGCGCCGGGCTCGGCGTCAGCGAGCCCGTCGGCGGAGGCGCCGCCGCCATGCCGGGCAGCAGCGCGGCGTCCGCAAAGGCGGTGCCGGGCGGCGGCGGCACGGCGTCGCCGAGGGCGCGGACGGGGCCAGTCGCCATGGCGTGGGTCCGCGGACGACCGCGGCACAGACTCCCGCCGTTCTTTTTCCACGCTGCCTGCTCCAGCGGCGTCTGGACCCCCACCCCCTGCTGCCGCGGCGGCCTGTGTGTCGCGTCAAAGCCGGCAGGGCGCGCCCCTCACCGGCCGCCGTCCGTGCACCGGCCGCCCGCCGCCGCCGCCGTCCTCCTGCGCCGCCTCTGATGACGTCATCCGAGGTCACGTGTGCTTTACTCCACGTGATTCATTGATGACGTCAGTGCGGGTCGCAAGTGTGCGAGCCTCCGGCACCGGTCCATGTCTCCGCGAAGCACCAAGTTGCACAGGTGGCAAGCCGTGCAACTTGCCGGCCAGGACACCTTTGTTGTCCTCAGGTCTTTTTGTCCTTTAGGATGCCTGGTTTAATTTTTTGGGTGCTTGTTCTTCTGCTTGATCACGACCTTGTTACATTCGAGCTCACCGGAAACAACTTCTAGGGCCCTATCGCTTTGAACTGCATGGTCCAAGCTGGGCGCGTTAGGGCGCGATCGACATGTCGATCGACCTTACTGCCACTTAATTGCTCGCCTGCATATGGCGCCCTTTGGATTCGCTTTGGACTCGCCCCCCACTTGGCTTGGCATGGCCTGCTTGAAGCCCGTGGACGTGCATGAGCTCTGTCGCTCTTGTGTGCCACTACTGCTCCTGACGTCAACATAACGTTCTCCAAAACAGCCCAACGCGCGCAGGACCCCTGCAGCGTGACCCTTCCAGCGCAACAGCTAGTCCACGCTATACAATTTGCCAGCTAGCGCGTGAGCCGCGCCCCCCGAGTATATAGCCTGGCGATACGCCTGTCCTAACTCTCTATGCATACTAGTAGCCATTGCAATTCCCTGCGTACATTGTGCATGTTTGCATGATACCCACCATTGGATCGAGATCGCCCGTACATCCTAACTGCGCACGGGGCGGCGTAGTTATTCACAGTTGGGCCCGGCGCGAATTCGCGCGCACGTTCGCCTACCTGTACGCGCATGCACGCGCAGGCAGTGCAGCGCGTCCACTGCGACCAAGATTTTTGGCGCGCCTCCACCCTGTTCCACCCGGCGTTTACCCCCCATTCCGCCCCATTCCACCCCATTCCAGGGACAGACGGCGCGATGGACGCGGCGGCGGCGACGCCCAACGGCCGCGGCGGCGGCGGCGGCGGCGGCGGCGGCGGCGGCCGCGGCAACCGCGCGCCTGCAGCCGCCGCAGCGGGCGGGGGAAGTGGCGACGGCGACGGGCCGACGCTGGCGGGAACACCAACGTCGGCGGCAAGACGGCCGGCGCGATGGGCCGCGCGGCCGCTGACCATTCCCCGGCCGGGCCACCACAGCGCCGAGCCCAGCACGGACGGCGACGCGGGCGACGCGCCCAGCAACGACGACGATGCCGAGGACGACGACGGCGTGATGTGGTCGCCGCGCCGCGGCCTCGCCGCCCTCGCCGCCCTGGACGACGACGAGCACGGTGGCGGGCGCGCCGGGCTGGCGCCGGCGGTGGGCGCAACGGATCTGCATCGGGCGCCCACGGCGCCAACGGCGCCGGCGTCCGCATCCATGGGGTCGCTGGCCGCCGGCCTCGCCGCCCTCTCGCCCGAGTCGGGCGGGCGGTCCGCGCCGCGCACGCCGCTCCAGTCCACACGGTCCGACCCGCAGCTGCAGGCCACGCCGACGCCGGAGCCGGCCTTTGGCGGCAGCGACGACGATCTCGCAGACGTCCACCGCGAGGTGCGGTGCACGATCTGTGTGCCCGTCTGCGCTTTGGGCGCGTGCTGGGCTCACGAGGCCGGCCCGGCGCTTGCCACGCAGCGCTGGCCCACGCACAGGTCCAGCGGCTGGAGGAGCTGCTCATGGTCGAAACCAAGATCCGCCAGGGCGTGCAGGCGCGGCTGCGGGCGCTGGACTCGGCGGCCGCGACGCTGCTGCCGAGCCGGCAGCAGACGGGCCCCAAGCGCGAAGACCTGGAGCTGCAGCTCAAGGCGATCGAAACCAAGATTGGCGCCATCAACCGCATGAGCAATGCCGCCAAGATGACACGTACGGCGCCGTGCGTGTGGTGGTGGTGGGGGGGCGGCAGCTGGCATGCTCGCTGCGATGGTTGCTTACGCGCCCGCGGGCCACGCCCGGGACCGTGGAGGTGGCGCGCGTGGGCAGTCGCGCGGCGGAGCGGCTCCTCGCAGCACCTGGTGGCGCGGAACCTGGAGCCGTCGACGTCGAGCGAGAGCGGCCTGTACCCGAGCTCGGTCTTCCCACCGACGCTGCTGACGGGCACGCTCACGGGCACGCGCGACCGCACGAGCCGGCGGGCGCTGCTGTCGCCCACGTTGATCACGCCGCCGCCGCGCACGTCGGAGGACGAGGTCTTCGACTTTGCCAAGGGCGTCGCAGAGACCTTTTACGAGTTCATCAACACCTTCGACAACGAGACGATCCCGGCGCACCTCAAGCTCGACGCGCTCTCGCAGTGCGCCCAAGCGCTGAAGGGCGCGTCGTCGTTTGCCCTGGGCACGATCCCGGTGGAGGCGCTGGCCCACAGGTGCGGCGCGTCGCCCGTCGGCGACGTTCGACGTTCCGTGCGGAGTGCCGGGCCTCACCGCCAGCCATGCAGTGGTCGCTTGCCGGTGCCGTTGTCTTCCGCAGCATTGCGAGCTTGGCGGCGCAGCCGGTGCGCGAGCTGCGCGCGGCGTGCTTCCGGCTGCTGCGGCACTTGGTTTCCGACGAGGACACCGCCGCGCTCATCATGCGCGGCCACGTCGACCTGCTCATCATTCGGTCCGTCGGCGCTTGGCCGCCGCTGGGGCGCCGGCGCGCCACTGCCACCACCGGCCTAACGCTTGGGCTCGCGGGGCGGGCGGTGTGGAGTGCCCGCCCTTGTGCAGCGCGCTGGTCCGCACGACCGAGATGGACGGCGAGCGCGAGCAGGCCCTGCGGCTGGTCCGCGCCTGCGTCGCGGTGCCCGGTACGTTGCGCCCGTCCGGCCAAGCCCGTGGGCGCAGCGTGGGGCTGACATGGGAGACGCCACCGAGGGGCGGCGCGCTCGGTGCACGGCGCGTCCAGGCGGCTGCAACCACCTGTCGCGCGGCCTGATCATGACGCTGGTCGCTATGGCCGAGTCGGAGGACGACAAGTTGGGCGGCGTGGCCTTGGAGACCGTGTGCGAGCTGGCCGTGCTCGACGTCGCCCGCTTGGTCCAGTGCGCTGGCATGCGCTCGGTACGCCGCCCGGGAAGGCGGCCAGGCAGGCGAACGGTAGGGCCGGCGCGCGGCTTACCCACCGAAAAACGCTCGAGGCGTGTGCGGCGGTCCACCTCAGCTGCTGGGCGCCATGCTGCACGCGGCGCCCGAGCAGACGACGATGCTGGCGTGGGCGCTGGTGGCGGTGCTGGACACCCCCCACGCCCGCGCGCACATTCGGCCGCGCGTCGACCTGGAGATGATCCTGGCGCCGCTCACCGACGTGACCAACAACGATGCGCACGCCACGCCGGCCCTGGCGATCAGGTACGAAGCTGATGCGCGACGGAAGGTGCGCGTGTCATGCCCAACGCTGCGTAACGCCGTCGGGCGCTCTGGTGCTGCGCACCATGTGCACGACGATTGCCGGTTTAGCGCGCAAATGGTCGCCACGCTCATGCGCACGTGGACCGGAATCCTGTACTTGTGCAAGAACGACTTGGAGTGCGTCCGCCTGCTGGTGCGTGCGGTTGCCCAGGCGACGGCGGCTGGATGGGCTGCTTCGTGACGCCTTGTGACCGCCACTGTGCTGGCTGCGTGGCGTGCAGGTCAACGCGCTCCACCTGCCGTTTGAGGATATTGTGCGCGCCATCCTGGACCTGCTCTACGAGATGCTGCGCCTGCCCGTACCAGTGTGGACGGTCGACATGGATCAAGGTGCGGGGCCGCGTGCCACAGTGCCGCCCCCTGCGGCCGTCGCCTTGAGCTAACGTCAGCCTGAAGGACCGCAACGACCGGGAGGAACGGTGGTGGCAGCGCTGGAGGGCGGCGCCGGCCCAACCACGCGGGAGGCGGTCCTGAACGACGCGCTGCGCACGTGGCTCCCCACGTATGCCGGGTGCCGCGTCGGCGCCACGGCTCCACCGTCGCGACAGTCTGACGTGCGTGCGCGCTTGTGTCCACGGCGCACGCGCGATCGCAGGTCCGACTTGGGCGTCAGCGGCGGCCGGCGCAGCCTGGTGGACCACCACGTCGCGGTGGTGCTGCTTGCGCTGGTCGAGGCCAATGTAGTCGATGCCTTGGCCAGCCTCGTGACGACGGCCAAGCGCGAACTGGCCGTCCGCGCCACGATCCTCCTTGGCAACGTGCTTCGGCTGCTGCCGCGGTACGCGGCAGCGCTGCTGCACGCATGGCCGAGCGCCCCCCGTGCACTCCCTCACCAGGCGCGCCGCGGCGCGGTCGCCCCCCTCCCCCTCGCGTGCGCTCCAGGTGCTTGCCGCCGTCGTACAGCGCCCGCGTGCACGCGCTGCCAAGCTTGATGACGCTCTCGCTGCAGCTCGACACCACACCGGTGCGCAACGCCGCCGCGACCGCGGTGAGCTGGCTAGACCGTATCGTGCGGCCGCGCCGGGTGCCGGGGCCGCTCGAGCAGTACAAGCGGTGCGTGTGCACGAGCCCGGCGGGTCGCCCGTCGCGCCTGCGCTAACAACTATGCGGCGGGCGGCCGCACCACTCGCCCCGTCGGGTGGCCAGGCTGCACCTGCCGTGGCGGTACAACCTGCTGCACGACCGCGGCCAGCGGCGGGTGGAGGAGGCGTCGGCCAAGGTCCGGCTGGCAGTGCACGCAGGGGAGCTCGCTTCGCGGCGCTCGGTGCTGAGAAACCAGCGTGCGGGCGGTCCGCCATGGGGTGCGCCGCGGTGCGCAGCTCCGGTACGCCAACTCAGCGACGCTGGACGACGCCGGCTGGAACGCCATGGTCCGCGACTCGTTGGTGACCGCAGAAAAGTCGTACCAGCGGTGGAACTGGGAGATCATCGCCGACCTCGTTTCGGTGCGCCGCTGGCGGCGGCGTCCAGCCGCAGCCCGGGAGCACGCCGGTTAACCGTGCGGAAATAACGGCCAGCCCTTTGGGCGATGTACGCCCAGAACTACTTGCACCTGTGGCCGCGCAAGGCGGACGACGCGGCGACGGGCCGGTTCATGAAGCGGCTGCTGGCCTTTTTCCTTCCGCAGAGCCAGCAGTTCTCCGCGTGCCCGCTGGTGCGTGCAGCCGCCCCTCGGCACGCGCACCTCGCTCGCGGCACACCCGGTGCTCATGCCGTTCGGCTCTCACCCCATCGTCCGCCCCGCCCCCGCCAGAAACCGTCCAACCTGGTCTACGTTACGGTCGGCTGCCGGCTGCTGTCGCAGCTGCTGGCGTCGCCGGAAGGCGTGCGCGTGATTGTCGAAAGCGATCTCATCAACCAAGTGCGCGGCGAAGCGCCCACGTTCTCTGATACGGTTCAGCGTCTGAAGCCGGGGGTACTCCATCTTCTTCCTCCCTTTGCGCTTGCCTAGATTGTGGTCGGGCTGGAGGAGCTGGCGCCCCTGTCGGTGCGCGAGAACGCGCGGTTCACCACCGACGAGCCGCTGTTCTCGGAGAACCGCATGGCCAGCACCCTGTCGCGGTACAAACTGGCCGCGCGCGCCCTGTCGGGACGCTAGCAATGGTCGGTCGCTGACGCGCGCCGCGCCGACGCACGGCAGCGCTGGCGCGGTCCAGCGAGTACTTTACGTTCCTGGGCCTCTTCACGCAAACGCCGGAGGGCACGGAGCTGTTGAACCGCGCGCACGTGTTCAACCTCCTCTACTTTTTGACCGAACTCAAGACGCGCGACGACATCATCCGCGCCATCATCACCAAGTACGGCGCGCAAGCCGGCGGGCCGCCGTCCCAGCGTCGTGACCGGCGTTGTTTAACCAGTTGCGCGGGGAGTGCATGCCTGGGCTCACGGCGCCGCCGCAGCCTCAACTACGAGGACGCCGGCCACCCGCGCGTCATCCTGTCCAAGGTGATGTCGTCGTCGTCGAAGCGGTCGCGCCTCTTCGCCACGGACTTTATGCGCCTGCTCTGCCGCGCGCAGACAAACGAGGTCAGCGACTGGGGCGTGCGGCTGCTCCACACGCAGGTGCGACGCCGCTGGGAACGGCCACACCGTTGTCGGATCGGCAGCCGCGGCTAACGGTGCCGGCGCGGCGCTCGTCCGCCCCGCGTGCTCGCGTGCCCGCTTGCGCTCCAGGTGTACGACACCAGCTACGCGGTCAGCGAACGCGCGCTGCTGGCGCTCGAGGAGGTCTGCGTGGATCCGGCGTGCCTGGAGAGCCTCGCCCGGCTGTGGCCGCGCTACGACCACCTCGGCGAGGCGGCCGTGCCGATCCTGCTGCGCCTGCTCGAGTGCCCGACCGGGTTCGAGTACTTGTCCAAGTCTGGCTTTGTGGAGCGGGTGCGTCGCCGCGCCGCCACGGCGAACGCGCGCCGGGCGCCGTGGCTGACTGCACCCCGCCGCGCCCACGAGTGTCCCGGGAGAGCCGCCCCGTGGACCCCAGGAGGTCGAGTACTGGTTTCGCATCGGCAACACGGCGTACGTGCAGCGCCTCGAGCCCGCCCTGGCGCGCGCCCTGGCGGCGCCGGTCAACACGGTCACGGGCAGCACGATCGGCCAGCGCGCCACGGTGGGCATGCTCGAGCGGCAGCCGGACAGCGACGCGCGCGACGGCACCCTGCCGCGCCACCTCTTTGGCTCCCTCGTCAGCACGGAAGCCGGCGCGGAGCTGCTGGCGTCCAAGGTCGGCGCGAGGCCACACGTTAGATGCGGTGCGCAGACGCCGCCCGCGTAGCTCACCCAAGCGACGCGCCCGCTTGTGCGACTGGCCGCCGAGGCACAACCCCAGGGCTACGTGCCGGTGTGGGTGGCGGCCGTGAACCACCTGGCTGAGCGAGCCGACGCCGCGACCGCAAGTGACGTGCTCGCCGCAAAAGCCGCGCTGTGGGCACTGGTGCGCTGCCGGTTCCCCCTCCAACCGTCCCGTGTGCCTGGGGGGAGCGCGCTGACGGCGCCAGCTTTGCGTGCTCGCCACGGGTGGTTCCTTCCAGGGCCATGTGGGCAGCCGGGCGCCCGGCGTGGCGCTGCTCCTGCCCACCGGCGCGGTGCCGGCCATGGTGCAGGCGGCGCAGGCGTCCGCGGTGCTGTCCGTGCGGGGCACCGCCTTCTACGCCCTAGGCCTCCTGGCGCAGGTACCTCTCGGCACGACGCCGTCCGCCCGCACCGGAACGTGCATGGCTAAAGCCTGGGCGTTGTCGGGGCCGGTACTGGCGCCGGCGGACAGACGCCGGCGGGCGCGGCGGCGCTGGAAGCGCACGGGTGGGAGGCCGTGCCGTCCGCAGATCCGCAGCTGCCGAGCATCCTCGCGATGCCCAAGTCGGCGAGCCAGTTCCTGAACGTCGCGCCCACGACGTTCCAAGGGTACGCGTTGGCCTCGCGCCGTGCGCGGGCTGCGCGATCCATCGGCGCTGAGGGGCGCATGCGCGATCCATGCCCCACGGGTGCCCGGGACAGACATTACGTGGACAGCGTCGATCCGCCGAGCGACGCCGTCCTGTGCGCGGCACCGGCGCCGGCGCATGCGGACGCCCCAGCCTCGGAGCTGGCGATCGACGTTGAGATTCTGCAGGCCATTGTGCAGCTAAGGTCGGGAGGCCGCCGCGCCCACAGGGGCGCGAGGGCGCGCGGCGCTCACGGTGGCGCTCCGCTGTGCTGTTCGCTGGCGGTGAGGGCGGCAGCAACCACGTCGTGGCGCCGGGGGCCAACAAGACGCTGACCAAGCTCAAGCAGGAACACCCCACGCGATTCCGGTCAACCGAGGTGTGGCGCCGCGCGGCGGCTGGAACGGACGCCTGCTGCGTCGCTCACTCTGGCCAACTGCGATGCTACCGTATTGACTCTCCAGCTCTACCTGGACGCCATGGACCTGCTGGCGCGCTACCGCTACCGGTTGGGCGTGCGGCGCTATGTGCAAGAGCTCTTTGAGCGCGCCCCGTTGCCCATGCCGCTGATTGCGCCGGCCGATGCGCCCGCGCGACCCATCAGTGCCGCCCTGGTACGACCGGGACCACCGGTCCCCTCCCGCCCGCGCCCAACGAGACGGCCCCGTGGTTGACCATCTGGCGTTGTGTGGTGAGCGCCCTGGCTGCGAGGGGCAGGCGGCGGCGCTGAGGCCGCTGGCCGACCCCAGCCCCGACGCGGCGCCGGCGGCGGCGGCCGCCGCCGCGGCGCGTCCGTCGGGCTCGTCCGCAGGATCGGCGACGCCGCAGGCGCCCGCGGCCCCGCCGCCGCCGTCGTCGCTGGAGCGCCTGGCGCCCCTGCGCGTGCAGCGCGGGTTCGACGGCGAACGGATCGTGCCCGTCGTGCCCACCGCGCCGGCGCCCCAGGCCGACACCGCCAAGCAGTCGCGCCAATCGTCCACGCGGCGCGCCTCGGTGGTGCCCACCGTCGCGTCCCTGGGCGCCCTTTGAGCGGCTTTGTACACTACCTGTTCTCGTTTTCGCGTGTAAAGTTTACTTAGTTCTGTTGGGTCTGTACAGGAATGTGCGCGCGTCTTAATACGACGGGGCCAGCGTACGAAGCTTTTGCTTTTTCGGATTCCGGCCTTTTTTGGAGCTGCCGGGAATCGGCTGGCCCGCCGCGTTGACCTGTCCGGCACGAAGCGTCCGAGAGACCGTGGCGCCGTGATACGGTGAGCGCGCACATCGCGCTGGCAGCCCGGGGTCTGCCGGTGCGGAAGGGGCGCGCACGCGTTGGAACTCGGAGATGGTCGTCCGGTTCTTGATGTTGGCGCCCACCGACTGCTGGGCGAAAAAGCTCGCGTCCAGGTCGTTGACGTACTGCATGTTGTGCTGGTGTCGCCCCGTCGCCGCGCAAACACGCCCCCGCGCAGCCGCGCCCCGGGTCAGTCCTGGTCGACGCCTGCGCGCGCCGATGCTGCGCACGCGCCCTACCTTGGGCCCCGTCAGCGCGCGCGCGCCGAGGGCGGTCGTCCGGCCCTTGCCCGCCGTGGCAGCGGCGCTGGGGTGGACGGGCGCGACGGGCCCGTCCAGGTCGCTGTAGTCATCGGCCGCCGGCGGAGCCGGCTCCTTGCCCTTGCTGGCGGGTGCCACCGACGCTGGCGCCGGGCTGGGTCGCGCCGCCGGCGGACGTGCGGCCGCCTGCGCCGCGGGCTGCTTTTGCCGCTCCGCGCGAAGTTGTCTGCATCGCCGTCGCGGCGCATCGTCGCTCAGGGCGCAGCCGCGGCGCAGTGAGCGAGAGTGAAGCGCATCTATCTAGACCTTGGGTATGCTCGGCGCATACGCAAGCATCGCGCGGTACACCGGCGCGTTGAAGGCGCGGCCAGACACCGTGCCCGGCGGCGGCTCACAGTAGAGCAGCTTGCCCTGTGCCGCCA
>Ga0180216_1004606_pt1 | contig 10385 bp, 7 predicted proteins | sample eDN3rd37CBELigMG_FD_128879 | JGI IMG/M metagenome (GOLD analysis project Ga0180216, IMG submission 128879) | Enriched Miracle-Growth compost microbial communities from Emeryville, California, USA - eDNA 3rd pass 37_C BE-Lig MG (version 2)... ...
CGGCAAGGCCGCCCAGGAGATGGCGATAGGAATCTCCGAGGTGCTGGGAGACCGGATAGACGCGGGATTCTCGCTGACCAAGGCCGGTGCCCGCACCGATGTGCAACTGCCGCGATTCAGCTTTGCCTACGCTGCCCACCCGGTGCCGGACATGCGCGGCGTGGAGGCTACCCGCCAGATCCTCGACCTGGTGGATGATCTCGGGCCGAACGATGTGGTGATCGCGCTCATCTCCGGCGGGGGATCGGCGCTGATGACGGCGCCGCGACCACCACTGGAGCTCACCGATATCCAACAGACAACCGATCTGCTCCTGCGGGCCGGGGCGCCGATCCAGGATCTCAACGCGGTCCGCAGCGAGCTCAGCCTCGTGAAGGGCGGCGGGTTGCGCCGGGCAATCGGTGAGGCGACCTGTGTCTCATTGATCCTGTCGGATGTGCTGGGAAACGATCCCTCCATCATCGCCAGCGGCCCGACTGTGTCTCGAAGGCCGGACCCGGAGCGGGCGCTAGCTTTGCTGGATCAGTACCACGTTCGCGACCGCGTGCCGGAGGGTGTCATCGCGCTGCTCACGTCTTCGGCTGAGACCCAGAGTTCGACTGAAGATGAATTACGGCGCCCGCAGGATGTCTGGAAGATCATCGCCGACAATCGACACTTCATCGAGGCGATGGCGCTTGCCGCGCGCCGTGACGGCCATCGCCCGGCAATCATCTGGCGCGACCGCGAGGGCGAGGCGGCTGATCTGGCGAGGGAATTTGTTGATGCCTGTGCCTGCACTCCCGATGACATCGATGTGGTGCTCGGGGGAGGCGAGGCGACGGTTACGGTCCGCGGTGAGGGCATTGGCGGGCGCAATACCGAGTTCGCGCTGGCAGCCGCGTTTGAGCTGGAGCGACGGAAACTGCCGTGGGTGGTTGCCAGTGTGGCGTCTGATGGCGATGATGGTGCCAATGAGCGGAGTGCCGGTGGAATCGCTGATGCCGGGCTGATCGCGCGGGCACGCGCGGTGGGGCTTGACCCGGATGCCGCGCTGGAAGCGAACGACAGCGGCACGTTGCTTGGTCAACTGGATGCCATGGTCGCGTCGGATCCGACCGGCACGAACGTCAACGATGCCTACATCGGCATCCGTTTGCCTGCCGCCACCGAGGAGCCGTGAGGGACCAACGCCGCTCCCGCCTGATGATTACACGAAACGAGAGAGGGATCCCGCATATGAACGGAGCGCAACTGCTGGTGAGGGCGCTGCGCGCGCACGGTGTCGATCACATCTTCGGCTTGCCGGGAGATACCGGCATGGCGTTCTACGATGCCCTGTACCACGAACCGGCGATTACCCACATCATGACGCGCGACGAGCGGTCAGCGTCGTTCATGGCGGATGTGTACGCCCGGGTCAGTCGCCGGCTGGGGGTGTGTGAGGGGCCGAGTGGCGGTGGCGCGACATATATCATCCCCGGGGTGGCGGAGGCGAACGGCTCGGCGGTGCCCGTGCTGTGCATGACCTCCGATACGCCGGTCGGGGAGGACTATCGCAACGTCCTCACGGAGCTTGATCAGGTCGGGCTGTTCCGGCCGATCACGAAGTGGAGCGAGCGCGTTCACCGGGCGGGCGGCATGGAGGATGCCGTGACGCGGGCGATCCGCCTGGCCACGAGCGACCGGCCGGGCGGTGTGCACCTGGCGCTGCCCGCCGATGTGCTGGAGGAGGACTTCTCCGGACCCGAACGAGCGGCCTCTTCTCGTGCGAGCGATGCGGTGCCGAACTCGCGTCCGCGTGCCGACGCGGACGAGATCGCGCGGGCCGCGGAGTTGATCGAGAATGCCGAGCGACCGGTGATCGTTGCCGGGGGCGGCGTCATGATCTCCGGCGCGTGGGATGCGCTGACGGCCCTGGCCGATGCGACGAATATCCCGGTGGCAACCAGCATCAATGGCAAGGGAGCGATCGCCGAGACGCACCGCTGCGCCATCGGCATCGTTGGCGGCAACGGCGCGCGATCATATGCGAACCAGTGGATCGCGGAATCGGATCTCGTGATCTTCATCGGCAACCGCACTGAATCAACCACCACCTCGCATTGGACGCTGCCGAAACGGGAGAACCCGCCGGCGACAATCCATATCGATGCCGCCAGCCGCGAGATCGGCAACACCTATCCGAGCGGGGCGTTCCTACTGGGGGACGCCCGAGCCACGCTCGAGGATCTGCTCGCGGCACTCAGCAACCCAGCGGCGTTGGCCTCTCGGCTCGCACCCCGGATCGAGGCGCTGGCTGTCCAGCGTGAGCGGTACTGGGAGCAGGTGCAGGCGGATATCGGGAGCGACAGTTTCCCGATCAAGCCGCAGCGGCTGATCGCCACGCTGCGCGAGTTGCTCGACGACGATACGATCATCGTCGCTGATCCGGGGACGCCGACACCGTTCCTCGGCGCGCAGTACGAGCTGCGTCGACCGGGCCGTACGACGGTCATCCCGCGTGCCTACGGCGGGCTCGGCTATGCGATTCCCGGAGTCGTCGGCGCGCATTACGCGGCGCCGGGCAAGCGTGTTGTCGGCGTGACGACGGACGGCAGCTTCGGGATGTCGGTCGGTGAGCTGGAGACGCTGAGCCGGTTGAACCTGCCGATCATGCTGGTGCATTGCAGCAATGGCGCGTTTGGCTGGATCAAGGAGCTGCAGCACCTGCATCACGACAAGCGCTATTACTCGGTCGATTTCAGCGTTGTCGATTACGCGGCGATCGCGCGGGGATTCGGACTGAAGTCGTACGACGTGAAGGACCCGGCCGACTTGAAGGCCACGCTCCAGGATGCGCTCGCTCACGGCGGTCCGACATTCGTCAATGTCGCGACGCTCAGTCCGACGGTGGAGACTCCGCCGGTCTCCGGCTGGGAGGCGACGGTTGCACGTCAGGCGGAGGCATTGGCCGTTTCGTAGCATCCGTTGACGACAGATCGATCCAAAAGACAGCCCCTATCCTGATGGATAGGGGCTGTCTTTTAGGCGCCAGTTGGAAGCGATGTGCTGCTCTGCCAGGTCGGCCTAGGGGTCGTGTCATCTTTAGAACCCTAGGAAACGGTCCCTGTCCACCCGTCCGCTCCCCCTCGGTCGTCATTTCGAGCTTGTCGAGAAATCCCGTGTTCGTTGGGTCCATCACGCTAATGCTGGACCAGACGCGAGGGCCAGCATGGTCTCGCGAAACGTCCCCGAAAAGAGATTTCTCGACAAGCTCGAAATGACGGGAAAGGTGTTCGAAATGGCGGAACAATGCTTCGTTCAATGCAGCGGAATGCGTGTCAGAACGAGCGGATGAGGGTCAGGTCGACGACATTGTTGAGGTATTCCCGAACTTCAGCGTTAGGAACAACGCTGATGCGGCCACGGGCGCGGGCCGAGAACTCGGCGGCAATCCCCTCGGCCCTGTCGAGCGCATCCGACGCCCGAATCTCGGCGAGGACGTCATCGATCACGTCGTCACGTTGCTCCTCGCCGGCGATGATCTCCTCAAGCGTCGTGCGAGTTGGGCTGTCCTCCGGCAAGTCCGCCGCGAAGAGCATGGTGGGGAGGGTGACGACACCTTGCCGCAGGTCGTTGCCGGCTGGCTTGCCGAGCATCTGCGTGCCTTCACGCAGGTCGAGCACGTCGTCGATGATCTGGAACGCCATGCCAATGTCGCCGCCGAAGTCGCGAAGTTGCTGGATGGCCTCCTCGGAGGCCCCACCGATGACCGCGCCCATCTCAGCCGCACCGGCGAAGAGCGAGGCGGTCTTGCCGAAGATCCGGTGCTCGTACGTCTCCCGGTCCTGATCGAGGCGGTGCGCATCGAGCGTTTCCCGGAGTTGTCCATCGCAGATGCTGCCGAGCGAGGAGGCGAAGATCGAGACGACGCGCGTGCTGTCGGTCGCGGCGGCGAGGATGGCGCTCTGGGCGAAGAGAAAGTCTCCGATCAGGATGACGGCGCCCGTGCTCAGTTGCGTGTTGAGTGTCGGCTGGCCGCGGCGGAGCGCAGCGCGGTCGATGCTGTCGTCGTGAATGAGCGATGCCGTGTGCAACAGCTCGACACCGGCGGCGGCGGTCACCGCTCGGTCGCGCTCGTAGTCGAATGCCTTGGCGGCGAGGAGCAGCAGCAGGGGCCGCAGTCGTTTGCCGCCTGTCTTGACCAGGTCCTGAACCATGCCGGAGACGATCGGAAAGTCGATGCTTGCAGCCTCGAGGAGGCGCCGCTCGACCCGATTGAGGTCATCCTGCATTGCCTCAAAAACGTCTGCCGTTGTGGCTCTCACAGATACTCCCTATCCGGCATGGCGAATCCATGCTCCTGCCGACATGATTATCGGCATACTCAGAAACATGATTATCTTGTTCATCGCTCGCGTGTGTCAAACTTCGACGGTAATCTGGGTGAAAAGGATGTGAGGAAACGGGATGAGCGAGGTTCCACGGTCGGATGCACGTTAATCATGGTGAGCCATCGGGGATGACTTCCCTTGCGCCATGGACCGCCGTGAGCCCTTCACATTTTCATCGTGATGATTGCGAAGGAGGTCTCGTTTGCCCGTCGCCCGCATGGGAATATGCAGAGACGGCTCGCAGGCGTGCGGGACCGCGTGCCCGTCGAGTCATGCCTCGGAGCCCTGCCAAAGCCGGGACCTGCTACGCATCATTGTATACGACTGTGGCCCATGATTCCCTAGACGCTCGACGTCATGCGACCACGCCTGGAGAGTTGGCAACAGGGCCCATAAAGGTGGGGCGGTGCCGAGCACAGTAGAGACGGTTGACCGGTAGGGCAGTGGTGAAGAAGGCGAAGGATAGCGACGCTCATGGATGAACGCTTGTCAGTCGAGGGAGAGGAGGGCAGACGGCCAGCGTTGTCGTCCGACCGGAACGAGCAGGTAAGAACTATCAGGCAGCGCGGCAGGGCCGCGACCCGGCAGCAGCAGTTGCAGTCGTGGATTCGCCTCCTGCGGCCCATCCAGTGGTCGAAGAATGCCGTTGTTTTCGCGGGCGTGGTGTTCGCGCGCCTCTTGGATGAGCCGAATGATGTCGCACGTGCGGTTCTGGCGTTCGTCGCCTTCTGCTTGATCAGCAGTGCCGTCTACGTTTTCAACGACTGGCGGGATATCGAGCGCGACCGTCATCACCCGACGAAGCGGGCGCGACCGCTGGCGGCCGGGCTGATCGGCAGCCGTCCAGCGCTTGCGGTGGCGGCGGGGCTGGCGATCGCGGGCTGTGCGATCGGGGCCTCCGTCTCCTGGATGCTCTTCGCCGTCTGCGTGGGCTACCTGGCGATGATGGCCGCCTACACCCTCGAGCTCAAGAACGTGGTGATCCTCGATGTCTTCATCATCGCGGGCGGGTTCATCCTGCGTGCGGTGGCGGGTGCGGTCGCGGTCAATGTTCCCGTGTCGTCGTGGTTGCTGCTCTGCACGTTCTTCCTGTCGCTCTTCCTCGGGTTCTGCAAGCGGCGCAACGAGATTCGTACCCTGGAAGGCGATGCACACATTCACCGGCCGTCTCTGAAAGGCTATTCGGTGCCGGTGCTCGACCAGTTCATCGGGCTGACGGCGGCGGCCACGCTGATGGCGTACTCGATGTACACCTTCGTCTCCACCTATGTTCCCCGGAACGACGCGATGATGCTGACCATCCCGTTCGTTGCCTTTGCGATGTACCGGTACCTCTACCTGGTCTATGGCCGGAATCTGGGTGGATCACCAGAATCCCTGCTGCTGCGCGACATCCCGCTCTTCCTGTCGATCGTCTCGTGGGGAGGGTGTGTGCTGCTGGTGCTGGCGAATCAGTAGATGCGCTGGATTCATTACACTTGATACGATGTGTAGCAACTAGTTGCCAAAACTGATATAATAGGTTCATGCCGAGCGACGGGAATCCATCGGCAACGATGAGGGAAACGCGCTCCGCCAATCCAACCATGCATGCAAAGGAGTCCAGATGATAGTCGTTCGACGTGGCCGGTCACGCATTGATGCGAGCCGTGCCTCCGACCTGGATGAGCTCTTTCGCCCGTTGATGTCGTCCCGGGCCCAGGTTCGCGGTTCCAGCCGGGGGGGCTGGCGTCCGGCACTTGAGGTGTTCGAGACAGCCGAGGCGCTGGAGGTCGTGGTCGAGCTGGCCGGCATGAAGCCCGATCAGATCGAAATCGTGATTGAGGGCGACGTGCTCTCGATCAGCGGCCATCGGCCAGATCCCAGCACCTGCCTTCATCGGTCGTATCACGAGGCGCGCATCCCCTATGGCGCGTTCTTCGCCGATGTCCTGATTCCCTTCCCGGTCGAGGCCGAACAAACCGAGGCCGCCTACGACAACGGATTTCTCAACGTCCGGCTGCCGCGGACCCAGGGACGGACGATCGTGGCGACCCGGACCAGGACCGACGGTGACGCCAAGGAAGGGGGCAACGCGTGAGCAATAAAGACGAGATCCGAGACCAGAGCACGGAATCGGATGCTGCCACTGAGCAGGACATTGTGGACCAGGGGCAGGATCCGAAGAACAAGGGCAACCCAGTGAGAGACGAGCAAACTTTTTCTTCCCAGGAAGCAGAGACACCGGAGACCGGGAGCGAGACTCCCGAGCAGGACCAGGCCTTGCTGAACGACGATGCGCCCGTCATCGACGTGCCGGCAGAGAACGAAGAAGTGCTGCCGCTGTTGCCGCTGCGCGGCACAGTCGTGCTGCCGCTGACGTTGGTTCCGCTGGCAGCCGCCCAGGCGCGCTCCCTCCGCCTGATTGACGATGTGATGGCCGGTGAGCGGACCGTCGCCATGGTCATGCAGAAGGACGCGGAGACCGAGGGTGCCGGACCTGACGATATCCTCCAGATCGGCACCATCGCTACGATTCACCAGATGATGCGCGTGCCGGACGGCACGGTCCGCCTCGCCGTTCAGGGCGTGGACCGGATGAAGATCGTCGAGGTCGTGCAGGAAGAGCCGTATCTGAAGGCGCGCGTCCGCCGCATCCCGGAGGTGGTCGAATCGACGGTCGAGGTGCAGGCGCTGATGCGGAACACGCTGGATCTCTTCCAGCGGCTTGTGTCGCTGGTGCCGCATCTTCCGGACGAGCTCGTCACCGCCGCCCTGAATGTCGATGACGATGCCCGGCATCTGGTGTACCTGGTCGCGTCGAACCTCCGCATGGAGCCGGAAGAGCGGCAGGCTCTGCTTGAGATCGATTCGGTCAGGGAGAAGCTGCAGACGCTGAATACCTTCCTGACCAAGGAACTGGATGTCCTCGAACTGGGACGCAAGATCCAGACAGATGTTCAGGAAGAGCTCAGCAAGTCGCAGCGGGAGTACTTCCTGCGCGAGCAGATGAAGGCGATCCAGAAGGAGCTTGGCGAGGGCAGCGAGGCCGAGGCGGAGGTGACCGAGCTTCGCGAGAAGATCGACGCCGCCGGGATGTCGGAAGAGGCGACCAAGGAAGCCAACCGCGAGCTCGATCGCCTGAGCAAGTTGCCACCGGCCGCCGCGGAATACGGGGTCATCAAGACCTATCTCGACTGGTTGACCAGCCTGCCCTGGAACAAGAGCACGGAAGACGAGATCGATATCCCGCGCGCGCGGCAGATCCTCGATGAGGACCACTACGCGCTGGACAAGATCAAGGACCGGATTCTCGAATACCTGGCGGTGCGCAAGCTGAAGGCGGAAACCGCCGTCGAGGGCGAGCCGCAGATCAATCGCGAGCCGATCCTCTGCCTTGTCGGCGCCCCGGGTGTCGGCAAGACCAGCCTCGCACAATCGATCGCCCGGGCGATGGGGCGCGAGATGACGCGCATGTCACTGGGCGGTGTGCGGGATGAGTCGGAGATCCGTGGGCACCGGCGGACCTATGTCGGTGCGATGCCGGGCCGCATTATCCAGGCGATCCGGCGGGCTGGCTCGAACGATCCGGTCTTCGTGCTGGACGAGGTCGACAAGCTCGGGAGTGACTGGCGCGGTGATCCGTCGTCCGCACTGCTCGAAGTCCTCGATCCGGAGCAGAACAGCACCTTCCGCGATCACTACCTGGACGTGGCGTTCGATCTCTCGAATGTGATGTTCATCGCCACCGCCAACCTGCTCGATTCGATCCCGGCTCCGCTGCGGGACCGGATGGAAATCCTGCAGCTCAGTGGCTACACGGACGAGGACAAGCTGAACATCGCTCGGCGCTATCTGGTGCCGAAGCAGATGAAGGCGAACGGCCTGAAACCGGATCAGACGACATGGGCGGATGATGCCCTCATGGAGATCATCCAGCACTACACGCGCGAGGCCGGCGTCCGGAGTCTGGAGCGGGAGATCGGTTCCGCGTGCCGCAAGCTGGCGACAGCGCTGGCTGAAGGGCGGGAGATTCCGGCGGAAGTCGGCACTGAGCAGATCCGCGAGTATCTCGGACGGCCGCGATTCTTCTACGAGGAGCTGGAGGACCGGACGAGCCAGCCGGGTGTGGTCATCGGTGTGGCGGTCTCGGGAGCGGGTGGCGACATCATGTTCATCGAGGCGACCAAGATGCCGGGCAAGGGCGGCCTGACGATCACCGGGCAGCTCGGCGACGTGATGAAGGAGTCTGCAACAGCGGCATTCTCCTTCGTGCGATCGCGAGCCAGGGATCTGGGGCTGGATGAGTCGTTCTACAAGGATTCGGACATCCACATCCACGCCCCAGCGGGCGCGATTCCGAAGGACGGTCCTTCGGCGGGTGTGGCAATGACCACGGCGCTTGTCTCACTGCTGTCGGGCATCCCGGTCCGCGGCGATACCGCGATGACGGGTGAGGTGACCTTGCGCGGGCAGGTGCTGCCGGTCGGCGGGATCAAGGAGAAGGCGCTTGGCGCGCGCCGGGCGGGGGTGACGCGGTTCATTCTGCCCCGGCGGAACGAGGTGGATCTCGATGATCTGCCGCAGGAGTTGAAGGACGAGATGACCTTCATCCTCGCGAACACGATCGACGATGCGTTGGAAGCGTCGATGCCGGAGGAGTTCCACGAGCGCCGGCGCGCCGCGTTGAAGGAATCGACGCGGGAGCCAGTGTCCCTGGCAAGCTGACCTGCGATCCGGGAAATACGCAACGGCAAACGGGTGGGGCATCGCACCCCACCCGTTTTCTGCGTACAAGGCGGCTCGTGCTAGCGAGTCGACGCGGCCTCGGGAGCGATTGCCGACCGGGTCGCATTCACGAACGCTTCGAAGATCGCTGCATGGTCTGGATACCGATCGGCGAGCATCTCCGGGTGCCATTGCACTGCGAGGCAGAACCGCATGTCCGGATGCCAGAGTGCTTCGATCACACCGTCTTCGGACGTCGCCGCGATCCGGAGGCCCGGCGCCGGCTCCTTCACCGACTGGTGATGGAACGAGTTGACCTGGAACGTGTGCTCGCCAACCGCCGCGTAGAGCGGGTTCTGTTGATCCGCCACCGTAACGGTGTGGCTGACATCGGTCCGGGACTTGCCGGCCTTGTGCTGCCGGTGCTCGGTGTGCCCCTGGATCTCCGCGTCGATGTCCTGGATGAGCGTGCCACCAAGGGCGACGTTGATCGATTGGATGCCGCGGCAGATGCCAAGAACCGGAACGTTGCGCTCGTGGGCGAGCCGGAAGAGACCGATCTCGAATGTATCCCGTTCCGGATCGATACCGTACGTCGTTTCATGAACGGTCGTATCGCCGTAGAGCGCGGGATCGAGATCACTACCACCGCTGAAGAGGAGCCCATCGACCGTGGCAAGCACCGCCTCGAAGTCGGTCTCGCTTTCGGGGAGGATGATGGGCAGGCCGCCCGCGCGTCGAATGGAATCCACATACGTGTTCGAGAGGCAGTAGCGACGAAACGTGCCATGATCCGCGACATCGTCGGCCGGTGATGGCGTGATTCCGATTACAGGTCGCTTGCTCATTTGCGTCTTCTCCATGGGGCGGAGGCGGATCGGGGCCGCGTGTGTCCTGTCCGGGCGTAGGTTCATTAGGCGCAGTATAGGGCGGGTTCCCGGGCGTGGAAAACGATCGGAACGGCCCGGAGAAAATGATACGCGGATTGCCCTTGCACAACGCCCGAGGTGTGGGCTAGACTGGGCGTCGTCGCGCTGAGGAAGCGGGGCGGGTCCCCTGGGAGACGAGGAGTCTGAGGGGAGCGATCTGGGGGCTTGACGGTGAGGCGTGAGTCTGGTAGACTCGGGATCTTGCCGGGGAGGACCCGGGAGCGGAGCAGGAAGGAGCGGGCGACGAGGCGCGGTCGGCGAGACAGCGACGAGGCCACCGGGGAGCCGGTGGGAGCCTGAGCCGCCCCACGGACACCGTGGGGTGTACGCATGCCCGGAAGGGCAGCACCTTGACAAGGATGCACCGGAGGCGACGAGCCGTCGGGTGTGGAAG
>Ga0180216_1004607_pt1 | contig 10383 bp, 8 predicted proteins | sample eDN3rd37CBELigMG_FD_128879 | JGI IMG/M metagenome (GOLD analysis project Ga0180216, IMG submission 128879) | Enriched Miracle-Growth compost microbial communities from Emeryville, California, USA - eDNA 3rd pass 37_C BE-Lig MG (version 2)... ...
AGCTGTTCCCACAGCCGGGCACGCAGTTGTGCCAAGCGGGCGTTTTCGGTGTCTCGCTCTTGATCAGCAATTTGCAGCGCCGCGGCCAGGCCAATGATGCCGGGCGTGTTCAAGGTGCCGCTGCGGCGTCCGCCTTCCTGACCACCGCCATCGATCTGCGGAGCGAGCGTCACCCGCGGCCGGCTCCGCCGCACGTACAAACCACCCACGCCCTTAGGGCCATAGAACTTATGGGCTGAAAAACTCAGCAGGTCCACCTGCAACGCTTCGACATCGACCGGCAGCTTGCCCAGGGCTTGCGTGGCGTCGCAATGCAGCAGGATGCCGCGCTCGTGGCAGATGGCTCCGATTTCGGCCAGCGGCTGGATTACGCCGATCTCGTTGTTGGCGAGCATGACCGAGACCAGCAGCGTGTCGGGCCGTAGGGCGTCGGCCAGCCGCTGCATGTCGAGCAAACCGGCCTGCGGTGAGCCAGCGGGCGTGACATCGAGCAGCGTCACCTCGAAGCCCCGGCGGGCCAGCCTGGCCAGCGGATCGAGTACCGCTTTGTGCTCGGTCTTGAGGCTGACGATGTGCCGCCGAGGGCCGCGTTCCTCGCGTTCGCATACGCCCCGCAGGGCGAGGTTATTGCTCTCGGTGGCGCCGCTGGTGAAGACGATTTCGCGCTCGCTGGCTCCCAGGGCGGCGGCGATGCTCTGGCGGGCTTGCTCCACGGCTTCGGCGGCTTCGCGGCCCAGCGCGTGATTGATGCTGCCGGGATTGCCGAACTTGTGGCTGAACCAGGGCAACATCGCGTCCAGCACGCGCGGATCGACAGGCGTTGTGGCGTGATGATCGAGATAGATCATGGCGAAGCTGTGGTGGGCGGCAGGGGGCCGCTGAACCGCCGGCGGCCTTCAGACCACGCTCTCGGTTTCTTCGACCTGGGGTTCAGAACTCGCGGGGGGCAGCTCGCTAGCCGCGCGGCGCATCGCTCGGCGGTGCAGCCAGTAGTACAAGAGCCCGACCAGAACCAGCAGCGCGACCACGATCGTCAGGGCAAGCTGCGAGTCGTGAATCCAGCGCATGATGGATTCGACATGCTTGCCGTACCGCCAACTGAGCCCGAACACCAGGCCCACCACCACCGTGGCGCTGACGCCATCCATGAACAGAAATCGCCACACCGGCACCCGCAAAATGCCGGCGGTGACGTACATGGGAGCGCGGACACCCAGCAAAAAGCGCGCGGCGAAAAATACCTTCAGCCCATGCCGGCGGATCATCTGTTCGGCCCGGGCTTCTGTTTCTGGTGTGAGCAGTTGGGCGAACCAGCCGCCGCGGCGCAGCAGGCCGCGGCCGAAGTAACGGCCGATGCCGTACATGCACAAATCGCCCAGCAGCGCGCCGACGATGCAACACAGAAACGCCAGCGCAGGGTTCAACTCCCCGCGCGACGTTTGCACGCCGGCGAATATGATCGCCACCTCTTCCGGCAGCGGCAGCCCGCAACCGGTGAGGATCAGGAATATGACCACGCCCACGTAGGTGTAGGCGTCCAGGAAGTCGTCCATGGATCCAATAAATGGGTGGTTACCCGAACCGACTCGCCCTGCACGTTGCACGGCCCGGTAGGGAGCAGGCCACGCGGCCCCTTGGCGCGGCTGGGGGGCGTTGTGCTGGGGACCCCTTGAAGCAGCGCGGCGGTTGCCACGGAATATGCGGTGCCCCGCTCCGGCGGCGCGCAACCCCAAGGCGCACTGCCGCGATTGTGGGCGGCAGGGCTGGTGCAAGTTGCGTCAATCGCGCAAACGGCAGGGCCGCGTGTATCTTACTTGTTCCATGCCGATGCGCCGAACCGAGTCAGCCGCATTTCCGCTTTTTTCCGGCCCGCGCCGCGATGCCGCGCGGCTCGTTTTTGCCGCCCAGGCCTTCAGGGGGTAAGGCTTTCGGACGTTATCGACCACTGTTCTTCGGTCAATCCAGCCGTTTCAACGTGGGCAGGGCGACCGTCGCAACCGCTGACAACCATCACCATGGCCAGCTCCGGCCGCTGCCGACAAAGCTCCTTGGCGCCCTCGGGACCAAGCACAAACATGGCCGTGGCCAGGGCATCGGCTTCGGCCGCCGTAGGCGCCAAGACGGTCACGGCGTCTACGCCCTGGGCGGGTTCGCCGGTGCGCGGGTCGAGGATATGCCCGTACCGCTTGCCGCCGTGGCGGAAGAACTGATACGCCGAGCCCGACGTGCCGACCGCGCGATCGCGGATGCGCAGCCGGCCCAGCCGCCGCGTGGGCCGGAAAGGGTCGCCAACGCCGATTTCCCAGCCGTCGGCGTCGCCGCGTGCTCCGGCGACCAGAATGCTGCTTTGGCCTGCGTGAAAGAGGAAGTGTTCGATACCGGCTTCGCGAAGCTGCGCTCCGCAGCGATCGAGCGCGTAACCTTTGCCGATGGCGCCCAGGTTCAATTCCAGCCGCGGATGATGGAAACGAACCGTGCGGTTGTCGCGATCCAGCTCCAGGTACTGCGAGCCGACGCAGCTTAGGGCATCGGCGAGTTCTTCCGGCTCCGGGAGGCGGCCTTCGCGGCGCGAGAAGCCCCAGACGCGGGTGAGCGGCCCGGCCGTCATATCAAACGCGCCGCCGGTTTGCCGCCACAGTTCCAAGCCCAGTTCGAGCAGGTGGAACAGCCCTTCTTCCACCGGCACCGGCTCATGCGCCGCGCGGCGGTTGATATCCATCACCTCGCTCTGATCGCGGTAGACGGTCAACTGGCTTTCGAGCCGGTCGACCAGGTCGAGCGCGTCGAGCGCCGCGCGATTGCCGTTGGCGTATTGGCCGGCGTTCAGGCAAAGCTCGAACTCGCAGGCCATTGCGCGGCGGCCGTAATGCAGCAGATAGGTTTCCGCCGGCAACGGCTCGGCGAACGGGTTATCGGCTTCTTCGGCAGCCAGGCGCGCGGCCAGGGCATCGACGGCAGCCTTGCCGGTGAGAAAGTCGCGGCGATTGGAGCGGGCGGGATCACTCATACCCGTCATTATATCCCCGCGTTGCGGCCGCGCGTGGCGAATCCCCGGCTCCAGCGGGGGGGGCGAGACTGGAAAATTCGCGGTTCTTCCGGTCCAGAATCCGTTTTGACACGTGGGCCATGTGCCGCTATTCTTCCCGCCCTGCGTGGTGGCCGCCGATTGTAAGGCGAGCACGCGAGCAGACTTGAGCGAGGGTGCCTGGAGCCCCCTGGCCAGCGCTGTTTGCCGCCGCCACAGCGATACCCACCGTTGTGCCGCATTGCTGTACGTAGCGCCGCGAGGGCGCCTGGCTAGCAATGCTTTGCCTGCTGGCAATGCGGCTCCTGCCCCACACTGGCGGCGGAATGGATTCCAGCCGCCTGCGCTTTGGCACCCTCGGCCGCTGGCAACAGTGGCAAGTGCCACGCTGTTTGACGTCCCACCTTTTGGCCTACAAGTACACGGAAGCACGATGGCCGTTTCGCGAAGTGTCCTAGTCGTCGACCACTCCGACGAAACTCGAGAAGTTCTCCGCACGGTTCTCAAGCGGCGAGGGCTCAACATTCTGGAAGCACGCGCTGCCCGGCAAGGTTTGGACATGGCGCGGGAGCATCAGCCGGATTTGATCGTGCTGGACTTGGAGACCGAAACCACCCAGGATGCCGATGCCCCCCTGGAGTTTGACCGGCCCGACGGTCGCCAGCGGCCCGTCATTTTGCTGGGCACGGCGCGGCGGCAAGCAGCTCGTTTGCCGGGGGCGGAGTTCGTCTCCAAACCCTACCACTACGGCCCCCTGATCCGTAGAATCGAAGAGCTGCTGGAAAGCGCGCGTTAAGCGGTGCGCGCCGGTCGCGGCGACGGACGCAAGTAAGCCATAGCGCCCAGTCGCTGCCGCCCCGGTGGGCCGCACTTGGGCGGCCAGCCCGCCGCGCCAGGGGCGCCACGCAGCAAGGGGCAGTTGGCTACGGCGCCGCCCACCTCAGCATGCAGCATGCGCAGGCACGTGCGGGGTGGACGTTGGATCCTGGTACCCTTCTGCCAGCGTCAGCGAAAGGCAGACCCTTGGCATCCTTCTTTGTCATTCGCGGCAACGACCAGGGCAACAAGTTCGACCTCAACTCGGACCGGTTGGAGATTGGTCGCGACGCCGGCAACGATATTCAACTGCACGACCAGGAAGTCTCCCGGTCGCACGCGGAACTGGTGCGCGAAGGACGGCGGTACTACCTTCGCGACTTGGGCAGCTCCAACGGCACGTACGTCAACCGCCGCCGCATCACCGGCCGGCACGAACTGGCCAGCGGCGACCAGGTGCAGATGGGCAAAACGCTCATCCTGTTTACCGGCCCCAGCGATCCTTCCAGCACGCATCTGCTGGACAACATCGATATCGTCGCCCATCAGCAGCACGGCGATAACAGCCGCATCCTCCGCTCGATGAGCCAGGCCGAAGGCAGCCAACTCTTTGGCATGGAGCCCGGCACGGCGGAGACCTCGTGGCTCGCCCGGGCTCGCAGCAACCTCCAGGTGATGTACCGCACGGCGCTGGCCGTGAGCCACACGCTGGACATCGACCAGTTGCTGCACCGCATTTTGACGCTGATCTTCGACTGGGTGGAGGCTGACCGCGGCTGCATCATGCTGGTCCATCCCGATACCGGCAAGCTGCAGCCCAAGGTGCATTTCAACCGCCGCGGCAAACCGACCGGCGAACGACTGGTGATCAGCCAGACCATCCTCGACTACGTGATGCAGCACAACGAGGGCGTGCTCACGAGCAACGCCCAGGAGGATGAACGCTGGAACCCGGCGGCCAGCATCGTCGACTTGGGCATTCGCGAAGCCCTGTGCGTGCCGATGCAGGGCCGGTACGACGTGGTCGGCGTGATCTACATCGATACCGCGGTGCCGCCGCAGCGCATGCTGCAAAAAGCCGCCGGCGGCAGCGGCAACAAGTTCACCGACGAACACCTCAAGCTGTTGATCGCCGTCGCCCACCAGGCGGCACTGGCGGTGGAAGACACCCGCTACTACTCGGCCATGGTGCAGGCCGAACGGCTAGCGGCCATCGGGCAGACGATCACCTCGCTGGCCCACCACATCAAGAACGTGCTGCAAGGCATTCGCGGCGCCAGCTTCTTGATCCAGGATGGCCTGCAACGCCACGACGAAGAAGAAATCCGCCAGGGCTGGGAGATGATGGAGCGCAAACAGCAGCTCATCTCCAACCTGGTGATGGATATGCTCACGTTCAGCAAAGAACGCGAGCCGGAAATGGTTGCCGCCGAACTCAATCAGGTGGTCGGCGATATCGTCGAGTTGATGCATCTGCGGGCTAAGGAAAAGCAGGTCCAACTCCACTGGACGCCCGACTTGGCCATGCCGACGCTCACGTTCGACCCCGACGGCATCCACCGCGCGGTGCTCAACGTGGTGACCAACGCCATCGACGCCTGCGAGGACAGCGAACCGCAGGGCGTGGTGCGCGTCAGCACGCTTTACTTGCCGAATGAGAAGATGGCCCGCGTCGTGGTGGAAGACAACGGCGTCGGCATCCCGGCCGAAGCCATTGATGATATCTTCAGCCTGTTTGTCTCCACCAAACACAACCGCGGCACAGGCCTAGGCTTGCCGGTCAGCCAGAAGATCCTCAAAGAGCACGGCGGCGAAATCCGCGTGGAAAGCGAAGTCGGCCGCGGCAGCCGCTTCATTCTGGAGTTTCCGGCGATCCTGCCCGAAGCGAACAATACCGGCGATAGCCGCGTGACCCAGCAGCACGCGCGGTAAGCGGTCGCGGGCTGTTACAGCCGCACGGGGATCCCGCGGGCAGCCATCACTTCCTTGGTTTCGCGGATCGTGAATTCGCCATAGTGGAAGATGCTCGCAGCCAAGGCGGCATCGGCGTGGCCCTTGAGGATGGCATCGGCCAGGTGCTCGGGATGCCCGGCCCCGCCGCTGGCCACCACGGGAATGTTCACCGCTTTGCTGACGGCGGCGGTGATCTCCAGGTCGTAGCCGTTCTTGGTACCGTCTGCGTCCATCGACGTGAGCACGATCTCGCCGGCTCCTAGCCGTTCTACCTCCTGTGCCCAGGCTACCGCTTCTAGCCCGGTGCCGAGCCGGCCGCCGTTGATGTGAACTTCCCAGAACTCGCGGCCGTCGCGCATCACGCGCTTGGGATCGATGTTCACCACGATGCACTGGCTGCCAAAACGCCGGGCTGCCTGGCGCACAAAGTCGGGGTTCTTGGGGGCCGCCGAATTGATGCTCACTTTGTCGCAGCCGGCGTTGAGCAGTTGGCGGATATCGTCCAGCGTGCGGATGCCGCCGCCAACCGTCAGGGGCATGAACACCACGTCGGCGGTTCGGGCCACCACGTCGAGGATGATGCCGCGCTCTTCGTGGCTGGCGGTGATGTCGAGGAAAACCAGTTCGTCGGCTCCCTCGGCTTCGTACCGCGCGGCCACTTCCACCGGGTCGCCGGCATCGCGCAGATTGACAAAGTTGGTGCCTTTGACCACGCGGCCGCGGTGCACGTCGAGGCAGGGGATGACCCGTTTGGCAAGCATATCCGAAAACGACTCTCTGGGCGGTGTCTCTGGACGGTGGCGGTTACGGTTCGATCGGCGTGGCACCCGGGGGCGGCGTGCCATGCCCTGCCCGGATGTAGGCGGCGCGCTGTTGGGCGTAATCTTCGCAGCTTGGGTCGTCGGGGTCTAGTTGCCCGGCGGACGCGGCCCGGTCAAAAAGCCGCTGAATGTACGCGCGGCACCAGCCGCAACCGGTGCCGGCTCCGTAACATTGGCTGACCTGGCTCACGCGCCGCGGCCGTTCCACCCGGATGAAATTCAGTACCTTCCGCTTGGTGACGTGAAAGCACAGGCAGACTTCGTCGTCGAGTTCCATGGCGGCAGGTGATGGTTGGGGATGCCGCGCCGTACCGCCGGGCGACGTCCAAAGGCGCCACCAGGCACATGAGCGGGGGAGTAGCCGCGGAGCACGCACGTGGGGAGCCCGCGGCGCGGACGGCAGCCGCGGGCTGGGGAGCCACGGCTCCAAGTGCTGTCTTGGCAAGTATATGCGCAATGGACGGCAGCGGTCGAGGGGCCCTGCCGGCCCTGTGGCCCCCAGCGGCTGGTTAGTTACGAGCCGTTTCGCGGGTCAAAAACCAAGTTGCCAGCATTGCGCCAGGCCTGACGCCCACTGCGACAGCACGTCCTGCTCGCTTTATGCAAGTCATATCGACGCTGCGGGTTAGAGAGACCTCGCCGGGCTGGTCACTGCGCAATCAGGCTGGAAGGGGCGCAGTCAGCGATCTGGGGGAGAATCCCATCGAACATCGGCAAATGTTGGGGCTACTGATGTGCGGCACAGGATGTGCAATTCCCCAACTTCGCAGGGCACGCGACGGAGAAACGTGCCTGCTTCCGCGCGGTTCACGCTTGCCGTGAAGGCTGCCGGATGGCGGTCACCCACCTGCGGCCGCGGAGGTCAGGAGTCATACACCCCTTTTCACGCGTTGGCCATGGCGGTCGACGCTCCCCCCTTTGCCATGTCATACGTCCCCCGGCCACTATCCGAGATTGCGCGGATGCAGCCCGGTCCAATGGATTGGGACGCCATGCACGACCTGGGATCTCAAGACATCCCCCGCGACCATTATCTGCTTGGCACCCTGCGGCCCGCGCTGCGGTTGCAAAGCAGCAGCCTTGATTCGTACGAAGACGAAAGCCAGGCGGCCTTGCCGGTGCAAGTGATTCTGCTTGCCTGCGGACTGGGCCCGGCGATCGAGCATCGCCACCCCAGTTACGACGCCGTGGAGCAAGCCGCCCAGAACATCGCCCAGCAGTTCCACGGTTTGCAACCGGGGCATCGTGTGGACCTGGCCACGGTCTTTGCGGCCACGCAGCAGCGGATGCGGCAGTTGCCGCGCTCACGATATCGGGAGGCGTTCGGCTGTTCGATGGCGGCCGCGGTGGTGTGCTGGCCGCATTTGCAACTGGCCCACGCCGGCGACATTCGCTGTTTTCTCTACAGTCGCTCGCGGCTACACCTGCTGACCTCGATCCATACGCTGGGTGCTCGACTGAGCCAGCCAGGCAGCGACGACGTTTGGGCTTTGCCTACCTGGGGCGACGTACTGTGGAACGCCATCACACCGCTGGGCCGCGACGTGGAGCCAGAACTGGTCGACGTGCGGCTCACGTATGGCGACGCGCTAGTGCTCTGCACCGCGCCGGTGGCGCACACGGTTTCGCCGCGGCGGATTGCGACCCTATTGCGCGAAGATCGCCCGGCAGGCGAAACGGCTTGCCGACTGTTGGACCTCGCCAAGAACGGCGGTTGCCGGAATGAGGCCACGGTGGTAGTCACGCGATTCCGTAGTCCCGAGCGGTGGCAGCAAATGCAGGCCGACTTGGGCGGTCGGGCTTCAAGCATGCGCCCGCCACCACGTAGCACTAACGGCGAGGGTGCCAGCGGCCGCAGCCAGCCAGGCTTCAACGAGCCGTAACCCTAGCGAGATCGCTTCTCCGCGAATCTCATCTTCTCATACGCCGGGCGTGGTTGCCGGGCTTTCAGACGGTTCTGCATCCGTCACCGCGGTTGGCGGCTCTGGCGCCGCGATTGTCTCTTCTGAAGTGGCATTGCGGCGGGCTCGCCCGGCCATCGACTTAAGCACCCATAGCACGATCACGATATAGATTGCGCACGCCGCCAGCAGTGGGTAAATCAGGTGCGGGAACGTGTTGAGCAGCCCATCGGCCAGGTAGCTCTGGGCGAAACACAGCGGGGCCATGCCCAGGGCGGTTCCGGCCATCACCTTCCAGGTAGCCATTGGTGTGAGGCCGGCGGCGTAGGAAACCAGGTCGGACGAGGTGAGCGGGTTCACTCTCAAGAGGGCGACGATCCATAGCCCTCGCCGATCCAACTGGCCCGCGTAGCGGTGCCAGGTATTGTTGTCATCCATCTTGCGGATCAGCCGTTCGCCGAACAGCCGCGTGAGCGTGCAAGCCATGCCGGCCCCGAGCGTGTTGCCCAGCGTGGAGAGTACGCCGCCCCAGAAGCCGCCAAACACGATACCGCCTGGGGCGTAGAGCATGGCACCCGGCAGCGGAGCAACCACGACTTCCACGGTGACGAACGCCACGTAGGCAGCCGGCGCGGCCACACCCAGATCGAGAAAGAAAGCCCGCAGGGCGGCCAGTTTTTCAGCGGCCGAAAGATCCGCCGAGAGCAGCGTGGCCGCCAGCCCTCCGCTGGCATACGACCAGGCGACACCGCTCACCAGCAACAGAGCCAAGGCCGATACGCACCATCGAGCAACAGACACGATCGGCCTCAAGCAACGAGAAACAACCGGGCACACCGCAGCGTGAAAACCCGATTGTAATCCGCCCAGGTAGCCCGCAGTAGGGGCCGCGGCACGCGTCATGGGATTGGGGCACGCGCATCCTAACCCGAAGCGTCAGGGGGGTAGGCCGGGGGCTCGCACCCGGCAGATGTATCGACGCCGACCCAACCGGCGGCCTGGGCGCTACCATCACGCAAACGCTGTGCGACAAGCATCACCCATGACCGTGCAGCATCCATTCACCGGATGAACGGAAGCCTAAAGCGCAAGCGAAGGAACACAAGTTACCAGCGTGGCGACCATGATCGACGGAACCGCACAACACGGCGTGACACCCCACACCGTGGCGTGCGAGTCCATTCTACGCCGAGAGGATCTCTCGCTTGCGGTGGATGTAATCCCACACCACGTAGCGGTCGAGGTCTTTGCCGGCGGTGAAGAACACGCGGCCCTTGGTGCTCTCGGCCAGGCGATAGGCAAAATGAATGTCCTCGCGCGACTGGGCCCAACTAGGCAGCAGAAAGATGTTGATCGTGATCCCTTCCCGCTGGCAAAGCTGCCCTTCACGCAAGGTGGCCTGCTCGGTCGATGAATCGGCCGGGTAAATCAGGTGCAGGTATTCGCCTTCAAAGTGCGCGGTCGGCAGCCCATCGGTAATCAGGATCACTTGCCGGTTGGGCGTGTCCTGCACGGATAAGAACTGCCGCGCCATCCGCAGCCCATGTTGGATGTTGGTGAAGTGCTGCGGGATCATCATCTCGCTGATGTCGGGCCGGCTCATATCCGCCCGCAGATGCACGATCGGATCGTGGATCGTAGGGATCTTGGGCATCAGCGAAACCAGTTCGCTCGGCTGCCGCGGCTTGGCGAACGTGTACATCTCCAGGAACTGGAGGAAGTCGCCAGGGTATTCGCGGCGGATCAGGCCATCGAGCGCCAGGCCCATCCGCTTGACGTTGACGTACAGGCCCTCGTAGCGCATTGAGCCGCTCATATCCATCAGCACGACCGTGGCGCACTTAGGTGAGTTGCGCGTGCGATGGAT
>Ga0180216_1004608_pt1 | contig 10383 bp, 18 predicted proteins | sample eDN3rd37CBELigMG_FD_128879 | JGI IMG/M metagenome (GOLD analysis project Ga0180216, IMG submission 128879) | Enriched Miracle-Growth compost microbial communities from Emeryville, California, USA - eDNA 3rd pass 37_C BE-Lig MG (version 2)... ...
ATATCCCTTGCAGGGGCTAGCGGCGGCAAGTTTCCCGTCGCAGGCACCCAGCCGCAATGACACTGCCCGTCTTGCAAAGCGCACAGAGCAGACCTCACGGTGCAGAGGTATGGCAGATCCGGCCGGCAGCAGACCGGCATTCCGGTCTGCCGACATGTTGGCATGTCGGCAATCTGCCCTTCCCCTACCGCTTGAGGCCAAGCTGCGACTTCAGACTCGCCAGAAGCTCTTTGGGCTCCAACCCGGCGCCATGCGCGAGCCGATACAGCGGCGTGACCTTCGCTGGCCCGCTGCCACTCGTACCTGTCGCCGCCGTGCTCGCACTGGTCCCGCTCGACTTCCCAGCCGGGGTGTTGGTCTTGCCGGCGCGACCCTTGGCAGCGCCTTGGGCTGGCGCTTCTGGCACCTCAGCGGTACGGAGCTTCACCTTGCGGACCTTGGCCAGTTCCGCGTGGATCTCGAGCCAGTTCCCGCCCTTCTCGCCGCTGGAGCGGACCGCGCGCATGCTGGTGAAGGCCATGTCCCGATAGAGCATCTGCCCGGTGCTGACCGTCACTAGCGCCCGAGCCTTGTGCATGGCGCGCAGCGTATCGATCGCGTCGATCAGCTTGGATCTGCCCCGCCCACCGAAGGAGAACACCGCCATGTCCGCGGTGCTGACCAGGCCCGAGATGCGGATCCGCTCGGCGCCCTGCGTGATGTGGTCACTGATCAGTGTCCCATCCTCAACCGGATACTGCGTCACATCACTGTCGAGGTTGATCTCCTCCGTGACCAGCACATCGAGCATGAGGCCGCCCAGCTTGGTGCGCTGATCCGAGAAGGTCAGAAGGGTCATCATGGCGCTGCTCCGCCTGATCGCAGATAAGAACGGAAACTACCGGGCGGCATCTCAGACCGTCCGCCTACCCAACCGGCTTCGCCGACGGCTCGCCCTGCCGCTTGGCGGCGACCATGCCCTCGGCAAAGCCGCGGTCGTAGGCGGCATCCACCTTCGCCTGCCAGGCGGCGACGTCGATGGCCATCTGCTCGCCGGGCAGCGGGGGAACGATGCCGGCCGCACCCAGCACCAGCTCTCCGCTCTCGACCAAGCCCAGGACGGTGGGGTGGTCCGGCGTGGCAAGCTCCAGGTCCCGGCTTTCACCGGGCTGCAGCGTAATCGCCTGCTGCTGGCCTTCGACAAGGGCCCAGATCATGCGCGGCCCGGGCGCGCGGCTGGTGACACTCTGTAGGCTCATCGGCTGCGCTCCCGCATGATCATCTGGTTCCGCGCCTGCTCGGCGCTGCGCACGGGGCCGCTCCAGGCGTCGAGGCGCAGTCCGGTCTCGGCCGACAGCTTCTGCATGTGCTCCCGCCGGCGCTGCGCCATCCGCTCCTGCATGGCGGCGGCATCACTCAGGTCGCGGCGACGACGCTCAACGTCGAGGTGGTGTTGGGTCTTCATGGTTATCTCTCAGGCTCCGTATCGACGTTGCATGATCTCTCCGAGGGTCCCCCCGAGGTGCGGCCCGCCTGCGGACGCCGCCTGCTGCTTCCGCTTCCGCCATTCCACCTGCCGCGCATAGGCATCCGGCGCGTAGCGCTGCACGTCGGCGTCGATTTGCGGCTGGTCGGACGGCACCCCGCCGAAGTGATAGACATGCCCACCGCCAAGGCTGTTCAGCAGCGTCCAGGCCTCTTGCTCGACCTTCTGGGCATCCCTCGCCGCCTGCTGCGCAGCCTCGTAGTAGGCCCGCGCCTGCTGCTGCATGGCCTGTCGAACCCCGCGAGCCTTGCTGCGGATCGCCTCGTCGGCGACTTCCACCTCCGCCTCGATGCCAGGAATGGCCTCGCCCAGGATTGCAGCGGTGCTCTCGGCCGCGCGGATCGCCGCCTCCACCTCAGCCACCTCCCGGCCCGGCACCACCTCCCCGGCCTTGGCGCGCGCCACCAGCCGGTTACGCTCCTCCACCTTCGCGGCGACCTCGGCCTCCGCCTCATTGCGGCGGTGACGGGTCAGCACGAGCCGGCTGTAGACCTCGGAAGCCGCCTTCTCCAGCTCCGCCATACCCCCGATGGAGGCCGGCCACTCCGGCGGCTGCATCTTCTGGGCCGGCTTCTTGGTTGTGGCGCTCATCACTTCGCATCCTCGCCATCGAAGCGGGCCGGCTGATCGGCGTCCTGCAGCACATTGCGAAGCGTCAGGCCCTGGGGCGGCTGCCATTCGTCATGCCGGAGCTCCACCGCCCTGTTCAGGTAGGCCACTGACTTCTCCGACATGTCGATATGCGGCAGATGCTTCGCCGCCAGCGCCCGGGCGATCTCCAGATCGTCCAGCCCGTCCATCCGGCTTCCCAGATCGGCGCGCGCCATCGCGTTCAGCGTCCAGCCGTGCTGGTTGGTCCGCGTCCGCTCCAGGACATAGGGAGGCTCCGGGTTGAGCGACTTGGCCGCCAGGCGCTCAGCAATCCCGCCATCCAGAGCAGGATCGTCAAAGCGCATCTCCGTCTTCGTCGTCGCCATCACCGGCTCTCCTTCCAAGCTTCGCTGACATGCTGCTTGCGCGCCTCGCGGGCCTTCTCGGGCGAGCCGTGCACCGCCGGCGCCTTGTGCTCCTGGCCCTGCCACGCGCTGCTCAGGCGGGCGTTTCGCGCGTCGCGGTGTGCTTCCGTGCGCGCCGCCTCCTCGGGGGAAGGCGGAAAGACGTTCGTCATGGACGGATGGGGATGATCCATCGGAGTTCCCTGCTTCAGATCGAGACGCGGATTGGCGCGGATCTCGGAGTAGGTCGGATAGGGCGAGCGGTAGGGTTGGGGGCGCATACTGCGGGGCGGGCGCGCGCCTGCTGCACTCTGAATGCGGTAAGGCAATGCTTTGAGTTTCGCCATCGTCGTCACCTCAGCCATCAGCTCGACAGCGCGATCATCCGCTCGATGATCCGTGCCCGCTCGTCTGTCCCGTGCACCAGCACCCCCGCCGCCGCGTTCACCAGGTCGTCATGCGAACCCGGCGCATGATCGATGCTGTCCCGCCCACCGCGCGCCGTGCGGCGCTCCAGATCCATGAGCTGCTTGGCCAACCGAGGATTGTCGAGCAGCTCGCAGCGGCCACTGTTCAAGATCGGCAGCAGTTCGCGATAGATGTCCGATTTCACCTTGTCAGAGATCTCGTACCGGATGCCATGCTTACGGAATTGCTCGCGCGGGTACTCACCACCGTAGCGGTCACCCTTGACGGTGCTGATGCGATAGCCCTTCAGGAGTGCACAGAAATCCTCAGTCACCTGCTCCGGGCTGAAGGGCGGCTTCACCTCGCGCACAGCGTCCAGGATTGTGCGGCGATCATCGCGGCCACCCTCGAAGTGACCGATCGCCAGCGTCATGGAATCGCCTCCAGATCCTCCGGCTGGGTCCACGAAGGCGTGGTAGCGAATGCTGGAGAGCGGAGGCAGCTCGTACCGACCCGGCACTGTGCAGGCCTCGACCACCTCACGGGTGACGAAGGCTGCCACGTCATTCCGGAACTCGGCGCCGTATTCGGCCGAGGCCGCCTCCGGGTCGTCTTCAAAGGCCTCGGCGATGATGGCCGGATTGATGCGCGGGTTCATCTCCTCCGTGGTGCCGCGCCACACCAGCACCCGCGCATCATCCTTGCCGAAGTGCCGCTTCCACAGCCCATACAGCAGCCCGCGCTTGGCGTAGGGGCTGGAGGCCAGCAGCAGCATGGCGCCCGGGATGGAGCTCAGCCCAGGCCGCACCGCCTTGATGATCTCTTCATCGGGGTTCGCGCTGGTCTCGTCGCGCCAGAAGGCCACCTCATCAGCCAGGAAGGCGGCGTAGGAGTAGCCACGCGTGACCCGGAAGCTGGCCACCGAGATCTCGATCACCACGCGGTTGTCGAGCTCGATCAGATCGGCCGTCTCCCGCGTCACCATGCCGCTAAGCATGCCGATCTCGGCCAGGGCGCCGCTGATGTAGCGGAAGATCACCCTCGCCTGCTTCTGGCTCGCCGCGACCACAGCCACCGTCGCGACCTCACCCGGCGCCAGATACTCGTCATAGTCCCGGAAGGTCGCGAGGTAGGTGGCAATGAAGGCGATGATCCGGCTCTTGCCCGCGCGCCGGCCGCAGATGAGCACCGCCTCCGTGCTGGGGGTGGTCGGAAGCGCCTGGCGGCCCGTGTGGTGGCGATAGAGCGCCGCCTGGGCCTCGTCCATCGGCAGAGCGAACAACGCCGCCAGGAAGGCCTTCCAGGGGCCCCAGCTAGAGCCGCGGAAGTGAGGCCCGAACAGGTGCGGGTCCTCCATGGCCTCCAGAATGTGGAGCTGCGGAAGGGGTTCGGTCACAGAGCAGCTCCAACCTCACGCTGCGCAGCCCGCTCGGCGCGGTACTCGGCCAGGGTCTTCGGCTTCTCGGCCGCGCCCTGCAGGCCCAGCTGCTTCAGCGTTCGCGTCAGGCTGTTCGACCAGGCCAGATAGGTCCGACTGTCGCACTCGGTGAGTGGCCGGCCATCCGCCATCTTCGCGTCGAGCTGGGCTATGTGCAGGGTGAGCCACGCGGCTCGGTCGATCAGCGCGCGCTGCGTGGCCGAGGGTCGGCCGCCGACATGCACAGACAGCTCCGCGCGCACGTCGCGCATGAGCCGGCCTTCCTTCGTGCGGCCATCAAGCTTCTGGAGAGCGCGGGGTCTGGAATACGGTCCGATCCGGGGCATACCGGCACCGTATGTCCGGGGAATCAGCCACTCAATCGGGAAATCAGAAACGAATTCAGATAGTTATTCCCGCGTTTGCTGCGGTTTTCCCGGGTTTTCTGGCTATGCCGAGGGAGCCGCCAGAATTCCCTGTACGGTAGAGACGGCGAGCCCGCATTCAGCCGCGATGCGTCGAATCGAGACGCCCGTTGCGCGCAGCGTTCGCACGCGAAGGCGCTCCTTCTCGCCCACGCGCGGCCGGCCCAATTGCTTGCCCTCAGCCTTCACCCGCGCGAGGCCCGCCTTGACGCGATCGCGGATCAGATCTCGCTCGAGCTCGGCAAAGACGGAGGCCATGTTCAGCATGGCCCGGCCATAGGGCGTGGTGCCGTCCATCCCCTCCCGATGGCAGTAGGGCTCAACCCCAGCCGCAGCGAGATCAGCCAGGGCCACGGAGACGGTGGCAGTGGAGCGGCCCAGGCGATCGATAGCGGCCACCATCAGGACGTCGAACCGCCGCCGGGCGGCATCCTTCAGCATGGCATCGAAGGCCGGCCGCTTCTCTCGCCCTTGGGCGCCGCTGATGCCGTGATCCTCGTAGGTCTGCACCAGGGCCCAGCCACGGCGTTCAGCCACCTCGGCAAGCAACAGGCGCTGGTTCTCGGTGGTCTGCCCATCCGTCGAGACCCGCAGGTACAGTGCCGCGCGCTTACTCATGGTGCCATCCCTTTGCCTCAGCGGGGATTCTGCGCCGCGCCATACCGAAAAACAACTGTTATTCGGTACGCAGAAATTGCCAGCGCAGGCTGAGGTTTTCTGCGGCTTTCCGGCCATCGATGGCGAAGGGGTTTTTCGGTACGCGATGGCTGGCGATGGATGGAGGCAGAAGCATCCGGGAGAGGGAGCGATGAGTTTTCAGGGCAGGGCTTTTGCTGCCTCTCTGCGCCAGTTGCGACACTTGCGACAGGTCAGGGGTATGATCGGCCACGTGCGCGCGCGCATGAAGGGGAACGGGAAATTGCGTCGAAACTGTCGCAAGTGTCGCAAGCCGCCTTCTCCCTACTCATCCCGATCCTGCCAATGGCGCGGTGCCTCAAGCCTGACGCGGAGGCCCCTGAAGCCTCGGCCGCGAATGCCGTCCACGTCCTTGATTGGGGTGAAGCCCTGGCGCTGCAGAGCACCATTGAACCGCTTGGCGCTCCCAACCTCCTCGCCGCGTGCCTGCGCAAAGGCGCGCCAGCTTCCGAATAGACCGGCGGTGGTATCCACATAGTGGGGTGGCCTGCTGGTTATTTCGCAGCATTCCTCCAACCACTGCCTGACGGCATCCTGCTCGCTGAAATACTCCGCCGTCGCATCCAGCACGACCTTGGGCCGCTGCAGCCCGTCCTTCTGCCAGGCGAGGCAGCCCTCGATCATCCAGCGGAGGATGCCGGGCCACTCTTGGCGCAGCTTGGCCTCGAGCTCGCGATCGGGCCTGGGCGGCCGATGGGTGAAGGGCACCACGTTGAAGCGCCGGCGGGCGGCATCGTCCACGTTGCGGAGGATCGGCTTATGGTTGCCGACCACCACCAGCTTGAAGGTGGGGGTGAACGTGAAGAAGTCCTGACGCATGAAGCGGGCCGTGATCGGATCGCCGCCGGTGAGCTGCTTGATGCGCACCTCGGCCCAGGCGCGGCCCTCCTCCGTCTCGGAGGCGGTGACCAGGCGGGCGCCACGGAGCATGGCGAGGTCAGTCGGGTGGCGGTCACCCTGGCTGGCCGTGAAGGTCTCCATGGCGGCGTTGGTGGCATAGGTGCCGAGGATCGCGGCCACGGTGTTGAGGAGCACCGACTTACCATTGCCGCCTGGCCCATAGCCGAACAGCAGGGCGTGCTCCCGCGTGTCGCCGGTCAGGCAGTAGCCGCACCAGCGCTGCAGGAAGGTGATCAGGGCCTCGTCTCCACCGGTGGCGTCGCGGAGGAACGCCAGCCAGAGAGGGCACTCCACGGCCGCAGCAGGCGCCACGGCGGCGGCCTTGGTGATGAAGTCGCGCGGGTTAGCAGTGCGGAGAAGGCCCGTGCGCAAGTCCACCGTGCCGCCTGGGGTGCCGAGCAGGAAGGCATCCTGGTCCCACAGGGCAGAGGTCACAGCGATGCGCTGGTCCCGCTGAGCGAAGCGCTCGACGGCCGCGGCGGTGGAGGCCTTGGCAAGCGTTGCCTGCTCCCGGTCGTCGCCGCTCCTGGCCCGCTCGCGGCAGACCTGGCGGGCCCAGGAGAAGGCCAGGTGCGTCTCGTCCCGAAGCCAAATGTGGCCGTTCCAGCGGTACCATTTGCCGGTGTGATGGCAGTAGCGCAGCCGGTCGCCGTACTTCGCCACGAAGGCCAGCGCCACGCCGTCCTCGGTCAGGTCGAAGCCGTCGAGGTCACCGACAGAGGCGCTCCCGAGCGTGTAGGCTGCATGGGCAGCGTTGAACGCGTCCGCGGTCTGCTGGTGAAAGTGCCGAGCGACGTCCTCAGCGTCCATGTCGGAACCCTTTCTTGGGCGCGAGTACGAGGCGCAGCAGGCAAGCAATCTCGATGAGGTCACGATCAGTCAGCCAGGCGCCGAGCTCGACCAGGCCGCGCCCGCGGGCATGTCCGGCTTCGCAGCGCCAGGCGAGGTCCGTGGTACGCAGCCGCACCGGCGCCGGGAGGCCGACGCGCCGGATGCGCAGGGTGGTGGCGTCCAGGACCTCGGCAGCGCCGGCCAGAATGCCGAGGGCGGCGGCCAGGCCGGCGGGATCCAGGGGCGGCAGGGCAAGCGCGGTGGGCAGCGTCTGCTCCAGGTGGCGGCGGAAGCGCTGGGCGCGATCCTCAGGGGCTGAGCGCGGCGGAGCAGCGGCGGCGATGGGAGAGATCTGGTTCACTGCCGTGCCTCGAGGTTGCGCTTGGCTGCCAGGGCAGCCGCCAGGGTGGGAAAGATCGTCAGCAGCGGGCGGCGGTTGACGCCGGGCCTGACCAGCAGGCCCACGCGCGGCTCCCCAGCGGCGTCCGGCGCCTCGGCCAGCCGGACCAGGCTTACGGCAAGGGCGGAGGTCTCGGGGCTCATGCCTTCACCTCTGCGGCCAGGTGCTGCAGCACTCGGCAGCGATAGGGCGTCAGGCGACGGAACCGGCAGGCAACCTGGAAGAGAAAGCGGCGCTGGCACTCGTTGAACGGCGCACCGGATGCCAGCAGCTGGAGAGCAAGCGCCCTCACCTCCCACAGGCTCGGTTCCGCAGCGCGCAGCTGAGAGCGGGCCGGGCTCATCGCCGCACCTCGCTGGTGCTGCGGACCACCTTGCCCAGCCGCTGCAACGCCCAGGCGTCGAGCTCCACGACCGGGTAGAGCGGGGTTACGCCACACTTGTTGAAGGCCGGGCCGCCGCCAAGGGTGGCCCACTTGGCGAGCGTCGCGACGGCGATCGGCAAGCCGTACACGGCCATCAGATATTCGGAGGCCTCTCGGCGCCGAAGACGCGGCTTGCGGAGGTGTGGTGGCAGGTCCGCCGGAGCAAGTTCAGGCATGCGTCCCTCGATCTCAGGGGCGCGAAAAGGGCTTTGCAGCGCTGCTGAATCTCGGATACACAGCGGTTGTCAGGTCCGCGTGTAGAGTTCCAGAGCCGGCTGCGAGGGGAGCCCTTCGCGCCGGTTTCTGTTTCAGGCGGCGTGCTTCAGCGTGATGGCCGGCAGCGAGTCCAGCAGGGCGCGCAGCGAGGCGTAATCGACCAGGGTCGCGCGGCCGGCCTTCACCATCCTCAGCCGGCCGGCAGCGGCTTCCCGATACAGCGCAGTGCGGCTCATGCCGGACATCGCCACGGCCCGCGGCAGGGCCACCAGGATCGGCGTCACGGTCGGATCGATCGGAGACTGCATCTCGGTCACCTCAATCCCGCACCGAGCAATGTCGTCGGTGCTTCTGGGTGACAGGAACACTATGCACAGATCCTGCTGGAGGCATTCCGTAAAAAGTCGGCGGATGTTCCCGACGTCGGAGAGTTAGCCCGAACTTTCCGAAGGCTAGGAGCGGGCGGACCTCAAAAGCGCCAGCAGTTCGTCGTCGGTCATCTCGTTGAAGCGAGGGCTTCCAGTTCGGGCCCTCTTGTTGAGCGAAACGCCTGCGCCTCGGAAAAGCGAGTGTGTGAACTTTCTTGCCTCGACCATGATCTCCCTGACCCTGGTTACCTGCAGGTTCAACTCTTTTCCGATCATCTCCTCGGCCTTCATCGCACCATGACGAGCCATCAGCGCCTCGTACACGGCCAAGACACCAGGAAGTTTTGAGCTCCGCCTGTAATCCTTTGCGACTGAGGCTCCCCGCTTGCCAGCAAATCCGAGTGCAGCAAGCGCCTTGTCGGGGAACCGGCTGGGCTGGTTTGTCGCCTTGCGGATGGCCACTGCAGCACGATGCAAATACGCGAGAAGCGCCGCCGGCATCGCGATAGGCGGATCCCCCAAGAAGGGATTGGTCAGCGCTTCGATCGCCTCCCAAAGGAAGATGTGGTTGCCGGAAGCCTTGAAGTGGGCGAGGGCATGATGTGCTTTGCTGACTGCCGCCCGCCGCGAGGGATCCCCGGCCTGGAGATGCAATGCAGTCATCAGTTCCAACAATGCAGCATCCGCCTCCGGATCGCCCGGGATAGCCGGCGGACGTGGGGCGTCGTCCGTTGGACACATTCTCCGCACCTCCGATGCGCGCTCCGATGCAAGCGGCGCGGCAGCCGGGTCGGAGTCCCGGCGTTCGGCGGCCAAACCTAGCCGCGCCGGCGGGGATAGTACCCCGCCGGCTGGAGTCGCGAACCACCGCCGTCGTGGCGCCCTCCCCCGCAGCACCGCCATGCGATCGGCGTGGTAGTGCTGCAGGCGCGCCGCGGCCTCAGCCTCCTGGCTGCGCTGGAAGTTGGCCCGGTGGATCAGGCGTTCATGGGTGGCGCGCTCCCGCACCGTCTCGAAGGCACGACGGCACCAGGCGCAGCGGTGGGTGCTGGGAATCCCGTGGCGGCTCATGTGGCGCCTCCGGTCCCGGCCAGGATCGCCTTCGCCTGCTCCCCGAGGGAGCGCAGCAGATCGGCCTCGGCTTCGAGCCTGTGCCAGGCGGGATCGTCGTCGAGCCGCTCGGCAAGCACGACCAAGCGGTTGAGCAGCGCAGTCAGGCCGCCGGGGCTCTGCTCGGCCAGGGCTTCGATGGACGCGATCTCGTCATCGCACCAGGTCTCAACCAAGTGCCACTGCGCGTCGGGGACGCCTTCGATCGTGTCCTTGCGCGCCATGACGAGGCGGTAGGCGGCAAGTGCTGGGTCAGCGGGCGCCGGGGCGGCAGAGGTCAGCGCTGGGGCGGCGACGATGGGCAGGAAGGCGGTCATGGCGGATCTTCTGCTGATGCGGGTGCTCATGGCTGGCGGCCCCCTTCGGGATTGCCGCGGGCCACCCAGATCCCATCCAAGTGCGCCTCGGCCTTGCGGCGCAGCTCGTCGAGCCGGCGGGAGAGAAAGAACCCCAGCGCCTGGGCCGTGCAGCATTGGTCCTCCGCGACCTGCTCCAGGACCAGGTGCAGCAGGGTCGCGACGTGGCCAATGTCAGAGAGCGCGGCATCGACCGCCTCGTAATGCGCGCGGACCTCATCCAAGACGGGCGTCATAGCGTGATGCCCACCAGGATCATGCCCATCCCCAGGCAGCCCATGGCGGCGAGGAGGGCGCATTCGACGACATGCG
>Ga0180216_1004609_pt1 | contig 10380 bp, 8 predicted proteins | sample eDN3rd37CBELigMG_FD_128879 | JGI IMG/M metagenome (GOLD analysis project Ga0180216, IMG submission 128879) | Enriched Miracle-Growth compost microbial communities from Emeryville, California, USA - eDNA 3rd pass 37_C BE-Lig MG (version 2)... ...
CCTCGTCTTGACCAACAACCACGTCATCGAGCGGGCCGACGAGATCCTGGTCAAGCTGGCCGACGGGCGGGAGTTCCAGGCCTCGGTGGTCGGTCGCGATCCCAAGACGGACGTCGCGCTCCTCCGCCTGGAGAACGCGAGCGACCTTCCAACCGTCCGGCTGGGCGATTCGGACGCCCTGGAGGTCGGCGACTGGGTGCTGGCGATCGGCAATCCCTTCGGCCTCTCCCACTCGGTCTCGACCGGCATCGTCTCGGCCAAGGAGCGCTTCATCGGCGCGGGGCCCTACGACGACTTCATCCAGACCGACGCCGCCATCAACCCCGGCAATTCCGGGGGCCCCCTCTTCGACATCCGCGGCAACGTCATCGGCATCAACACGGCCATCGTCGCGCACGGCCAGGGCATCGGCTTCGCCGTGCCCATCAACCTGGTCAAGGCCCTCATCCCCCAGCTCGAGGAGAAGGGCCACGTCACGCGCGGCTGGCTCGGCGTGATGATCCAGGACGTGAACGAGAGCCTGGCGGAGACCCTCGGCATCGAGGGCACCAAGGGCGCGCTGATCTCCGAGGTGGTCGAGGGCAGCCCGGCGGAGAAGGCGGGGCTGCGGCACGGCGATCTGGTCGTCTCCGTGGACGGAAAGGCGATCGACGGCTACGCTCAGCTCTCCCGGACCATCGCGCTCCTCGCGCCTGGGACCACGGTGGAGATCGGGATCGTCCGCGACCGAAAGGAGATGCGGATCCCGGTCACCATCGCCGAGCGGGAGGACGACACGGTCGTCGCCACCGCCCGCGGCGGCCGCTCCTCGGGCGAGACCGAGAAGATGCTGGGGATCGCGGTGCAGGAGGTTCCCACCGAGCTCGCGCGGCGCCTCCGGACGCGGGGTGGGGTGCTGATCTCCGAGGTCGAGCGGGGTGGCCCGGCCGCGGCCGCCGGAGTCGCCGCGGGCGACGTCCTCCTCGAGATCAACCGCCGGCCGATCCGCTCGCTGAGCGAGTTCCGCGAGGTGGTCCGGACCCTCTCGCCGGGGGAGATGACCCTGCTTCGGCTCCAGCGCGGCGAGACCGCCATCTACGTGGCGGTTCGGACCAACGGCTAGGCCGGGCTAGGCGGGCAGGCGGAGGAGGCGCTTGGGCGGCCGGGGGGGCGGCTTGTAGAATTCCTCCGGATCGTCGCGGCCCGGCCGGAACTCCGGCTCCTCGGCCCCCTCGCCCCCCGGTGGCCCCTGGGGGGCCGGGGGCGGCTCCCTGGGCACCTCGGCCTCCCTGGGCCCGCCCTCCGCCACTCCGGCCCGGTGGATCCCTCCGGCGGTCGCCAGGCCCAGCGCCAGGAGCCAGAGGCTCCGACGGACGAGCTTCTTCCCCCCGATTCGTCCCTTCCGCCCCATTCGATTCCCACCTCGGGGATCGTCGCCAACCGAAAAAAGCTATGCACCGCGTCGGCCGGACCGACAGGCGGGCTTCGGGCGGCCCGGAGGGGCCGACCCCGAAAAGAGGGTCGGAAATTTGTCTACCTGCACCTACATGCCCTAGGCTCCGAAACCGATGGGCCGGCCCGATCGCCGGCCTCGACGGTGAGGGAAGATGAGCCGAGCAGTGAAGGTGGAACGACGCCGCAGCTCGCGGTTCGACAAGGTCTTTCCCGTCTATCTGGTCTCGCAGGACGGGATCGGTCGAGGCATCGCGCGCAACATCTCGGACGGCGGGATGTACATCGAGACCCGGGCCCCGCTGCCCCTGGGAGGCCAGGTCTCCGTGCGCTTCGTCGACGATCGATTCGGCGTGGAGATCACCGCGGCCTCGGAGGTCCGCCACCATCTCATGCTCGAGTACTCCCAGGCGGAGGGGAGGATGGGAGCCTTGCGGGGGATGGGGGTGCGCTTCCTCTACTTCTCCCCCCAGGAGGAGCCGAGCCTGGTCGTCCCCGGACCCCTCGTGGCGCACTGAGCCGGCGGCGGGGGAGGGCGCTCGCCCCGGGTCCCCGCCTCCCTCCATTTCGACGAAAGAAAAGGCCCCCGGTGAGGGGGCCTCGGTTCGTCGCGGCCGGGGGCTTACTGCGAGAAGCCCTCGATGAGGTAGTGCGCCTCGATCCGCTTGAGGGCCAGCACCATCGCCGCGGTGCGCGGGGAGAGCTTCCGCCCGATGACGAAGGGCGTGGAGTTGAACTCCGGCGTGCGGCGGGGCCGGTCGAGCGAGATGTCGCGGATGATCCGGTAGTTGGACTTGATGGCCTTCTCGAGGCGGGCGTTCACCTCGGCCTCGGTCCAATGCTCCATCCGCTTGTTCTGGATCCACTCGTAGTAGGAGACGGTCACACCGCCGGAGTTGGCGATGATGTCCGGGATGAGCTCGATTCCGCGGCTGGCGAGGATCTCGTCACCCTCGGGCGTGGTGGGGCCGTTGGCTCCCTCCGCCACGAGCTTGACCTTGAGCTTGCTCGCGACCTCCGCGGTGATCTCGCCGCCGAGCGCGCAGGGGAGGAAGACCTCCGCCTCCACCTCCCAGAAGTCGTTCTTGGAGATGGCCTGGGCGCCGGGGAAGCCGGCGACGGAGCGCTTGAGGTTGTCCTTGTTGTTGTGGACGTAGTCGTAGAGCGCGGCGACGTCGATCCCGTCGGGGTCGTAGATGGTGCCGTCGGCGTCGTTCACCGCCACGATCTTGCCGCCCATCTTGGCGATGATCTCGGCGGCGGCCGAACCCACGTTGCCGAAGCCCTGGACGAGGAAGCGCGTTCCGGCGAGGGGGAGGCCGTTCTCCTCGAACCACTCCTCCACGCAGAAGGCGAGGCCCTGGCCGGTGGCCTTGAGGCGACCCTCCGAGCCGCCGATCCGCACGTCCTTGCCGGTGACGATGCCGCGCATGGTGTGGCGCTCGCGCTCACCGTCGCTGAACTGGCGGAACATCCACGCCATCACCTCGCTGTTGGTGCCGACGTCGGGAGCGGGGATGTCGATGTCGGGGCCGATCAGGCTCTTGAGCTTGTAGGTGTAGCGCAGGGTGATCGCCTCCAGCTCGTCCTTGCTGTAGAGCCGGGGATCGATCCGGATGCCGCCCTTGCCACCGCCGAAGGGAACGTCGGCGATCGCCGTCTTCCAGGTCATCTCGGCGGCGAGGACCTTGAAGAGATCGAGGCTGACGTCCTTGTGGTAGCGGCTGCCTCCCTTGTACGGGCCGCGCGCCTGGTTGTGCTGGACGCGGTACGCCTTGAAGCGCTCCGGGTGCCCCTCCTCCAGGCGGTACAGCCCCTTGTCGATGCGCATGACGCCGCCGTCCAGGTGCAGGGTCGCACCGCGCAGCGCCGTGGGCTGCAGGACGATCTTGCCGTCGAAGAGGGGGACCACCCCGGCCGGATTGAGGTGCGAGATCGGGAGCTTCTCGTAGCGCCCGCTCTCGTCGGCGGCCAGGGGGACGAGGCGATCGTTCAGGTTGGCCGTGACGTAGAAGATGTGCTCGTAGTCCGGCTGCTCGAGCTCGAGTCGGACTCGATTGTCCAGACCCACCAAGTCGGCGGCTTGGTGGAAGACCTGCATGGCTTCCTGGTACAGGCTCCCCTTCTCAGGGGCGGTTCGTTTCATGATGCGACTTCCTCTTCATGCCAAGCTCCCCAACCCGGCGGGGAGGCGGCATCCTAGGCCGGCCTGGTGGGGGATTCAAGGGCGGCGGAGGCGGAGCGAGAGGGCCGCGATCACGGAGGCGAGAAGCGCGAGTCCGCCCGATTCGGCGCCGGCCGCCGCGCAGCCGGAGGACTTCTTTTTTTCCTTCTTCGGGGCACCGTCGCCCTGCCCCTCGGGCCCGGCGGGGACACAGGTGCCGTCGAGGCAGACCAGCCCCGCCTGGCAGACGACGCCGTCGCAGGGATCCACGCATTCGCCCAGACGACAGACCAGGCCCTCGGGGCATTCCACGCCTTCGCAGTGGTCCACGCCACAGCGCGTCTCGCCCGGGATGCAGCGCAGGCCCGGCGGGCAGTAGAAGGGGCCGCAGGCCTCGACCGCCTCCTCGGGGTAGCAGACCCGCCGACCCGAATCCGGATCCCTGACGCAGACCGCCCCTTCCCCGCAGTCCTGGTCCACGACGCAGGTGCAGCTACAGCTCGATTGGCCCTCGACGTCCACGCAGATGTCGGAGGGGCCGCCGCAGCCGTCGGGATGGCTGCAGGCCTCGCCCGCCGAACTGCAACCCTCGGGCGTGAATTCGCATTCGAAGCCGGGTGGGCAGGGCCAGGCGGGCGAGGCATCGGGGCTGCCGCAGACCTTGAACTGGGGCAAGCAGACCGAGTTTCCCGGGCACTCCAGATCGGTGTCGCATCCCTTGACGCAGACGCCGCTGGGTCGGTTCTGACAACGATATCCCTTCGATGGATCGCCGCATTCCGAGTCCGAGGAGCAGGACCGGCAGATCGTGCAGTCGCTGAAGCGCTCGATGCAGCTCCCGTCGATGCACCAATCTCCGGCGGGGCAGTCCGAGTGATACTTGCAGCCGGGTGCGCAAGCGCCGTCCTTGCAGGTGGAGCCCGCGGGGCATTCCTCCTTGGAGTCGCAGGGGATTCCGGCGCAGACCCCGGCGGCCGAGCAGTACTCGTAATCGTTGCACTCCTCGTCGGCCTCGCAGGGGCAGGGCGTGGGGTAGAGGTAGCACGCGCCGGCCTGGTCGTCCCAGTTGGGCTCGCGGCCGTTCGTCCCGCCTCGGTAGTAGGGGAGCATGGTCGCGCCCCGCACGCTGGTATGCCCCAGCCCGATCCAGTGGCCGAATTCGTGGACGGCGATCGCCATCAGGTCCGTGCTCTCGCCGTCCGTCCGGAAGCGGAAGCCGTCGCCGTTGAAGACGATGTCCGCCGACTGGATCTCGCAATCCCGAATGCCGGGGATGGTCACCGCGATCGTCGAGTGCCGATGGCCGTACTGGCTCGGCCAATCTTTCTCGATGAAGGAGATCACGTTCTCCGTCGAGCTGCCGATCTGTCGATCCTCCGTCACGCCCATGTAGACGGCGGAGAAGTTGGAGCAGCAGGGCGACCCCCACACGTTGGCCGAGAGGTCCATGATCTCCTCGATCTCCTCGAGCGAGATGCGGGAGTAGCCTTCGTGCCAGATGTGGTAGGGCGAGGGCAGTACCTTCCACGCCGCGGCCGTGCCGGGCTCGCAGTCGACGCGAGAGAGGGGGACGAAGGCGCCCGCGACCGCGGGAGCCAGGATCGAGGAGAGTACGATCGCCAGGGAAGCGACGCGGCCCATATCCAATCCTTCGACGTCGAGGCTCGGGAGACCGAGCCCCGACGGTATCAAACGGTTTTCCGAAGCCGGCGAGCCGAAAGCCCGGCCAGCCAGAGGAGGCCGATCCACGCGAGATGGCCCCCGTCTCCGGCGGTGGAGCATCCGCCGTTCGACTTCTTTTTCGCCTTCACGCAGCGACCGGCCTCGCAGCGCTCACCGTCCGCGCAGAATCCATCGCCGCAGACCGTCTTGCACTTGCCGTCGACGCAGGTCTTGCCCGAGCCGCAGGGGACGTCGAGGCAGCTCTCCTCGAGTTTGCAGCTCCTCCTCACCGGATCGCAGACCGTGCCCGCGGGGCAGTCGGGACAGATCGGCGTGCAGACGCCCGCCTCGCAGATCTCGTCCTCGTCGCAGATCGAACCGCCGCAGCTCGCCAGGCAGTCGCCGTCGACGCAAACCGTCCCCTCGGGACAGAAGGTCGCGCCGCAGGGCTCGAGCCCCTCGTTGGGGTAGCAGGACCAGAGGCCCGTCGAGGGATCCCGCAGGCACTTGCCCCCTTCGCAATCCCGATTCGACTGGCAGGTGCACGAGCAGACCGACCCTTCCGCCGTCTCGACGCAGGTGTCGGAGCGCGGCCCGCAACCGGAGCTGCAGGGATCGCCGAGCGCGGGGCAGAAAGACGTCTTGCAGGCGTATCCCGCCGGGCAGAACGCCTCCGAGTCCGGGGCGCCGCAGACGCCCAGGACCGAGCTGTCCGTGGGATAGCAGACCGAATCCCCGTCGCATTCGGCGTCCGAGGCGCAGAGCTTGGTGCAGCGACCCTGGCCCTCCCCGAACTGGGCGCAGAGATATTCCCCGGTCGGACCGCAGTCCGAGTCGCGCCGACAGCTCCGGCAGACGGTGCAGTCCACCTTGGGGACGCAGGCGCCCGCGGCGCACTGGAAGCCCGGCCCGCACTCGGCATGCAGGCGGCAGCCCCGGTGGCACAGCCGGTCCTCGCCGCAGACGCTGCCCGCGGGGCAGTGCTCGTCGCTGAGGCACGAGACGCGCTTGCACTCCCCCCCTTCGCAGGTGGTCCCATCGGGGCAATCGGCGTCACTGCGGCAGCGTCCGCAGGCGGCGGGGTAGAGGGCGCAGGCTCCGAGCTTGTCGTCCAGGTAGAGGTTCCGGTCGTCGATCCCCCCGCGGTAGCTGGGGAACATCACCGACTCGGACTCGTAGCCGGAGGGATCCCCGGGGTTCTGGGAGTGGTCGAGGCCGATCCAATGACCGAACTCGTGGACGGCGATGCTCTCGAAGTCCACGTCCCACGTCCCCGCGAGGTTGCCGTCGATGCGGAAGACGAAGCGCGCCCCGTTGAAGAGCATGTCCGCCGAGCGGATCTTGCAGGCCTCCCGATCGAGGAGCGGCAGGGTCACGGCGATCACCGACCAGGGCGAACCCAGGTAGCGGGGCCAGGTGTCCTCCGCGAAGCCGACGACGTTCTCGTCCGGAGAGTCGAGGGGCGATTGGTCCGTCAGCCCGGCGTAGTGGTTGGTGTACCCGGAGCAGCAGGGGTTGCCCCACTGGCCTCCCCAGGCGTCGATGGAGCGCCGGAGGGTCGTGATGACCTCGATCATGCGCAGCCGGGAATAGCCCTCCCGGTGGATCTTCCACTCGTTGGGGAGCAGGTCCGCCGGCCAGGCCGCGCCGGTGTCGCCGGGGCAGCCCACGCGCTGGAGATAGGTGTAGGCCTTGGCCTCGGAGGCGAGGACCACCGCGGCGAGGGCGAGGAGACTCGCCCCGAAACGGATCCTCGTCGTCACTTCGTTTCCCTGGCGAGGTCGCGGACGGTCTCGCGGAAGATGCGAAGGTCGATCGGCGCCTCGACCTCACCGTGGGAGAGCGAGGGGCTGCCGCCATCGAGATAGAAGGTCACGTCGGAGAGGTCGCGGTAGACGATCACGCCCTCGTCGCCCGGCCCGGGGAGGGTCCCGATCGGCCGCTCCACCCGATACACCGACTGGCCGAGCGCCGTCAGGTAGGCCACGCCTCCCTCCTCGGCGTGGAGGAAGAGGATCACCTCCTCGGAGGGGAGGAACTGGGCGTCGCCCGGCACGGCCCGGTAGAGGCCGTCCACCTCGCCCCTCATCTGGCGGACGAAGAGCCGTCCATCCTTCGGGGCCTCGCCCTTGAAGACCTCCAGGACCTCGAGCTCGGTGTCCGTGAAGGGGAGGCCGTTCTCCCCAACGAAGGTCCTGGCCTGGCCGATCCGGGCCCGAACCACGAGCTCGGAGAGTTCGATGTGCTCCACCAGCGAGAGATACCGCATCACCGTCGCATTCGCGGCGAAGGGCACGAGGAGCAGGGCGGCGAGCACGAGCAGGCCGCGGAGGGAAGGGGGAATGCGTCTCATTTCCAGGCTCCGACGATGAACGCGGGGATGGTACTTGGCTCGGGTGGGAATTCGCAACCGGGTGCTTCGGGCCCGGCCCGCCCCTCCCGCCTCCCGGCCCCCACGAAAGAAAGGGGCCTTCCGGACCCCCGGAAAGCCCCGAACTGGAGCCGCCAACTGGACTCGAACCAGCGACCTGCTGTTTACGAAACAGCTGCTCTACCGACTGAGCTATGGCGGCGAAGCCTGGGGCTACCTGCCAGAATCCAACCGATGCGTCAAGGGCCTCCGCGCACCGTGTCGCCGGGTTCGCGTCGATCGCTCCCGAAGGGCGCCAGGGCGTCGGTGCCGATCTCGTGGGGCATCAGCGAGCGCGGCGAGCGGAAGTACTGCATCGGAGAGGTGAAGAGGAAGTTCGAGACCCGGCTCGTGTACAGGCAGGCGTAGTCCTCCACCTGGGCGCCGAAGCGGCTGGTCTCCGAGCCCTCCTTGAACGTCAGACCCCAGTGGGGATTGAACGAGTCCTCGACCCGGGACGAGAGGGTCTGGATCTCGGAGAGCACCCGGTGGAGCCCTCGCCGCAGGGCCTCGACGCTCCGCTTGCGCCGCTGGCGCTCCTGCTTGGCCTCCTCGAGCGCGCTCTCCTCCCCCTGGGCCGCCCGGCGCTCCAGCGTCGCGATCCGGGCGTTCTGGTGGGCGATCTCGTCCTCCAGCCGTGCCCGCAGGCGCTCGTGGGAGGAGAGGAGGCGCAGGGTGCCGGCGTGGCGATCGAGGTGCTGGAGCTCGTCCTCGAGCTCGGCGACGATCATGCAGGTCCGCCAGAGCGAGGCCTTCTTCGAGACGAGGATGTCCCCGTAGATGTGGTCCCCGACGTAGAGGACGCGCTCGCCCGCGAAGCCCGTCATCCGCTCGAAGTCCGAGAGGTTCCCTCCCTGGTAGGCCTTCCCGCGCTCCAGCGAGCGGGCCTCGCCCACCACCGCGCCCTGCGCGTCGAGTTCCAGGAAGGGGTGGCGGCGGTCGAAGAAGGCGGGCTTGGCGGCACCGACCACCACGAAGTCGAAGTAGTTCCTCCAGCTCGGATACTCGGGGAGCACCCCGTCGAGGAGGTGGCGCATCACGGCGTCGGTGTAGGGCCAGAGGGAATTCGTGAGGAGGAAGAGCCGCTTCCCCGCCGAGCGGAGCTTGTGCAGGGCCGGGGCGAGTCCGGGATCGCGCTCGATGTATCGACCCATCTCGCGCTGGATCACCGATTTGAGGCTCCCGTCGCGGTGGATGGTGTCGATCGCTTCGCGGGTGTGGTCGTAGAGATCGGCGTAGGAGAAGGGCCAACGCCCTTCCATGCATTCGATCGCCTCCGCGTAGATCGAGGCCTCGGGCATGGCGAAGAGCGTGTCCATCCAAGCGTAGCGCTCCGTTTTCGGATCGACCTTCGACTCCCGGTAGAGCCGCAGCCGCTCCGTCTTCGGCAGCCTCTTGCGGCCGTGGTAGGCGCGGCCGACGTAGCCGAAGCGATCGAGCTTGAGGATGTTTCCGTACTCCTTGTCGATGAGCAGGCCGCGCATCACGAAGGAGCGGTCGTACCGGATGTCGAGGAGGGCGCGGGGGTAGCCGAAGGCGTGGACCAGACGCTCCACCGTGAGATCGAAGGCGAGCTGCTCCACCTCGTGGCGGGAGTAGGTCGCCAGCGTGTGATCCATGTCGAATCCCACGAGATCGATCTGATCCATTCGCAGATTCCGGTTCACGTAGACGCGCCGGGTGCCGGGGACCTCACTGCGGTCGCGGCCGAGGAGGGGGACGATGCCATCTTCCAGGAGGGCGAGGGATTCGCTGGCGAAGAGGGGGAGAGGCCTGGGATTGTCCATCTTCTAGGGCCTTAACATGGGAGGGATCGCCCGACAACCGAAGGGGCGTTGGGGGGCCGGGAGGGCGGGCGCTTCGGGGGGCGTCGAAAGTCGACGAAGACCGCTTGACGAAGTTCGCGACCGAGGCTAGAAGCACCCGCCCGTGACGAGACGGCACGAAGCGAGACTTCGTCGCCTCGTCGTCGTGAAGCGACGTGCGCTGCTTGACAGGGATGCCTTCATACCTATAATGCAGCGCTCTTTTTCGTTGGAACGGCTCCGCCCGGGTGCGGGGTGATTGGAACGAGACGAATGCCGACGATTGGTCAACTGGTTCGCAAGGGCCGTCGCCAGATCTTGGCGAAGGAGAAGGCCCCCGCTCTCCAGGGCTCGCCCCAGAAGCGGGGCGTCTGCACGCGCGTGTACACCACCACGCCGAAGAAGCCGAACTCCGCTCTGCGGAAGGTCGCCCGTGTCCGGCTCAGCAACGGCATCGAGGTGACGAGCTACATCCCCGGGGTCGGGCACAACCTCCAGGAGCACTCCGTGGTCCTCATCCGCGGTGGCCGTGTGAAGGACCTGCCCGGCGTTCGCTATCACATCGTCCGTGGCTCCCTGGACGCGGTCGGCGTCGCCAACCGGAAGCAAGGGCGCTCCAAGTATGGGGCCAAGAAGCCCGGTTGATGCCGGGAGGTAGAGGATCGAGATGCCTCGTCGTCGAGTAGTCGAAAAGAGAAAGATTCTCCCGGACCCCAAGTATCACGATCGTCTGTTGACCAAGTTCGTCAACGACGTGATGCGGGACGGCAAGAAGTCCATCGCCGAGCGGATCGTCTACGGCGCTTTCGATATCGTGGAGGCCAAGACCGGCGAGGAGCCCCTCCGCGTCTTCAAGAAGGCGCTCGACAACGTCAAGCCGGTCCTCGAGGTGAAGAGCCGGCGCGTCG
>Ga0180216_1004615_pt1 | contig 10372 bp, 10 predicted proteins | sample eDN3rd37CBELigMG_FD_128879 | JGI IMG/M metagenome (GOLD analysis project Ga0180216, IMG submission 128879) | Enriched Miracle-Growth compost microbial communities from Emeryville, California, USA - eDNA 3rd pass 37_C BE-Lig MG (version 2)... ...
CGGCGCGACGGGCAAGGCCAGACGCCGACAGGCCGTGACGCTTCGCCAGCCCGTCAATCGCCTGCCAGATCTGCTGATGTGACAGCATGGCCCGTCTCCCTCTGAACACCTCCGGCATATGCAACACGCCAGGCGCGGCGCCGCTGGCGCGCCCGCCATGCAAAATTCAAATCCCGTCCGAACCCTGCAGGGCCCCCTCTGGCGTCTCGCTCCCCGATGCGCCGGCGCGCCCGGATGGCCCTTCCGGGCCAACGGACGCAGACCCACGGCATCCACAGGCCACGGCGCAACACCCTTATGTTGAAGAATTTATTCCCCTTTTGCCGCCCGGACAAGATAATACAATGGCGATGCTCCGGTCCCTCCTTCGGGCGCCATTGACGCCGGGCGGAAGGACGCCGATTCTTGGGAACGGGGCGGCCCTCAAGAGCCCAGGGCCTGGAGGCCGGCGACGCCGATGGGAGGCCAACCCGGCGGGAGCCGCCGCCTTGCCCGGGACGCGGCAAGCGCCGTCCGGTCCAGGGCCAACCGGCCCAGGGGCGGACATGGTCTTGTCGGGGAGATATAACGTGGGGGATCATGGCCCGCCGGGCCGGGTGAGGCGGATGAACTGGCGAGGCGATATGGCCCGGCGAGGGCATGTCGTCTCCTGTCAGGGTGCGTTTGCGAGTGGAGAGCGCCATGTACCGGGCACTGACTCACGACATCGAAGTCACGGTGACGCCCAGCTTCCTTGAGGACCAGTCCTCACCGGGGCATGGCGATTACTTCTGGGCCTACACGGTGCAGATCGCCAATCATGGCCCACGTCCCGTGCAATTGCGCGCCCGCACCTGGCGTATCGTTGACGGCGACGGCGCGGTGGAAGCTGTCACAGGTCCTGGCGTTGTCGGCGAGCAGCCGCATATCGCGCCGGGCGACGCCTACACCTACACCAGCGGCTGCCCCCTGCGCACGCCGCACGGCGTGATGAGCGGCAGTTACGCCATGATCGACGCCGCCGGCGAGCGCTTCGAGGTGATCATTCCCACTTTCGTGCTGGACAGCCCCTACGCCATTCGCGCCGGCCTGGCGCGCGTCATCCACTGAAGGGTCCGGGCCTGGGTCCGGGGGCGCGCGCCCGGGGCTGCGCGGCGACATGACGGCGCGCGCCCGGTTGCGCCGGCGGGCTGCACCGGACAGGATAGGCAAGCGAGGCGCGCGTGGACGGACGGGACGCGCCGGAACCATCAGGAGCCAATGTGACGCCTCTCGCCATGCTGGAGCGACTGGTCGCCTTCAATACGGAGAGCCACCGCTCCAACCTGGAGCTCATCGCCTTTGTCGAAGCCTGGCTGACGCAGCTGGGCGTCGCTTCCGTGCGCATCCCCGATGCAACCGGCGACAAGGCCGCGCTGTTCGCCAGCATTGGCCCGGCGCAGGATGGCGGCGTGCTGCTGTCAGGTCATACGGACGTGGTGCCGGTGGCGGGCCAGGCGTGGAGCGGCGATCCCTGGCGGCTGCGGGTGGCTGACGGGCGCGCCTATGGACGCGGCGCCGTGGACATGAAGGGCTTCGTCGCCATCGTGCTGGCGCTGGTTCCCGAGATGCGCGCCGCCCGGCTGACGACGCCCATCCACATCCTGCTGTCCTATGACGAAGAGGTTTCCTGCCTTGGGGTGGTCGACGCCGTGGCGCGCATGGGGGTAGATCTGCCACGCCCTGGCGTCGCCATCGTCGGCGAGCCTACGGGAATGGACGTGGTCACCGCCCACAAATCCGTGGTGTCGCTGACCACCCGCATTACCGGCAAGGAAGGCCACTCCTCGCAGCCGGCGCATGGCGCCAATGCGGTGATGGCGGCGGCGGAGCTGATCCACTGGCTGGCGCGCCGGCAGGAACAGTTCGCCGCGGCGGGCGACCCGACCGGCCTGTTCGATCCGCCCTGCTCGACCCTGCAGGTCGGCGCGATCCATGGTGGCACGGCGCGCAACATCATCGCGCGCGATTGCAGCTTTCTGTGGGAGTTTCGCGGCCTGCCCGGCCACAGCCACCGCGACCTGATGGACGAGCTCGCCGCCTTCGCCGAAACTTCGGTGCTGCCGGGCATGCGCCAGGGCGCGCCGGACGCCAGCATCGCCACCCTCTGCGACGTGGCCGTGCCGCATCTGGCGCCAAGACCCGGCTCCGCGGCCGAGCAGCTGGCGCTGCGCCTCGCCGGGCGCAATCACACCGCGACGGTGTCCTTCGCCACCGAGGCCGGGCATTTCCAGAATGCCGGCGTCGCCACGGTGGTTTGTGGACCCGGCTCCATCGACCAGGCCCACCAGGCCGACGAGTTCATCACCCTGGCCGAGCTGGATAACGGAACCGCCTTCATCCGCCGGCTGATCCAGGCCATGAGCGCCTGAGGGCCCGGCCTCACGCCGTGGCGTGGAGCGACGCGAGGACGGCGCGGCGGCGATACGGAGGGCGCGGCGGGTGGATACGGCAAAGCGCGCGACCTGTCGCGGGCGCGACGCGCTGACGCCCCACGGAGGCTCGCTCAGAACGCAAAAAAAATCGGCGCGGCAGGGAGCCACGCCGGTTCAATGCACCGCGGTCGCGCGCCATCAGGCGTCGCGTTCGCCGCCTTCGTCTGAATCCGCCAGGGCCGCGGCGGCGATCTCCGCCTCCACCTGTCCCGGGTCCAGATCGTAGTGACGCGAGCAGAATTCGCAGGTCACGCCGATGCGCCCGTCGTCGCCCACCATGTCGGCGCGCTCCTGGCGGCTGAAGCCGCCGAGCATGCCCATGATGCGCTCGCGCGAGCACTGGCAGGCCTCGCGCACGGGTTGGGCCGGAAACACCCGCACGCCGCGCTCGTGATACAGCCGGTACAGCAGTTGCTCGCTGAGCAGCAGGGGATCGAGCAGTTCGTGCGCCTCGGTGGTCTCCGCCAGCAGGCGGGCCTCGTTCCACGCCTCGTCCTCAACCCCGGCGGCGATCTGATGTCCGGTGGGGGCGTCGCCCGGCGACAGATCGGCCTGACGCAAACGGTCGGCCGAATGGGGCATGAACTGCACCATCAGGCCGCCCGCCCGGTAGTAGCGACCATTGGGGGACTGCGAGGTCATCTCCTCGCCGACGGCAAGGCGCACCAGGGTCGGAATCTGCTCGGATTGCTGGAAATAGGTGTGGGCGCATTCCTCAAGGCTCTGGCCTTCCAGCGGCACGATGCCCTGATAGCGGCTGGCGTGGCTGCCCTGGTCAATGGTCATGGCCAGATGGCCCTTGCCCAGCAGCGCGCCCGTCGCGGTTTCGCCGGCGGCGGCGGCCGCCGCCACCGCCTCCGCGTCGAAGCGGGCGCAGGCGCGCACCCGGTCCGGCGCGTCGAAATCCACGACAATCATGTTGACCGGCCCGGACGAGCGGGTCTGCAACTGGAAGCGACCTTCCAGCTTCAGCGCCGAGCCGAGCAGCACGGTGAGCGCCATGGCCTCGCCAACGACGCGGGACACCGCCGGCGGGTAATTGTGACGGGCCAGCACGGCGTCGAGCGCCGGCCCGAGCCGGACGACGCGACCGCGCACGTCCAGCGCCTCCACCGCGAACGGCAGGGACAGGTCGTCGCCAGCGTGCGAACCGGCTGCGGCTGCGCCGGCCATCACTCCGCCGCGCCCAGGCACCAGGCCAGAACGCCCTTCTGGGCGTGCAGCCGGTTTTCCGCCTCATCGAACACCACGGACTGCGGCCCGTCCATCACCTCGTCGGTGACCTCCTCGCCGCGGTGGGCCGGCAGGCAGTGCATGAAGATGGCGTTTTTCGCCGCCGCCGCCATCAGCGCCGCATTGACCTGGTAAGGTTGCAGCAGCTTCTGGCGCTCGGCCTCGCTTTCCTCATCGCCCATGGAAACCCAGCAATCGGTGATCACCGCCTCGGCGCCGCGCACCGCCTCACGCGGATCATCGACAAGGCTCAGCTTGGCGCCGTTGGCGCGGGCGAAGTCCAGCACCTCCTGCGAGGGGCCGAGATCCTTCGGCGCCGCCACGGCGATCTCGAAATCGAGACGCGCCGCCGCGTGAATCCACGAGGCCAGCACGTTGTTGCCGTCGCCGGTCCACGCCACCTTGCGGCCGGTGATCGGCCCAAGCCGTTCCTCGAAGGTCAGCAGGTCGGCCATGATCTGGCACGGGTGCGACAGCTTGCTGAGACCGTTGATGACCGGCACGCTGGCGTATTCGGCCAGCTCCGTCATGGCGGCGTGATCGAGAATGCGGATCATGATGGCGTCAACGTAACGCGACATGACCCGGGCGGTGTCGGCGATGGTCTCGCCGCGACCGAGCTGCATCTCCGCGCCCGTCAGCATGATGGTTTCGCCGCCCAGTTCGCGCATGGCGAGGTCGAAGGACACGCGGGTTCGCGTCGACGGCTTGTCGAAGATCATCGCCAGGGTTTTGCCGGTCAGCGGGCGGAAGTCGGAGCGCTCGCCCCGGCGACGCGCCGCTTTCAGGCGCTTGCTGATCTCAAGAACATGGCGCAACTGCTCACCGGTGAAATCGGTGAGGTCGAGGAAGTTGCGCCGCTGCTGCGACGAAGCCGACAAATTCTGATCCTTCAATAACTCCGGTGACAAACTGACGGAGCCGCTGACCGGCGCCATCCCGAAACGCGCATTCATCACGCCGCTCCCGCTGCGGCGCCGCGCGCCTCGCGCTGCAGGCGCCCCGCCACGGCCTCAAGCCGGGCCAGACCTTCCCGCGCCTCATCTTCCGTGATGGTCAGCGGCGGCAACAGCCGGACGGTGTTGTCGCCAGCCCCAACCAGGATGAGCCTTTCATCGAGCGCCGCGGCCGCGAAACTGGTGTTGGGCACATTCAGCTTCAGGCCCAGCAGCAGGCCCTCGCCGCGCACTTCGGCGATGATGTGGGGAAAGCGGTCGCGCAACTCGGCCAGACGCTGGCGCAGCAGCAGGCTGATCTGGTTGACGTGATCGAGAAACCCCGGGGCCAGCACCACGTCGAGCACGGCGTTGCCGACAGCCACCGCCAGCGGGTTGCCGCCGAAGGTGGTGCCGTGCGTGCCGGCGGTCATGCCCTTGCCGGCCTCCAGCGTCGACAGGCACGCGCCCAGCGGGAAGCCGCCGCCGATGCCCTTGGCAATGGCCATGATGTCCGGCGTAACCCCGGACCACTCATGGGCGAACAGCTTGCCGGTGCGGCCGACGCCGGTCTGCACCTCGTCGAGGATCAGCAGCAGGCCGTGTTCATCGCACAGCTTGCGCAGCTCGCGCAGTTTGGCCGGCGGCACGACCCGCACGCCGCCCTCGCCCTGCACGGGCTCGATGAGGATGGCGGCCGTGGCCGGGCCGATGGCGGCCTTCAACGCTTCGGCGTCATCCACCCGCACCTGGTCGAAGCCGTCCACCTTCGGGCCGAAGCCTTCCAGATACTTGGCCTGGCCCCCGGCGGCGATGGTCGCCAGGGTGCGGCCATGGAAGGCGCCCTCGAAGGTAATGATGCGGTAACGTTCGGGCTGGCCATTGGCCGCGTGATACTTGCGGGCCATCTTGATGGCGCACTCCAGCGCCTCGGCGCCGGAGTTGGTGTAGAACACCTGATCGGCAAAAGAGTTGTCCACCAGCCGCTGGGCCAGCCGCTCCCCCTCCGGTATCCGGAACAGGTTGGAGGTGTGCCAGAGCTTGCCGGCCTGCCGGGTCAGCGCCTCCACCAGATGCGGATGGGCGTGGCCAAGTGAATTCACGGCGATGCCGGAGCCGAAGTCGAGATATCGCTCGCCGTCGCGCGTCGCCAGCCAGACGCCCTGGCCCTGTTCGAACTGAAGATCTACACGCGCAAAAGTTGGCAACAGCGGCGACGTCACGGACCGCACTCCCTGATGGCGACGCTGGTCCCGACATCAACCTGTCGTTTGCCGTCAGGCCGGAGCGTCGCGCGTGAAAACGCCAGGCGGGCGCCAAAGCGCCGGAAACCCAAACGTTCATGAAAATCAAAGTGCCGCCCTGTCGAGGGCGGCACTGGGGGTATTTTATGCCGGGCGACAAATCTGTCAATTACAGGATGCATTTACATTGCAAACCCTGACAGGCCAGAGATTTCTGGACGACCGCCGGAAGCTCCGCGTAGTCCCTGGCAGGCTTTTGGCGACGCCCGCCGGCAACCGTCCATATCCGCCCATGCCCGATCCGCCCATGCCCGCCTGCGCGCGTCAGCGCCTTAACGCCGCCATGCCGCCCGCGCGCGACAATGACTGTCACGCCACAATGACAATCACGCGACAATACGGGCGCGACTTTGGCCGCATCCGTGTTATCCAGCGCCAGCCGCCCTGGCGGGACCGCGCGACGGTTAAATCGTTGAAAAAAAGTGATCACGGACTCGTTTTCATCATGTTCCTGGGGAAAACGGTGGGGAGCGGGCGGCTGCGGTTGAAGCCGCATCCCGCCATCTTGTATGGTTCAGGGAATATCCCACGACATATCGTGGCGCCGTTACCCTGACGGATTGTTATTTTGCGTAGCTGAACCTGTTCAGCGCGTTTACGCAGATTTTCTGCATGAACGAATTTGGTGCGGAGGAACGGATGAGCGAGGCTGGAAGCGGCTGGAGCGACGAGCGCGTCGAACTGCTGAAGAAGCTCTGGTCGGAAGGGCTCAGCGCCAGCCAGATCGCCACCGCCATGGGCGGTGTGACGCGCAACGCGGTGATTGGCAAGGTTCACCGTCTCGGCCTGTCCGGCCGGGCCAAATCCCCATCTGGCGGCGCGCAAAAGCCGCGCAAGAGCGTTTCGGTCGCAACGCCGCGCGGCGTCGCCACCAATGCGCGGGCAACCGCCAGCATTCCGCTGGTGCAGGGCAACACGGCGCTCGCCGCCGTGGCCGTCGCGGCTGAACGCCCCGTGGAAACGCCCGCGCCGGCCGCCGTCGCCGCTGTGGCGACGTCGCCCGCGATCGCCGCGCCGGAGTCCCAGCGCGTCACCATCATGGAGCTGCGCGAGAACATGTGCCGCTGGCCCATGGGCGATCCGACCACGGCGGATTTCTGCTTCTGCGGCAACCGCACGACGCCCGGCATTCCCTACTGCACCTTCCACAGCCGCATCGCCTACCAGCCGCCTGAGCGCCGCCGCGACCGCCGGAGCAGCTGAGGCCCGGCCGTTCTCACGCGCCATATGACGTTATGCCCGCGCCAGCCGCGGGCATTGGCTTTTTTGGGCTGGTTGGGAGCCTGGCGGAGCCGGCGCTTTCTGGCCCGCGCCGCCTTGAGGCGCCCTGCCCCCTACACGCCCCACCCTGTCATGTCAGCCGTCCATGCCCCCTCATGGCCAGCGCCCTCATGGCCAGCCCTCTCCCGGCCAGTCCTCTGCCGGCCAGTCCAGGCGCGCGCATAAAGTCTCGCCGTCACGCGGCGGACGGGATTGACGCACGCCGGCCGCCGCAACACGGGCGGGATGACCAACATGGGCCGGATGACCTGGCGGGGACCTGAAGGGGACGTTTCGCGCGGCGTCAGGGGGCCCTCAGGAACGGGCGAAGGTCTCGTCGAAGGAATAGCCGGCGCCGCGCACGGTGCGGATCGGGTCGGGCTGGCGCGGCCGGTTGATGGCCTTGCGCAGGCGGCCCACGTGCACGTCCACGGTGCGTTCGTCGATATAGACGTCGCGACCCCAGACGCTGTCGAGCAGTTGCTCGCGGGTGAACACCCGGCCAGGGCTCTGCATCAGGAATTCCAGCAGGCGAAATTCCGTCGGACCGAGATGCAGTTCACGGTCGGCGCGGCGGACGCGGCGGGTTTCCCGGTCCAGTTCGATGTCGCCGGCGGTCAGCAGGGCGGCCACATGGCCTGGCTTGGCGCGGCGCAGCAGGGCGCGAACGCGGGCCAGCAGCTCCGGCACCGAAAACGGCTTGACGACATAGTCGTCGGCGCCGGTGGCCAGACCCCGGATGCGCTCCGCCTCCTCGCCGCGCGCCGTCAGCATGATGACCGGCAGGCGCGCCGTTTCCTCGCGCTGGCGCAGGCGGCGGCACAGCTCGATGCCGGAGAGGCCCGGCAACATCCAGTCAAGCAGGGCGAGGTCCGGCGGGGCTTCCTGGAGGCGCACCTCCGCCTCGTCGCCGCGCGCCACCGCGTCGACCACATAACCTTCAGCTTCGAGATTGTAACGCAGCAGAAGGGCGAGGGATTCCTCATCCTCAACAATCAGAATGCGCGTCGCCATATGTCACTCCACGCCCGGCGGACAGTTCACGCCCCGGCGGATCTCCAGCCGGCGGCGCGGCGCCGCCAGCTCATCAAGCATGCCGCGCCCGCTCCGGCCGGCCGCGCTGGCCAAAGGGCCATCCCCGCCAGGCGTGGTGACGCCGACGCATCCCCATCCCGGGAACGCGGGCGGCGCCCGGCGCGATCGATGGGGGCGCATCGCCCATCGCGCTCTGGCGTCAGCTCTCGCCAACCCGGGCGAAGCTGGTGTCGTCATTCTTGGGGCGCTCGCTGACGAGCGCGCTGCCGGTGACGAGATAATAGATCGTCTCGGCGATATTGGTGGTGTGATCGCCGATACGCTCGATATTCTTGGCGCAGAACAGCATGTGGGTGCAGAAGCCGATATTGCGCGGATCTTCCATCATGTAGGTCAACAGTTCGCGGAACAGCGACGTGTACAGCGCGTCGATCTCGCCGTCGCGCTTCCAGACGTCGATGGCGACATTGACATTCTGCTGGGTGAAGCCGTCGAGCACGTCCTTGAGCTGCTCCTGCACCAGGTCGCTCATGTGCTCGACGCCGACGACGATGCGGGTCGGCTGCATCTGGCCGCTGATGGCGACGGCGCGCTTGGCGATGTTCTTGGCGAGATCGCCGATGCGCTCGACGTCGCCAGCGACGCGGATCGCCGAGATGATCTCGCGCAGGTCCACGGCCATCGGCTGGCGCCGGGCGATGGTGAGGATGGCGTTTTCCTCGATCTCGCGCTGAAGATTGTCGAGGCGGGCGTCGGTATTGATGACCGACTGGGCGAGTTCGGCGTCACGGCGCACCAGGGCGCGGGTGGCGTCGTCGAGCATCTTCTCGGCGATGCCGCCCATTTCGACCACGCGGTTGCGCAGGGCGGCGAGTTCGGCGTCATAGGCGGAAACGATATGTTCGGCCATGGCTGTGTCTCCCTGGAGCGTCACCGGCGACTGGCGGCGGCGTCCTGTGCGGTTCTGGCGGAGGGGGCGATTTTGCCCTCGCCTCCGCGGCGTGTTGCTGTTGCCGGCCGGCGGCCAATCCGGCGGCGCGCCGGCGCGGCCACCGTTCCTCAGCCGAAGCGGCCGGTGATGTAGTCCTGGGTGCGCTGGTCGGACGGGGTGGTGAAGATGCGCGACGTCTCGTCGAACTCCACCAGCTCGCCCAGATACATGAAGGCGGTGTACTCGGAGCAACGCGCCGCCTGCTGCATGTTATGGGTGACGATGGCGATGGTGTACTCGGCCTTCAGCTCGTCGATCAGCTCCTCGATCTTGGCGGTCGAGATCGGATCGAGGGCCGAACAGGGCTCGTCGAGCAGGATGACTTCCGGCTTGATGGCGACGGTGCGGGCGATGCACAGGCGCTGCTGCTGGCCGCCGGAAAGGCTCTGGCCGCTGGCGCCCAGCTTGTCCTTCACCTCGTTCCACAGGGCGGCGCGGCGCAGCGAGGATTCCACGCGCTCATCCATCTCCGCTTTGGACAGCTTCTCATAGAGCCGCACGCCGAAGGCGATGTTGTCATAAATGGTCATGGGGAACGGCGTTGGCTTCTGGAACACCATGCCGACCCGCGAACGCAGCAGGTTCTTGTCCTGCTTCGGCGACAGGATGTTCTCGCCGTCGAGCAACACCTCGCCATCGGCGCGCTGGCCCGGATACAGGTCGTACATGCGGTTCAGAATCCGCAGCAGCGTGGACTTGCCGCAGCCCGACGGCCCGATGAAGGCGGTGACCTTGCGTTCGTACAGCGGCAGGGAGATGCCCTTCAGCGCCAGCGTGTCGCCGTAATAGAACCTGAGGTTGCGGACCGAGATCTTCTCGTGCGCGGTTTCCTGGGCGTTGGGCATCTCGCGTTGGGCTCCGGCAGGCTGCATCGGGCGCGCCGACGACACGGCGGCGGATTGTGCGACGGTCATGTTCATGGGGCGGCTCCCGTTCACTGGCGGCTCCTGGAGGCGATGACGCGGGCCAGGATGGAGAGGGTGAGCACCGAGAGGGTGATGATCAGGGCGCCGGTCCAGGCCAGTTGCTGCCAATCCTTGTAAGGCGACAGGGCGAACTGGAAGATCACCACCGGCAGGCTGGCCATCGGCCCGTTGAGGTTGGCGCCGCCGAACTGGTTGTTCAGCGCCGTGAACAGCAGCGGCGCCGTCTCGCCGGAAA
>Ga0180216_1004616_pt1 | contig 10371 bp, 12 predicted proteins | sample eDN3rd37CBELigMG_FD_128879 | JGI IMG/M metagenome (GOLD analysis project Ga0180216, IMG submission 128879) | Enriched Miracle-Growth compost microbial communities from Emeryville, California, USA - eDNA 3rd pass 37_C BE-Lig MG (version 2)... ...
CGAGTTGCGACGACGCGGCGACGCGGCGACGCGACGAGGCGGCCAAGAACAAAGACACGACGGGCGAGGCGGCCAAGTACGGCGCAGACCGGCGAGCAGCGACGACGCGGCGACGCGACGACGCGGCCAAGGACAAAGACACGAAGGGCGAGGCGGCCAAGGACGGCGCAGACCGGCGAGCAGCGACGAAGCGACGGATGAGGCAACGGACGAGGCGGCCAAGGACAAGGCGCAGCAAGCTGCACCCGATAGGGCAACTTGAGCTACGTGGGCTCAAGAATGGCGACCCCAGCGCCTGCTGTGGCTGGTGCCAAGCGCGGCTGGACCGCCTTTCGCGAGAAGATATGTCAGGCCTGCGGCGCGACGGTACGGCTGGGCCACGCGCGCGATTGGGGCGTACGCTCTCTTCGTGTGGCGCTCACTGACACGCGGACGCCGCAACGCTGCCTCTTTGGTCGATAGGAGGACCGCATGATCCGGGACGACGTCAACGGCTGCTTTGTGTGCACCAACTGCGGCGCGGTGGTGGAGCAGATCATTGACGAGGAAGCAGAATGGCGCACGTTTGCGTACGCCGCGCCGTTCGCTTGCCCACGCGAGGGCCTTGGGGGCACTCGGCTGACGCCTGTTCCGGTGGTGTCGTTCAAACGCGATTGATGACCGTTCCATCAGCGACTCCGCGGACGACCCAAGCCGTGTGGGCGGGCCGAACCTGAACCCGGACGGCACCGAGTCGTTCAGCATGGTCATCTCGGGACGCGGCGCCGCGGTGCGCGAGCTGGCGCGGCCCAACGCCAAGATTTCGGTACGTGCGTAGGGAGCGCTGGGCGGTCTAGGACGACTGGCGGCTGATAGAGCGCGTGGCGCCGCGCACGGCTCGTCATTACTGCCCGGCAGCGCACGACGCAGCAAAAGTCGCTGGCCGAGGCGGCCAAGCGCATTGGCACCTTCTGCGAACGCCTGCACGTCTCGAAGCAAATCGAGGCACGCTGCGGACACGCCGTGACCTTATCGCAGAGCCCGCGCCGCTAAAGGCGAGTGATCGTCGTCGCTTTTGTGCGTTCGATCAGGCCCGAGCCAAGGAGCTCTTCCGCAACTATGCCGACAAACTGCGCGGCCGCCGCGAGGAGGCCATCATTGGCTCCTGCATCCTAATCGCGTGCCGGATGGAGAACTCGACGCGCTCGCTCAAAGGTGCGGCCTGGCGGCACCGCTGCATGAAGAATCGCCATCTGTTGGCTCATGCATGCAATAGCGGCACCGGCTCGCCACGCCGTGTCCCGCTGGTGTCCCCAGAGGTCTTGCCCGTGGTCCAGGTGCAGCAGCGTGAGCTGAGTCAGTGCATCACCAAGCTCAAACAGGCGATGGACATGCCGACGGTCAGCATCGTCAAAGCGTCCCAGCTCGTGGTGCGTCCTTGGCGCTGTGCGATATGGCGGGGCTGAGGCGGCACACGGGCCGACGATGCTGTGTCTGTCTTTTCCGCCTCCGTTTGGGACGGCCAGGAACGCTTCTGCAATCAGCTGCGCTTCCAGCAGCGTGCCGTCCGCGTGGCCGTCAAGTTTGCCGAGAACATTGAGAAGCGCGGCTTGGCGGACACGTACGCGGAGCGTTCACAATGACGTGGGAGGAACCGACGGGCTCCCTGAGCAGGTGAGGCACATCAGGCGGGACTGGCGCGCCGCAGGCATACGCCGTCCACCATCGCTGCCACCGTGATCAGCATTGTCGCCCTGGTGATCGGCAGCGACAAGAGCGTCGCCGGTGCGTGCGGCGTGCGGGTGCCCTGGCTCCAGCAACGGCGTTCGCCTTACTCACACGCCGCGGCTGGGGCCCGCCCGGACGCACGCGGGCACAGACGTGGCGCAGGTGACGGACGTGTCCGTTTCGACGATCCGCAGCACGTACCGCGAGTTTTACAGCATGCGCGAGGAGCTCTTCCCGCCGCCCAACGAGCTGCCTTCGGGCTTCTCCATTGCGCGGCCGATTGGCGAGTTAACCAACACCGACATCTAAACGCGTGTATCGTGTGTATCCTTCTTGCTGTACAGAAGCCATAACTATGCATACCACGGTCAAAGGATTGAGCGAGAAGCACCATGCCGTAGGCTCACATGCACCCTGTCTGCTCGATCCACGCGCGGCGCGTCTACGGCGGCGCCTGCTCGCCGCCGTGGAGCTGCCACTTGGTCTTTGTCGTATTTCTCCTCCGCGGCCGTCCATGCGACAGAGCGCCACAGAGTTGGACGACGCGAGGGCGACAGCGGACGGTCGTGGACCCGTTGGGACCCATCGACCCGTGGGCCCCTGGGCCGAAGCCCTTGGAAAACCACCGGCGACAAGGAGGCACTGTACAGCGCCCGCGGACGGGAGGACAAGAGAGAGAGAGAGAGACAAGAGAGAAGCTGTGGGTGGGGCCTCGGAGGACGCCGCTGCCGCCCAGTCGCGGCTGGGGCGGGGGCGACCATGGCAGACCCCGCCGCGTACGCCGCCGATGCCACCGCCATGGAGGCCGACTACGCGGGCCTCTACGACGACCTGCCGCTGCCGGGCGCCGACGCCGACGCGTTGCCGCAGCTGGCCACCTATGACGAGGTGAGCCGGCCGCTCTTCCCAAGGAGCGGCGTCTGGGCAAGGGGCCTTGCTGACTGGGTGGTGGCCTGCTTCGTACAGGGTGGCGCGTCACAGCTCGCGCACCGCGTCGCCACGCTGGAGCAGGAGAACGCACAGCTGCGGGACAAGCTGGCGAAGCAAGGCGCCATGGTGCGGACCTTGCAATGGGCCCCTTGGGGCCACCGAGCGCGACTGATGCCTTTGGCAGCGCTTCTGCACCTGTGGCGCCTCCCGTGGGCTCGCAGCTGAAGAAGCTGGCGGAGCAGAACGAGGTGCTCGCACGCAACATCTCGTGCCTCTTCAAGACGGCCCAGGCCGAGATCCAGCGCAAGGACCGCACCATCGGCGACCTGCGCAGCCAGAAGGCGGCCTAGGACTTGCAGCGGCGCGGCCTAGCACAAGGTCACGGAACGGCCCTTCCTGCTGGACCGGCCGGACGGCATAGACCGGGCGGCGGCCATCCTAAACTGGAGCGCGCCACCGGCGCCACCCTGGCCGATGTTGGCTGAGTGCTGAAGAGCGAGCTTTGTGGCTTCGTCCACGGCTGGGGTTGCGTCGAGCAGACCGTCTGCCACGGTCGTCCACGCATCGGCGCCATGGCGCGTGCCTCGTTGCGGCCGTTTCCTCTGCGTACGCCGCGCCGCCATCGCCAGGAGGGTCTTGTTTAGCCGATCCACCACGCCGCCGCCCTGCGCGTGGACTACTTTCGTAACGATTCATCGGCCCGACGCGGTGTACCATCCGTGTCCACCCTGGCCAGCGCCACAAGCGACCGAGTTGGAGTCCCCCGTGTTTTTTTCTTAAAAGTTGTATCTTGTTGAATCGTACAACTCTACACGAATTCTTCCACCAGTCCGCTCACGCCAAGGCGGCGGCCACGTTCGTGACATAGAGCACAACGGTGTTTGGCGACGCCTCCTGTGCATGGCCGCCGGCCGCCAACGACAACGCAGCGAGCAGTGTCAGAGACCACGGCGCGCACAGTGACCCGTACGAAGGCGCGCTGCGCGGCCGGCAGTACCGCAAACTGGTGCGCGTAGCCCGACGGAATCAGAAACACGTCTTGCTCCTTCATGGGGAACGTCTGCAGGCTGTTGGCCGCGGCGTCCTCAAACTTGGACCCGGACGGCCGGACGCGGACATCGAGGGTGCCCCGCAGCACGTAGATGAAGGCCTCGCCGATCGGCTGCGACCACTGCTGCGCCGCGCTGGCCGTGACGCCGCGCATCAGGGTGACGTGAAACTCGGCGTCGTACAGGAGGGTCACCTCCTCGCGCGGTGACGCCGTCTCCAGGCGGCGGAGCATCCCGTTAAAGTCGATCGGCGCCTTGGGCCGCACGTTGTCGTCGATCGCGACCTGTGCACCGAACGGTTGAGCAGGCATTGGCGCGGGCAGGCTCGCTGCGGCGGTCACCGGGGGCAGTTCCAACTCGCTTATGTCGGGCGCGCGTCTGCCGGCGCACCTGCGGCGGGCCCGGCGGGCCGGCCGGGACGCCGGTCTTGAAGGCGTCGGATGCCCGGAAGCGCTCGATGACGGGCACCAGCTGCACGCCCAGGTCGTCGCAATGGAACCACTCCTCGTAGAGGATCTGCGAAAAGTCCTTGGTGTACCACCGCAGGCCGTCCATCTCCGTGTCGCTGCGCACGCGTTCAATCACCAGGCCGACGGTATTGGCGAAGCGCTACGGCGGGGCACGTTCGGGAAGCGCAGGACGGATACGTGAGTGGCGCGCCGGGACGCCGCGCGGACGATGGACAAGTGGCGCCGCACCTGGGGCGAGTGCGGCACGCGGCCGGGCAGGAGGAACATCTCGCCCTCCCTGATCGGGATCTGGCGCAGCTTGCCGCCCTCGATAATGTCGAGCCGCATGTCGCCCTTGATCTGGTAGAAGAGCTCCTGGAGCGCGCGTGTTCCAACGACACGCGGACGCACCGAAGTGGCCGGGGCTGGTAAGCCAATGCTCCAAAATGATGCGACGGCTTGCGGCACCAACGCACCTCGCCTTCCTCAATGTGGAAGTCGTTGCGCTCGTTCGGCCCGCCGACGATCATGACCTTCAGGGCGCCCTCGTACAGCAGGCGGTTCGCTGGGGCCCACGCCAACAGACGGCTCCCGTCGCCAGGGTGTCAGCCGAGAGGGAGCCTCAGCAGGGTGCAGCTGGGTGCAGCCGCCGTACCGACGGGCGGCTTCAGGTTGGGTAGGGCCGCGTCGACCCATGCCTTGAAGGCAACGGGAGCCTTGATCGTGGTGGCCATCCTTGCGAGGGGAGCGGGCAGCCCGCACTCTGTAAAAGATTACAGGTGAAACAGCGAAGACTGTGCCGTGAGCGTGTGCCGTCCGGATAGCTCGCCAGGTGCACTCCTGCTCGTCCTTCACGCTTCCTCTCCTTATCCTCCTCCCATGTCCGCCGCGTTGTCCTCACCCTGCACCGCCCGACGACGTTTCCGAAGACTGGGTGACGTCGCCGCCGCCCCCGCCCAAACCCCGAACGGCCAGCAGCCACGCGGCTCCCATGGTGCTTCTGCTTCCTTCGCCGTCGTCTCTTCTTCACCCCCCCCCCGCCCCCTACCGCGCCTTTGCGTCGTCGTCCTTGGCCTTGTCCCTGCCCTTGTCCCTGCCCTTGTCCCCTGCCCTCGTCGGCGCGTCGGCGTCCGCCGCGTACGCCTTCCGAGCGATGACGTCATCAGTGACTCCGCGAAAACGGCGCTGCCGCCGCGGACGGCGAACGCCACTCTGCGCCTGACGCTGCGGCTGTCTGTTCCGCCGGGCGGGGCATGCAGCGGCGCAGGCGCCGAGGAGACGCTGGAGAGCGGAGAGGCCAGAGAGGCCGGAGAGCGGAGAGGCCAGAGAGGCCGGAGAGCGGACAGCGTCCCGCCAGGCCGAGCCGGCGGCGGTATGGCGCCCATGCAGCGGCGCATAAGCGTAGCAGAGGCCGCCCTCCGCGCTCTCGCAGAGCGCGCACACAGTCCCCTGTGAGCACAGCCGCGGACGGAGGCTGGACGGTTGTGTGCGCCGCGGCCAATCCAGTGTGTTGTGATGTGGTGTGGATTCCTTTCCAGCAGTGCACATTGCCTTGGCCTCGGCGCCGTCGTGCATCCCGACTGGGCACATGGCTGGATACAGCGATCGCGTATATTACAGGCTTGTACATGGGGAGCGTGCATGCGTAGATACAGTGCAGGTGCAAGTTCATTCGTCGTCGCTGTAATCAGCCAGTTTGCCGAAGAACGTGTCCACGTCCTCTTCGGAGGACGACGACACGAGGGCGCCGTCGGTCTTGGGCGTCACGACCACTTGCGACGGCGCGGACGGCAAGTCGGCCGCCGTCAGCGGTCGGCCGGGCCCGCCCTTCTGCATCAGGTAGACGTAGTAGTGGAAGCTGTCGCCGACTGGCACCCAGCTCAGGTTCCAGCCGTACTCGAGCTGGAGCAGTAGCAGCCGGCGGAAGTGCGGCTGGCCGAAGGAGATGGAGACGAACATGCCCTGGTCCCGGAGCACGCGCGACACCTCCGCGAGGGCCCTGGCGACGGACGTCGCAGCGGGCCCACCCACGACTGGCCTGGTCATTGATTTTGGTCCAGGCGCCGCGGCTCAGCATTGGATGCGCCTCACGCACCGGCCCACACGCTCGCGCAGCACGTCCGACGGCCGCCACGGGTCCGAGCGGCTTTCGGCAAAGAGCGCGTCCAGCGTGCCTGGCCACCGGGTCACCACACGCGATACAGCGAGCCAGAGAGGTCAGGCTCGCGCAACGCCGCCGCCGTCGATTCGTCCACGCCCTCTCCGCACCTTTGTCGAGGACGACGTCAAAGGAACCGTCCTGGAAGGCGGCCATGTCTCGAATGTCCATCACCTGCCAGCTCATGCCCGGCATGTGCTCGTGGCGCTGCGTCGCGAGAGCAGATAGAGCGAGCGACCAAGGCATAAGACATTGCAGCCGCGCGCCCGACGGTTGGGGGTTGGTGCGCACCTTGGCCATCTTGTCGATGACCACCGCCGAGTAGTCGACATTGACGAGGTTGCGGTAGCCCTCCTCGTAGAGGCGGGCGCTCAGCGTCGAGTTGCCGCAGCCGATCACTAAGATCCGGTCCGTCGGACGCAGCTGTGGCGCGTCCAGTCAAGCTGCTGGCGGAGAGCTCTGGACCGTTAGCGCGCGACCTCAGGCCGGGCCAGGCAGGGGGGGCTGCGGGCCTCGCCGGACCTTCTCGCGGAGGATGTGCGCGTAGGCGTCGTAGGTGTTGAGCCAGTCGTACTGCTCCTCCACGGCGAAGCGGCTGTCCCAGTACTCGCGCTCCGCGAACACGGCATTGTCCTCCGGCACGGGGAGCGCCATGGCTCCGGGCGACGGCGTCAGGTCCGAATTCGGCCCGTGGCGGCTGCGGTCGGTAACCGACGCCACGTCCACGATGCCCGCTCTTGGCGGTCGAGTGCGCGCGCGGGGTTCCGCTCTACCGCCTGCAGGGCCTTCGAAGGCTGGTAGCAGGGCAGAACGGCAGGTCGCGAGGCGCCAGATCGCCGTCGCCGTCGCCGTCGCCGTCGCGCTGCCGCCAGCCGCGTGGTCGCCGCCGCACTGCCAATGACGTCATCCAGTCGCAGCTGCTGCGGACCGGCGAGGCGGCTCGAGGCGGCTCGAGGCGGCCGTAGAAGCGGCTCGAGGCGGCCATAGAAGCGGCGCGAGGCGGCCGAAGGAACGGCTCGAGGCAAGGTGCTGGCTGCTGTACAGACAGGAGGTTAAGAAAGCGCTGCTGCAGGCTGTCGCTGCCTGAGCGCGGACTCTGCTCGCGGAAACCATGGCCGCGGCGGCGCCCGCAGGCGGCTTGCGGGTGTCATACCCGCGGCTGGCCCTGCTGGGTGTGGTCCTCGGCAGCAGCATCGAGGCGCTGCTGGTCTTCTCGGGCTACTGTACGTGTCCCGGCCACAACCGTGCCTGTTGGCGTTTGGTTGGTGCTAACCCGCGCACCGCTTGGACACCCTTCGCGCGACACAGATGACCATGCGGAGCAGAGGCTATCCCAGCAGGCGGCCCGGCAAGAGGCGGAGCGCCGCGAGCGCGTTCTCGCTGCCCTGGCGGCACGCCAGAACGCCGAGCTCGCGGCAGCGGCCGCCAACGCCGCGAGCAGCGCGGCCGCGCCAACCGGCGGAGCGGCCCCGGCAGGGGGCGGCAACGCGGCCAGCGCCGGACCCGACGCCCCCAGCTGACGCGCAAGCCAAGGCCAATGTACAGACGGGGTTGATACATGGTGTATAGTTTATTCGGGTTTGCGAACGGGTCCACCGATAACAAAAAAATGAGTCGCGCGCGCACAATCAGCCCAAACAACGGTGCTCTAGCCGAGGACCAACACATTCCATACACACGCTCGCCCCACCCCAAGTCCGGCGCGTAAATACAGGCAAGGTTTTTTTTTGAGCAGCAGCGGCTCACTTCTTCTTCTCCTGCTGCTTCTTGATGTGCGCGAGCTCCTCGGCGATCTCGTACACCTTTTGTGCCATGAGGTCGCTCATCTGCTTGTTCTTGGCGGCCGACTTTTCGAGGACCTCCTTGTCCTTGACCAGGCGGTCGCGCTCGGCCACGACCTGGATCTTCTCCTCCTGCAGCGCCTGCATCTGCTTGGTCATCTCGGCCATCTGCTTCTCGTACCGCTCGTGCAGCGCCACGAGCTTCTCGTCCGCCGACTTGGCCATGTCGACCTGCACGGCGCGCAGCTCCTGCTCCATGCGGTCGATCTGGGTGGTGCCGGGGGGAGCCGCAGGCGACGGGCACCTCGTCCGGTTAGCCGGCCGTACGATTCCCTCTGCGCCGCCGCTCTGCCCGCCCCGCCCGGGTCGGCCGTACCGTGTCGCGGTACATCTCGTTCTGCTGCTCGGCGACGGAGAGCTTGTCCTCGGTCTTGCTGAGCTTCTCCTGCGTCTCCTCGTGTGCCTTGTTGACCTCGGCGATGGTCTTGTGCAGCTCCGAGACCAGGTTGACAGTCTTCTCGCCCTCCTCGCGGGCGCTGGCCTCCTTGGCAGCGAGCGCCTGCTCGAGGTGCGAGATCTGCTGCGCCATCTTCTCGAAGCGGTCGTACATGGCGGCGATCTCCTCCTCCGACGGCAGGCGGATGCCCATGTGCTCGTTGAAGAGCGTTGCGGTGAACGCGAGGTTGAGGCGGCTGTTGCCGCTGACGATGTCCTTGGCCGTGACGAACTTGCGGCAGTTGAGCGCCTCGGCGATCTCCAGCACAATCTTGGCGCGTTCCTCGAGGTCCTTGGTGGCGAGCGCCGCCTCGACCTTGGCCGGGTCGACGAGCTTGGGCGCGATCTGCTGCATGAGGGTGAGGTAGTTCTCCGAGTCCTTGATGCTCTCGGAGAAGCTGCCGACCTTGCGCTGGCTGTTTGCGCGGCGCAGGTGGTAGTTGAACCAGCGGATCAGCAGCGCCTCGGGCCCGATGTCGATGAGCGTCTTGAGGTTCTCGTGGCGCTCCATGAGCCGGATCAGCTCCGGGTGGCTGAGAATGTCGACGTTCTGCAGCAGGTGCGCGCGGATGATCTGCCACACCACGCCGAGCACGAGGTCGTGCGAGCCGTTGATGAGGTCCTGCGCGCCAATGTTGACGATCTTGATACCGAGCTTGGCGGCGCCCTCCAAGAACGCGTTCTGGTTGGCGGTGACCTCAAAGATGGCCTTGGAGCCCGGCGCGGCGCCGTTCTCGACCTCGGCCATGTTGATGTTGTACGTCAGCTTGGAGGTGTTGATGGTGTTGGGCTTGATCTGGTTGACGACCTTGCTGAGCAGGATGCCGTCGCGGACCTTCTCGAAGAGGTCCATGCCCGTGAGCGGCAGGACGTCCGCGAGGTCCTTGTCGCCCTTGAGGAGGTTGTTGAGGTGCTCCACGTAGGCGCCAACCTCGTTCTCAATGTCCGTCTTCACCATGGTGGCGGTTTGGGGGGCGCAAAGCGCGCGGTTCAGGCGCGCTGCAAGCTGTGGCCGTGGGGTGCCGCGGAAGCAGGGCAAGCACTGTGAGCGACGACGACCGCACCGGAAACGCACCGCACACGCCCACAGGCCGTACCGATGGGCCGGGATTGCGAAAAGCGAGAGGCGGACTTGGAAGCTGCTCACGTCGCGCCGCTTGCGCGCTGCGTGCACCGGTGTAAGCACCAAGCTGAATAGCGCCTAGGGTGGGCAGATAGCGCGGCGCGTACCCGGCAGCTGCGTTCGTGCGAGCTGTTCACGCCGCCATCCCCCGCCCCCAGCCACACGGCGTGATCGTCGTTGTTAGCGCTACTCCCCGTGCCCAGCTCGAGGCATGCGCGTGCTTCTCGTTGCGTGCGCCCTGCGCACCTTTACGCTGGCTGCGCGTCCTGAAAAGCGTGTCGCGTGTGCCGCGTGTGCGGGTGCGTTGGCTGCGTGTCTGCGTCGTTGTGGCACGCCGTTGCGACAAATGCCACGGACGCTGTCTCGACGTGACCCGCCGCCGCGTCGGTTGCGCGTGTGCCGTTAGCGCGTGCATCGTCGCGGCGTCCGTCGTACCCCGCCGCGTCGTCCGCCGCGGGGCGTACCGCGTTCAGGTCGGGGGGCGGGGCGCACAGGCAACTGGCCGCGTCCGCAGAGGCGACTGGCCGCGTCCGCAGAGGCGACTGGCCGCGACAGACAGTCTGGAGGATAGCCAGATTTGGCAAGTGCGCGGAATGCTCTAGAATCTTCCAGATAAATCTTTCAACACGTGATGGGGCCTTACTCCTGTACAAAGTACGCATCATCAAGACCCAGATCG
>Ga0180216_1004617_pt1 | contig 10371 bp, 13 predicted proteins | sample eDN3rd37CBELigMG_FD_128879 | JGI IMG/M metagenome (GOLD analysis project Ga0180216, IMG submission 128879) | Enriched Miracle-Growth compost microbial communities from Emeryville, California, USA - eDNA 3rd pass 37_C BE-Lig MG (version 2)... ...
AGGGGGGTGGGGGGGGGGGTAGCGGCGCACGTCGAGCCGGCCAGCCAGTCGGCCGCGTACCAGCTTGCGCAGCTGATCCGTGACGTCCGGGTGGTAGTCGAGCTTGTCCAGCGCGTTGGGCCGGTACTTGTCGACCCACAGGCTCATGGTGGCGCTTTGGTCGGCGGCGGCGTGGGGCCAGCCGAGCGGAAGCGTGCAGTGCGCGCCGCAACGTGGCTTTCCTCTACGGATTCTTGGCCGCTTGTCGGGTCCGCGTCGGCGTCCGCCCTCAAAAAGTTTCGCGCCACTTTTTTTTTCGTCCGTCTGATTTTTCGCGCCAAATTTACCCCCCAATCTGGTTGACCCCCCAATGCGTTGCTGCTCGCGGGGCACTTGTTGTGTCGCTCGCTCGAAGGCGCTCGAAGGACGACGACGACGATGGCCGCCTGGATGCAGCGCCTCCTGGGCGCCGCCCTCGCGATCGCCGCGCTGGCCGCGGTGGCGCTCGGTGCGGCGACCCCGATGCTCGAGCGCCACGAAAAGGTAAAGGCAACAGAGGTTATTCCTGCGCCCGTGCGCATCGCGTGACCCTGACGTCAGGGATCGCGCCACGGCTAGATCCCTGTCCAATGCAGGCGCTCGCCGGTTTCGCCGAGCTACGCGGCCGCTGGGACACCCTGAGCGACCTGGAGAAGCAGCAGCTGGAGGTGGCGGAAGCGTACATCCGCCGCAAGATCGCCGAGCACGCCAGCGGCAAGGCGGCCGTGGCGGCGCGCACCGCGCCGGAGCGCCGCGCGGACGGCCTGTTCGTGGACGTCAGCGCGGACGAGGTCGGCGGCGTCTTCACCCAGCGCACCACGGTGGCTGTCGACGCGAAGGCGCTTCTGAAGGACCTCCTTAAGCCCTACTGCAGCTGGGACATCACCGGCCTCATTTGCAAGCCCGCGCTGGACGACATTGTCGACGACCTCGTCCCGGCGCTCTACCTGATCGGCTCGCTCACTGCGAGCGCGGACGCCGGCGCTGGCACCGCCGCAGCGGACCTGCTCGGCTTCCTGTACTCGTACCCCCCGGAGAGCACGGTCTTGAAGGACGTGCTTGACATTCTCCACGTCAACCTGGCCATTCCGCCGACCGCCGCGGTCAGCTACCTCACCGCTGACGCCAAGTTCACGCCGCAGAACCTCCCGAGCGGCAAGATCGACTTTAGCGCCAACTCGTTCTCCGCGTACCAAGCCTACGAGGAGATTATCGAGTACAGCGACAACAACGGCAACGGCCGCTACGACGCGGGCGAGCAGGTCCAGCGCTACAAGCTCGGCGACAAGAAGTGGAACAGCAAGGCGCTGCAGACCCTCAAGACCAGCAACAACGCCAAGGTCTACGTGGCGAAGAGCACCACCTCGGACAACGTCGTGACCATGACCTGCGCCACCGCGTCGTCGCTCGTGGTCGACGCCGACTCGAACCTGCTGACGCCCAACTCGACCAAGTGCTCCATCGAGATCAGCAACTTCCCGTTCAAGAACTCGGGCACCTACCTGGCGCTCAAGTCGCACGTCGGCCTGCACAACTTTATCTTCACCGGTGACATCAAGTACGCGCGGGGCATAGGGGTGAAGCGACAGCTGGGCTGGGCCGAAGTACTCACCTACTTTTTTCCGACTGTTTTCTCCGCGTTTTGTTCTCGCAGCGCGGTGATCACGAACCTGGCCATCTCGAACAACGCGGGCGAGTCCGGCTACATCAACTGGGTCGACCACGCCACCACGGTCAACGGCAACCGGGTCAACGTCGTCGCGACGGGCACCGCCGGCATCAGCGGCGACAAGAACCTCGTCGCCGAGTTCACGGCCGCCGCGACGGGCACCGTCACCAGCCAGTCCAAGGCGCGCACGCTCTACTTCAGCTTCCAGTCCAGCCCGACGCCGTCGTACATCAACTGGGACCCGTCGATCGGCTACGGCGCCGAGCCGGTCTTCTACGGCAACGCGGCCGGCGCGACGGCCGCCGCGACCGTCGTGGTCGCCGTCCTGGCCGCCGTCGTCGCGCTCTTCCTTGCGCTGTGAGGTCCGGCACGCCCGCGCCCCGTGCGCGGCGGCGGCCGCCGCGCACGTTTCCGCTGGCCGGAGACGCGGTGCGGCGTGCGCGTCGCCCCCGCCGGCCTGTCGCGCCTCCTCCGCGTCGTCGAAGGGTGTGATGCCTGCCAGTCGCTAGAACCTGCGCTACGTTCTTTGTATTCTGAGGCCGTACCCGGCCGTGCACCTCGTACCGTTATGTGATGTTGTTTGTGGTACACTGTTGCTAGCCGGTTGTGATGTTGGGACGCGTCCACCGTACACCTGCCCATGACGAAAATACCTTGCAACATTCGCACACGCCAGTTCCTGCGGCGGGAAGACGCGGGCACCACCCCTCTGCCATCCGCGCCGCACCCGCTGGACCCGCCGTGCGGTTGGCCGACTGGTCCAGGCTGTGGGCGCAGGCGACGTTCAAGTTCAGCGACTCTGCGCCGGGTCGGCGGAAGCCCGGCTTGCCGTTGTCAGAAACTGTCAGAATTTTGTCAGAAACTGCTGGCGCGAAAACGTTGGACGTCGCCGTGGCGCACCGGCGGCGCGAAGGCGACCGGCAGGAAGCGGCCGCGTGACCTTCCGCGGGCCTGGCTAAGCAGACGGCGGGGCCTGCGGGTGCACGCGCCTTCGTGACGGCATTGGCAGTGGACCGGGTCGCCAGTGTGCTCAGGGCGATCCCGTCAGGACCATGGCGGACGACAGCGGCGGGAGCGGGCCCGCGGAGCTGCGCACCCCTAATGGCCAGCCGGATGGCGCGGCGTCCCGGGCGGACGCACCGCCAACCTCGGGCCACGACGACGCCACCCAGCCCAAGAAGACGTGGTCCCTCGAGGACGACGACGACGACGACGAGGCGGACGCCAACGCGCCCGGCACCGGCGGCCAAGGCATGGCCTTGGACGGTACGCGAGCTGGCGGGACGGTTACTCTGATGGTGGGTGGCTGGGTGGCTGGCGACGTTGGGTCTAAGCGCAGCCACCGCTCTGCTTTGGCTTGCCGGGACGACAGACGAGGGGCCGGAGCTGCCGAGTGTGCTGCGGCCGCGCGCGAGCACGCCGCCGCCGGCGGGGCCGCTGGACCTGGGCGCGCAGCCCAAGCCGGCTGGCGCCGGCGCAGCACCAGCAGGACCGTGCACCGCCCCCGCCACCGGCGTCAAGCGCACCGGCAAGTGGCGCAGCCTCTTCGAAGGTGCGCATCGCCCCCTTGCCCGGCAGCAGAGACGGTTGGGCGCTCGCTCACCGCACGGCCACGCTTATCGGCCGTTGCTGTCCCCCCGCGCCGGGCAGACTCGGAGGACCGCGACTACATGCAGTCCCTGCTGGCCAAAGACCTGGAGCTGCCGGCGGCCAAGCGCGCCAAGCCGGCCCCGGCGCCGGCGCCCGCCGCAAAGCCGGCCGAAGACGACGACGAGGTGGACCCACTGGACGGTACGTACAGCCAGCGCCGGGGCGGGTGCCGACGTCTTGGGCGTGCATGATAACCGTTGGCTCTATTCTGGGCGCGTTGGCTGCCGACCACCCAGCGTTCATGGCCACGGTCGCCACGGAAGTGAAAAAGATCAACGAGCTTGACAGCCGCAAGGCGCAGCAGGCCAAGGGCGGCGGCGGCGCAGCGGCGGGCGCCGGATCGGCCAAAGCCGCGGACGGACAGCGTGCCCCGCCAGGCGGCATCTCGGTTGAGGACACGGACGACGAGGAGGATGCCGACACGAAGGACTCGACCAACGAGGACGAGGAGGACATTCTCGCGTACGGTGCCAGTCGCCGCCGTGGCAGTGGCTGTCGGGCGCCAGGTGCTCACCTGGCTGGGGTCCGATGCTGGATGGGGACGGGGACACAGGCTGGCGTCGAAGAAGCTCAAGCGGAAGGACATTGCGCCCGTGGACCACTCCAAGATCAGCTACGAGGTGCGCTCTGCTGGCTCGGACGGGACCACCGTGCGGGTTGGCGCGGCCGGCTAACCACCGTTGCACCGCCTCCCTCCAAGCGCCTCTCTGGACGCGCCGTCAGCCGTTCCGCAAAGAGTTTTACATCGAGCCGCCCGAGATTGCGGCGATGACCGAGGAGGAAGTGCAGATTCTGCGCAACGACCTCGACGGCATCAAGATTCGCGTACGCGGCCTCCTGCACTGCCGCAGCGACGTGGTGCGGGCGGCGGCACTGACGGTGAGCGAGAACGCGAGGGTGCTGTGATGCCTGCGGCAGGGCCAAAACTGCCCCAAGCCGATCCGCAAGTGGACGCAGTGCGGCCTCAACATGCGCATGTACGTTGCGCCTTCCAGGGCACCTCTGCGTGGCCGATGCCGTGGGGCTGACCGCTGCGCTCTGCTCGCTCTCGTGCCTCAACCGCACCGCAGCCTCGACGTCATTAAGCGGAACGGCTGGGCGACGCCCACCAGCATCCAGGCGCAGGCCATTCCGGCCATCATGAGCGGCCGCGACGTCATCGGCGTCGCCAAGACCGGCTCGGGCAAAACGCTGGCCTTCCTCCTGCCCATGTTTCGCCGTGCGTCCCCCGCCTCGCTGGGGCCCGTGACTGGAACGTCCAAAAGCTCATGCGATGGCGTGCTCGTCCTTCTAGTTCGTGCGGCGCCGCAGACATCATGGACCAACGACCGCTGGAGGCGGACGAAGGCCCGATCGGGCTCATTCTGACCCCAACGCGGGAGCTGGCCGTCCAGATCTACAACGAATGCCGCAAGTTCGCCAAAGTGCTCAACCTCCGCGTACGCTCACGCGCGCGCTAGCAACATTTGCATTGGCGACCACAGCCAACGTACGCATCACAATGTTCCACCCCATCCGTGCCGTTCTCTTTGCTAGGTCGTGTGCGCGTACGGCGGCGCGGCGATCAAGGACCAGATTGCCGACCTGAAGCGCGGCGCCGAGATCGTGGTGTGCACGCCCGGCCGCATGATCGACCTGCTGACCGCCAACAACGGCCGCGTCACCAACCTGCGGCGCGTCACGTACCTCGTGCTGGACGAGGCCGATCGCATGTTCGACATGGGCTTCGAGCCGCAAGTGATGAAGATCATCCAGAACGTGCGGCCGGACAAGCAGATGGTCCTGTTTTCGGCCACCTTCCCGCGCTCGGTGCGTGCCGTCACGACGGCGCCCACGCCCGCCTTCTCCCTCTGTTGGGCTGACGCGCCTCGTCCCACCGGGGCCGCCTTGGACCGATGGGCCGCGCAGATGGAGGCGCTCGCGCGCCGCGCGCTGCGGCGCCCGCTGGAGCTGCAGGTGGGCGGCCGCGCAGTCGTGCCGCCGACGGTCCACCAGCACGTGGAAGTGCGCTCCGAGGACGAAAAGTTCCTGCGCTTGCTGGAGCTGCTCGGGCAAAAGTTCGACCCGGACAAGCGCGCCCTGGTCTTTGTGGACCGGCAGGACGCGGCCGACATGCTCTTTAAGCAGCTGCTGTCCAAGGGCTACCCCTGCCTCTCCATCCACGGCGGCAAGGTATGGCAGCAGGCACGGCTCGAAGCGCGGAAAGCCGCTGGGCGGGGCTCAGCCAAATTGAAACGCCCTGGAATGGCTTGGAGCGGCGCAGGACCAACACGACCGCGACCAAACGCTGGCCGACTTTAAGAACGGCGTCTGCTCGCTGCTGATCGCCACGTCGGTGTTGGCCCGCGGCCTCGACGTCAAGAACCTCAACCTGGTCGTCAACTACGACGTGCCCAACCACATGGAAGACTATGTCCACCGCTGCGGCCGCACCGGGCGCGGTACGCGCCGTGGCGACGCCTGGCCGTGGGGTCGATGGTCGGAAACTAATGGCCCATTGCCGTTTGGCTCGAGCGCCATCCTCGCACAGCTGGAACCGAGGGCGACGCGTATACGTTCATCACGCCGGAGCAGGACAAGTTCGCTGGGGACATCGTCAAGGCACTCGAAATGTCCGGGCAGCCCGTGCCGGAGGACCTGCAAGCGCTCGCCGACGGTACGCTGCGATCGCGTAACGCGGTGCTGGCAACGGCGCCGTCGCTCACAGAGCAGTCACATTCCCTCGCGCGATGCGTACCACTGCGACCCAGGGTTTAAGAAGAAGGTGGAGGCGGGCGACGCTCGCTACCGCGGCAGCGGCTTCAGCGGCAAGGGCCTCGATCACATCGACATGGCGCACGCCCTCATGAAGCAAACGCAGCGCCTGGTACCCCCACCGCGCATGGCGTGTCGTACGCTCGGCGGTGTCGGCGCTAACCGCCGCCGGCTCCGTGGTCGTTCCTCGTTGCGATGGTCGCGCTTCGACAGACCTACAGCGCCGCCGGCGACGACATCGTGTCGGACGAAGAGGAGGAGGAGGAGGTCACCGAGGACGGCGAGCTAATCGGCGTGCGGAGAAAGCCGCTCACGTTCGCCAGCATCATCCGCACCTCGGCCTCCGTGGCGGCGGAGCGCGCTGCGGCGGCAGCGGCGGCCGCCGCGGCCACTGCGGCGGCGCCGGCCAAGGAGCCGCAGATCATTGTCGTCACCTCGTCGCCCGCGATGCAGGCCACGGCGCAGCCCGCCGCGCCATCCCCCACGGCCGCAGCGCCCGCCGCCGCGGCTGCTGGGGCCGCTGGCGCGACCGAAGCAGCGGGCAGCCCTGCCCTGCCGGCGGCCGCTGTGGCGGCCGCGCCCGCCGCGGTGCCCGGCCTGAGCGAGGACAAGGCAGCGGCGCTGCGGGCCGCGCAGGAGCGTGCGGCGGCGCTGAACGCGGCGCTGCGCAGCAAGCTGGGCGGCGCGCCCGAGGCCGCGCCCGGGAGCCCGGTCGCTGCGATCAACAGCCGCTTCAACCTGCCCCCCGCGCCCGCGGCGCAGCCGGCGGCCGCCGCGTCCGAGAAGCCCAAAGCCGCCGAGCCGGCCACGAAGCCGAAGCGCGAAGAGCTGGCCGAGTTCTGGGCCGAGATCGAGATCAACGATTTTTCGCAGACGGCTCGGTGGCGGGTCACCAACAAGGTGCGCGGGGCGGCGCGGGGCGCGCTGTGACGGCGTGGGAGCGTTGGGCGCTGACGGCGCAGCCGTAAAGCTTGGCTCGAGCGCGTCCTTACCGGCGCAGGAAACGATTTCGCAGCTCACCGAGTACACCAAGGCGGCCATCACCACGCGCGGCCTGTACTACCCGCCCGGCAAGCAGCCCAAGGAGGGCGAGCGTAAGCTCCACCTGCTCATCGAGGGCACCAGCATGGCCGTGGTGGACAAGGCGGTGAACGAGATCAAGCGGCTGCTCACCGAGGCCACCGCGGCGGCCATGGAGCGCGGCGGGGACCGCGCCCTCGGCGGCCGGTACTCTGTCGTGTAAACTGCGGGGCGCACGGCAATGTAAACTATTCTGTACGAAAATCACGCGTGTTTCTTGCATGTACAGGAGTGCACTATAGAGCGGACGCAAAAGAAACGAACACCTTTTGGTACACAAACTAGCCCACGCGGCCGAAACGATGCTTGTGCGGCGCCGTGCGAGGCCGCCGCCTAGATGGCGTCCGAGCCCGCGTTGGCCTTGGCCGCGGCCTCGGCCTGGAGGCCTTCCTCCATGTCGCAGCTGCTCGGGTTCTGCGTGCACCACTTGGGCCGGATGTGGCCGGCGTTGATGCCGCGCGCGACGAGGCGGTCGCGGTGCCGCTCCAGCCGGAAGACGGCCTCGGAGGGGTCGCGCACGTCGGCCGACGACCACAGGCGCTCGCCCGCGGCCGCCGCGCGCGGCCACGCGACGCCGTCGAACGACACCGAGTCGATGGACTCGCCCCACAGGCACACCTCGCCGCCCAGCAGGCGCGCGGCCGCCTCGGGGTCGTCCTCCAGGTCCGCCGGGATGGGCTCGTGCATGTAGACTGTGCGCCAGCCGTTGTACTCGCACCAGCTGTCATCGCCGCCGCTGCGTAGGCAGGGACGGACGAGCTACAAAGACGGCCACGCATTAGCCGGGCGTGCGACCTAGGCCCAATCAATCAGGGCGGCGCGGCCGTACGTGAGCCACGACCCGCGGCCGCAGTCCAGGTAGAACTGCTCGTAGGGCGAGGAGATGGCGCGGTAGCCGGCGCGCAGGATCGCCGACAGCGACGCCGGCTGGTTCCAGATCTGGAAGATGGCGTTGCTGGGCAGGACCAGGCCCTGTCAGTTCAACTGGGCGACGCGGCAGGCCTGTAGTCGGTGAGTGCCTGCGCCGTGCGCTTCGAACTCGGAGGCTTGCCAGCGCGCACCTCGTCAAAGGCCTCCTGCCAAAACACGGGCTCGCGGTTCAGCGGTTGCGTGATGTTGAGCAGGCGGTTCGCGTGGTACTGCAGGAGCGCCTGGTTGTCCTCGATGCCGTTCTCGATCATCCACTGCTGCAGCTCGGGCGAGGTCTCCCAGCACTGCTCGTTGACCTCGTCAAAGCCGAGGTGCAGCAGGTTATCGAAGAAGATGGAGCTGGAGAACCGCAGGACGCCGTCGACGACCTCGTAGGTCTGCTCGTTGCTCGGGTTCAGTTGGCCGCAGGGCGGCTGGCCGTCCCAGGGTGGTAGACACGGCGGCGGCGCACGCGGTCAGCGGCGCACGCGTCCCCCATCAGCACGGGGGCCTTTGCCTACCTGCAGGCAGTAGAGCATGTACGGCACGTAGTCGGGGCAGACCGTGATGCCCGGGTAGCCGACGCCCCACGCGTACGCGTGGCCGGGCGAGTCTGACGCGCATCGCTCATCCCGTCTTTTGCAGCGACACGTTAGCGCTGTGCGCAACCCACCCACGTCTCTAGTCGCGCTCGTCCGTCCGGCGGCGTACCAAACTCGGGCATAATCCGGACGCCGCGGTAGTAGGCATAGGAGACAATGTCCTCGAGGTCTGCCGGCGAGTAGATCTCCGCCTCGCTGTACGCGGCGTCGGTCAGGCGCGGGTACTCGGGCACCTCGAACGGGAACGACTGCGAGTCGACGATGTGCCAGTGCAGCACGTTCATCTTGGTCGCCGCGAGGGCGTCGATCGTGCGCTTGACCGCAGCGACGGTCAGAAAGTTGCGGGAGCTGTCGATCAGCAGGCCGCGGTGCGAGAACCGCGGCTCGTCCTGCCGGCGTCCCATGGGGCTGAAGCGAAGCGCGCGGCACGTCAGCTCCCGCGAGCTCCGTCGCCCCTCTTCCATTACCACCGCGGCCGCACCGCGATGCGCAGCGGCACGCCGTTGATGATGCCCTCGCCCGGGGCGGACGCCTGCACGAGCTGGGCAAACGTCTCGAGGCCGTGCAGGGCGCCCCACACCTGGGGCGCGACGAGGGTGGCGGGGCCGGACTCGGGGATCTCGAGCGTGTAGTTCTCGTTGACGCGGCTGTGTAGCGACGTGTCCTCGCTTTGCACCAAGACGTGCAGCTGCGTCAACACCGCCCGCTGCGTGCTCGCCGGCTCGGCCCACTTGGCGCGGCGCGAGGTGGCGGTCGGGAAGAGCAGCTCCAGCGTGCGCCCAAACGCCTGGTTCAGCACGTCCGAGTTGTAGCCCGTCGACACAAACATAAAGTTGTCGCTGCAGGGCCACCCCCTTGCAAAGGTCTGCATTGAACACTGTCAGCGTTTGGGACACGCGCAGTGATGGTTGCTTTTGGGGGGGCGAGCGCACCGGGAGAGCGTCGCCGTCGTCGTGCCTTCCTCGGTGTACGAGCGTGGCTTGGGCCACAGCAGCTGCTCGTTCACCGCCGCCGCCCTGCCGTACGAGTGCGCGACGTTGTCGGGGGACGGTCTCGTTAGTGTATGCGAAACAGCGCGGCTCGGGTGGCGCCGTTTATGCGGCGTACGGGGCAGCGAGAGCGATCAGGGCCGCCAGCGCGGCCAACAAGGCCGTCACCGCGATCCTGGCCATCCTTTCGCACACGCCCGCAGGCGCCACCGGAGCAACCAGCCTGCCGTCCCTATCGGCCCCAACGTCAGCGGTGCCTGCTCCCGGTCAGCCGCTGAGGCGGTGGCACCCAGGATGGGCAGCTGCCCCTCCCCTTACAGCGCGCCGAACACAGCTCAAGCCGCGTCCCAAGATGAAGATCGCCACTCTCCCGCGTGTGTGCTCGTGCGTCGTCTGCCTTCGGATAAGCCGCTGGGAGGCGCGCTAGGAGGCCTGGCTGCTGCCGCCGCCGCCGCCGCCGCCGCCGCCGCCGCTGCTTCCGACCGATGACGTCATAAATGGCCACGTGGGCACAACGGAGCGCGCCATGTGCACCGACGCAGCGGACGACGACGCAGCGGACGACGACGCAGACGACGCAGTGGACGACGCGGACGACGACGCAGTCGACGCAGCGGACGACGACGCAGCGGACGACGCAGTGGACGACGCGGACGACGACGCAGTCGACGCAGCGGACGACGACGCAGCGGACGACGCA
>Ga0180216_1004620_pt1 | contig 10368 bp, 8 predicted proteins | sample eDN3rd37CBELigMG_FD_128879 | JGI IMG/M metagenome (GOLD analysis project Ga0180216, IMG submission 128879) | Enriched Miracle-Growth compost microbial communities from Emeryville, California, USA - eDNA 3rd pass 37_C BE-Lig MG (version 2)... ...
CGTGGTGGACGCGGCCACGGCGATGACCCGGCCTGCCGCCCGGCACAGTTCACCCGACAGCAGTTCACGCGTCGCCGCGGTGATCGCGGCCCACCAATCCCGCGGATCCTGCTCTGCCCAGCCCGGTCTCGGATGGTGCGTCAGGTAGGGCCGGTGGGTCGAGCCCAGTGCGGTGCCGTCCTCGGTGAAGGCGCCCACGCGGGCACCTTCGGTGCCGAGGTCGATGGTCAAGAGGATGCCCATGCGTCAGACCTCGTTGGGTACGAACAGAACCTTGGACGAGAAGATCGAGCGGTCACCGAGTTGCTGCATCATCCGCGGCAGCTCGGACAGGCCCAGCTCATGGGTGATCATGAACTCCCACTTGAGCTTTCCTGCTGCCATCATGCGCGCCGCGGTGCGCCACTCGTCGCCCGGGAACGGCGCCGAGAAGGAGTTCCACGAGCCGTGCAGACTGGTCTCCAAGCGCATGAACTTGTTGAAGGTGTCCTTCTCCAAGGTCACCGGCGCGTGCGGGATGCCCACGAAGACCGCGTGTCCGTGTGGGCCGGTGAGGTTGGCGGCCATGTCCGCGGTCGCGGGAACACCGGCCGATTCGAGCACGATGTCGAAGCCGCGTCCGCCGATGGCGCGCGCGTCCTCGGCATCCTGCACCGCGTCGGTCGCGCCGGCTTGGCGGGCCATGGCTGCTTTCTCCTCGCTGAGGTCGACGGCCACGACCTGGTCAGCGCCGTGCAGTTTGGCCCACTGGATCGCGAAGAGCCCGATCGGCCCGGCGCCGATCACCAGCACGCGGTGTCCGGCGCGCAGACCGGTCTTCCACAGGCCGTGCAGCGCGATCGCCGCGGGATCGAGCATGGCTGCGGCGCGGGGGTCGATACCGGCAGGCAGTTTCAGGAGGTTGCCGACCGGGCTGACGACGTACTGGGCGTATGCGCCGTCGGATCTGCTGCCGAAGTAGTCGTAGTTCTCGCAGAGCCCGAACTCGCCCTTGGCGCAGAAGTCGCAGCGGCGGCACGGGATGAGCGGGGGCACGGACACGAGTTCGCCGATGTCGAATCCCTCGACACCGTCCCCGAGTTCGACGACCCATCCGGAGAACTCGTGCCCGCAGATGATGGGCATCACGTAACCGCCGTTGCGCAGCATCCGCGGGATGTCGGACCCGCAGACGCCGCAGGCCGCCACCTTGAGCAGCACCTCACCTGGCCCGGGACGCGGCACCGGCGCCTGCTCGACGCGGATGTCCCCCGGCGCGTACATGACGGCCGCGGTCATACTCGCGGGCAGGGCAGGTGGCGCCACCACGGTGGTCGGGGTGGGGGCCTCTGTTGTCATTGACGTTGTCTCCTCGTGTGGTCTCGGAAAGTGCTGTGATCGGCGGTTGTTCAGCGGCTACTCGGCGGCGAAAGTCGACTGACCGACCAGAGCGGATGCGTTGGACTTGTCGACCAGACCCGTTCCGGCGTCGACGAATTCGGGAACAGACTCGCCGCGGGCGACCTTGGCCGCGGTCTGGATGGCCAAACGGCCTTCGGCATCGGGGTCGTTGAGGGCCGTGGCGACGTACTGGTCACCGTCGGCGATGGCCCGCACGGCCTCCATGAGGCCGTCCACGCCGAAAACCTTGACGTCGGTGCGGTTGTTCTCGGCCAGCACCTGCATGGCGCCGAGCGCCATGTCGTCGTTCTGGGCGTAGACGCCCTTGAGATCCGGATGGGCCTGCAACAGGTCCTGCATGGCGGTGACGGCCTTGGACCTGATGTAGTCGCAGTACGGGCCTTCCACGATGGTGATGTTGGGCCGGCCCGACACCGCCGCCTGGAATCCGTCGCGGCGGTCGCGGGCCACCGCACCGCCCGCGTCGCCCTGGATCTCGATGATCTTGCCGCCGTCGGGCCCGAGCGTGTCGACGGCGGCTTTGCCGACGAGTTCGCCCATCGCCTTGTTGTCGCGGCCCACGAAGGACGCCGCGCCGGATTCGACGGGGCGGTCGACGGTGACGACCTTGATGCCCGCTGCCTCGGCCGCGGCGAGCGAGGGGGTGACTCCCTTCGGGTCGACCGGGTTGATCACGAGCACGTTGATGCCGCGCGTGATCAGATCCTGGACGTCGTTGTTCTGCTTGGTGATGTCGCCGTTGGCGTCGGCGTAGAACAGTTCGTCGCCCTGTGCCTGTGCCTCGGCCTTGGCCGCATCGGTGAGCGCGACATAGAACGGGCTCTGCTGGGTGGCCTGGCTGAAGCCGATCTTCAGGGCGCCGTCCACCACAGGCGCGTTCTGGGCCGCATCGTCACCTGGCACGGAGCAGCCGGTGAAAGACAGTGCCATGGCAGCCCCGAGAGCGATTCCTGATAGGGCTTTTGCGAAGCTCACTTTTCCTCCTTGCTTGCGGCGTGTCGGTGGTCTGGGCCGCGGATGACGCACCTCACGTTATGAATGAATTTGTGAGGCCGTCAACATCCGCGCAATTTTTTGCTCATGTGAGCAGAGGCGGCTCGTGCCCGATCCGGCTGGTCGATCGCCGGTATGCGCGGGAGGGGGAGGCCCGGTCTGCGGCGCGTCGTGGCGGCACCGATACTTGTCTCATGGCCGACTCGAATGACACCGCACTCGAACCGTTCGGATCGGTCCAACGGACCCACATCGGCCGGGAGGCCTCCGAGCCGATGCGTGAGGACATCCGCCTGCTCGGCGCGATCCTGGGTGACACCGTGCGTGAGCAGAACGGCGAAGAGGTGTTCGACCTGGTCGAGCGGGCCCGGGTGGAGTCGTTCCGGGTGCGCCGCTCGGAGATCGACCGGTCCGAGTTGGCAGACATGTTCAGCGGTGTCGACGCGCACCAGGCGATCCCGGTGATCCGGGCGTTCACGCATTTCGCGTTGCTGGCCAACGTCGCAGAGGACATCCACCGTGAGCGCCGCCGGGCCGTGCACGTGGCGGCCGGGAAACCGCCCCAGGACAGCAGCCTTGCTGCGACGTACCGCAAGCTCGACGCCGCCGACCTCGACGTCGACCAGGTCGCCGACACGTTGACAGGTGCGTTGGTGTCACCCGTGATCACCGCGCACCCGACCGAGACGCGAAGGCGCACGGTGTTCGACACGCAACACCGCATCACCGAGCTGATGCGCCTGCGCCTGCACGGGCACACACGCACCGACGACAACCGCGACATCGAGACCGAACTGCGCCGCCACATCCTGACCCTGTGGCAGACGGCGTTGATCCGGCTGTCGCGCCTGAAGATCTCCGACGAGATCGAGACGGGCCTGCGCTATTACGAGGCCGCGTTTTTCGACGTCATCCCGCAGGTCAACGCCGAGGTGCGCGATGCGCTGCGCAAGCGGTGGCCCGACGCGAAGCTGCTCGAAGAGCCGATCCTGCGTCCCGGCTCGTGGATCGGCGGCGACCGTGACGGAAACCCCAATGTCACACCGGAAGTGGTGCGGCATGCGACCGGCCGTGCGGCCTACGTCGCGCTGGCGCACTACTTCGAACAGATCACCGCGCTCGAGCAGGAACTGTCGATGTCCGCGCGCCTGGTGAAGGTGACGCCGGCGCTCGCCGCGCTCGCCGACGCCTGCCACGAACCGGCCCGCGCCGACGAACCGTACCGGCGCGCGCTGCGGGTGATCCACGCGCGCCTCACCTCGACCGCGCGTGAGATCCTCGACGAGCAACCCGAGCACGAACTCGACCTGGGCCTGCCGCGGTACCAGACGCCCGCGGAGTTCCTCGCCGACCTCGACGCCGTCGACGGGTCGCTGCGTGCCAACGGCAGCCGCGTGCTGGCCGACGACCGGCTCGGGCGGTTGCGAGAAGCCGTGCGGGTCTTCGGATTCCACTTGTCCGGGCTCGACATGCGACAGAACTCCGACGTGCACGAGGAAGTGGTCGCCGAGCTGCTGGCGTGGGCCGGGGTGCATCCCGACTACACGTCGCTGTCCGAACCGCAGCGCGTCGAGCTGCTGGCCGCCGAGATCGCCACACGTCGCCCACTGATCCGCGAGGGTGCCGAACTGTCCGAACTGGCGCAGAAGGAACTCGGCATCGTCGCGGCCGCGGCCCGCGCGGTCAAGGTGTTCGGCCCGCAGGCGGTGCCCAACTACATCATCTCGATGTGCCAGTCGGTGTCCGACATGCTCGAGGCCGCCGTGCTGCTCAAAGAGGCCGGGCTGCTGGACATCTCGGGATCGACACCCTACGCCCCGGTGGGTGTCGTCCCGCTGTTCGAGACCATCGACGACCTGCAGCGCGGCTCGTCGATCCTGGAGGCGGCGCTTGACCTGCCGGAGTACCGCACGATGGTCGATGCCCGCGACGGTCACCAGGAGGTCATGCTCGGGTACTCCGACTCCAACAAGGACGGCGGCTATCTCGCGGCGAACTGGGCGCTGTACCGCGCCGAACTCGACCTCGTGGAATCGGCCCGCAAGACCGGAATCCGGTTGCGGCTCTTCCACGGACGCGGCGGCACCGTGGGCCGCGGCGGCGGCCCCAGCTACGACGCCATCCTGGCGCAGCCACCGGGCGCGGTGAAGGGCTCGCTGCGGATCACCGAGCAGGGCGAGGTGATCGCGGCCAAGTACGCCGAGCCGCGGATCGCGCACCGCAACCTGGAGACGCTGCTGGCGGCGACGCTGGAAGCCAGCCTGCTCGACGTGGAGGGCCTGGGGGAGGAGGCCGAACCGGCCTACCAGGTCCTCGACGAACTGGCCGCGCTGGCACAACGGGCGTACTCCGAATTGGTGCACGAGACACCGGGTTTCGTCGAATATTTCAAGACCTCGACGCCGGTCAGCGAGATCGGTGCGCTCAACATCGGCAGCCGTCCCACCTCACGCAAGCCGACGACGTCCATCGCGGACCTGCGCGCGATCCCGTGGGTGCTGGCGTGGAGCCAGTCGCGGGTCATGCTGCCCGGCTGGTACGGGACGGGCTCGGCGTTCGAGAACTGGATCGGCACCGACCCGGACGGTGCTCGCCTGCGGGTGCTGCAGGACCTGTACGCGCGGTGGCCGTTCTTCCGCACGGTGCTGTCGAACATGGCGCAGGTGCTGGCCAAGGCGGACATGGGGCTGGCGGCGCGCTACTCCGAACTGGTCGAGGACGCCGACCTGCGTGCGCGTGTGTTCGACAAGATCGTCGCCGAACACGACCGCACGATCCGCATGCACCGGTTGATCACGGGGCAGGACGATCTGCTGGCTGACAACGCGGCGCTGGCACGTTCGGTGTTCAACCGGTTCCCGTACCTGGAGCCGCTGAACCACCTGCAGGTCGAACTGTTGCGGCGCTACCGCTCCGGTGAGACCGACGAGTTGGTGCAGCGGGGCATCCTGCTCACCATGAGCGGGCTGGCCACCGCGCTGCGCAACAGCGGATAGCGTCACAGCCCGGTGCGTTTGCGCACCTGGCCCACGACACCGCGCACCGCGTTCTCGGTCATCGCGATGGGCGACATCACGGCCTCACCGATGCCCACCATCGCCTCGACGCGTGACACGATGCCCTCCAGCCGCTCGACCACACCGATCAACCGGGGAGCGAGTTCGTCGATCCGCGTGATGGTGTCGTTGAACCGAGCGAGCGTGTCGTCGAGCCCACCGGTGGTCTTGTTGAGGTCGACCAGGGTGCTGCTCAGTTCGTCGAGCAGGGTCTCCACCTGCTCGACGGTCATGTCGGCGTTCAGCGCAGCCTGGGTGAGGGTCTTGATCCGACCGGAAACCGGGCGGCCGCGACCGTCCCCTTTGTCTGCCATACCCCCCAGTATGGGCAACGGGAGCGCCGAATACGGCGCATTTGCGTGGCGTTCTACAACTTGGCGGCGGCGGCCTCATCGACCAGCCACACCGTGCGCTCACGGCCCACGGCGCCCGCGGCCGGGATGTCCACGGGATCGGCACCGCCGACCGCCGCGGCCACGGCGTCGGCCTTGGCCTCACCCGACACCACGGGCCACACCTCGCGCGAGTTCTGAACCGCGGGCAACGTCAACGTGATTCGCCGCGGCGGCGGCTTGGGGGAGTCGGAGACGCCGACGACGAGGCGCTCGGTCTCGCGGACCGCATCGGTGTCGGGGAACAACGAGTTGACGTGCCCCTCGCCGCCCATGCCGAGCAGATGCACATCGAACCCGGGCACCGAGGAGTCGAAGTTGGCGGAGAGCAACTGCGCATATCCGGCCGCGGCGGCCTCGAGATCGTCACCGAACTCACCGTCGCTCGCGGCCATCGCGTGCACGTTCACCGGCGGGATGCCGATGTGGTCCAGCAGGGCCTCACGGGCCTGCTTGTCGTTGCGCTCGTCGTCGTCCTGCGGCACGAATCGTTCGTCGCCCCAGTAGATGTGCACCTTCGACCAGTCGATCTCGCCGCTGCGCTCACGGACCCGCTTGAGCAGGCCGATGCCGGTGCCGCCGCCGGTCAGGACGATCGTGGCCTGACCACGCTCGCCGATCGCGGACGAGATGGCATCCACCAACCGGTCGCCGGCCGCGGCGACCAGCGCCGCAGTGTCCGCGTGACGTTCGATGACGGTGTCGCTCATACGTATTGCACCTTGTCGATTCCTTGCAGGGCTTCGCGGTAGATCTCGTCGGCGTCGAGGCGGCGGAGGTCCTCGGCGAGGCACTCCTTGGCCTCGCGTCGGGCCAGCGGTACCAGCGCGGCCGGCTTGCCGGTCCGGCTCAGCGTCGCGGTGATCCCGTCCTGCGGCCGCGACAGCATCACGGTCTCGCTGGGCCGGTTCAGTTCGACCTTGAGCTCACCGACCGCGCGCGTCACCGGCCCGTCGATCCGGCTGGCCAGCCAGCCGGCCAGGATGTCCAGTGCCGGTTCGTCCTTGAGCCCGGACACCACGGCCGAGGAGACCGGCTCGAAGGGCTCCTGGTCGACGGCGGCCGCCAGCAGCGCACGCCAGTAGGTGACGCGACTCCACGCCAGGTCGGTGTCCCCGGGGCTGTAGGCCTTGAGCCGGCTCTTGATGCACGCCAGCGGATCGGTGCCGTTGGTGGCGTCGGTGATGCGGCGAATGGCCAACTTACCCAACGGATCCTCCGAGGGGACCGCGGGCGCCACGGCCGGCCACCACGCCACCACAGGGGTGTCGGGCAGCAGGAACGGCAGTACCACACTCGCCGAGTGGTCGGCGAGTTCACCGGACAGGCGCAACACCACGACCTCACCGGCGCCGGCGTCGTGTCCCACGCGCAACTGCGCGTCGAGGCGCGGCGCGGCGGCGTCTCGGTCGCCGGGGACCACCACGATCACGCGGCAGGGATGCTCACGGCTCGCGAAGTTGGCCGCCTCGATCGAATCCTCGACCAGATCCTCGGTGTGCGGGGCGATCACCAGCGTCAGCACGCGGCTGAGCGTCAGGGCGCCGCCCTCTTCGCGCAGTCCGGTGATCTTCTTGTTGACGTCGTTGGTGCTGGTGTCGGGCAGGTCGACGATCATCTGAGCCCTCGCTTCGTCACGGACGTCTCCATTCCCGGCCCGTGCGCCGCAGCATCGCGTCGGCGGACGGCGGCCCCCACGTTCCGGACTCGTACGGTTCGGGCTTGCCGTGCTGTGCCCAGTATTCGAGCACCGGATCCAGGATCTCCCAGGACAATTCGACTTCTTCGTTCACCGGGAACAACGACGGTTCGCCGAGCAGCACGTCGAGGATCAGGCGCTCGTAGGCCTCGGGGGAATCCTCGGCGAACGCCGAACCGTACGAGAAGTCCATGTTGACGTCACGGACCTCCATGGCACTGCCGGGGACCTTCGAGCCGAAGCGCAGCGTGATGCCCTCGTCGGGCTGCACGCGGATCACCAGCGCGTTCTGGCCGAGTTCCTCGGTCATGGTCGCGTCGAACGGCAGGTGCGGAGCCCGCTTGAACACCAGCGCGATCTCGGTGACCCTGCGGCCCAGGCGTTTTCCGGTGCGCAGATAGAACGGCACGCCCGCCCAGCGCCTGGTGTTGACCTCGAGGGTGATGGCCGCGTAGGTCTCGGTGGTCGAGTCCTTGGCGAAGCCCTCCTCGTCGAGCAGGCCGACGACCTTCTCGCCGCCCTGCCAGCCCGCGGCGTACTGGCCCCGCGCCGTGGTCTCATCGAGCGGCTCGGCGAGTTTCACCGCCGAGAGGATCTTGATCTTCTCGGTCTGCAACTCGTGCGGGCTGAAGCTGACTGGCTCCTCCAGTGCGGTGAGCGCCAGCAACTGCAGCAGGTGGTTCTGGATCACGTCGCGCGCGGCGCCGATGCCGTCGTAGTAGCCGGCCCGGCCCCCGAGGCCGATGTCCTCGGCCATGGTGATCTGCACGTGGTCGACGTAGTTGTTGTTCCAGATCGGCTCGTAGAGCGCGTTGGCGAAGCGCAGCGCCAGGATGTTCTGGACGGTCTCCTTGCCCAGGTAGTGGTCGATGCGGAACACCGACTCCTCCGGGAACACGCTGTTGACCACCGAGTTGAGCTCCCGTGCGCTGTCGAGGTCGTGGCCGAACGGCTTCTCGATGACCACACGGCTCCACCGGCCGTCGCGCGGCTTGGCCAGGCCCGATTTGCGCAACTGCTCGCACACCACCGGGAAGGCGTTCGGCGGAATCGACAGGTAGAACGCGTGATTGCCGCCCGTGCCGCGCTCGATGTCGAGCTTGTCGAGGGTCTCGGCCAGACGCGTGAACGCGGTGTCGTCGTCGAACGTGCCCTGAACGAACCGGATGCCCTCGGCCAGGCGGTCCCAGACCTCCTGGCGGAACGGAGTTCTGGCGTGCTGGCGCACGGCGTCGTAGACGACCTGACCGAAGTCCTCGTCCTCCCAGTCACGCCGGGCGAAGCCGACGAGCGCGAAGGATGCCGGCAGCAGACCCCGGTTGGCGAGGTCGTAGATGGCCGGCATCAGCTTCTTGCGCGCGAGGTCGCCTGTGACACCGAAGATCACCACCCCGCATGGCCCCGCGATGCGGGGCATGCGTTTGTCGCGTTTGTCGCGAAGGGGGTTGTGCCAGGTGGTGTCCGGCCGGTCGTTGACCGCTGTCATTTCTTCGCGGCGTCGAGTTGGCCCTGGGTCGCGTCGAGCAGTTCCTGCCACGACTTCTCGAACTTCTCCACGCCCTCGTCTTCGAGGACACGGAACACGTCGGGCAGGTCGATGCCGATCGCGGCGAGCTTGTCGAAGGTCTCCTGCGACGACGCGGCCGTACCGGCGATCGTGTTGCCGGTGATCTCGCCGTGGTCGGCCACGGCTTCGAGGGTCTTCTCCGGCATGGTGTTGACCGTGTTGGGAGCCACGAGTTCGGTGACGTACAGCGTGTCGGAGTACTCGGGGTTCTTCACACCGGTCGAGGCCCACAGCGGACGCTGCACGCGGGCGCCGTCGGCCTTCAGCTTTGCGAACCGGTCGCTGCCGAACACCTCTTCGTAGGCCGCGTAGGCCAGGCGGGCGTTGGCGACGCCGGCCTTGCCGCGCAGCGCCAGTGCCTCGTCGCTGCCGATCTTCTCCAGTCGCGCGTCGATCTCGGTGTCCACGCGGGAGACGAAGAACGAAGCGACGGAATGGATCTTGGACAGATCGTGGCCGGCTTCCTTGGCCTTCTCCAGGCCTTCGAGGTAGGCGTCCATCACCAGGCGGTGCCGCTCGACCGAGAAGATCAGCGTCACGTTGACCGAGATGCCCTCGGCGATCACGGCGCTGATGGCGGGCAGGCCCGCCATGGTCGCGGGGATCTTGATCAGCAGGTTGGGCCGGTCGACGATCTTCCACAGCTCGATGGCCTGCAGAATCGTCTTGTCGGTGTCGTGCGCCAGCCGCGGGTCGACCTCGATCGACACCCGGCCGTCGACACCGTCGGACAGCTCGTACTGCTTGGCCAGCACATCGCAGGCGTTGCGGACGTCGTCGGTGGTGACGGTGCGGATCGTGGCGTCCACATCGGCGCCGCGCGCGGCCAACTCCTGAACCTGCGCGTCGTAGTAATGGCCCTTGGACAACGCGGCCTGGAAAATCGACGGGTTCGTCGTCACCCCGACCACGCTCTTGGTGTCGATCAGCTCCTGCAGGTTGCCCGTCTGCAGCCGCTCTCGTGACAGGTCGTCAAGCCAGACCGACACGCCCGCCGCGGACAGTGCCGCGAGATTCGGATTCTGAGCCATTGCTCTACCTTTCGATCAGTTGGCTATCGAACGCTCCGCAGCGGCGACGACAGCCTCAGGAGTAAATCCATACTCACGGAACAACGTCTTGTCGTCCGCGGATTCCCCGTAGTGCTCGATCGAGATGATCTCGCCGGTGTCGCCGACGAGCTTGTACCAACTCTGCGCGACCGCGGCCTCCACCGCCACCCGCGCCGAGACCGTCGGCGGCAGCACCGAGTCGCGGTAC
>Ga0180216_1004621_pt1 | contig 10368 bp, 8 predicted proteins | sample eDN3rd37CBELigMG_FD_128879 | JGI IMG/M metagenome (GOLD analysis project Ga0180216, IMG submission 128879) | Enriched Miracle-Growth compost microbial communities from Emeryville, California, USA - eDNA 3rd pass 37_C BE-Lig MG (version 2)... ...
AATTCGGGCGGTCAGCCTGAGATCCCGGAGGCGGAGGGGCCGCCGAAGATCCTGACGAGCTGACCGACTGCGACCGGGACCAGGGCGAGTGCGAAGGTCAGGAGCCATTCGGTGGCGTTAAGCGAGGTCAGGCGGAGCACGGCGGCGAGCGAGGGGAGGTAAACCGCGAGGAACTGCAGCCCGATGGTCAGGAGCACGGCGGCCACGGCGTGGCGGTTGGCGACCAGCCGTCGCGGGGTGAGGATGTGCTCGGCGCTGCGGGCGTTGGCGAGGTGGAATATCTGGGCCAGGGCGATGGTCATGAAGGCCATAGTGACCCGATTCTCCGGGGTCGCGGCCCAGAAGAAGGCGACGAGCGTGACGGCGGTGATGAGGGCGCCGTAGGTGAGGATCGCGAGGGTGAAGCGGGGGGAGAGGATCCCGGCGTCCGGCTCGCGGGGCGGGCGCCGCATGACGTCGCGGTCGGCGGGCTCGAAGGCGAGCGAGAGGGCCGGGAAGGTGTCGGTGATGAGGTTGAGCCAGAGGATCTGGAGCGGGAGGAGCACGTTGGGGTAGCCGGCCAGCCCGGCGATGAAGATCACCAAGATCTCGGCGATATTGCAGCTGAAGAGGTAGAAGACGAACTTCCGGATATTGCCGAAGCTGACGCGCCCCTCTTCGACGGCGGCGGCGATCGTCTGGAAGCGATCGTCGAGGAGGACGACGTCGGCCGCCTCCTTGGCGACGTCGGTGCCCCGGATCCCCATGGCGACGCCGATATCGGCCTTTTTCAGCGCCGCTGCATCGTTGACGCCGTCGCCGAGCATGGCGACGATCTCGCCGTGGTTCTGGAGTGCGGCGATGATGTCGAGCTTGTGGGCGGGGTCGACGCGGCTGAAGACACCGGTATGGGCGACGATCCCGTCCAGCTCGCGCGCGCTCTTGCCGGCCAGCTCCTTCCCGTCGGTGGTCCCCTCCCCCGATCCGAGGATCCCGAGTTCGTCGGCGATCGCCTCGGCGGTGAGCCGCTGGTCGCCGGTGAGCATGACGGTGCGGATCCCGGCGGCGCGGAGCTGCTGGATGGTTTCGGGGACGCCGGGTGCGGGCGGGTCGATCATCCCGATGATCCCGACGAAGGCGAGCGGCGAGAGCTCGTCCGGGTCGGCGCTCGGAGCGGGGCCGGCGGCGATGGCGAGGACGCGGAGCCCGCGCCGGGCGAGGCGAGCGTTCTGGTCGAGGATGCGCTCGCGTGCGATCTGGTCGAGGGGTACCCGGCCGGCCGGAGTGAGGACGGCGTCGCAGAGCTCGAGTATCCGGCGCGGCGCGCCCTTGGCGTACGCGGTGAGCCGCCCGCCGGGTGCGGCATCGTCTGGTGTGGTACCGAGCAGTTGGCGCATGCCGTCACCCTGGTGGAACGAGACGGCGTACATCCGCTCGCTCGAGAAGGGGATCTCTCCCGCGCGCGGCTCGCGTTCGAGGAGCTCGGCCGGGTCCAGCCCTGCCTTCCGGGCGGCGGCGAGGATCGCCGATTCGGTCGGGTCGCCTCGGGGCTCCCAGCCTCGTTCGGTGTGGACGATATCGCCGCGACTGGAGAGGGTGGCGGCGCGGAGCGCAAGGTCGAGGAGCGTGTCCCGCGCGGGGTCGATCGGCTCGCCGTCTTCGAGGAAGTCGCCGGTCGGCTCGTAGCCCGAGCCGGTGATGGTGATCTCGCGGGTGGAGCCGTCGTGGCCGCCGAGGAGGATCGTGGTGACGGTCATCTCGCCGGCGGTCAGGGTCCCGGTCTTGTCGGTGCAGATGACGGTGGCGGAGCCGAGGGACTCGACGGCGGGGAGTCGCCTGACGAGGGCGCGTCGTCTGGCCATGCGCCGGACGCTGACGGCGAGGGTGATGGTAACGACGGCGGGTAGCCCTTCCGGGACGGCGGCGATGGCGAGGGCGAGGCCGGTCTCGATCATGAGGGCGAGGGGCGTGCCGCGGAGAACCGGGATGGCGACGACGATGACGACGATGACGAGGGCGAGCCAGACGAGGTTGCGGCCGAGGCGATCGAGCCGCTCTTCGAGGGGGGTACGCTCGTCTTCGATCTCCTCGACCATCCCGCCGATCCGGCCGAGCTGGGTATCCATTCCAGTAGCGACGACGACGGCGCGCGCGCTCCCCGCGGCGGCAGTCGTCCCTTGGTAGACCATGTTGGTGCGGTCGGCGAGGGGCGTGTTATCCGGGAGGGGATCGGTGTCCTTGTCGACGGGGAGCGACTCGCCGGTGAATGGTGCCTCGTCGAGCCGCAGCTCCGCGGCCGTCACGAGCCGCGCATCGGCTGGGATCGCCTGTCCCGCCTCGATCGCGATGATGTCACCCGGCACGACGCCAGTCGCGTCGATCTCCTGTATAGTTCCGTCCCTGACGACGACGGCGCGGGGCGACTCCAGCGCGCGCAACGCCTCCATCGCGCGGCGGGCCTTGTACTCCGTGGCGAAGCCGATAACCGTATTGAGGACGAGGACGGCCAAGATCGCGATCGCATCCAGGGCATCGCCGAAGAAGAGGGAGATCACGGCGGCGACGAAGAGGAGCGCGACGACGACGCTGCGGAACTGGCCGAGGAGGATCTTCCAGGCGGGGGTCGGTCGCTGGACGCGGAGGGTGTTCGGGCCGAACTGCCGCAGGCGCCGCTCGGCCTCGGTGGCCGAGAGGCCGTTCACGTCGTCGGTGGCGAGTTCGCGCACGACGGCGTCGACAGGTAGGGAGTGCGCACGCGCGGCGATATCGGTCATCGACACGAAACTAGCAGTTCAGCGTGCGATCCGCACCTTCACCGCGTCCCCATCCAGCCAAGCGAGGGCGGTGGTGCCGTTGGCGTGGGTGAGGTCGGGGGTGGCGCCGTGCAGGGTGGTGGCGATCTCGTCGAGGCGGCCGTCGCGCAGGAGCGCCGTCCTGATAGTGCGCTCGGGGTGGCGGCGGTCCTCCCAGGCGACAAGTAGCGCGCCGTCCGAGATCGGAGCGAGTGCGACCTGCGAGGGGGGCAGCGCCTCGGCGGTCAGGATGGGGAGCGCGGCTCCGAAGGTAGCGCCGCCGTCGTTGGAGGCGGCCAGGTAGAGTCCGGCGCGCCCCGGTTGGCCGGTGTACCACGCGACGTGAACCACGCTGTCCTCGGCTACGAAGAGTGCCGGCCCGGCGTGCGGACAGGCGTCGAAGCGCCAGTCGTCGTGGTGAGGGCGTACGGGGTCGTGCGCCACGTGCGTCGGGGCACGTACGTCGACGCGCGCGACGACGATATCCCTGATCCCGCCCGGGAAGACCTTGCGCCAGGCGATGTAAGCGGCACCATCCTCGCCGAGGACTATCGCGGTGCGGCAGCAGGGGCAGGCGTTGGTATCCACTATCTGACTCGGACCGAAGGAGCGGCCGCGATCGGAGGAGGTCGCGACCCGGATCTCGGGGCCTATCTCGTGGTGCTCCTGGCCGTGATGCTGCGCGTCGGCGCTAGCTTTCGTACCCGGTTGTTGGGTGGCGCGGGTGCGGGAATCGATCCACGAGACGACGATCATGCCGTCGGCGGCGACGGCCATGTCGTGGAAGGTGTGGGAGGCCGGGGGGCCGGCCTCGGCGTCGTCGTTCACGAAGATGGCGGGCTCGAAGTTGGTGCCGCGGTCGGTGGAACGAGCGAAGCGCAGGTTGCTCGCGGGGAAGCGGCGGCCCGGGATCTCGGTGTTGTTCTGCCAGGCGACGTATACGTTCCCCTCGGGCCCCACCACCACGCGGGGCGGGGCCTGGTCGTGGGGGGCGGCGTCGCCGGGGATGTGGTTGACGCGCACGGGCGGGTTCGGAGCCTCGGCGCCGGGGTCAATGCGCGAGAGAAAGAGGTCGGTGCCGCCCTCCCCTCCCCCGATCCAGGCGACGTAGACCGTGCCGTCGCAGGGGTCGACCGCGACGGTGGGTCTGGTGCCGCCGGCCGCGGCGACGGTAATAATGGGGCCGAAGGGGTCGACGGCGCCCGGCCGGGTGTCACACCCGGCGCAGGCGGCGGTGAGGGCGGCGAGGGCAAGGAGGGTGCGGCGCCCGGCGGGGCCGGGCGCGCGGGGCGAGAGCCGAGAAGGGATTTCGTACGACGTCGTCTGGCATAGCGACATGGTCTTCCCTCCCCTCACCGGTACCGGATCCCGAGGTATATCGTGCGCGGCATCCCCGGCGCATACTCCTCCCCTCGGGCGACGGTATACGTGGCGAGTTCGGCGTAGCGGGTATCGGTGAGGTTGGTCACCCTGCCGAAGATGGTGACGCCGCGGAACGCCGGGAGCTCGGCGCGCAGCGATAGCAAGGTGTGCCCGTCGTAGCGGGTGGTGTTCTCGGGGTCCATCCAGTACCCGCCGATCCACCGCGTTTCGAGTGCGATGGTCCCGCCGGCGTCGCCGCGAGGCGCGTACCTGAGCTCGCCGTTGGCGACGTGACGCGGGGCGTATTCCATCTCGTTCCCGCCGAGGTCGACGCCGGGCCGGGGCCGCCAGTCGGTGTAGGTGTGACGGGCGTAGGCGTAGGCGAGGTCGAGCTGTAGGTGGTACGGGAGGACGAAGCCGAATCCCGTCTCGATCCCACGGTGCAGCGTGCGGCCGGCGTTCACCGTCTCGCGGGAACCGTCGGTGTGGGTGTAGCTCAGGATGTCGTCGTACTTGGCCATGTGGTAGGCGGAAAGCTCGTACCGCACGGCCGCCCCGAGGTGGCCGCGGATCCCGGCCTCGTAGCTGTGCGCACGGACAGGGCGGAGCGCGAGGGTGTTCGCGGCCTGGCCCTGGCGGAAGATCTGCCCCTCGGACGGGGCGCGGAACCCTTGGCCGTAGGAGGCGAATACGTTGAGCGCGGGGCCGAACTCGTACGCGGCACCAAACTTCGGGGTGATGCGGCGGTAGCGTACGCTGGTGTCGGCCGGGCGACGGTGCGGGCCGTCGGCCAGGGGGGTGAGGTGGTTGTCGTAGCGGTAGCCGAGATCATCGTACCGGAGCCCGGCGCTCAGGCGCAGCCTGGACACGGGTGAGAGCTCGGCTTGAAGATAGGGGGAGACGCCGAAGAAGACGACATCGTAGTCGTAAATCGTACCCTTGACCGAGTAGCCGGTGTAGATCCGGCCGTCGCGCTCGACCTCTAGCGATTCCTCGTAGTGGCTGCCGGGGGAACGATCGAGGTCGATCCCGGCGATGAGCCGCGTCGCCATGGGCTCGAACTCGATACGATACTTGGCCATCACCCCGAGGGAGCGGTGGCCGTTGGTGTACCTGGTCGGGTCGTAGGCGAGGGACCAATTCGGGAGGAGCTCCATCTCGTTGTCGCGCGCGAAGGCGGTGAGGGTGAAGAGCGCGCGGGGGGTGACGTGGCTGAGCTCGGAGGAGATGCGCAGCGCGCGGACCTTCCGGTACGAGATCGGGGTGTAGTTGAGCGTCGGGCGGTCGTGGTAATCGTCCCGGGCGAGGGCCGAGCTGCCGGCGGTCGCCTGGTCGATCCGGGAGAAGGAGGCGACCGTCTTGAGGGTGGTGGCGGCGCCTAGCGCGCGGTCCCACCGTAACGTCGCGGCCAGCCGGTCGTAGTCGGTGCCGTCGCGCCAGCCGTCGGTGCGGGTGAAATTGAGGTTGGCGCGGAGGCCGTCGGCACCGCGCGTGGTGCTGGCGCCGAAGAGGAGCCGGGCCCACCCGTGACCGCCGGCTTCGAGCGAGGCTTCGAGGGCGGGCTCAGGGGAGGGTGCGCGGACGGCGACGTTGATGGTGGCACCGATGGCGTCGCTACCGTACAATGCGGTGGCGGGGCCTTTGACGACCTCGATCCGGTCCGCCGCAGGGATGTTGACCTCGTAGAGGGCGTTGTGGTTGAAGAACCCGGTCGAGCGGGTGGGGACGCCCTCCTCGAGGTAGAGGTACACCGGGGAGGTGGTCTGGGGGTGCCGGATCGCCGTCATGTGGCCTTCGCCGCCGGTCACGTTGATCCACGCGCCGGGGACCTGCGCCATCAGGTCGGCGGGGTGCTGGACGCGGGCGCTGTTGATGGCGTCGGCGCCGAGGACGTTGATGGTGGCCGGGGTCTCGGCCCGGCGCCGGGCCTCACGGTCGGCGCTGACCACTATATCTTCGAGGGCGAGCGCGATTTCCGTGAGCTCGAAGTCGAGCCGGACGGTGGTGCCCGGCACTATAGTTATGCTCTGGGCGGCGGACGCGACGCCGATCCGCTCGGCGCGGACGGTATACCGGCCGGCGGGGAGCCCGGTGAGCCGGTAGTTGCCGCGGTGATCGGTGAGGGCGATACGATTCGTGCCCTCGACTATGATGTTGGCGCCGACCACGGGCGCGCCGTTGAGCGCGGTGCGAACCGCTCCCACGAGGGTGCCGGCGTCCGATTCGCGACCGGCGCCGGCCGCGGCGCCGACCTGCTTGGCCAACACCGGGGATACGACGAAGAGGAGCGCCGCGAAGGCGCACCATAGTACCGATTTACGGCCGCATCCCGGCCGTGCAGTGTGATCTTTGGACATTGGTGTTGCCTCTCGACCTACGTTACGGATATGCAGCACCAGAACCGGCGCGGGGTAATGCCCCTGGGCCGTGACCGATACCGCAGTCTGTGATCGCTGATCAGGATGGTCAGCGGCCGAGAGGCGGCGCGGTGGCGAAGGGTAGGAGGTAGGGGATCGGCGTCGTGAACTCGGCGCCGGTCACGGGGACGGCCGCGACAGCACGGGTCGCGAGAGCTATGAGCCGCTGCGACGCCGCGGACGGCGGCTCGGTAACGGCGGTGCCGTTACAGTCGTCGAGACAGGTGCAGACCCCGGCATGCGTCTCCGGTTGGTCCGCCGCGGGGTCGATCTCCTGGTGGTCGCTCGCGTGGCCGTGAGAGTGATGGCCGTGCCCGCCGCCGGGGACCGCTTCGGCCGGATGGTATTCGGCGTGTGCCACGCCGTGCTTCTCGGAGGTGGCGCCGGGGATGGCCAGGTCGTGATGTGGGCAGGCCACGCCAAAGACCTCTTTCGCCGAGGTGGCGAAGAAGAGGACGGCCAGGATCAGGGCTGTGAGCCGGATCTGTCTCCTTGGCATCGTGGTTCCGCTCGTGGTTCCCGGCGCGACCGGCGCAGCGTGCCGACGGCCGGAGCAAATTACATCGTCACCCGCGGGTGTGCTATCGGCCGAACTCCGTTGCGCCCGTAGGGGAACGCCCCACACACGGGAGATCGGCGGGGCGAGCGGGATGCAAGGCACGGGCCGAGGGGGCAGCGGCGGTGTGGTCCACGGTTGCCACGGCGACGTGTACAAATGTGGATCCGTATACGAAACTCAAAGGGTATGCGATGATCGAGTGGTGGCAGAGGGCATTGGGCGTTGTAGCCATTGCCGCGATTGCCTCCTGCGGCGCCGGGGACCTGGCGGTGAGCAGCGCCTGCCGGGCGGCGGAGCTCGAGGTGGCGATCCACGCGGGGGCGGAAGGGGATGGTTTCATCTCGATCGCGGGGGTAGCGGTCGGGACGGACGGCACCGCCTACGTGTTGGACAGCGGCGAGGGGAGCCTGATCGCGTTCGCGCCGGAAGGAGACGAGGTCTGGCGGGTGCGGGGCCAGGAGTTGGGGATCACCGACTTCGCCGAGCCGGGGTGGCTGCACCGGGCCGATACGCTGTTGGTGTTCGAGGATGTTGCGGGGGGGCGGCTCTCGTTCTGGACGGAGCGGGGGGAGTGGGCGGGGTCGCTCGCGCTGGATAGCTTGGGGGTGGCGGGGCGGGTGGTGTGGGTGGGGGCGGTGGGGGGGGAGGGGGTGGCGGCGGTGGTGGAGGGGGAAGAAGACGCGGAATCCGGCACGCCTGAGCTGGTGTTGGTACTGGCGGTGGCCGGGTACGGCGTCGTCGATACCCTAGATGTGTTTGCGCCGCCCTCGCCGCAAGTTATCTACGTGGGGACACATGAGCTGCCGGTGGACCCACCCTTCGCGGCGTACCCCAGCTTCGCGGTGTCCCCCGACGGACTGATCGCGGTGACGCGGGGAGACGAGTACCGGGTAGCGATCTTCGACGCGGCGGGACAACCGTACGCGGAGATCCGCGGAAGAGACGAGGCGCCCGCGGTCACGAGGGCGGACCGGCGCGCCTTCGGCCGGCTGCTGCCGGACACCCTCCTCGTCGACCAGCTCACCTTCCCGGCGACCCACCCGGCGATCACGGCGATCGCGACGACGGCCGATGGCCACCTCCTGGTCCGCACCTCCTGGACTCGCAAGGACCAGGTACGTTGGGACCGCTGGACGCTCACGGGCGAGTACGTAGACTCGTTCATGCTGCCCACCGAGCTGCTGCCGGCGACCGGTGTGGGGAACCTGATCTATGGCCGCTCGGTCGACGAGATCGGCGCCCAGCACCTCGCCCTGTACAACCTATCCGGCCCGTCTACCTGCCCTGGCCCGGCGGCTCCCAGCGGTGCGGACGAGGCGCGAGGAGGGCGTTGAACCGGAGCGTTTCAGCGCCCGCCCTGATCGAGTGGGCCTCGCCCGGCGCGTAGACTGCGCTCTCACCCACCCGCAACTCACTCTCCCCATCCTCACCGACGAAGGTGCCCGATCCCTCGGTGACCGTGACGATCACGGTGGAGTCGTTACGGTGCGGCGGGATCACCTGACCCGGGAGGAGAGTGAAAGCGATGATCCGGACGTTCGGCTCGTCGTGCAATATCTTCGGCGCCGGCCGCTCCTCGCGCGGCGGCGGTCCGGCTTCGAGTACCTTCATGGCTGCTCCTCCGATTGTGCGGCCTGCGCGGCCAGGCGCTCCGCGGAGAGGATCCTGATATGCGGACCGTCCTGGACGATGATCCCCGCCCGGCGGAACTTCCTCAGCGCACGCGCCACGCTCTCGCGCGTCGTGGCGAGCTCCGCCGCGAGCTCCTCCTGCGTGCGAGGGAGGAGGAAGACCGCGCCGTCCCGAAAGGAATCGGCCGCCTCGGCGTAGTCGATCAGCGCGGTAGCGACCCGGGCGCCGACATCCTTCAGCGAGACCCGGTGCACGAGCTGGACTAGGCGACGCAGACGCCGGCCGAGGTCGTGGATCACCGCGTCCGCGATCTCAGGGTTCCGACGATAGAGCGATTGGAAGGCATCGAGCGGGAGGAAGAGGAGACGACTCTCCTCCAAGGTACGGGCCGAGGCGGGGTACGGCCCGCCGTCGAAGAGCGGGAGCTCCGCCAACGGTTCGCCCGGCCCCTCGACGTGCAGCACCTGCTCGCGCCCGTCCGGGCTCGAACGGTAGATCTTGACCTCGCCCTCGAGGACCACGTACAGGCCGTGGCAGGTCTCGCCTCGGCGAAAGACCATCGCGCCACGGGGATAGACACGCTCCACAGTACGATCGGCTACGGCCGCCAACGAGACGTCGCTCAGACTGGAGAAGAGGGTGAGACCCTTCAACAACTCGATCTTGTCCTGCTGGCCATCCACACGGCGGCCCATTCTGGAATCCCTGTTGGACGACGTCATCCCCCTCAACCTCCTCGCGCCAACCGCACCGCCGCGATCACCACGACCAGACCGACGAGGGCGTTCACGCGGGCAAGCAAGGCCGCCCAGCGTCGCCAGCGCAGAGCTTCCGGGGTGCCGGCCCGCGCCGCGGAGGCGGCCGGGCCGAGGACGAAATCGTGTAAGGCGCTGATCACGAGCATGGCGGCGACCGCCACGAGCTTCCAGGCGAGCACGTGCCCGTAGGACGTCGCCCAGAACTGCGCCGAACCGAGCACCGCCCAGCTGAGCAGCCCGCGGAACCAGAGGTTGCCGACGCCGGTGACGAGAAGGACAGCGATCGCGATCCAGCCGACCCCGCGGAAGCGCAGCCCCAGATCCTTGAAGAGCGCCGCCCGGAGCGCCGGCGGCTCGACTCGCCGCAGGACCGGCGCGCCCACCACACCCAAGAAGAACATCCCGCCCAGCCACAAGAGCGCGGCCAGGACATGCACCGTCACATTGAGATGATACAGCGACATCGCCCCTCCATCTGCTCGCCCCTTCAGAACCTCTCGCCCGCCGCCTCCCGCAGGTGGCTCCCCACCGGCCGGATCCGGCCCCACATCGCCCAGAAGTAGACGACGAGCCCCACCACCTGCGCGCCCCCGCTCAACACCACGACCCAAGCCAACCACCGCGCAGACACCCACACCCGCACCATCTCCCCCAAGAACCTGCAACCCGTTCCCAGAAGAAGGAACCAATAGGCGGCGGCGATCCGGGACGGGCGGTAGCGCGTGTCGTCCTTCGACGCGCGGGGAAAGAGCCAGAGTGCGACGCCGAGGATCAGGAAGATCACGAAACCGACCAGCACCGCGTGCACGTGGGCGGTGACCAGGTGCGGGTGGGGCCAGATCCCCCACAGCTCCCGTCGCACCAAGAGG
>Ga0180216_1004622_pt1 | contig 10367 bp, 8 predicted proteins | sample eDN3rd37CBELigMG_FD_128879 | JGI IMG/M metagenome (GOLD analysis project Ga0180216, IMG submission 128879) | Enriched Miracle-Growth compost microbial communities from Emeryville, California, USA - eDNA 3rd pass 37_C BE-Lig MG (version 2)... ...
CGAGGTCCTCTTCGACGAGGAGGCGCCCGCGGTCGGCAGCCTCTCCGTCGCCCCCGAGAAGACGACCACCTACGTCCTCGAGGCCCTCGACGAAGAAGGCGACGGCCCCTCCGCAACCACCGCCATCCAGGTCGTCCCCGTGATCGACGGCTTCGAGGCGGTCGCCGAAGGCCCCGTCGCCGTGGGCACGCCCGTCCCGCTTCGCTGGTCGGTGCGCGGCGCCGAGCGGGTGCTCGTCGTCGCCGGGGAGGAGGAGTGGGAAGCACCGGAGGAGGCGCTCGCCGAGGGCGAGACCGAGCTCCCCGCGCCCCGAGACGGCATCTTCCGCCTCCACGCCTTCGGCGGCGGGGAGGAGGTGGAAGCCGAGGCCTCGGTCGATGCCCGCCCCCTCCCCCTCGTCCTCCGCTTCGACCTCCCCGCGATCGTCTCCAGGCCCGAGGACGCTCCCGCACGGCTCGTCCTCGGCTGGGAAGTCCGGGACGCCGAGAGCCTCGTGCTCACGGGCCTCGCCTCGGGCCCCGTCGAACTCGAGGAGGCCGAGGGTGAGCTCGAGCTGGAGATCGAGGAGACCACGACCCTCACCCTCCACGCCGAGAACGCCGTTGGCTCGGCCACGGAGACCCGCACCGTGGAGGTGGTGGAGGCCGCGGCGCTCCTCTCCTTCCACGCGGACCGCCCGGCCGTCCTCCCCGGGGAGCCGGTGGCGCTGCGGTGGGAGGTGAAGAACGCCGCCTCCGTGGAACTCGACCGCGACGGAACGCCCCTCGAACTCGACGAGGGGTCCACCGAATATGTGGATCGGCCCGAGCGGACCTCGGTCTACACCCTGACCGCCCGCGATCGCTCGGGGCAGGAGGTCCGACGCTCGCTGGAGATCGTGGTGGCCGACGCGCTGCTCGGCGCGGAACTCGCCGCCTCCCCCGAGGCCGTGGCCGAAGGGGATCCGATCACCCTGAGCTGGAAGGTCACGCCGGTGGTGGACGCGGCCGACCTCGAGGTCGAGCTCCGCGACGGTGCGGGCCAGCCCCTCGACCTCACCGGCAAGAACCCGCGCCAGGATTCCATCGTCGTGACCGCCTCCCATGCGGGCACGCACACCTTCGAACTCGAGGCGCGGGCGCTGGGGGCCACCGTCACGGCCCGGGTCACGGTGGTGGTCGCCGCCGCTCCGACCATCCTCCTCGCCTCGAACCCGCCGGCCCTCGACCCCCTGGATCTCGCGGAGGAGATCGAGATCGCCTGGACGACGGAGAACGCGACCTCCCTCGCGCTCTTCCGCATCGGCTCGGGCGGGGTGCGCGAGCCGCTCGACCCGATCCCCGCCGCCGAGGTGGAGTCCGGCTCGATGATCGTCCCCATCGAGGGCGCGACGCTCTTCGAGGCGGAGGCGACCAGCGCCGAGGGCGTGGTGCGGGTCGAGACCTTCCTCCTCGACTTCGCCGAGCCGGTCATCCACTCCTTCACCGCCTCGGCCATCGCCGTCGCCCCGGGAGCCACCGTCCGCTTCGACTGGGACACCTCCTTCGGCGTGGTGGAGTTCGACGGCGTCCGGGCGGAGCCGACCGAGGCCACGCTCCCCCTCGTGGACCTGGACGAGCTCGGCGCCACGGCCCTGACGCTGTCCGACTGCGGCGGCGAGTGCGCGCATCTCGTCTTCCCCCCGGGCTTCGCCTTCCCCTACTTCGGCGATTCGACCACGCGCGTCTGGGTGAACCAGCACGGCTTCGTCTCCTTCGAGGCGCCGGATTCGTGGGACGACCACGCCAACCCCGGCTACCTCTGCCTGGACGACGCCATCTGGAGCACCCCCACCCTGGCCATCGCGCCCTACTGGTCCGACCTCTGGCCCGACCTCCCCGGGAGCGGGCTCTACTGGGCCTACGGCAACGACCTCGTGAACCGGCAGTTCGTCGTCCTGGAGTGGCGCGACCTCACCGCCTCCTGGGACGACGGGACGACCCACTTCCAGCTCGTGCTCTGGGACGACGGCACCTTCGACTTCCGCTACGGGGCGATGGTGGGCTCCGACGCCAACGGCGTGGCCTCCGTGGTCGGCCACCGCAACCTCGATCCGTACGTGAGCGAGGAGTTCCTCTGCGACGAGGTTCCGGTGGGCGGCCTCTCGAACCGGGCCTGGCGCCACTACGGCCCGCCGCCGGCCCGCGGAAGCGCCGAGATCCAGGTGCAGGCCTCCGGCGACTACGAGCTCTGCGTCCGGGGCTACGCCGGCCAGACGGTCTGCGAGACGATCGCGATCACGGTCGCGCCCTGACCCCGGCACCGACCGCCCCCCGTGGGTTCTCGTCGACGCACCCGTGTGGCAACATGCGCCCCGCTCGGGGGGCGGTGCGGGAAGGAAGGGGAATGGAGAGGCAGAGGAAGGAGGCGTTCGCGGAGGGGTTGGCGGCGGCTTCCCTGGTGCTCGCCCCGCTGGCGCTGGGGATGGTGCACCTGCCGGCCGTGCTCGCCGTCTCCTCCCTCGCCTGGCTCTCACTCGCGGTCCTGGTGACCTCCCGGGGCCGCGAGCCCCTTCGCATCGGCTGGTTCGGCGGCGCGCTCCTCGCCCTGGCCTTCGCCACCGCCCTCCACCTGATCCCCCTCCCCTTCGCGGCGATCCGCCTCCTCTCGCCGGAGACGGCCCGCATCCTGGAGATCACCCTGGGGCCCGACCCCGGTTTCCGCCCCCTCAGCCTGGACCTTCCCGCGACCTGGGCGGCCCTCGTCAAGGCGCTGGGCATGGCCGCGGCGGCGGTCGTCCTCCAGCACCGGGCCACCACGACCTCCCGGGGCCGCCGCCGCCTGCGGCTCTACGTGGTCGGCGCGACCGCCGCCGTCGTCCTGCTCGGGCTCTTCCACTTCGCCCTCGCCGAGCGGCAGGCCTTCCTCGGCCTCTACACCTTCCGCACCACGCACCACTTCCGCACCTCCTTCGGCAACTCGAACCACCTGGCGGGATTCCTCACCCTGGGCGGGGTGCTCGCCCTGGGGATGGCCGTCCACGCCCGCAACTGGAAGGAGCGCACCCTCTGCCTGGCCACCTTCCTGGGCGCGGGCGTCGGGGTCATCCTCTCCGCCTCGCGCGGGGGCTTCCTCGGCCTGGTGGTGGGCCTTCTCGTCTTCGCGGCCTTGGCGTGGGTCCGGAGGGCCCGAGGGGAGGAGACGTGGAAGAGCTGGCTGACCTTCGGCGCGGCCACCGCCCTCGCCACCTTCCTCGCCGCCTGGATCTACGTCGAGTTCCCTCGGGCGCTCCGGGAGGTCCAGAGCCTCCTCTCCCTCTCGCCGGAGAACGAGGCGGGCAAACTCGAGGCCGCACAGACCGCCTGGGAGGCGGCGAAGCGGCACTGGCTCACCGGGATCGGGAGGGGGGCCTTCGAGTCCGCCGGCACCCACTACCAGACGCAACCTTTTCCCCACATCTGGTTCACCCACGCCGAGAACGAACCGCTGCAGGCGGTGGCGGAGCTCGGCTTCCCCCTGGGCGGGCTCCTCGTCCTCTGCTTCGCCCTCGCCTGGCTCGGGGTGGTCCGCCAGGGCCTGCGCTCCCTGGCCGAGGCGGGCGTGGCCGCGGGGACCTTCGGACTGGCCCTGCAGAACCTCGTGGACTTCGGGCTGCAGGGCGCGTCGGGGCTCGCCTTCGCCGCGCTCCTCGCCGTCCCCGCCGCCCGTCCCCTCTCCCTCCCGCCCTGGATCGGTCGGGGGGTGGTGGGCCTCGGCGTCCTCCTGATCGCCGTCGGGAGCGCCGCCGCCTGGCCGGGGCTCGAGGAGGAGAACCGCCTCCTCGCCGAGCGTCCCGTGGAGAGCACCGAGGAACTCGCCGTGCGGGTCGAGCGCGCGCTGCGCCGCCGCCCGGCGGATTGGGTGCCGGTCGACCGCATGGCCACCCACCTCCTCTACGAGGAGGACGACCCCGCCGCGGCCCTGCACTGGATCAACAAGCAGCTCCTCCTCCACCCCCAGGGAGGGCGGGGCCACGAGCTCGCGGGGGTCGCGCTCGCGCGGCTGGGACGGGATCGGCAGGCGCGGAGGGCCTTCCAGGCGGCCGCCGAGCGCGGGGTCCCCACCATCGAGCACGTGCTGGAGTGGACCGAGGACCCCCAGGCCCTCCTCCAGGCCGTCCCCCACGACCCGGTGCGGGCGGGCCAGGCCATCGACCGTCTCCTGCGGCTCGGCCACCCCGAGGTCGCCCTGGAAGCGGCGACCCGCGCGCTGGAGCGGAACCCCGACACCCCTGGCCTCTTGCGCAGGCTCCACGCGATCCAGGCCCGCCGGGGCGCCCACGAGGAGGCCCTCGCGACGGCGCGAAGGCTCCGCGCCGTCGCGGGCGACACCTCGGACGCCTGGGCGCGGGAGGCCGAATCCCTCGGCCGGCTGGGGCTGATCGAGGAGGCCCGCGCCCTCTACGCCCGGGCGATCGAGGAGGTCGGGGCCGACGCCCGGCTGGTCTTCGGCTGGGCCTCGATGGAGCTCGATCGGAAGGAGGGCGAACGAGCCCTGGAGGTCCTCGACCGGCTGCCGCTCACGACCCGAGAGGACGTCCGCCGCCGCTTCCACACCCTGCGCGCCCGTGCCTTCCGGCAGACGGGATCCCTGGTCCGCGCGAGGGACGAATACCGTCTCGCCCTGCGCCTCGACCCGGAATCGGAGGGGCTGCGCATCGCCCTGGCCGACGTGCTCGGCGAGCTGGCGGAGTTTTCCGAAGCCGCCCGGCAGCTCGAGGAGCTCGACCCCGAGCGGCCCCCGGTCCAGGCTGCGAAGCAGCGCCTCGCGCGGAGGCGGAAGTCGTATCAGGAGGAACGGGGGATCGACCTCGAACGCCTCTTGCGATAATGGCAGGCGGGAGGAGAAACCCCTTCGTGGAAGATCGTTGTCGAGGATGGTGACGCCGTGATCGATCGGGATCCCTCGGAGCTGCTGCCCGGTCTGGGGATCCATCCCGGCTGCAAGGTGGCGCTGGCGCGCGAGGTCTTCTCGCTCGCGACCGCCTTCCGCCTCCACGGGTGTCGGGTCGTCCCGGCGGACCTCCCCGTACCGAGCGCCGCGGTCACCATCGTGGTGGCGATCTCCAAGGAGGACGTTCCCGGCCTGGCCGCCTATGCCCACGCGCTGGCGGACGTCTCCTCGCTCTGGGTGGCCGTGCCGCGGAAGACGGCGCGGCGCGAGGGCCTTCCGAGCGCCTCCGAGCGTGCCGAACTCTCCGACCTCCAGGCGGTCTTCGTCCCGCTCGGCCTATCGGACAACAAGCTCCTCTCCTTCGGCTCGATGCTGGTCGCCTACCGCTTCGTCCGCAAGGTGGGACCGCCTCGCGCGACGGGCGGCCCCGACGACGACCTCGACCTCCTGGAGGAGAAGCTCCGGCGCAAGCGCGAGAAGGAGAGGCGCTACTCCCGAGCCCCGTCGTCGATCCACGTGCGGAGGAGCTCGATCTTCGCCGCGGTCAAGGGAGGACGCCCGTCGGGCATGCGGTCGCCGCAGATCCCCGGCCGCCCCTCCACCTTGTGGACGAGGTAGCTCTCCTCGGCGCTCCCGGGCACGACGTAGGGCCGGGCCCCGCAGCTCGAAACGACCTCCACCACCGCCTCCAGGAAGCTCGTGGGAGAATTCCCCATTGCGAGCCCTCCCTCCCCCGCGCCGCCGTGGCACGAGATGCAGTGGACGGAGATCACCTCGTTCCACACTCGCGAAACCGACACCCGGTTCTCCGAGGAGCACTGGCCGGCGACGCAGAAGAGGCCGTCCTCGCACGTCCCGCAGCTTCCACCGCAGCCGTCGTCCCCGCAGCTCTTCCCGCTGCAATCCGGCTGACAACCCGGGCGGCACCTCCCGTCCGCGCGGCAGAAGAGCCCGTCTTCGCAGGTCCCGCAACTCCCACCGCAGCCGTCGTCCCCGCATTCGAGCCCCTCGCAGGAGGGCGTGCAGGCCGACTTCGGCGCCCCGAGATCGGCCCAGCGCCGGAACATCTTGCGGGCGTTCGGCCCGACCCCCGTCCCGTCGGGTGGCATCTTCCCCCTCTCCACCATGTCGGCCATGGCCTCCGCCATGGACTTCGCGCCCAGCTTTCCGTCCACGTCCTCGTAGACGTCCAGGCGGAAGTCCGACGGCGCCCCCTGCCTCGGCCGATCGCCGTGGCAGAGGAGGCAGTGGTCGGCGAGGAAGGGGCGGATGTGCTCGTCGTAGGTGGGGTACTCGGGGACGGAACCGATGTCGGGCGGCTCGTCGGAGCCACAGGCCCAGACGAGGACGAGGGCGACGAGCAGGCTACTTCGTCTCATGGACGGCCTCCAGGAGCACCTCTCCCCGTATCGAGATCTCGTCGTCGACCGGGATCAGCAGGAGCTTGGGGCGCTCGATCGAGTGGGCGGAAAGGCGGTGATCGAAGGCGAAATTCACCTTCCAGTCGCCGGAGGCGAGCTCTTCGATCTGCGCGGTGAGATGCACGGGGGTGGCGACCCCCGCGAGCTGGACCTCGGTCTCGAGCGGAACCGTGAAACTTCCCGGTCCCTTCGGGAGCTGGAAGCCCTTCGCCATCCCGCGGAGGACGACGAGGGGATTCTTCTCGGCCCGGACCACCTCGAGGACGTGGGCGTCGCGGTTGGAGTTGCCGGAATCGAAGGAGCGGACCGGCGCACGGCCCATCACCTTCAGGCCCGAACCATCCGCCACGGCCCGGATCTCCACCTGGCGGCTCACCCCCCGGACGGTGTGGAGCTTGTGCCGCACCACGTACTCGACCGTCCCCACCCCCGCCCAGCTCCTCGGCATCCCGGCCTCCGGCACGAATACAATGGTCTCCGCTTCCCGGGCTTCCGGCGGCGCTTCGGCCCCGGCGAAGAAAGGTGCAGCGAACGCCAGACATGCCACGAACCACCGCTTCATCCTCGGCCTCCTCTCCAGCGGGCCATCAGAAGATCCAGGCGGATGCGGCGGTGAGAAGGAGGGTGAGCGTGACGAAGCCGGTGATCCGGTGCAGGTCCGCCGTGCGCTCCAGGCGGTCCGCCTGACCCGACCGGAGCGCGTCGCTCGCCACGAGACCGAGTGCGATCTGGCCCGCCAACCCCGCCGTGGCCCCGACGGCGGCGATCTTGTGGACGGTGCCAGCGTCGAAGCCGCCCTCCTTCTCGTAGGGCACGGGGGCCAGAAAGGCGAGGCCCCCGGTGATGGCGAAGGCGCCCGCGGTTCCGTAGGCCGCCAGCCGATGCGGCGTGGAATAGGCCCCGGACCCCGCCCCCGAGGCCGAGAAGTGATCGTCGAAGTTGAGCTGTCCGAGGACGACCGTGGTGGCCATGAGGCCGAGCGTGGTGAGGCCCGCGATCTGGTGGGCCTGGAGCATCCCCCGCCGGAGCGCCGCCCGCTGGGCGAGCGCAGGATCCTCCTTCACGTGCGCCGGGGTGTCTCCGAAGAGATCGAAGTCGAATTCGAGATCCTGGCCGGGCGCCTCCCGGGCCTCGAGCGCCGCGCACGGAGCAGGAAACGAGACGGAGCCCGCCCCCAGCGATGCAATCGCGAGATGAAAGATGAAACGCGCTCGCAAAGGGAGCCTCCTCGAAAGCGGAAATGCTACGAGGAAGCCGTTTTCACCGCACGCCGCGGTGCGTCGTCACTTCACCGCGACGAGGGTGACGGGCAGGAAGAGGACGCCGTTCTTTCCGCTGGGGATCGCCGGGCCCCCGAGGATCACCACCCCGTCCAGCGAGAGGCTCACCGTGGTGTCGACCACCTCGGGGATCACGAGCTTGAGACGCACCTTCCCGTCCTTCTCCATCTTCACGAAGGTGACGTCGAGCGTCTTGCCGCGGAGCTTGCGGCCCTTCTCCAACGGGATGGAGACGGTCTTCTTCTCCTCGACGGTGACGAGGTTGGTGTCGAGGAGCTTGTACTTCTTGAAGGAGAAGTCGGCGAGCTGGAGGCGGAACTTCTCGAGCCTGGGGTCGGTCCTCCCCGGCGTCTTGGAGGCGCGCACGATGTCCACGGCGACGGTGGCCATCCTCGGCTCGGCGGCGAGGGCCGTCCCCGGTGCGGCGATCGCCAGGATCGCCAGGGCGAGGCAGCCATAGATGGTGAGGATGCGGCGCATGGTCATTTCCCCGTCAGGTAGATGATCGTGGTCCCCTCACTCGTCTTGAAAAGAGTGGCGCCATGTTCCCCCTGGGTGGACATGGCGAGAACCTTGGCGTCGGCGGGATCCCCGGCGAGGAGGACCCTTCCCGCCGTCGACTCGCCCCACAGCCCGGGCCCGACCACCACCGCCAGCGTGGCGAGCGCGGCGGCGCCGGCGAAGAGGGGGGCGCGGCGGCGGAGCCGCCACTCGAAGCGCCGCCTCTTCTCGGGAGCGGCGGCGGTCTCGGGAGGCGCGGCGGCCGGACTCTCCGGCTTCAGGCGATCCATCACCCGATCGGCGAAACCTTCGAAGTCGGCCTCCTCGCCGATCTCGTCCAGCGTCGCCCGAAGCGCCATCGACATCGCCTGGAAGTCCTCGAGGCGGGCCCTCGCCGCGGGATCGGTCTCGAGCAGCCGGCGGATCTCCTCCGCCTCCTCGGCCCCGAGTTCGCCGTCGGCGAAGGCCGAGAGCCGCTCGTCGATCGTGTCGCGGATGGTGTCGCTCATCGTGACCCTCCTCGAAGCTGGTCCACGTGCCTTCTTCCCGTGAAGCGCCGGCTCATCCCTCTTCTCCCACCACGAGGCCCAGCGGCTCGTCGCCCAGGTAGCCGCGCAAGATCGCCTGCATCTTCGCCCGCGCGTGGTAGAGCCGGCTCATCACCGTCCCCTTCGGAATCCCCAAGGTCTCGGCGAGTTCCTCGTAGCTCATCCCCTCGACCTCCCGCAAAACGAGGATCTCGCGGTGCTTTTCCGGGAGCTCGCCCAGGGCCCGCGCCATCTGCTCGGCCAGCTCCTTGCGGAGGACCCCCCGCTGCGGATTCGTCCCGAGCCGGCTGGAGAGAAAGCCGGGATCGGCGCGCTCCAGCTCCCACCCCGCCTTCTCGTCGAGTTCCTGCGCGTCGCCCCGCCTCGCCCGCAGGCGATCGATCGCCAGGTTGCGGGTGATCCGGTAGAGCCAGGTGTAGAAGGAGGACTCGCCCTTGAAATCGCCGAGCCGCTGGTGCACGCGCAAGAAGGCGTCCTGGGCGATGTCCATGGCTTCCTCCCGATCCTTGACCAGCGCGAAGGCGACGGTGAAGACCTTGCGCTGGTAGCGAAGAACGAGCGTTCGGAAGGCCTGATCGTCACCCGCCTGGCATTTTCGTACCAGCGAGAGGTCGTCCAGCTCCAACCAGGCAGCTCCATTGCAAGCTACGACGACGGACCGCCGCAGAAATTCAAAGGCCTAGGCTCCCGAGCGGGCCTTGCCATTCCCGAGAGGGGGACGCTACCACGCCGAACGAACGCCGCAAAGGTCCGCTTCCCGGCGAACGAACGGCTATCATGAGGGAATGGGCCCGGCAGGGAGCCGGTTGCCCAGCGAGGAGCAGCGGGCTCCCACCACGGCAAGCCGGATCGGCCCACCGATGATCGAAGGGATTTCACCACGCAGTCCACGCGAATCCCTCCAGGGGCTTCTGCGACGGACCCGGAAGCGGCTCGTCCGCACGGAGGCCGGGACGGCCTTCTTCGCCTGGGCCTCGGGCGCCCTCCTGCTCTTGATGTTCGCCACCTGGGGGATGGCGCAGGGATGGGGCCCGGGGGTGCGCACGGCCGCGCTCCTGGCGATCGCCGCCGGGGCGGTGATCGCGGTCGTCGTCGCCCTCCGCCGCATCCGCGCCGCGGCGCCGAAGGCCCTCGCCCGCCGGCTGGAGGAGAGCTTCCCCGAGGCGAAGGGCCTCACCTCCGCCCTCGAACTCGAGGTCGCGCTCGAGGATTCCGCCTTCCCGCACTCCCGGACGCTCGCCCTCGCCCACGTCGAGGAGGTGAGCCTCCGCGTCGGAGGCCCCCTCCTGGAGACGGCCGTCGACCGGCGCCCCCTGGTCCTCTCCTCCCGCGTCGCGCTCGGGACCGCGGCCGCCTTCCTTCTCGGCATGGCGATGTGGCCCCAGGCCTTCGGCCGTCTGATGGGCGTCGCCGTCCCCGAGCCGGGGCCGGCCCGGAAGGCCGAGCCCATCACGGGCGACGTCTCGATCACCTACCACTACCCCGCCTACACGGGCCTCTCGCCGCGCACCGTCGAGGGCACGGCCGGGGAGCTCTCGGCCCTTCGCGGCACCGAGGCGCGGATCGAGACCCGCGCGGATCGCCCCGTCGCGAAGGCCTACGTGGAGATCGACGGCGCCGCCATGCCCCTGGAGGTGGAGGGGGGGCGGCTTCTCCGCGGCACCATCCGCTTGCAGTCCTCCACGCGCTACGCCTTCCGCTTCGACGACGAGCGGGGCAGGGTCCTC
>Ga0180216_1004625_pt1 | contig 10366 bp, 11 predicted proteins | sample eDN3rd37CBELigMG_FD_128879 | JGI IMG/M metagenome (GOLD analysis project Ga0180216, IMG submission 128879) | Enriched Miracle-Growth compost microbial communities from Emeryville, California, USA - eDNA 3rd pass 37_C BE-Lig MG (version 2)... ...
GGGTCGGGGCTGTAGGGCCACCGGCAAGAGTGGGCGCTGTTGCGTCGCCACGAGAGCGAGGACCTCTTCGGCATCCAGATAGCCGGGTCGCTCCCGTCGGTCATGACCCAGTGCGCCGAGCTGATCTCCAACGAGGTCGACTGCGACTTTATCGACGTGAATATGGGCTGTCCGATCGACCTGGTGTACCGCAAGGTGCGCGGCGCACGGAGCGCCTCGGGTGACGAAGGCACGCGGGCATCATGCTTAGCCGCTTGAGGGTTGGTCGGGGCTGGCTGGCGGCAGGGCGCGGGAAGTGCGCTCCTCGAACGGCACTCGCGCATGACCCAAATGGTGTCGGGCATCCTCCGGGTGAGCTCCAAGCCGCTCACGGTCAAGATGCGCACGGGCGTGCTCAACGACAAGCTGGTGGCGCACGAGCTGCTGCCGCAGCTGCGCGACTTGGGCGTCGTTGCGGCGACGGTCCGTCGCGGCCCTTTTCGCCGCCGAGGCGCACTGCCAGATTGGCCCTGACGCGCGCGTCTTGGTTTGTGGGCTGGCGATGATGTGGCACCAGCTGCACGGCCGGACCAAGCAGCAGCACTACTACCACCGCGCCAATTGGTCGTACATCGACCAGTGTGCGCAGGCGGCGGCCCCCCTGCCGCTATTCGGTACGCCGCCACTCTGACCTTTTCCTCTCAGCCGAAGGATGACAAGCCACTGATCGAACATGTGCTAACTACCTGTGCACGCGCTTGTCACAGGCAACGGCGACATCCTGTCCTGGGAGGACTACGAAGCCAACACGAAGGGCGGCCGCCTGGCCGGCGTAATGCTTGCGCGGTGCGCTATTATGAGCGCCGCGCTGACAACGCGCCCACAGCAGTGGCTCACCGATGCTGTGACCTGTACAGCGGCTACACGGACCGGTGCCGCAGCGGCGCCCTCATGAAGCCGTGGCTGTTCACGGAGATCAAGGAGCGCCGCCACTGGGACATTTCGGCCAACGAGCGCCTGGACATCTTCCGCAAGTTTTGCAGCTTTGGCCTGGAGCACTGGGGCAGCGACACCGAGGTCCGTCTCCACGTGGACGCGGATCGCAGTGGCCTTCCTCCGCTGACCCGAAGGCGCGACACTATCACAGGCAACACGGCGGTCGGCACAGGGCATCAACAAGACGCGCCGGTTCCTGCTGGAGTGGATGTCCTTCACGCACCGCTATGTGCCGGTCGGGCTCTTGGAGCGCGTGCCGCAGCGCATGAACGAGCGCGCGCCCGAGATCATTGGCCGCAACGACCTGGAGACGTTGATGGCCAGCCCGATCGTTGACGACTGGATCAAGATCAGGTAGGGCTGCGGGCGAGCTTTGCGCAACTCTGAGCTGCAGCACTGACCAGAATCCGAGCACTTTGTGGCGGCTGAGCGCATGGCTGCTCAGCGAGATGCTGTTGGGCAAGGCACCGCCCAACTTCCGGTTCGTGCCCAAGCACAAGGCCAACAACTCTCGGTCCACCGCTGGCGAGGCGAGCGCCGCCGCCGCCGTCGACGACGACGCCCAGGGTTGAACTTTTGTACATAGCAAGCTGTACAAACTGTCCACTGTACACGCAAGCGTTTCAGCGAGACGCCTCCTGCCATTCTTCGTAGGCGCGGAGCTCTTCGGGAGCCACCGAGGGCACGATCTCCGTCCGGGCCCGCTGGAGATCGACGGGGTTCACTTGGATCGGCGCCCCGTCGGCGGTCCCGCGCTCCAGTGCGCAAAAGGCGGCCTGCCGGCAGAACGCCTCGAGATCGGCGCCGGTGAGTCCGGCCGTCAGGGTCGTCGCCACGGCCGCAAGATCCACGTCGGGGGCTAGCGGCATCCGGGCGGTCAAGTGGTCTGCAAAAGGGAAACACATCGCAGTAAGCGGGACCGAGGTCAGCCTGACCATGCTCTCGACCAGGTGGTGCCCCCCATCCCCTGTGCGCACGTACGCAAAATCTCCAGCCGTCCATCCGTATCGGGCGGCGACACGTATAGCTGCACATCAAAGCGGCCTGAGCGCCCCAAATCCGTTGGCGGCTAAAGATGCTGTCAGAGCTTCTGCCCCATGGCGCGCGCTACTCGTTGGCTTGGCCTACCAGGCCGCAGCAGCGCCTCGTCCAGACGCTGCGGTGCGTTCGTGGCCGCGAGAACAAAGACGCGCTGACAGAACGCGGCCAGGGTACGTGCAGGACCCGAGAATTCCGCCGCATGAGCGGCGGCAAGCAACCCCAAGCCTGTACAGCTCCTGCAACCGTACCTCATCGCTGTAGGCGAGGTCGTCCAGCTCGTGCAAGAGCTGAGCAAAGAGCTGCAGGCGCCGCCACGCCGCATCCGCAGCGACGCCGCCCACGTTCGCGTCAGAGGTGCCGTTCCCCTCTAGCCCCCGCACGCCCCGAGCAGGCGGTACCTGGTTGTGGCCCGGTGCCATGTGCGCGCTTTCGTCCTTGGCGCCGAAGAGCGCGTCGACCTCGTCGAAAAAGATCACGGCCGGCGCGTGTTGCCGCGCCAGGCGGAAATGGTGCGCCAGCGCACGCTCGCTTTCGCCCACCTACCCGGACATCGGATCCTTGTCACTAAAGACGCCATTTGTCAGCGTTGGCCATGCCGATTGCGCGCGCCCACAGACGTCACGCACGAGGCTCTTCAACACGTCGGGGATGGCCAAGGGCAGGAAGCAGCCGTCGAAGGCGGTCGCCACCGCGCGGGCCAGCAAGGTCTTGCCGGTGCCGGGCGGCCCGTACCTGCGGCGCCGGAGCCTCTTGCGGCGAGGGGGGGCAAGCGGCGAGTTAGCAATGAGAGCTTTTGCGATGTGCGAGGACGTCCCAGTGCGCACAGGAGCACGCCGCGCGGCGGCTGGACGTTCATCCGCCGCGCCAGCCGGTTAAACGCCGCTTGGTTAACAATCAGCCGCGAGAGCTCGCGCTGGATGCGTGCGTCCAACAGGCAGCGATGATTCACGTGGCAGGTCAGGGAGGCGCACAGATCACGCGCGGTGGCCTGCTGCGTGTACCTTGACGTCTGCGAGGCCGCCCACGGCATTCCACGGCACAGGATCCACGGCGCGCGGCACGGCTGCGACATGCGGCGCGGCCTTCCGAGCGTGGCGCAACTGGCGGGCCAGGTCGTGTGCCGACACGCTGGTTGTTGCACAGGAAGATGCAAGCGATCGGCGCACGGCGGCATGGATCTCTTGGATCGTGAGGCCGGCACCGAGGGCGGCAAGCTCTGTCAGGACCAGCGTCTAGGAGCCGCGGACCGTTGGCAACGTGTTAACCCAGGGTACAGCCAGATGGTCAACGTTGGGAGGCGCGCACGGACCCTGGACGCTGCCGCCGGCGACCTGGCAGCCGTCCAGGCATAGCACCAGCTGGTCCTGCAGCTGTTCCACCGCCAACGCAGTCTCAACGTGTAGGATGTCCTAAGGCATCGCCCCTCGTCCACTCGAACCGCACCTAAAACCATCAGCAGCGCGTCGGAACATTCGTGGCCGACGTTTGGCGGCGTACCGTGGCCGCGGCGACGACGGACGGATGCACAGAGCGCACGTCGGTCGTGGTGGCGATCTGCCCTCGCGAAGGCACACCAGCGTAGGCGCGGACGTCCTCGTCAGCGGCGGCGGGTCCCGTCGTGCTCAGCTTGAACGGTTCCGCAGCCTACCACGATCACGGCGGAGGCCGGCCGTCCGTGGTCTGCCGCCGCCCGTGCCCCAGCAATCATGCGATGCACGGCACGGAGCACACAGTGGTCGGTGCCAGTGACGGGCGCCATTTCGTCAATGCGCTCCAGGAGTACTGCAGTCCAAAAGAACCCCTATTCTCCAGCACCAACTGGCGGAACAGTCAGGGGCCTCGTGCCTCGGAATGGCCGCCCTGCGTGCGCCGTACCGATGGCCGGTGCCGTCTCCGAGGCCTCCTCCCAGGCAAGCCGCAAACTCCGCGCCGGCTGGCTTGGATGGTCCGCAAAGATGCGGCTGCCGTTGACGTGGGCAACCTGTCGGATCCGGCCGGCCGAGGGGGACCATGGCAAAGGAGGCCAACGTTACACGTGGCCTCGCTCCGCGGGCGGGCGCGGCGGGTGATGCGTACCGACAACCCCAGACCACGCGCCACGGCTCGGACCAGCGACACTTTGCCTGTCACGGCAAGGACCCGAACGCCCACCTTGCCTCTCGTGAGCTGCGGCACAACGACCATATGCGGTCGCCTGCCGCAAGCCTACCTGTCCCAGGTGAGCCGCACAGGAGCAGGCAGCTGGGGCGGCCGCCCAGGCAGGTGGGCACCCGAGCAGTTCGCGGCTGCGTCGCCAACGCGACGAGCAGCTGGAGCCTGGCCCCGGCGGGGCCACAGGCCGCGACCCATCGCCGCGCGGCCTCGGCGGCCCCGTGGCGGCCGTCGGCAGGGTCGGGCAAGATCCGTGTGCCGGTGTGGACGGTTCCAACGGTGCCGAGGTTGGTTCGGTATCGGTACGCGAGGGGGCGCCCGCTGCAGTCCGACAGCGTGAGCTCTCCCGCTGCGGCGAGCTCGCGGCCCTGCAGCAGCTGCTTCAGTGCTGTCCACGCGGCTGCGACCCCGGCAGCGGAAATCGGCTGTACCAGTGAGCCGAGAGCAGGCTGTTGTCCCCGGCTGCGGTTGCTGCTAGCCTACCTGACACGGGTAGGCCACGGCCACTGTCGGCGGGCGCAATCCAGACGCAGTCGACGGGCGTCGTGCCGGCCAGGCCGGCGTCGCCCGCCTCCATGCCGGTGGCTCGGTCGAGCTTATGGCCACCAAATCGTTCGCACCATGCCCCCCCAGACGTGCTCACTGTGCCGTCTATGGGGTCTGGGCCGCGGCCTCGCGGGGTCCGAGCGGCAGCGGGCGTGGAGGCACTCTGCGCTGGGACCATGGCGCGCCGCCCACCGATGACGTCATTGTCTGGCGACGAATTAAGGCGCTTCGATGGCGGGCGCGCGACGCGGCGGAAGCGCTGGCCATTCGCAGCTGCCTGCCGAGAGGCCCGTGCCGCCGTGCGTGCGCCAAACAGAGAAAGGGCACGGGCAGACAGGCGCGGCGGGGAACTGGGAAGGGCGGCCGCCGGCGCCGTGGCATGCGAGCAAGAACTTGGGTGGGGTGACAATGCAGCAGAGAACACCGACAGCGTGTGTGGGTAGAGCAGGCGGGCAGGTGCACGTAAGGTAAGTGTGCCCGAGACGGCCACTCTGGCTGTCTGGTCCTCGCCACCAAAGATGGCCGCACAAGCAGCACCGTACCAGCAAGTGACCGACGACGAGGACGCACCGCCGCCGTACACCGGACCGGCATCGTACCAACAGGTACAGCGGGCGCGACGGCGGGGCAGATCCTCTCAGAAACGTACTGGCTAACGGTGCCTCCGTGCCACCGCTGAGCGCGGGCGACCCCAGACCACACCACTCTATGTGGCGCAGCCGGTGTACTCGACGACGGTGCCGTATGGCTACCCCCAGGCGGTGAGTTTGCTGCGAGACAGCCTGACAGCAGGCGGTGGCGGAGCTGCCCATGTGCTGACGGGTCGTCGCTCCAGTGTGCCTGGCGGGCCGTCGCCGAGGACAGCCGACCGGACGCGTCGTCTACGTGACGGAGCAGCCGCACCGCGACGGCGTCAACCACGGCGCGCACCTTATATTCACGTGCCTGACCTGCGGCTGCTGGCTGCCCGTGTGGCTGTGCATCTGCCTCGTTCATGCGGTGTCCCCCGCGGAGGACGACGACTACTAAGCTGACCACGACCATCCGAGGCTTTTTTACGCACGCGTGTAGACTTGTAGACTTGTAACATGTACATGTACAGCATGGAGGGACTCCCTACAGCCTCGCAGCGTCTCCTAACTAGTTTTACATGGCGCCCTCCTACTGTGCAGCGCCGCTACGGCAGGGCGAGGCTAAGCCAGCCGAGCATGAGGCACACGCCGCCGACGGGCGCGAGCTCTGCCGCGTCACCGTAGCCATAAAGTGCGGAGCCGGGCATGAGCACCAAGAGAGCGAACGCCGACCAGCGTCAACCGCCCGTACTGCTCAGGCTGCGGTCTTCCTTGAGCGCGGCAAGGTAGCAGCTGGACGTAGCCGTAGGCAACAAAGCAATCAGCGCATCCGTCAGCCCAGCCACTCGCGAGCGCTTTGTCGGGTCACTCGGGTGTCGAGGCAAGCCAGCCTCACCTGCCGGAGAAGAGGGCAATGCCCGCCACGAAGAGCGGCCCGGTCTGCACGGCGGTCCGCCGCCGCGCACAAGACCTAAGAGCAGGCGTCAGTCACCTTTCGGCAGCCCGGCAGAGCCGTCGGGCGGCGGGTCGCACCACGAACGGCCGCTTCCAGAGAGGCGCAGAGAGCAGCGCCGCCGAGTGGAGCAGGTGGTACCGCGCCGCCGTGTCGAAGGACTGCCACAACGCATGCATCGACGAGGGCGTGCTGGCAGGAGCACACTGAGTGCGCTGACGGCGTGTCTACACAGCCCAGGCCGGCACGTTTCCTACGCCCTTGAAGTGCTGATCGGCGGGCTTGAACCCATGGGACCCTGATCGACGGCCCACCCGCTGGCCGCTGCAGGTGGTTAGCGGCTGCCGAGCCTCACGTCCTCCCTTCGCGCCGCCTCACCGTAAGCGCCCAGCCCGACGGCCAGGCAGCCGGACACGCCGGCCAGCTTCACAAAGAGGTCCGCCATGACGATGACACAAAATGAACAGTGCGCCGACGTGTGCTACTGGAAAGCGGTGGCTAGACGTCACGCATGGGCCGATTGTATTCGGGAAACACGCTACAGCAGCCGAGCTGCCAACGTTTGTGTGTGAGTGAATGAATGGTCGACTAGCGGCGCCGGCGCCGGCGGTGGCGGGAGGAGCGCGATGAGGGAACGGATGCTTGGGGCCGAGAGGCGGCCGATGCCGCGGATGCCGCCGCGGACGCCGACTCCGGGGCTCGTGGCGGCAGCACGCGCCGCCGCCCGTTGATGAGCCAGTTGTTGAGCTGCACCAGCGACAGGCCCGTCGCGGCCATCAGCTGCTCCTTTTCAGCTGGCGTTGGGTAGGGATGATCGGCGTGCGCGAGAATCCAGGCACGCAGGCGCTCGCGGACCTGCGGCGAATAGGGCGTCCGCCGACGCTTGCCCGGCGGGTGCACGCGCGGCGGCCGGCCGGGGACTCGGAACTCTTGGCGCCCGGGGTCGACCCAGATCACCGACGCAGGCGCGCAGCCGCGTCCAGCAGCGCCCGCTGCATCGCGGCGTCGCCGCTCCCCGTTCGAATCTGACGCGTCGGCACCGGCCGCAGTCTCGTAGTCCGAATCGTCGCTGCCGTTGTCCTCGCGGTCGCTGCCGCTCTCGCTGTCGTCACAGCCTTCTTCTTCGTCGTCGTCCGAGGCGTGGTGAGGCATCTCTGGGGGCGACGCAGATGCAGGGTCCCGTGGACGGCTCGGCACCAGGGGCGGGACGACCACGGTGCGTGCCTCGGTGCCCCCAGCAGCGTCGGCCGGGCCGCCGTGCGCCAGGGCCGGCGCTGCCATGATGGCGCCCGGCGCCATGGCCGTCGGCGCCATGGCCAGCGCGGCCCGATGGCTGGGCGGGTCCTGAGGCGCCGCAGCCCTTGGCGCCGCGCTCGGAGCAAGGTTCAGGCGGCGGGCCAGTTGCGCCATCGCCAGGGTGTGCCGCTCAACGGCGTAGATCCCGCGGAGCAGTTCCCGGTCCGCTGGCCAGCTGGGCTGTCGCGGCTGCCTGCCTGCGGCGGCGGCCGCCGCCCGGGCTACGTCGCGCAGGTTGCGGTAGCAGTCCAACCAGCGTTTGACCCCTTCCGAGATCGGCCACGGCAGCGCTTCACCCGACCTGCGAGGGCGAGCGCACCCCATCACGTCCAAAATGGCTGGCCTGTAGGCAAGCGGAGCCGCCGTGTCGGCGGGGCAGCGGCAACCGGCGTACGCGGCGCTGTGCGCGAGGCGGCGCTGGTGGCCCAGTGCTGCGATGTAGGCGTGCATGAGGGCGCGCGTGGTGCGCAGCCACGGCACCGCCGGCGGCTCCCGTGACTCCATGGTGGGCGGTGGCGCTACTCCCGCGGGCGCACGGCGTTTCACAGATGGTTGACGCGCGTGCATGGGGCCTGGGTACTGGCCCGCGTCGCCATTGTGGCTGCGCCTGTCCGGCCGCGGCCGCTGCGGCTGCTCCGCCGCCGGTCCGTCCATCCATCGCGCACATCCAACTGTCAGAGGGGCCTCAAAAGCAGTGCCCCTCGAGTAGCTCCTGCCCCTCGAGCACAACGTGCCGCCCGAGGCCTGTGCACCGGGCCCGTTGTTTGGAGGTGTGGAGGCGCGCCGCAGCGCGGCCCAGCCGACAGGGAGTGTCACGAGTGGCACCGACTCGTCTGCAGGGCGACGCGCGGCTAAGGAGCAGCCGGGGCACGTCGCAAGCGCGGCCGGCGTCGGCCGACGCCGTAGCAGCCCGCCACCATGGCGTTCAACCTCAAGAGCCTGGTCAACACCTTCAGCTCGCCCAAGAAGGCGCGGCCGGCGCCACCCCGGAAGCCCACGCCAGAGATGCTCAAGAATGACCTCATTCGCTGCTGGACGTACATCCACAAGACGTTCTTCACCGACGCGGCGGCCGCCCGGCCCAACCTGACCATCGCCGAGACGGAGCTGGCGCACCGGCTGACCGAGCTGGGCCACATCCTCGTGACCGACTACGAACTGTCGGACGCCGAGAACCGCGACACGGGCGTGTGCATGGAGTACTTTTTGAACAACCACATCATGCAGCACCTGTACGAGCACGCGGCCGCGGACTACCCCAAGGGCATGCTCCTCGAAGGTGCGTCCTCCGCGGAGCTGGGGGCGGCGGACTCGGGCTGCCGGGCGCTAACTCGCAAGCGGCCACGCCCAGCCTTCGAACGGTTCGGCCGCTGCCCGTCTGCGCAGTGACTGTGCTGTTCAACCGGCTGGTCAGCGACCTGGACCAGCGGTTCCTGGAGCAGGCCAGCGTCCGGACGTGGATCCTCAAGCTGCTGCAGCGCGGCCTCACGGGCGGGTCCACCAGCCCCCAGGAGGCGGAGGCGTACGGTGCTTCCCCGCAGGCGAGGCCGGGGCGTCCCGCGGTGGCCACTGAGGAGCCTGCCGCTGTGAGTAGGGGCCGTGTGTGGGTGCCGCAGGCTGGACCACGAGCTGGTGAGCCTCATGTTCGAGATCTGCAAGCGCCTCCGCGAGGCGCCCGAGCTGCTGGCGCTGTTCTTTGCGGAAAAGTCTAGCAGCAACGACGCCGGTAAGCACGCCGATTGCAACGGTCGGCGCGCCGCCGACGCGACGTGCTCACCAGAGAGCCCGCCCGCCCGCCTGCAGCGCCGACGGCAGTTCCCTCGGACGATCCGGTGGCGGAGCTGGAATTCCCCGTGTTCGTGTACCTGTCGCGGTTCCTCTCCAGCATCGGCCGCACGGGCGACTACGCACGAACGGCGCTGCTCCAGATCTTTGTGGTGCGCCCGCATGAGGTCCGTCGACGGCCGGCCTGGCCCGCGTGACCCATTGTATCGCAGTGCCGCCGTTTGACCTGGTCGGGCTCGTGCGCAGGTGGCGACGCCGGCGGTGGACGAGTTCATCGCGAGGCGGTCGAGCTTTTGCCCCTCGATCGTTGCCGTGCTGGGGAGCCTGTACTGCGACCTGCCAGCCACGGTGGACGTGACCAAGCGCACGCTCGACCTGCGCGACCACCCACGGTTCAAGACGTTTCTGGACATCCTCTCGTACGGTGCTGTGCGGCCCGCCAAAGCACGCTGACGAGCCGGCTAAGTCGCACCAGATGCTATCTGCTCCCGTCTCGACGCTGGACCGGAACAGGTACCTCGAGTCGGTGCTGCGGCAGGCGCACGAGCCCGTGGCGATAGCCCTGCTGGAGGACTTCCAAGCATCGTTTCTCGACCGCTTCGTGCGGCCGCAGCTCGCGGACGACGGCAACCTCGGTGCGGTGGAGATGACGGCCAGCGGCCGCGACGACGCGATCGCGGCCGCGACGTTCTACACCGAGCAAACGTTGCGCAAGCTGGAGCATCCCCTGCTCAGCTGGGCGTACAGCGTCTTGCTGCTGGGCAGTCCCACCGACTCGGCCGTGCCGCGGAGCAGCCCGGCCCCGTCGAGCACCGCCAGGGCTCCGCTCCGGGTGCGGCAGAGAGAAAGAAAAAAAAGGCTGATGCTGGCCGGAGTCCGTCCCGCTCTCGATCGTGCTAACCGCGTAGGTGCGACGACGCGCCGGCCGACTCCCCCCCCCCCCCCCCCCCCCCCCCCCACACCACCCCCCACCCAACCCCCCCCCGCCCCACCACGAGCCCCGCCCAGGCCGCGCGCGCCCCACGCCGGCCGCCCCCCGCCTCCCCCA
>Ga0180216_1004628_pt1 | contig 10359 bp, 13 predicted proteins | sample eDN3rd37CBELigMG_FD_128879 | JGI IMG/M metagenome (GOLD analysis project Ga0180216, IMG submission 128879) | Enriched Miracle-Growth compost microbial communities from Emeryville, California, USA - eDNA 3rd pass 37_C BE-Lig MG (version 2)... ...
CGGCCCCCACGTACTTGTACCTCGCGTGGTAGCCCTGAATTTGCTCAGGCCGACCGGCGGGCGGGCGCGACGAGGAAGCCCCGATGCGGGATGAGCACGGCGGCGACAGTTGATCCAGCCGTCTTCCTCTTCCCGCTGCCCGATGCCGGTGCCGTTGGCTGCCGCTGCTGCTGCTGCTCCAGCAAGTTGCCGGGGAGTTCTTTGGCGCACTTGTTAAGGCGTCCGTGGGCCGCCGGTCTCGGCCGCCGTCTCGGCTGCGGGCGGTGGGGGGCGACGGTTGGCTATCCACGATTTGCTGCAATGTGTTGCCCAAACCGTCTCATGCCCGTCGATCAGACGCGATCGCCGATCCGCTCCACGGGTAGTCGTCGTGGCTAGTAGTGGTCTAGTGACGCTAACAGGACACTCGCGCGCCGTGTCATGCGCCACAGACTACAGGGTATTCCATCGACCAGCTGGCATCCAGTCCCATACGGGGCTGCAGCGGCCAGCGCGCCGCTGGATGCGCGCCTCGGGGTGCACGACTACCTCCGGGTTACTGCTACGGGACGTTTCAATGCGTCCGTCCACCGGACGCAATAGGTGACCCGTCCAACGGGACGTAGCCTGCAGTTTGGATGCAGAGCGTGCCCACGCCAGGGGAAGGATGGCCACGAGTATGGCGTGCGCCCCATGCAGCAGACGGCGGATACAGGGATGCGCCATGCCCAGACCATCTGCACTGGATCCGTGGAGGGGCCGCATGTGCGCAATGCATCCGCGGTCCACATGCGCGGGATCGGGCGAACGGATGCGGTGCGCGATGGCACAGGGACGGTACTGGCATTGGACTATTGACGCGAAAGGGACAGTATGCCAGCTGGGCGATGGAATACTTGCTGTAGTCTGTGGCGCATGGCGCTCGAGGTTCCTTCAGCGTCCATAGACCAATACCAATAGGCAACCTGCCGAATACTTTCATAGGCAGCTGGACATGATATTCTCTTTGCGCGCGAGAGGTCACCAGCCTCCCAGATTTCTTTGGGGGCTCTGCCATCGCGCGCAACAAGGCGCCGCTCATGCCTCCGCGCCAGTGGTCATGTCACCAACGGTCACACAACAGACTCAGGCCGCGGAATTGGAAAAGTCTGCCGGCGCACAGGCGGTGTCGGCACATGCCGCCGACAACATCCTGAAGGCCCCTGGCCACACGACCGCTGCTAATGCGATTGGACGCTTCATCTCCCTCTTCCAGGGGGTTCAAGGCCGCGGCCAGTCAGGCACAGCCGTGACCTCGCCGACGGTGTCCCTGGCTCCTCCATCCAAGTCCAGCACAGCCTCTGAAGGCCACGAGCTCGCCCGCATCTGGTACACATGCGCCGACACCACTTACCACTCCCACCATGCCTGTCTTTAAGCACGTGCCGCGCGGTTCGGTGATCCGCCGCCGAACTTGCGGCCGTGTGCGGGCGGCTGTAAGCCTTGGCGTCTGTGCATGTTACGAACGGTGCGCCGTCAAGGGGTCCTGTGAGCGCCATCTATTGCGCGATTCAAATAGTGTACGTGATTGACAAACTTTGAACCTCTGTACATCGCAGCGCCAGCCGCACCTCGTGCCAGGCATGGATACATGCAAAGCGCTTCTTTGACTGGGCGCGGTTCTTCAGCGGCTTTGGCGGCGGCTTTGGCTGGGTCGACCCGACATCGACTTGGCGGGCTGCATGTCTCACCCGTCTATCGGACGCCTTGTCTGACCCGTCCAACGGGACAGGAGCGATGACTAGGGTTTGGCTTATGACCACATGACGTCATAGGCCGGCCTGGCAGGCGAAGTGGAGGGCGGCCGCCGACGCCGACGCGGACGCGGACGCGGCCGCGGCCGCGGACGAGACGGCCCTCTGGAAGGCGCCCCCAAGACGCTGATTCACCCTCAGCGGCGCTGTGGAAGTAGTGGAGGACAAGGAGAAGGCGTGGGGAAAGCTGAAGGTTTTTGGGACGGGGCCCCCTCGACTTGGTCGACGACAACGCGCAGGCATCTGAGAACCTCGACTCGCTGCACCGACTGACCGAGCAGGCGCAGGACCCCGCGCCCAGCAGAGCCCACGGCAGCGGCAGGAGGCACGACGAGGGCGGTGTGACGTTGGCATCCGTGCCCGGGGGGCCTCTTGCCGGCGGCTGCCCGAGAAGGCCGTGACGATTACGTGAGCACACCGTCCTCCGTGTCGCCGAGAAAGAAGGAAGACATTCGTGGCCGAGAGCGCACAGGGCGGTACGAGGGAGCATGCAGACGCGCTTTTTTCCCGAGTCCCTGTCGGCGGTTCAAGGCTAGCGGCCCAATTCGCGCACACCGTCACGCCACGCCTTTGCTTACGTACAAGCTGCGGCGCAACACGGCGCTACGCAGGCTGCTGGCGGCCTCGCCCGCGGCGACACGCCACCATGGGCCCGACGCTCCGCGTGGCGTCGTTCAACATTTTGGCGCCATGCTACCTGCGAACGCCGTACGGACCGCTCTGCGCGACCCCCGAACCCTTGCCCGGCGGTCAGGGATTGAAGCAGCCCCGTGCAAGTTCACAATGTGGTGCGTGCCGCCGACCAGGGACGGGACCTTGGAGAGCGCCACGCGGCCAGTCTACATGGGCCGCTTCGACACCATCGCCGACCTCATCCTGGCCAGCGACGCCGACATCGTCTGCCTGCAGGAAGTGTGGTTCAGCCCCGACATCCTCAACTACATGCAGACCAAGCTGGGCGCCAAGTACGGGCCGGGCACGGGGCGAAAGGGGGCAGCAACAAAGGTGCCCGCGGCCTTTTACCAGAGGCACACGACTGCACGATGTGTCCACGCCGGCCCAGGTACGACCAGCGCTTGCTGAAGCGGACCCGCACCAAGGAGGACGGCATTGCCATTCTCGTCTCCAAGCGCCTCGGGTAGGTAGCGCCCCGCTGCCAACCATCTTCAGCTCGCCGCTGATGCCGGCGCCGGGCCTCACCGCGGTGCCAACGGTTCGCTCAGGGTGCATCAAGTGCGCGAGCTGCCCTTCAACGACGCCGGCGACCGCGTCGCCCTTATTGAAGTGGCCGGCCACCCCACCAGCGGCGTACGCCTTGGCTCGGAGTACGAGGTCGATCGGGGTCCGCACACGTGCCTGGCTGACGCACTGGATGCGGCCCCACCAGCGGCGGGTGCACGGTGGCGGGAGCCCGGCGTGATCATTGCCAACACGCACCTGACCTTCCCGCACGGCTCGTTCGATGCGCACCTGCGGCTACGCCAAATCCGCTGGCTGCTGGACGACATCGACGCCTTTGCGGCCCAGTGCGTGCGCTGCCGAGCCTTGCAGGAGACGGAACCCCATTTAGGTTGACGGGAGCGGCGGTGGCCCGTCGTGGCTTTGCGCCGGCGCGCCAGGCACAACCTGAGCCACCTGCCGGTCGTCCTCGCGGGCGACTTTAACGGCAACGAGCTCGACCCGGTGTACAGCGAGGTGATGAAGTGGGGCTACCAGTCCGCGGCCAAGGTCGTCCTGGGCCGGGAGCTCCTTGTCACACACATGACGCACAACGCCATGGCCGTCGCGGTGGACTTTATCTTTTTCCGGTGCCGCCTCGGCGCCGCGGTCGTCAAGGGGCCATCGGTGCATGCAGCTAACCGTGGCTGCGCTCGCCCACGTTGTGTGCTGGTCTTATCCAGCAATGGCAGCGACGGAGGACGACCAAGGCATCAACTTGTGCCCACGCAGTTTGCACTCATTCCACGGCATCTGCCCGACGCGGTACGGCGGCAGCAGGGGCCAGGTTGCCGCACCTGTCAATCCTGCTCACCGGCTTGGCCGTTCGCGCTGCCTTGTGCCGCCACCGTCCAGGCCTGGCCTGCGGCCATCGACTACAGCGTGTCGGACCACCGGATGGTCCTGGCGACCTTTGAATTGGTGTAACAAAAACCTTGCAACGGCTGCAATCATTGCCGGATGTGTATGAACCTGTACAGGGGCCTACGCGCCCGCGCCGCCCACTGGCTCGGATAGAGCGTCTAAGTTGCGAGGGGTGGTGCCGCGTCATCGGCTCCGGGAGACGATGGCCCGCCACGGCTGGTACTGGTAGCTGAACAGCGCCAGGGCCGCCACCGTCAGGAGCGCAAAGGACCTCCGGTTGCGCTGCAGCCGCATCTCCTCCTCGGACGGGGGCGCCGCCGCCGCCGCCGCCGCCGCCGCCGCGGCGGTTGTGTCCTTGGCGGGCGCGGCTTTCTTGGCATCGCTCCCCCCGGAGGCCGCGGCCGGCTGGTCGTCCCGCACCGCCCGGTGCGCCCTGCCAGCGATGGGCACGAACAGCCGCAGCGGCACAAAACATGTGAGGGCGGATGGGCATCTGGCGCATAAGGGAGAGGGCCAGCGGGTTCGTACAGCGACGGCCGCGGGTTGAGGCCCCGCCGCACGAGGGGCGTCCAGCGCTTAAAGTACTTGGACCGCACGCGCTCCAGGAACTCGACCAGGTTTGGGTAGCCTTGCGGCCGCCGGGTGCCCACCGTGCGATGACCGGGGCGTTAGTCACCTTGTGCGTGCATCCGCGCGTCATTGCGTCTACGCACTGGCCAGGAGCGCCCGCAGGCGCGCGGTTGGCAGCGGCACGTAGTAGTGCACGGCCAGGTGGCCAAACACGACCGCGTCCAGCGTCGTGGGGCTGGTAGAGGGCACCAGATGGTTCGTCGCACGTTGCGTCAGCAGCAATGGAAACCACCAGGCGATGCAGTCGCGGGGGGGCGCCCTACTTGGGTCCGAAAAAGTACGGCTGCTTGCCCAGCTTTGTGGACAGGTGGCCGTAGATCTTGTTGGCGAGCATGTACGCCTGCGGACCACCAGCCCAGCGCCGGCGCCCTGCCCCGCTCCCGTGTGAGGCCACGCGCACGATGCTCGCGGACGCAGCTCGCGCAGTCCCTGGCGGACCTCGTGGGTGTACTCGGTCGGGCCCTGGCGCTTCAGGTGGCCGACGCGGGCCGCGGCGTCCTCCTTGAGCTTGTAAGGGCCGATCCAGCTCCACGGGAACGGCATGGCGCGCGAGTACATGCGCGACACGGCGGACACGTTGTCCGACTCCATCCACCAGCAGTGCAGCTGCACGGCTGCGCAGACGCACTGGCGGGCCGGTTCCACGGCCTGAGCGGGCCGCGGCCACGCGCGGTCGGTCGGCTGGCCCGGGACCGTACCAGCGCGAGGTGCAGCTCTTCCTCGACCAGGACGCTGAACGCGCGGCTGTCGGCCTTTTGCTTGGGCGTCAGCTCGTAGTCCAGATTGTAGCCCTGCGCCCCGGCGGCGCCACCTGGGGCGCCTCCCGCGCGGCGTTAGCACACGGCAAACGCACCAGGGCCAGCGGAAAGGCACCGCGGACCTTTTTGCGCAGGTGGATGAGGATGGCCTCGGCGCCGCTGATCACCTCGGGCCCGTCGCAAAAGACCGGCAGCTCGCCCGTGGGCGAGACACGCGGGTTGTTGCACGGGTCGACCGCAAAGTCCACGTAGGCGAACCGCAGGTACGCCTGTGGTCACGGCCCCCCCAGCGCGGTCATCGCGTTAGTGCTGTCAGCGGGCATGGGCACCACGGCACGGCGGCTGGCGGGCGGCCGCCGCACGGACCTGCACGGTCAGGCAGAACGGGTCGAACGACGTGAGCCCGGTGTCGCCGCCGCCCCACGTGAGCAGCGTCGTGGGCGGGTTGGCCGCGGCCGCCGTGGCCGCCGCCGACGAAGCCGCCGCCATGGGTGATGAGCCGGCCGTCCGGTGATCAAACGCCGCGCGGTCGTAACTTGTTGGACCCCGCCCGCACGGTGCTCTTTGGCGCGGCGGCGTCGATCTCGCGGCGGTCCTTTGCCGCCCTCTTATCGCTGCTCCAGCCGCGTGCGTGATGCTGACGCCTCTGCCCACACCCCCGACGTCCTTCCAGGCGTGTTGGCTGCCTCGTGCGCGTGCGCTGCGGCGCGTCGGCGCCGTCGCAGCGGCCGCTGCGGTCGCCCGTCGCCGCGGCCGCCCTCATAGGACCGCAATCGATGACGTCATGTGTTCATACATCAAACCCTATTTAACCCTAACCCTAACCCTAGCCGCTCTCGTGGTTGAGGTCTATGGACGCTGGTAAGGAACTCGCGCGCCATGCGCCACAGAGTATAAAGAGGATTCCATCGACCAGCCGGCATCCAGTCCCTTACGGGGCTGCAGCGGCCAGCGCGCCGCTGGATGCGGCGCCTCGGGGTGCGGGTCCACCTCCGGTTAGGAGCACTCCATGTGCGGTGATAGCACGGGCTGGGTGGAGCTGGACGCAGGAGGCGCAGAGCATGTCGAGCATGTGGCATGGAGCGCGAGGAGGATGCTGCGTGCGTTGCGCTCAGGTTTGCGTGCGTATGCGTCGCACTTTTCCGACTGCCAGCTTGTCCATGTGTGTGGATGGCACCGTGCCTCGCACGCCTCGCACGCGTCGTCGCAGGCGGCGCGCGCGGAAAATATTCAAAGTTTTTTGGCGCGAAAAAAGAAAGTTGCACTTTCACGCGCTTGCGCCGCTGCCGCCGCCGCCGCCGCCCGTCGACCCGCCCACGATGGCGCTCCTCTTCCGCCGCGCCTTCGCCACCACGGCGCCCAACCTCGCCGTCAAGAATGTGACCGTCTACGGCAGCGGCCTCATGGGCTCCGGCATCGTCCAGGTACGGCGCGCAGAGGCACACAGGGGGCGCACGACCGCACAGAGCGCTGACGTCGGGCGGTGCGTTCGGCGTGCCGGGCGGCCACGCATGCGCGCAGATTGCCGCGGCCGCGGGCTACAAGGTCACCATGGTCGACGTCAACGACGACGTCCTCAAGAAGGCCCGCAGCCGCATCGAGAAGAGCCTGCAGGTACGCTGCCGCGGCCCTGCCAGAGCGCTCTCAACACGCCCGCCGCCGCCCTCACGCGCGCGCCCGCCCGCCGTCGCGCCGTGTACGCCGCCCCCGCACCCAGCGTGTGGCCAACAAAAAATTCGCGGACAAGCCGGCCGACGCGGAGAAGTACGTGAGCGGCACGCTCGGCAACATTGCGCTGTCCAAGGAGGGCGCCAAGGCCGCCGAGGGCACCGACCTTGTCATCGAGGCCATCGTCGAGAACCTCGACGTCAAGCGCAAGCTGTACTCTGAGCTCGACAAGATCGCGCCGCAGCACGCCATTTTTGCGTCCAACACCTCGTCGCTGCCCATCCGCGACATGGCGTCGGCCACCTCGCGCCCGGACCGCTTCGGCGGCCTGCACTTCTTCAACCCGGTGCCGGTCATGAAGCTCGTCGAGGTCGTCCGCTCCGAGAAGACCAGCCAGCAGACCTTTGACGAGCTCGTCGCGTTTGGCAAGGCCGTCGGCAAGCACACCGTCGCCTGCAAGGACACCCCGGGCTTTGTCGTGAACCGCCTGCTCGTCCCGTACATGATGGAGGCGGTACGGACGGGTCCGCCGATGGACGGAAGCGGGCCAGTAGGGGGCGCGCGCAGCTCATCGCACGGCGCGGGGCATGATGCGAGAGACGTTGGCCGCGCCCTAGGTCCGCATGCTGGAGCGTGGCGACGCCACCGCCGAGGACATTGACGTCGCCATGAAGGCACGCGCGCGGCGTTGGATGCGCGGTGCGGCCCTGCATTGTGCTGTGCTAAGTGCCCGGCCGAGGAGGTCTCTCGCTTGGGCGGACGTGTGTGCGCAGCTGGGCGCCGGCTACCCCATGGGCCCGTTCGAGCTGTGCGACTACGTCGGCCTGGACACCACCAAGTTCGTCATTGACGGCTGGCACAAGGCGCACCCGGAGCAGCCGCTCTTCAACCCGTCGCCGCTGGTGCGTCGCCGTGGCGGGTGCGCCGGGAGATGGGAGCCAGAGACCTGAGCTAACGGGCACCTACCTCTGAGTGTGGTGGAGACGCTGCCGTCCCGCAGCTGGACAAGCTGGTGAGCGAGAAGAAGCTGGGCGTGAAGACGGGCGAGGGCTTCTACAAGTACGACGCCAACGGCGTCCGCGTGAAGAACTAGACCAGCGCGGACGACGCACGCACGCACGCACGCACGCATGTATGCATGCATGCATGGTGTATCCCCTGCGCGGGCCGCAACGGGGTGTTCTCGACGCAGCGCCCTCAATACAGTACACACTAGAGCGTTCGGCCATAGGACCCTTCGAGGTCGGCGCGTGGCCTGGAATAGAAGCGGGCGACCTCACTTGTGACTTGGTCCGAAGGAGGGAGGAGACGGAGGCGCCGCGGCCGTGACCCGAGCGAGGGTGGGGTGGGGACGACCATGGCGGCCGCCTTGGACGCCGACGCGGCCGCCCAGCTGCGGCACCTGTGGGCGGCCACGACGGCGTTGGCGGGGCCGGCGCCCGAGCTCGCGGCCACGCTCTCGTACGTCGGGCACGCGGCGTGTGCGGCCATCGACCGCGGTCCCGGTGCTGGACTAACGCCGCATCGCGACGCGGCGGACGACGGCGGTGGACGGGCGCAGGTCGGCGTTTCTGGAAGCGGCGGCCGCCAGCGGCGTCGGTACGGCGGGCTGCCCCCGGTGCGGTTCTCCCTGCCGCCCCCAGCCGCTGATCGTGCGCGCGCCCAGCGGCCGGTCACCGCCGTGTGCCGCGGCCACCAGATGACCCGCGGGCCGGACGGCCGTTCTGTGCGGCCTGTGGCGCGCACCTCGTGCCCGGCGTGAACTGCCGCGTGCGGCTGGAGCCCGCCCGCGGCCGCGTACGCCGGCGGACGCCCGGACGGTACCGCGCCATCGACGGTGTGGACGTTGCGGCGGCGGCGGCGGCGGCGGCACCGGCGGCGCCCAAGCGGAAGCGTGCCGCCGTGGCCAACGTGGTAGTACGTCCCACGCACGGCGTGCACGCAGCAGCGCCGCCGGCAGCGGCAGCCGCGTGTGCTGACGCCCCCTTCGCGATCCCGCCTGTGGGCGTGGCGTCGCCTCAGCTCTACACCTGCCTGACGTGCAAGGCCACGACCGAGTTCCTGGGGACGGACCGCGCGGCCAAGGCCAAGGCCACGGCGGCCCGGCCAGCGTCTGCGGCACCCGCTGCTGCCGCCGTGCCCCTCCCTACACCGGCAGCACCGGCACCAGCACGGGCGGCGCCGGCACCGGCACCAGCCGCCGCAACGGCCAAGCCGGGCAAGGGCGGCAAGGCGACGGGGCTCAAGGCGCTGCTGCAGGAGCAGCAGCGGCAGCAGCAGGCGCAGGCCGAGGCCAAGGCCGGCTACTCGCTGCAGGAGTTTCTCCAGTCGCTGCAGCAGTAGGCGCGTGCATGGCGTGGTCATGGACAGGGTAGTGTACAGACTTCCAACGTTCAAATGTACCATATGTACAGGGCCCTAGAAGACGAGCTGCGACCGGGACCGCGAGCGGTGGCGCTTCTTGCGCTCGTCCACCTTGGCCTTGCCGGCCTCGCGGGCCTCGCGGCTCTGGTGCTTGAGCTTCTTGAACTGGCCCGACTGGCTGTGCAGCAGGCGGTTGACGTGCGCCTCCTCCGCGTCCTCGCTGTCCATGGCGTCCTCGTCGTCGCCCGCCGCGGCCGGGGCGGGCTCGGCGCGGCGGGCGCGGCCGCGGCGCGACTCGCTGCGCGGTGCCACCGGCGCCGGCGCGCGGCCGGCGTCGCTGTCCGAGGCCTCCACGTCCATCTCGGCGGCCTCGCCCGCCGCCAGCCCGGCCTTCTTGGCCTCGTAGCGCTGGCGCGCGCGAAAGACGACTTCGCCCGGGTCCAGCGTCGGCTTCAGCGGGTCCTGCGGTCCGGCCACGGAGGGGCCACGCCAGCGGCTCTGCGGGGTCAGCACCTCGGCGGCGCGTACCGCGGGCAGTGGGGTCTGTCCGCAGGCACGTACAATCGGCGCCTTGTGCGAGAAGCGCTTGGGCTCGTCCTCGGGCACGGGCACGCCCGGCGGCAGGGTGCCGAGCTTGGCGGCGATCTGCAGCACGCGCTTGGTCTCGATCGCCTCGTTCTTGGCCCGCTTGATGGCGCGGAACTTGCGGGCGCGCTTCGATCGCAGCGACTTGGCCATGGCGGTCGACACTCACAGGCGCAGCAGCGGCGCCTGGTAGCAGTGGTGCTAGTGGCAGACCGCCTCCTCCAGCCAACAGGTCACGACGGCGTCCAGCGTTCCTGCCCTCGGCGTCGTCCGTGGTGTCCGCTTCAGCGTCCTCTGCGTCGTTGTCCTCCTGCGTTACCAAGGCGTCGTCCTCCTCCTCTTCTCCCTCTTCAGCGTCCTCTTCAGCGTCCTCCTCCTCCTCCTCCTCCTCCTCCTCTTCAGCGTCCTCCTCCTCCTCGTCCTCCTCGTCCTCGTCCTCGTCCTCCTCTTCAGCGTCCTCCCCGCAAGGCGTCCTCCTCCTCCTCCTCGTCCTCCTCCTC
>Ga0180216_1004631_pt1 | contig 10357 bp, 5 predicted proteins | sample eDN3rd37CBELigMG_FD_128879 | JGI IMG/M metagenome (GOLD analysis project Ga0180216, IMG submission 128879) | Enriched Miracle-Growth compost microbial communities from Emeryville, California, USA - eDNA 3rd pass 37_C BE-Lig MG (version 2)... ...
GCCGGCGTTGCGGCCGGCCTGCCGTCGCCGCTGGCCGACGCAGCCGGCCTGTCATTCCTGCAGAGCCACCATGCCGATAGTCAGGCCCGCATGGCGTTGAGACAAGGGGCTCTGTGGTGCCGCGTTGATTCGTCACCAGCGTGGCGCGTACGAGGCCAGCCCAAGAATGGGCAGGAGTTCCTTCTCCAGGTTGAACTTGAAGCCCTCCGAGTTCACCGTCCGCTCCAGGTGGATCGCCAGCGTCGGGATGCGCAGGAGCGGCCTGATCCCGCGCGACCCGCGCCATCAGCGCCGTCGCGTCGGCCGGCTCATACGTAAGTGACCGCGCCGTGCACAGCGCCGCCACTAGCATCGCGACGCACGCACGCATGCAGCTGGACGAGGCGGTGCTGCAGGCTGCCGTCGCGGCCGCGCACGATGACGCGACCGGCCAGGCCGAGGTCGCGATCGAACCAGGAGTGCCTGCCCAGGCAGGGCGAGACGCCCGGGGCAGCTGCTGGCCGCGTCAGCAGGCTGGCGAGCGACCACATTTGGCCGGTGGCGGGCGGGCGGGCGGGTCGCACCAGATGCCGCCGCCGTACAGCTCCACGCCGAGCTGCAGGTAGCCCTGGTTCTCGACCTTGGAGCGCGGCTTCACCTTGAGGCAGGGGCTGTCGGTGTGCGCGCCGACAATGCTGAAGCCGTTGCCGGGTTTCTGTATGGAACCGGCCGTCCGTAGAAGGGCTACGAAGGCGTGAGCTTTAGGCCGGCACAGCACCCTGCGCCGGGCCCAGCGCGTACAAAGGCGCCGCCGACGGCAAAGGCCACAATGGTGGACTGGTTCCGCGTCACAAAGTACTTGCCGTTGGGTTTGAGCGACCAGCGGTCGCGTTCCTTGAGCTGCCGTGGGAGGAAAACTCACCGAGCAAGGTGTCACAAGGTGAGCACCCGAGCGGTCGCCCGGCGTCGTTGTGCTGGGCCGGCAGCGTGCCTCAACAAAGCCGACGCTGGCCAGCCGCTGCCGCACGCTGTCGACGGCGTGGAACGGCGACGGCGACCGGTTGAGGAACGCCACCAGGCGCTCGGCGTGCGAGGCGCGGGGCGCCATGGTTGCGTTTCAGCGCCGCGTCACGCGCGAGGATCCGCCTCCCTGTTCTGTGCTGTCGCGTCAACAGCCTTCTGCACGACGGGAGCCCCCGTCAGCGACACCTGCCCGACCGGGATCCCACCCCCCACCCCCACCAGGCGGCCGCTCCAGCCGCTCCAGCCGCAATGGCCCCGCCCGGCAGCGGCCGCCCCGGTCCTCGACGCCAACCTCGTCGCCGCCGCCGCAAGGAGCCCTAGGGCTAGGGCTATACCTGAATGACGTCAACCCTAGGGCTAGGGGTAGGAAGTGGCGATTAGGGTTAGTGGTAGGAATGGGTGACGTCATTCTAGGGTTAGGGCTATGGCCGAGGCCGAGGCAGACGCCGGAGGACGAGGGAGGGACCGTCGAAGAGGACGCGGAAGAGGGCGAGGCAGGGAGCGTGGAAGCGGCGGCGGACGAGCACTGGGTGCCGTTGGCATGGGGCAGTCGCGCCTCCTGATGTGCTGATTCGTACCACTGCCGCTGGAAGACGACGCACGGGGCGCGCCTCGGAGCGCGCCGCGCAGCGCTCGCTGACCATGTTTGGCGACCGGCACGCCAACCCGCGGCAGTTCCAGTACGCCAGGCTGTACACCGCCTGCTGCCGGCGTGTCCGGGCGGCTTACGCTCTGGCAGAACCCCTGGGCGAGTCGCGGCGGCATGCAGGCTGCGGGTTTTAACCTTCTCCATCCCGCTCCTGGTGCTGAGCGGCACGGTCCTCTACCGCCGCTGTACGCCCGTCCGCTGCCGGCAGTGCCTTGACTTGCCCACGTCTAACCTCGCCTGTCTCCGCTCGCCAGCGGCACTGTGCTTTCGCAGACTTTGGCACGGAAGAGGAGAAGGCGCGGTGGCGCGACTTCCAGGAGCGCAAGGCTGCGGCGCGGGTGCGCGGGCCGCACGAAGGCAGCTAGGCAGCGCCTGCTGCGCGCCAGCGTTTGACACGGCATTATGCATTTCCCAGAATTCCATGTACAGAAGGCAAATGTACACACGCGTCGTATCTACACCATCCCGTCGCCGTCGCCCGCACTGCTCCGGTGCGCCGCCCGCAGCCCGCTCGGCCGGTGGGCCTTGCGCCGGATGGCCGGCGCCGCCGCCGCCGGCGGAGCGGCCGCGCCATCGGCCACGTCGGCCGCCTCGTCGCCCAGGTGGCCCAGCGCCACCGCGGCCTTGCCGGCGGCCACCGGGGTGCTGTGCGCGCGCGGCTTGGTCCGCGGCGCGACGCCGACTTCCACGGCCGGCAGGACGCGGAGCTGGCCGACCGTCTGCACGGCCGCGGCGGCCGGCCGCACGTACTCGGGCCGCGGCGGCGGCGGCGCTGGCGCCGGCGCGGTGCCGGCGGTGGCGGCCTCGGCCTCGCGGCGCGCCCGCAGCTCCTTCAAAAAGTCCAGCGCCGAGGCCTGCTGGCTCGCCGCGGACATGTCCGGGGTGTCGGCCAGGGAGTAGTGCGTCCACTTGCCGGGTTCGCGCACATAGCCCGGCGCGGGCCGCCGCGTCTTGGACGGAAGGGCCGCCGCCGCGCGCGGCGCCTCCGCCGGCGGCAGCTGCACCGGCGGCGCCGGCTCCCGGTGCGGCGCGTGCGCGTCCAGCCCGCCAAAGACGGCCGCGGCGCGGTCGGCAAACGCACCGCCGCCCGCGCTCAGCTGGAACGGCGTCGCGGGGTCGGCCGCCGCGGCGTGCGGCCGGGCGTCCGCGGCCGTGACGAGCGACGGGCTCTCGCGGCCCAGCGACCGCTGCAGCCAGTGGTCGTCGCGCGCCGCCGGCAGGCTCGGCACGCGGACCGCGGCGCGCCGCTGCCGCATGTCGTCGCGCGAGATGAGCGCGTCGTCCGGCAGGGTGGCCAGGTCGATGGGATCCTGCGTCTCGTGGTCGCTGTCCGGCTCGTCCATCAGCGGCGCGTCGTCCTCGTCCTCGCCCAGGATCGCCTGGAGCGACTTGCTGCCGGTGCCGCCGCCACCGCTACGCCGGGCGCCCCTCCTGGCGCCCGGCGCTTCCTCCTCGTCCTCCTCCTCGTCCTCCTCCTCGTCCAAGCCACCGTCCCCGTCCTCGTCGCTGCCGCTGTCCGAGTACTCGGCCGGCAGGATGACGCCAGAGCCAAACGCCTCGTCGTCGTCGTCGTCCAGATCGTCGTCGTCCTCGTCCTCGCCGATAAAGTCGCCCCACATGAAGCTGGAGAGCGGCCGCGGTGCGGTCGCCTCCGACGCGTCCACCTCCATCTCCGCTGGCCGCTCGTACGTGAACACCTGCGCCGGCTGCTCCGAAAAGTGGACGCGCCGGCGCTTATCCGGCGGGTCCGCCATCCCTGATGCCGCCGGCCGAGCCGGACGAGGTGTTCAGCCGACGCGCGCCGCCACGTATGGCAGCTGCGGCAGCGGGTCAGCGGGTCAGCCGGGCCGCGGGTGCAGCAGCTCCCTGTGGCGGTCTCCAGCTACATCCGCGTCCGTGTTCGCGTCCGGCGTCGCCCTCGTCGTCGTCTGCCTCGCCCACGTGGCCAGGTATGACGTCAGCACAACGGGCGTGCGCTGGACGGCCTGGACCTGGGACGGGTGGACGGCGCCGCAGCCCGCCGCTCGCTTGCTTGGGTGGCCATGGCGGACGCGGACGCGCCCACCGCGGCGCCGGCAGGAGCACCAGCCGACGCGCCGGCGCCTGCAGCGGCGGCGGCGGCGGCATCAGAGGCTATGGACGAGGACGCCGTCCAGGCGGCCAACGCGCCGGACACGGAGGACGGCGGCGCGGAGCCGCAGCCCGTCCGCGAGCTCACGCAGACGGATCACCTGAACAAGCGGCTGCTCGTCTCGCTCTTCGACAGCCTGCAGGGCAAGACGGCGTCGGGTGCGTGCTCGCCGACGGAGCGCGACGCTCCGCGGGCGACGGCTAACGAGCGTTGCCGCCCCGGCAGGGCGTGCGGGCCGCAGACATCTTGGGCATGTTCAAGGGGCCGAAGCCGGCGGACCCTGAGGAGAGCAGCTGGACGTCGGAGGACGAGGACGAAGACCGCACCAAGGGCGACGCTGGAGCCGAAGGCACGGACGATGGTGCGCCGAGTGCGGTCGATGAACAAGGGCGATAGCGGTGGTGGTCTGCCGTCCCTGTGTACAGACGTGCCCCATATAGAACGCCGATCGTCGACAGGCTAGCGGGCCTTGTGAATGCTGTCAGTCGGTGGGCAGCTCGAGCTCTAGACCTCGCTGCATGTTCGACGAGCGGGGTGCTTCATCAGAGGGCCATATATGACGCCGCCATCGAGGCCGCTTGCTATGGCGCGGCAGTCCAGTCCACGATCCACCGGCCATTCCAACGCCCTCGGCGAGTCCGCATAGTCCATTCGAATAGCGTCATTGTAGGCTTGACAATACGTAGGGTCAGTGCCGCAGGTCGCTGCGCGTTTGCATCTCACGCCAATTGCCCTAGCAAATTGATATTGGGCCCTAGCCGCAGCTGCAGTCGGTGGGGCCCCTAGTGCTTGCAGAGAGCCTACGTGCACCCCCCCTGCATGGGTCCTTGCCCATTCGTACAAGCTAGGCCCAACTATACATACAATGTATGCCACTGCATGTTAGCAGGTCCGCTCGTTGTGTGCCGTCGACGATACCCCGCACTGCCCCGCCAATAATCATCACAACAAAGTGACACCGACGGTTGTGTCACACAGCGGGAGATCTACACCGCGCCGCGCGCTGCGCACGTCGACGCTCGGGGCGCCCTCCGATCTATGCATGCCACCAGCAGCGCTTGGTCAACACACGCCGCACCATTCGGGTACGCACCAGCGAGGCACAAACGAGCGAGCGTAGCGGAACCTTTGCTGAGCGACCGCGCACCGTTTTGCCAGCGGCCACCGTCCTAGATTGAGCACCATGGCGCGCAGTTACAGCGCCGTGCTGCTGCTGCTGCTCGCCGCGGCGGCCGTCGTCGCGGCCGTCGAGGCACGGAACGTGACGTGCCCGCAGCAGCCGCTCGCGCCGGGCCGCTACGAGTTCAGCTTCGAGTACGAGGGCCTGGAGCGGTACGTGCGCAAGGCGCAGGCTAGGTGGAGACGTTGGCGGGTGCGGGGTGGTGGCCGGACCTCAGTAGCAGACGGTTCGCTGCTCGTTGGTCGGTGTGGACCATGTAGCCGCTTCCTGGTGTACGTGCCGACGACGTACACCAACAACGCGACCGCGATCTTCCTCAACTTCCACGGCTACCTGACGACCATGGAGTTTCAGTACGACCTCACCGGCATGGAGATCGTACGCTCACGCGCCCTTGTTCATGGGGCGCTAGCGGCCGGCTCTCTTGCTTTCTCGCTCTCTTTCATTCACTCACTGGGTCGTGCCGCGGTTCGCGCGCGCTGCTTAAATTCTCCAGGTCGCCGAGGAGGGCAACTTTGTGGCCGTCGTGCCGCAGGGCTGGCGCCTCTCGTGGAGCGCCGGCGCGTGCTGCGGCTCCGCTGCGCGCGAAGAGATTGACGACGTCGGGTGCGCCAGCTGGGACCGGCGGGGCGCTGTATACACTTGGTGGCTCAATGCGCTGCTGCCTCCGCCCCGTCGATCATCGTCCCATGCAGCTTCACCCGCGCGCTCGTGGACTACATGCGCGAGCGCGTGTGCGTAGACCCGGACCGCATTTTTGCGGCTGGCTACTCGAACGGCGGCTACTTCTCGTACCGCCTGGCCTGCGAAGCGTCGGACCTGGTGCGAGTCCAGCCTGGTATGCCGTGCAGAGCGTGCCGCGTCTGCTCACGGATCGGCCAGGCCGCCAGCGACCTTCGCGTGCCGGTCAGGCAGATCCGCGCGATTGGCCAGTTTGCGGGCGCGCTGTCCTCCGAGTCCTACTTCCCCTGCAGCAACCAGACCAAGCCCATCCCGGTCTACGTACGAGCAGGCGCTGGCAGCTCCAGTGCCGTCCCGCCGGCCGCAGCTGACTGGCTACATCCCCCGCTTTGGTGCGTGGACGTACGACGCAGGCCCTGCACGGCACCAACGACCACCTCGTGCCGTACGAGCGCGGCGATGAGTCGATCCAGCGCTACACCCGCGACGTGCTCCAGTGCACTGACAGCCCAGTGGTACGCGCGCTCGTCACTCCTCTCGGTTGGGCGGGCCTTCGCGCTCACGCGCGCCCCGCCCCGCACATTGATGGAGTGCGTTTGAACGCAGGAGACCTTCCGCAACAACAGCGCCACGTGCATCACCTGGTCGGCTTGCGCCGGCGGCAGCGAGGCGCACTGGTGCAGCATCGAACGCGGCGTGCACGAGTGGCCCGGTAATGACACTGCCCCCCGATGGCTCCGATGGAAGAAGTGCATGCTGTGTCTATAACGTACTGCACGGAGGCCATTCCGCTGCTGGAGGTGCTTGTCCACGCAGGCTGCTTCACGGGCGACGACTGGGGCTGCCGCCGCGCGACGCAGGACATCAACGCGACGCGCCAGATCTGGGCCTTCTTCGACCGCATTTCGCGTGCTCGCCGCTGATCGAGCGGCAGCGCGACGGCGCCCCTTTGATTCAACTTCCAGTGTTTTGCGTTAGGGTTGATTGCTTGCTTCTGTGTATCATTGGTGTGCTGGCCGGTGTATGTGCGAGCGTCCGACGCGCTGTGGCCTTTTTCCGGCCGCGATGCGGACCGGTCTGGCCGGCTTCATGGGGCGCTTGTCTGTGTTATAATTATGCGTGTACCATGTGTTCGCCCAGAAACGTGCGCAGTGCGTGCCGGCCGTAGTAGCCAACATGTCCAACGTGTCCAGCTTTCTAGGGTTTGTCGCTAGATCAGTAGCATCGCGCGGCTTAAGCGACTTTCTTTTTTCAAAGTCCGTTTTCGCGCCAAAAATCGTAACGGCGGCGGCGGAGTGGACAACGGCGCGCGACGACGCAGGGGGCGGCCCCCGTCCAAGGCGGCCCAGAAGGGCAGAGAACGCTGGCCCAGACGCCGGAGACGAGCAGCGACGGACTGCCTGCATGGAAGCATCACGGCGGGGCTGAGTGTGGACGTGCGACGGGGAGCCGCTTGGACGGACGCCCACGACCCCACCATGGACGTCGCCCGCGTCCGGCGAGCCGCCCAGGACGCGCTGGCGCTCGGGGATGCGCAGACGGCGGCGTTCTGGGCCGCCAAGGTGGCCGCCGTGACGGGTACGGCGCTGGGCCGGCTAGTCTGCCCGGCTGGCGATGGGCCTAACGGTGTCGGACGTATGGGGTGCGCGGGCTGGCGCGCGCATGCCCAGATGAGCTGGAGGACCGGCTGTTTCTCGCCCGCTGCTACGTCGCGGGCGGCGAGCACCAGCGGGCGCACCACGTCCTGACGGCCGCGCCCCAGCCGCTGGTCCGACGCAGCCTCCGCGCCTGCCTGCTGGCCGCACGGTGCCTGGTGGGTGGCCCTGCACCGAGATCGAGCTCGCAGCGCGGGCGGCTCGGCTGACCATGAGCGGCGCCCGTCAGCGCCGAGTGGGTGTGGCCCCAGATCGCCCGGAGAGAGTGGAGCGCCGTCGTGGAGCTGCTCAAGGACGACAACGACGCCCTCGAGCAGAGTCGGGCCGTCTGCCGTTCATGGCGATCCCGGCTGGGCCACGCGAAGCTGACGCGCGCGGACGTGGTTGACGTGACCGTGGCGGGGTGCAGGCCTAGACGGCCGGCGCCGCGAGATGGCCGTGGACAGCGACGGCGCCGTGGACGAGGCCACGCCGGCGGTGCGACAGCAAAGCGCAATTGCGCTGCGGCCGGGCCGTTCAGCCAGCTGACGGTCGCGACGACCTGCCCAGCATGGACTGTTTGTCCGCCGTCAGCTCATGGCGGCCATCTGCTGCTGCCGGGCGCAGGCGAACCAGAACATGGACCTCTACGACCGCGCGATCAGCAACTTTCGGCTCGCCCTAGGGCTGGACCCGTGGTGCCAACAGGTCCGTGGCCGCCCCAAGCCGTGCGGGTGGTGGAGCCGGACGATTGCCAATGCCGACGCGCCGCGCCCGGTCGGCGCCAAGTGGACAGGCCGCGGACGCACTGCTGAACGGCAGGCTGCTCAACGCCGTGGACGGTGCGCTATACAGCGCGTCGGGGTGGTCTCCCCTGAGGAGCGCGACTCATGCGAAGAACGCAAGCTGCCCCTCGTATTGCCTCACAGAGTCGTCGGTGGTGGAGACACTCAGCGCTCGGGAACTGCCGCCGCAAGAGGTCATGCTGGTCCAGCCGCTATACTCCATGGCCATGTCCAAGGTGCGTGGTGCTTTTCGACGGCTCGGGGGGCCGTTGCTGCCACCGGCTAAGGACGTGCGTGCCGCGGAGGAGAGCGTGGCCACGGCGCCAGACGCACGGCATTCGGCATGTGCAGGCCGCGCTGGACTTTGCCAAGGAGTCGCTGGGTCTCGGCAACGACCTGGACGTCCTGGCGGCGGAGGCCGAGCTGCTCCTCACTCGCGGGCGGGCCAAGTCGTGCCTGGCGCTGTCCAGCCGGTACGGCGCCCATTGCCGGCGTGCGCCGGTGAGCCAGCGTAGCGTTGGGCGCTCACCCGAGTGCATGCAGCGCCACGCATCTCGTTGACGGCCCGGGATCAGGGTGGTGAAAGCGGACCCGTTCCACACGCCCGGCCTGCTCGTCCATGTGGCGTGCCTGGCCCAGCTCAAGATGCGGACCGACCTCTTTGGGCTGGCGCACCGGCTCACCGAAGCGATGCCGACCCACGCCATCGCGTGGTTCGCTGTCGGCGTGTACTACCTGGTCATTGGCGACTCTGAGAAAGCCCGCGCCCAGTTTCGGTGCGCAGGCCGCGCCGCGTCTCTCGTGTGGTGGGCTAGACTGACAGACACCGCAGCGGGCGACCGCGGCCCCGCCATTGTGGCGCGCCGTCCACAGCAAGGCGCTGTCGCTGGACCCGATCATGGTGCCGGCGTGGATCGGGTACGGCCACGCGTACGCCGCCGTCCAGGAGCACGAGCACGCGATGTCGGCGTATAACTCGGCGGCGCGCTACGCACCAGGGTAGGGCGGTGCGCCTCGCCGGGCGGATGGAGGAGGTGGTACGGGCATGCATGTCCTGACCGCCCGACACGCCTCAACCCTCAGGCTTTGGCACGCGCCGCAGCAACCACCTGCCGCTGGTGTTCATCGGCATGGAGCACGAACGCACCAAGAACTTGCCGCTGGCCGAGCAGCACCTGCGCCTTGCGCTGGACATGGACCCCAGCGACCACCTGCTCCTGAACGAGCTGGGCGTCGTCTTTTATCGGAACAACGCCCTCGACGACGCCGCGCGCTGCTTTGAGAGTGCGCTCTCGCAGCCCGAGCTCGCCGACCACGAGCGCGAGACGGCGCACCTCAACTACGGCCACACGCTGCGCCGGCTCGGCCAGCTGGCCGCCGCGCAGGAGCACTACGAGGCCGCGCTGGCGCTCAACCCGCGGTCCGCGCCGACGTTGGCCGCCCTGGGCTTCCTCCACCAGCTGCGCGGCGACCTCGCGCCCGCCATCGAGCTGTACCACCAGGCGCTGGGCCTGCGGCCCGACTACGCCTTTGCCGACGACATGCTCACGCGCGCGCTGGCCGAGGCGCACAGCGTCGTGGGCCACGCGCTGCACCCGCCACTGGCGGCGGCGCTCGCGCCGGGCGCGCGCTCGGCGCTGCGGCGGCCGCCAACGGTGCCCGAGCCGCAGGCGGCGGCCGCGGCGGCCGCGGCACCGGCGCTGCGCACCGTCGCGGCGACGCCGCCCGTGCGCGCGCCGGCCGGGGGGCGTGCGGCCTTCCTCAACCGCGCCGCGCTCTTTGCGGGCTTTTCGAGCCAGTCGCCAGCGGCCGGCGCGGCGCTGCCGAGCACGGGCCCGCGGACGCCGGTGGGCCGCGGCCTGGCGCGGGCCCCGGCCACGCCCGCGGGCACGGTCGCGCACAGCGGCGCGCCCCTGGTGGCTTCGCCCAACATCACCGACGTCAGCATGGACATGAGCATGGAGCAAAGTCCTGATTAGCGTGCGGCGACCGCACGTTGTTCATGCCGCGCGCGCACGCGCGCAGCTCCACTGTACAGTTTCACCAGGCGCTAGTCATACAACGCTTGTACGATTCGAAAACCCTTCGCTCTACCGCGACCGCCCTTGGCGCCGATCGCGGCTGCGGCTGCGGCTGCGGCTGCGGCTGGAGCGGCGACGGGGCGGCGGGCTCCGGCTGTGGCGGCGGCGCGACGGCGGGCTGCGGCTGCGGCTGCGGCTGCGGCTGCGGCGACGCTCGGACTTGGTGGCGGATGCGCCAGCGTCGCTCGCCGGCTTGGTCACGGCAGGCTCGCCC
>Ga0180216_1004635_pt1 | contig 10351 bp, 11 predicted proteins | sample eDN3rd37CBELigMG_FD_128879 | JGI IMG/M metagenome (GOLD analysis project Ga0180216, IMG submission 128879) | Enriched Miracle-Growth compost microbial communities from Emeryville, California, USA - eDNA 3rd pass 37_C BE-Lig MG (version 2)... ...
ACTTCGAGGTATTCCGGCTCCAGGCCCGAATCTTTGCGCTTCTCGTATTCGGCGAGTACTTTCTCTTTCGTCGGAGCTGGCACTCCATCGAGACGCCTTAAGTGTGAACGGCAAGACGACTTTCCCATACTCTGACTGTTTATAATCGCCGCGCAGCAGTTCGGCGACGCTCCATATCAGTACGGCGCTTCGAGCTCTTGATTTCTCGATTGCAATGGATGAAAATTATCCACGTCATGGATAAATTCTATTCATGCACGCTAACGCCAAATCTCCGTGAGTCATTAAACGACACACCTGTCGCCCTGCTCTGCGGCGCGCGGCAAACCGGCAAAACCACGCTCGTCGCCGAGCTGTACGATGCGCCGCTCATCAGTCTCGACGATGCCGCCATTTTAGCTGCCGCGCGCAACGACGCCACCGGATTCTTGGCCGGCCTGGAGGCCAATACCGCGGAGAGCAGTACTCCCATCATACTGGACGAAGTGCAATACGCGCCGGAACTATTCCCCGCCATCAAGCTTTTGGTGGATCGGGCGCGCCGCCAAAAGATACGCGCCAACGGACGGTTTTTGCTGACCGGCTCGGCCAATGTGTTGCTGCTGCCCAAAGTCTCCGAGTCGCTCGCCGGGCGAATGGAGGTTCTACAGCTCTGGCCCCTTTCACAATCCGAAATCGAAGGCGCGACCGGCACTTTCGTGGACGCGGTCTTCGAATCTGAATTCGCTATCTCGCTCCCCGAAACACGCAACTTGTCTTGTACTCTTGGCTGAGGCTGCACGCTGCGTTAAGGGGGAATACCATGTCTCTGGAAATAGATAAGCGCGAGGAATTGGAACGTATCAAAGCAATGTCGGAGCGTTTGGTGCGCCGCGCCGAAGAAGATCCACAGGTGGCGCGCTCATTTCTGCGCGACATTGGCTTTTACACGATCACCGGCCAGGCCGACTCGGACAACGCCGGTGCGAACGGCTCCGGGTCGGCTTCATCCGCGCGTGGAAACTCCGCCATCCAAAACTGCCGGTTTTCTTGTTCAACCTTAACGGCTGAGCGCATCTGACTCTCGACTTCAATCTCACCACTGGCTTTGAGGTAATCTTGTTTCCAGCGGCTCAAACTCCGCGACGACACTCCCAACTCGCGGGCCAATTGACTAGCCGTTTTGCCGCTGGTTAAAAGCAGGCGCACCGCCTCCTGCTTAAACTCCACATCATAACGTTCTCCTGATCCTCTTCCCGACCCTTTGGTGGACATGATTAAACCTCTCCTCCTCTATCTTCTCATGTCCGCATTATTGAAGAAACATCAGTTTCTTTCGAGACATACTCACAGTCTCCTAAATCTATCCTTGTGAAGACAGGCTCTTAGCGTACTCTGTACTCCCCATTCTACACTGACCCTAAATCGAAAAACGGTATTCCCGCGGCGTTTTCCCAGTGACCCTTTTGAATACGCGCCGGAAATAGGCCGGTGTACAGAAGTTGAGCTCTCTGCTGATGCTCTCAACGGTGTGGTCACTGTGCGAGAGCATGGCCACGGCGCGTTGAATGCGGATGCGGTTCTTGTACTCTATGGGCGTGCAACCCGCATGGATGGCAAAGGCGGCGTAAAACCGAGATTCTGTCATGCAGCACAGCGATGCCAACCAAGCCACACTAAAATCCTCACAGGGGTGCGCCTCAATATAGTGCAGGGCTGCCTGCACGGGACTGCTGACGACCGTTATCTCATTGTACGCCAGCCTTTGCACAAGGTCGGCGTAAAACAGATAGAAGTGGCCCAGCGCCGCCAGGGTCGGGGCTCCCCCCGCGGTGCAGGCTGCGGCTATCTCTCGAAATCTACGGTTGGCCGCCGCGTCCCAGCCCGCTATTTGTTGCAATTGGTAGCGCCGCGAAGTGAGGGCCGTAGCAACGCTCTCCTCCGGCGAGAAGACAAAATGCAGGGCGTGCCACTCCACCCCGAGGTCACCGCGCCAGTAAGACTCGTATCTCTCGCCGTGGGGCACAAAAACGGCCTCGCCGCTGCCCAGTTCAAAGCGTCGACCCGGCGTCACAAACTCAGCACGACCTCGCAACAACACTCCAATGCTGTTCACTGGCGTCCCGAGGCGGCCATCGAAGTAGTACTCCTGCTCAAAGCTATACTGCCCCAACCACAACCGGGAGAGGTAAGCCGAGGTCACCTGCCCCGGCGCCAATGGCCTACGAATAGCTCGCCCTGAGAGAATAGTGCCCATAAGCGGAAGTATAATGCCTTGTGAGATCACCGGGTCTCAAGAACACTGGGTGTTAGCGTAAATCCCTCATCATGAATGCCTCAGTCGTTGGCTCGCAAGGAGCGCACTCTGGGAAAAAGTGCCCGATCCGAAGTTCAAGCCAAATGAAGTTCTGGTGCGTGTGTGCGTGCGGCCGGAGTGAACCGCGCAGACCTGTTGCAGCGCCAGGGTGCCCATCTGGCCGGACCGGTTGGGACTGGAAGTCAGCGGTCTGGTAGAAGCCATGGGCAGCGAGGCAGCTGCACAATCCTCCTACCAACCTGGCGACCGCGTCTGTTCATCGCAGAGGCGGAACACGCCCACCGTATTCTGGAAAGCAACGAGAACATCGGCAAAGTGGTACCCACCGGTCCCCGAATCTTCACAAAGAACATCCATGCAACGAATCCCATTTGGCGTCTGCGGCCTGGGTCGCATTGGTAAACAGCATTGCCACGTCTTCAAAGCAGATAGTGACCGGTATGAGCTGGTCGCCCTGTGCGATATTGATGCGGAGCGCGTCCACACCAAAGCCGCGCATCTCGGTGGTCGGGCCTACACGGACTTCGCCTCGTTTCTGGCGGACCCGCGCATGGAACTGGTCATTATCTCTACCCCCTCGCTGGACCATGCCGATAATGCGAGACAAGCGCTAATAGCCGGCAAGACGGTGTTGCTTGAAAAACCTATCGGGGTGACGGCGGCCGATTACCTGCTGTTGCAGCAATTGGTAGGACAGTATCCGGGCAAGCTCTACTTCTGCCACAACCATCGCTTTGAACCCGCCTTTGAGATTGCCCGCTCCATCGTCACCAGTGGTGTATTAGGACACCTGCAGGTGATAAAGCTCTGTAAGCACCATTCCTTCATGCGGCGTAACGACTGGCAAATGCGCCTGGATTGTGGTGGCGGCCAACTCAGCGTGTGGGGGCCACACCTTATAGATCAGGGTCTACAGCTGCTGGGATCTCCTGTGCGAGAGGTTCATAGCTACTTGCGTCGCGTACTCACTCCCGGCGATGGCGATGACCACGTGAAGATTGTGCTCACTGGCGAGAATGGCACTGTTGCAGAGCTGGAAATTAGTAACTCTGTAGCGCTGCCCGCCCCCTACTGCACGCTTTACGGAGACCGTGGCGCATTGCGCTACAGTCAGGAACAGCGCAGCATTGATCTAAGGTATTTGCATCCAGAATTCTGCTGGCCGAACGCCGTGGCCAACGCAGACACTCCTCAACCCGGCAGTACCCTGAATGCGGACGGAGATCTCCCTTGGATAGATGAAACGCGCCCCGTCCTGCCAGAGACCAGCCTATGGGTTCAAGTGGAAATTGAACTGGCCCGGCACTTGTATTCTGCACTGCGGGAGGGCATTCCCTTTCCGGTGACCAGCGCGGATGCGTTGGAAGTCGTACGCGTTACCGAAATCGTCAAGCAACAAAATTCTCAGTTCAACTGGATTGGCTGAGACGGCACGACTTACACCATAATGAGAAGCTGTTTTCTCAATAGGCCCGCACCGGTGCTGACGGGTATCTTGGCCGGTGAGACTCCCGAAGAATTGATTGCAGGCTCCCGCCATGCCGCGTCTGAGGGCGCACAGGGTATTGCGATCTCACTGGCACACCTACGGCCGGAGCATCGCAACTGTGAGGCGTTGTCCACCGTTTTCGAGGCGGTGAATCTGCCCTTCATGGTCTATTTTTATCGACACGACCCTTGGCAGGGGTTAGAAGATGAACCGCGACAGCAACTGCTGCTGGCAGCCGCCTCCGCCGGTGCCGCCATGATAGATGTGATGGGCGATCTCTATGATCCTTCTCCCCTGGAAATCACCCACAACGACGCGGCCATCGGTCGCCAACAGCAGTTGATAGCTGAAATTCACCGGCGAGGTGCTCGTGTGGTGATGTCCTCGCACATGCCCTGCGCTCGCACCGCGGAGCAGGTTCTACACCACCTGCAAGAGCTCAAATCTCGCGGCCCGGATGTAGTGAAGATCGTGACCGGTGTTAATACCCCACAAGAACTGGCCGAGGCCGTTCGTACTACCTTGCTCTTGCGTGAGGAACTCAAATCGCCTTTCATTCACCTTTGTGATGGCACCTTTAGTCGGCCTCACCGCTTTCTCTGCCCGGCAATCGGCACTTCGATAGTATTTGGCGTCTCCCACAGTGAGCCACGTTATGGCTTCAAACAGCCTACGCTTCGCGCCCTGAACGGCGTATTGGATTACATGCATTGGCATATAGATCAAGTCGCTTAACCCTTACGCCATCGCCAAATGCAAGACCGGAGCGCATTAGTGACATGAACAAAATTAAAATAGGTCAGATCGGGGTGTGCCATGAGCATGCGGGAGCGAAAGTACATGCACTCCAGCTCCTCCCTGATGTATACGAGATCGTTGGCGTAGTAGATGACCGGGCAACTCATTCACCTCGATTTGCCGGACACGATTTGCGGCCTTTTGAAGGGCTTACCTGGATGACGGAAGAGGAGTTACTAAACCATCCGGGGCTCCAGATGGTTGTCGTAGAAACGCCCAACGACGACTTGGTGCCTACAGCGCTCCGGTGTATGCATCATAATCTGCCGATGCACCTGGATAAACCGGGAGGGCAGGATATGGCTTTATTCAGACAGTTGCTCGATGGGTGCCGGGAACGCGGACTTCCTCTTCAAATGGGATACATGTTCCGCAATAATCCTGCGATGCAATTTTGTAGAAAGGCGGTTAGCGAGAATTGGTTAGGTGAAATCTTCGAGGTGCAGGCGAGTATGAGCCACAATTATGGCGGTGAGGCTTATCAGAAATACCTCTCCTGTTTCCCTGGCGGCATCATGTTTAATCTGGGATGCCACTTGATCGATTTTGTCGTTACTCTTCTCGGCCGCCCGGAGAATATTACCTCGTTCTTAAAAACGGTTGGTGGCTTCCATGGAAATGCGAAAAATAACTGCATCACGGTACTCGAATACCAGCACACACTGGTCACCCTTCGAGCTTGCAGTTTCGAAGTGGACGGTATAACTCGACGAAGCCTCAAGATTTGTGGAACGCAGGGGACAATCGAGTTGAGCCCTTTGGAGAGGTTCGATGGCCATCCTTTGCAGTTAACATTGACGCTGCTTGAAGGCGCAGGCGGTTTTTCTGCTGGTACCCATACAGTCAATTTCGGCGTTGTACAGGACCGGTATACAGAGCAGTTATTGGAGATGGCGATGGTCCTTCATGGCGAAATTGAGAATCCCTACACGTACGAACACGACTGTCTGGTCCAAGAGATCATTCTGGCTGCATCAGGCCAAGTAGCGTGGAAAAACTGAATACATGCAGTTCGTAGCTGAAACCAAGAGCAGGTGACGTAGTCACTGGAGTCCATGCGCGCTGCACTGAAACGTGCGACCTCATGCAGCGCGGATCAGCCCCATTGACTCTCTCATGCGATTTCCCCTGCCCTATAGACGATCCAGAGGACTAAATTGGCGATGCCGTACTTCGACGTCAGCCTGAGCCAGTGCACAGTAGCGTCGAGTCATTTGCAAATTCGTATGCCCGAGCATGGCTTGAACACTAAGAGTCTATCCAAATAGGCTGATAAACTTTGTTGCATGAAAGCCGAAGGAAGTGTTCAAGAGTTTTTGATTTCGGATGGGTTGTGGGAGCGCATCAAGCTCCACGACCTCACGCACATTCTCCCACAACCGGCGCGGCGACAAGCTCTCACCGCGCAGGTAGCGTTTGATGGTGTCGTGGCTCCAGCGTTGAAGATGATCGGCCAGGTTGGTCAGCGTGTAGTTGACCTGACTGCCAATCAAAAACTGGCAGTAATCCAATTTACTGAAACTCATAACCATAGTCTCGCACTTATCCGTACGTAAGTCCTATCGATATAAAAGTACTTTCTCATGAACCCCTTACGTTTTGCTATTATTGGTGCCCGTCGTGGGCGGACATTTGCGAATTCGGCGGCTAATGTTTCTGGCCTGGTGCAGTTGGCCGCAGTGTGCGATACCAACCCGGAAATGATGGACGAATGGCGCGATGATCCCGAAGTGCGTTGTTTCACCGATTATCAGCAGGTGCTCGATGACGACAGCATCGATGCGGTGTGTCTCGCCACTCCTGTTCCGTTGCACGCACGGCAGGCCATTGCAGCGCTTGAAGCTGGCAAACATGTGTTATCGGAAGTCACGGCAGCCTACACGATAGAGGAATGCTGGGATCTGATCAAAACAGTGGAACGCACTGGCCTGACATATATGATGGCTGAAAATTATTGCTACATGCGCGAAAACATGATGATTGAAAACATGGTGGAGCAAGGCGTATTTGGCGAAATCACCTTTGCTTCCGGCGCCTATTTGCATGATTGCCGCGATTTGATGTGGGATAAAAGCGGCGATCTGACCTGGCGCGGTCGATTGCGTCAAAGCCATTATGGCAATACATATCCCACCCACTCGTTGGGGCCGGTTTCACGTTGGCTGGGGATCAATCGCCGTGATCGCTACATTTCGACATCGACATGGGGATTGCCCTGTCTGGCAATTCCCGCCTATGCGCAACGGAATTTTCCCTCGCGTCCGGAATATTTCGGCAACGCCACCTGGAAGGGCAGCGACAACGCCACCACATTATTAAAAACAGAAAAAGGCATCATCGTGGAAATTCGCGTGGACTGGGCCTCGCCACGACCACACAATATGCATCGCCATGAATTGCAAGGCACCAAAGCTTCATTCACTTCGCAGGAAGGCGACTCATTGATTTGGATCGAAGGCCGCAGTGAAACAAGCGCGACTGGCATAGCCGGAGCGTGGGAACCGCTTTCTAAATACTACGACGAGTTTGAACATCCACTGTGGCAAAAGCATTTGGTGGAAGCAACCAAAGCCGGTCATGGCGGCGGCGATTATTTCACGCTACTGGAATTTGCCGCAGCCGTTCGCGAGAATCGTTTGCCGATGATCGATGTCTATGACGCCGTCACCTGGTCAAGCATTACACCGCTTTCCAGGCTTTCCATCGATCAAAATAATAATGCAGTGGAAGTGCCGGATTTCAAAGCGAAATAAATTTTGAAGTGTAAAAGTACTTTTGATTATTTGGGCTGAATGAAACTGTGTATCAACAAACGGTGCTCCTTTGTTCCACACTTAAACTGCGATGAAAGATACCTCAGATGTGATTATCGAATTACGTGAGATTTTGTCACAGCAGATCATCCCGCAGGTGGCATCGAAAGATTCCTTAAACATCATCCTGGCGCAACGGCCATTGCGTCTCCCTGCAGATATACGGACCAAGCACTGTCCTGCGCCTGCATTAAAAGTAGATGGCAAACTCAGATCGAATTGGTTTCTGGCACAATATGAAAAGGAGGCGATGCACGCGATTCGCTTTCCCTATTTTTGTTACGTTTTGGAGGGTGAAATCGATATGCGCCTCGGCATTCCTGTCCGGCAGGGCAAAGCGCGCGGTGTCGTCCATAGCTATGATATTCTCACTTTGCCGGCGCACTCTGTTCTGCTCATACCACCAGGCGTATTTTTCCCAGACGGATCGCAGTTCCATTGGGAGCGTGCGCCGCAGCCACCTGCGGATTCGCGATTATTTTGGATGCACGTTTTGCCAACCGGCGCATTGTGTCATACCTGCACCACGCAAAAGTCATTCCACACCTTCAGCCATTTCGATACTTTTGTGACAGATCAGCAACTTGCTGTGTTGACTGAAATGCTGGTTGAAGAATTACAATCATCGGACACGGATATCGCCTTGGGAGCGCCAAGTGCGCTATCGTTACTTTTACTCCGTTTGCGACGCGGCCTGAGTAATAGCGCTCCTGCGGCCAAGGGCCGAGCCTGGGAATCAGAAAAACAAAAAATGGTATCCAAAAAATCAGTGTCTGATGCAGCAGCGCCCGCAATAAATTCCACTATTCTCGAGAGGGCTTGCGTTTATATTCAAAGACAACGCGGTTTTCCTCTTGATATCAATGACATCGCAAATCACGCTTATGTCTCACCTTCTTATCTGGCGAAACTCTTCCGAACCGAGTTGAAAACCACGGTGAAGAAATATGTGCTGGAAAAACGCATGGAGCGAGCGGCTTCCATGTTGACGAATACGGAAGTATCCATTCAGGAAATCGCCCGTTATGCCGGATATATGCAACCGCCCCAATTTAACCGGGTTTTTAAGCAATTTTACCATGTGACTCCCACAGAATTTCGTCGTCGCAACCGTTGAAGCGGAAATTGAACTATTTCTGCTAAGAGATAAGCGTTTTTGCTAAGTATTTCAAGTTTCAATTAGCTAGTAAATGGGTATAGAATAGAAGCGTCATTACAAAAGTAGAAATTAAGGAAGATTCTGCTGAAACATTAATGAGCCAACAAAGATGTTCGCAAAAGTACTTTTTCAAAAAGACTAAAAACCGTAAAGGAGAAAAGGTGGTTATCTCAGATAAAACGATGTTGAAGCAGGATACCAAAAACTCTTCCCGAGCATTCACATTAATAGAGATTTTAGTTGTCATTGCCATTATTGCAATTTTGGCAGCAATCCTGTTTCCTGTCTTCGCCCGAGCGCGGGAAAACGCACGCCGCGCCAGCTGTATGAGCAATCTCAAACAACTGGGCTTGGGCGTGATGATGTATACGCAGGATTATGATGATCATGTACCTTCGGCCTTTCAATATGAAGTCCCCGGCGACAAAAACTATCTGAACAGTTGGATGCAACTTATTATGCCCTATACGAAAAGCGCTCAGCTCTGTGTTTGTCCATCCTGGTCACAGGCAAGCGTGTACACCGATAATGGACCGAACAAGGATATACCTATTCCCTTTGAAAGCTATACAGCAGTGTTTAATGTTGCAGGCGATGTTCGCACTGCCTCGAGAATATTATCCCAATATACCCAACCTTCATGGACAATTTATGCGTTAGATGCAGGATTCTGTAATGCTTCTGGTGCCTATTATCCGTGTTATGGCTATTACTGGGGTGGCGATTACTATGACATTTCACTTGCATCAGAGGCCGCCAATGTACCTTCTTATGCAACCTCCTTTAATCGCTCCACAGCAAATGGCACTTCCATTCATTTCGATGGAAACAATTGCATGTTCCTGGACGGTCATGTCAAATGGTTGAAACATGTGAGCGGAACAAATTTCATGGTAGCACCCCAGACATTGAATTGAGCAAGCATTATATAAAAGTGCTTTTAAGTGAACATTTATGAAATTCAATCTAACCAGATTAAGTTTTCTCTGTCTTTTGGCAGTACTTCCGTTCGCTGGCATTGCCAGGGCGCAAACGCAACTGGCCAATCCCGGCTTTGAAGAAGACGCCGCCAACGTTGGAAATCCTGATGGTTGGAGCATCGGCAAAAATGCCGTTGTGAACGTCGTTACTGGAAATGCCAGCGATGGCAATCATGCTTTGCTGATAACGGGCGGCTATCCTGCCGTTTATCAAAATCTGCAAGTCCCGACGCTGGCCGATCAACAACTTTCCTTCAGCGTGAACGCCAAAAGCGCTGGCGCGGATGCGGTTTTTGGCGTGCGCATCGGCTATATGACGACCGATAACAAATGGCGCGACACGGCGCTGTTTTGGGACAAAAAGCTGACCGCCGATTATCAAACCTATTCCATCTCGCGCCATTTGCCCGCCAACGCGAAAGGCGGCAGGCTGTATATCGCGATCTATTGTTCCGATAATAAAAGTACTTTTTATGTAGATCATGTGCGCATGAATATCGGCAGCGGCCTGTCTGATGCGGATGCGCAGCGCGCCGTGGCGGTGGCGCGTGAAGCGCAGTATTTCCTCAATCGTTTGGATGCGGCAGCGCAGCGGAATATCGCGCTGCCGCAACAGAACGCGTGGAAAAAGCAGGCGCAACAAATCCTTTTGGAAGCAAACACGGCAACCGGCGATTTCGCAGGGAAAATTGATGCCTCGCAGAGCGCGATTACAAATCTCAACGTACAATTGTTCACCGCCATCGCCAACGGCAAAACCTTGATGGCAACCACGGCTCCCGTTTTCGACCGTTTGGCGCCGGACGCTTTGCCTTC
>Ga0180216_1004637_pt1 | contig 10351 bp, 8 predicted proteins | sample eDN3rd37CBELigMG_FD_128879 | JGI IMG/M metagenome (GOLD analysis project Ga0180216, IMG submission 128879) | Enriched Miracle-Growth compost microbial communities from Emeryville, California, USA - eDNA 3rd pass 37_C BE-Lig MG (version 2)... ...
TGCTGCGCAGCGATACCACGGCATGAATTCTTTCGCCCCAGGTGTTGTCTGGCAACCCCACGACGCATACTTCGCGTACCGCTGGGTGTTCCGCCAGCACGTTTTCCACTTCCGTCGGATAAACGTTGTATCCGCCGGTTTTTATCCGGAACTTGGCGCGATCGCCAAGGTAGATATAGCCTTCCTCGTCGACTCTGGCCATGTCGCCTGTGTGGAGCCAGCCGTCGATGACTGTCTGCTGATATTGTTCTTGGTTATTCCAATACTCATCAATGACGAAGGGCGACGAAATCAAAAGCTCACCCGTCTCGCCTCTGGGCAACTCGTTGCCTTCATCGTCAACGATCTTTATGTCGACGAAGGGCAAGGCGCGGCCAGCGGAGGATAGAATGTGTGCGCTATTGGTGGTGAGGCCGCTTTCATGATCGGACGGGTAGAGCATCATGGACATGCCCATCAGTTCGGTAGAGCCGTACATTTGCAGCATATTGCATCCAAATGCCCGCACGGCTTCCCGCATGACAGCAGGGGGTATGGGCGCTGCGCCGTACCCCAGTTGACGCAAAGAGCTCGTATCGTATTTATGAAGCAGCCCCGAATCGAGCAGCGAGGTAAGCATGGTGGGAACCAGAACGGTGATGGTTGCTTTTTCTCGTTCGATCAACTGAAGGGCGCCTTCTGCGGTCCAGTCGCCTATTATGGCGCACTTTGAACCATGGCAAAGGTTCCGCACCAGATGCATGATCGGGATGCCATTGGCAGGCATGGCTTGCAACCAAACGTCGTCATGATTCGCCCCCTCGGCAAGTGCAATCGCGCACAGCGATTCAATGAATGTCCGATGTCGATATACAGCGCCTTTGGGCATGCCGGTTGAACCCGTCGTATAGGCGATCATCAATTGCTCTTCCGGCGTGTCTTTGAGCGGCGGCGCCGTGAGAAATTGCGAGATCAGCTCTTCGTAGGCGATCGCTGAATCCAGGGCGCCGGTTCCATCGATGCCTACAAGAAGAGGGGCAGTACCGGCTTGCGGTAATGCTTCTGCTATCCGCGATTCATATTGCTGCTGAACGAACAAAAGCTTCAGGGCCGCATCGTCGATCAGATGCGCGATTTCTCGTGCCGCCAACCTGCCACTGATGCCCACGCGAATCGCACCGACTTTTGCGCAGGCGATAAACGTCTCTGCCACCGCAATGGAGTCGCTGGACACAATGCCGACGCGGTCGCCGGGCTTGATACCTTGTTCACGAAGGGCGTGCCCCAACATATCAGTGCGGCGCTGGAACTCATCCCAGGTTACGCGCTTATTCAGTTCAACATAAGCGTCTAGATTAGGACGGGTTCTTGCGTGCCTGCGGACGAGTTCTCCAAGTGTCAACACAAAGGTCTCCTTTATCAATAGATAGTGTATTAGTTTTAAAAACCACTTTTTAAGACGATACTTTGGAGATCACTGCCTCAGAAAATGCCTGTAGCGCTCCCATTTCTTCTTCAGGCTCGAAATAGTTTACGTGGTGCCACACGAAGAACTCATCGACGCCGTAAGTTTCATTGAGACGGCATACTTCGTCCAATACTTCCTGGTTCGAGCCTTTCCAGAGCCTTCCCATTGGTACGTTGTACGGGGGGGCATCGTAAGCGTACTTGAACAGTTCCTGGAAGCCTGTGTTGAGCGACTCCGTCGACTTGGAATCCATGCCCATCATCAGGTGGCCGCCAATGGCTACGATGTCTTTGGCGGACCGGGTTTTTCCAACTTGTTGCGCAGCCTCGATGCAGTTTTCTATAACCAGCGGCATGAAATGTTCTTTTTCGCGAGATACGAAAGAGACCATTTTTGCGCCTTCGGCCCCCCAGAATCTGGCTGTTTCCATCGAGTAGCTGAAGGGAGCATATATAGGCGGATGCGGATCCTGCAAGGGACGTGGGGTGATGCTGACCTTGCGAAGCAAGCCGTCTTTGTCTACGGCTTCGGGCCCCCAATCTTTGGTGGGATTGAACTCCCAAGGTACGGGAACGGGCACTTTCCAGAATTCGCCGTCGAAGCTGGTCAGGTCGTCGGTCCAAAGAGACTTCACCAGTTTCCAGTTTTCGTAAAGAGCGCGACGATTGCGTTTGTCGCTCTCAGAGTGGTCTGACTCGGCGGCCAGTATGTCAAGATGCTGACCCATGGTGGTCGTCCATCGGGCCGTGTTGCCTCTGGAGAAACCAGCGAATGCGCGTCCGCCTGTCATCTGATCCAGCATGGCTATATCTTCCGCCACCTTGATCGGGTTCATTGCGGTCAGGTTCATTCCGAGCTGACCCACACGCATTTTTTTTGTGTGCATCGCTATATAGAGATTCCACAGAATGGGATTGGTGGTTGCTTCGATCCCTTCGACCTGCATGTGATGCTCGGTCAGGCAAAAGCCGTCATAACCCAATTCTTCAGCAAAAACCATTTGTTTCGTAACGGCATCCAGCATGGGGCGGAAGCGCGTACGGTCGCGCCCGGCCAAACCGACTGTTTCGTTACGCTGCCGCATGAAGGGAATGACCAGAATCGTGAATTTCATGTTTTGTTCCAGTGAATGTATGGCAAGAGGTGTGTGGCAAGAAGTACTCGATCTCGACGAGAGACGGCGGCTTTACTGGTTCATGGCTTTTTCGTTGACGCTGCTACATCGAAAATCTATACTGCATTCTAATGAACGAACGATCGTTCTGCAATAGGAATCACGAATTCTCTCTACGGTCCACTTCCATTCAGGTATTGGGAAAACAAATGGCAACAAACATCGGCCCCATGGCCTATTTTCAAGAACAGCTGCAAAAAGGCGTCTTTATGATCCAACGTTCGCGTTCAACAGGGAAATTCACGTTCTATCCGCGTGCGGTGGAACCTGGAACGGGTAGCGATGAGCTCGAATGGACACGAGCCAGCGGCAAGGGACGCGTCTATGCGAGCACGACGCTTTACCCCCGCCGCAAACCGCCCTACAACATTTCGATTGTCGAGCTCGCTGAAGGGCCGCGTCTCATGACGCGTGTAATCGATGTTGCTCCCGAAGACGTCCAGATAGGCATGGAGGTGTACGCACGCATCGAGCGTGATCTGAAGGAGGGGCAGCAGGGCGCTCCCGTGCTTGTTTTCTCGGTCCAGCCCGAAGCAAGGGGCGTACAGTCATGAATCGATTGCGTGGAAAAACTGCTGTTGTAGGGGCGGCCTACGCCGGAGTGGGCTCGTCTCCTGGCTGGACGTCTATGGAGCTTGCGGCACAAGCCACAAAAAAAGCCCTGGATGATGCCGGCCTGAGGCTGGCGGATATTGACGGCCTGTGTGCTGCAACCTTCTATCATTTTTTCCCGACACTTACCGTCGGCGAGTATTTGGGAATACAGCCGCGCTGGTCGAACTCAGATACGGTTGGCGGCTCTTCGTTTCTGTCTCATATAGCGCAAGCCGAGCTGGCTATCGATGCGGGCCTGTGTGAGACCGTCTTGATTGTTTATGGAAGCACTGCGCGGTCGAGCCGTGATTTGAATGGTCTTATCGAAACCCCCGAGACCGAGAAATTGTACGACCCCATGGTGCCCGTGTCGGGCTACGCTTTAGCCGCGTCCCGCTACTTTCACCAATATGGCGCAACGCGCGAAGACCTTGCTCGAGTGGCGCTGTCGGCGCGTCAATGGGCGGCTCTGAATCCCGACGCAGAGTTGCGTGACCCGCTGTCGCTGCAAGAGTTGTTGGATGCGCCGCTGATTGCCAGCCCGTTCTCCAAATACGATTGCTGCCTGGTCAGCGATGGGGCTGCGGCTTTGATCGTCACTCGCGCCGACCGGGCGAAAAGCTTAAGAAAGCCTCCGGTATATGTATTGGGCAATGCGGCCGCTCATTGGCATCGCGAGATCGCACAAATGCCGGATCTGACCGTGACGGCTGCCAGCGTGACCGGCCCTGCGGCGATGTCGGCTGCGGGGGTAACTCATGGGGACATCGATGTAATGCAGCTGTACGACGCCTTTACTTTGAATCCGATTCTCTTTCTGGAGGATTTGGGTTTTTGCCAGAAGGGAGAAGGCGCCGCTTTTATTGCAGAGGGTCATATACAGCCCGGAGGAAGATTGCCTGTCAACACCAATGGCGGTGGACTGTGCTTTGCGCATCCCGGTGCGTACGGACTTTTTGCACTGATAGAAGGAGTGATGCAGTTAAGAGGGGAGGCTGGCCAGCGTCAAGTCGAGGCCCCTGACATTGCTTTGATCCATGGCAATGGCGGCACGCTTTCGCATCAGGCTACGACCATACTTGGCACCGGGAACTGCCTTGATTGATCGGCACTACTGGCGCGGCTTGCGTTCGATGCCGTGTGATGCTTCTGGGCGGCCGCCCAGGACGGCGTCGAGATAATCGTGGCAGGCGGCTTCAGCAGCCTCGCGCGTGACGGCATGTGGATCGGCCAACCAGCCGACCCACATGCCTTCCATAAGCTGCGTGAACGTAAGGGCAATGCGTTGTGCGTCCAAGGGCCGGCTGGAGTTGACCGATGCGCGCTTGATCAACTGGGCCAGGCGAGTGCGGTAGTTGCCCCAAAGGTCGCGATATACGGTGGCCAGATGCGGTGTCCACCGGGCGTTGCCTGCCAAGGCGGTCCAGACGGCAACGTTCTCTACCGAGAAAACCGGAGACGAAAAGCTTGCGGCAATGACGGCGTGAAGCTTGGCCACGGGGTCGGGCCCGGCGTTTCTTGCTGCTTCGCGCGTGGAGTTGCCAAGCTCGGTTGCGACCTGGCGAACTGCTTCAAGCAACAGTTCATCTTTGCCCGCGAAGTAATGTCCTATGAGGCCGCGCGAGACGCCGGCTGTTTCGCAAATGGTTTGTACCGTGACTTCTCCGTAGCCAATATCGGCGATTGAGGTAATCGCGGCATCGATCAAGTCTTTACGCCTTACTTCGGCGATTCGAGTGATGCCGGTCTGCCGGCGTTTCGGAGGGGGAGTTTTTTTCATTTGCGACTTCGAAAAATGAGAGCAAATGCTTGCTCAACAAGACAGGATGAGTATAATTACGTTTAATAAATTGGACAAACGTTCAGTAAATTGAACGTTTGTAAAAATTTTGATTTGCCCTTTTATGGTTGAGGGCTCTAATAAATTCAGCCGTTCAATAATGGAGACAAACGAATGAAACGTTCACTTTTCGCCGCCTTGTTCGGTTTGGCTGTTGTGCTGCCCCTGACAAGCCATGCCCAAATCAAGATTGGTGTGATATTGAGCACGACCGGACCGGCCGCCTCACTCGGCATTCCCGAACGAAATGCTGTTTCGCTCATGCCAAAGAAAATAGGAGAGCGTTCGGTCGAGTACTTTATTCTTGACGACGCTTCCGACACTTCGGTAGGCCGGCGAAACATTGACAAGCTGGTTGCGGAAGAGAAAGTCGATGCCGTAATCGGCTCGTCGACTTCTCCAGTCAGCATTTCGCTGAGCGAGGTGGCAGGCCGATCCAAGACTCCCTTGATAAGCTTGGGCGCTGCGGTGTCAATCATCACTCCTCAAGACGAAAACCGGCGGTGGGTGTTCAAGACACCCTATAACGATTCGGCGGTTGCCAACGTGACGGTGCAGTCGCTGCTACAGTCCGGAGCGAAGAAAATCGGCGTCATTGCATTCAACGATGCATATGGAGAAAGCTGGATTACCGAACTGAGCCAGGCAGTCAAGCCAAATGGCCCGGAGATCGTCGGCATCGAGAGGTACAACAGGACAGACACCTCGGTCACCGCACAGGTGCTGAAGGTATTAAGGGACAAGCCAGACGCTATAGTCATCGTGGCCTCGGGCACACCGGCAGTGCTGCCGCAGGTTACCTTGCGTGAAAGAGGATACAAAGGAAGAATCTATCAAACCTCCGGCGTGACGAATGCCGACTTCATTCGCGTGGGGGGTAACGCCGTTGAAGGTACTCTGGCGGCCGCCGCCTCGGTTACTGTGGCCGCAGATCTTCCCGATTCCCATCCGGCCAAAGTACCGGCAATGGACTTCCTGAAACGTTGGCAACAGCTACCTGATGCCGGCGAAGTCAGTGCTTTCTCGGGCTATGCCTGGGACGCCTTCTTGATTTTGCAGTCTGCAATAGAACGCGTGGGCGATCGCGCTCAACCCGGCACCGTCCAATATCGCGAAGCATTAAGGGATGCAATAGAGCAGACGAAGGACTTGCCTACTACCAATGGCATCGTCACGATGTCTCCCGACGACCACAACGGCTATTCTGACGATGCTCCGGTCATGATCGAAGTCAAGAACGGGAAATGGACGCTCGCCAAATAAGCGGCCCCGCTTATGGCGGCACTCTTTGATTCCATGCCGAATTTCTTGTTTCTTTCCTGCCTTAATCGAGGGCTTGAGCGCGAAAGCTTGAGCCCATAAAGACACACCGGAGCTTCAATTGGATTTTTCGATTTTTGCGACGCTCTTGCAAGACGGCATGACTTCGGGCGCCATTTATGCTTTAACGGCGCTCTCGCTTGTACTGGTTTTCTCGGTAACACGGATTATCTTTGTCCCCCAAGGAGAGTTCGTCACCTACAGCGCACTGACCTTCGTCGCGCTTGAGTCCAACGTGTTTCCTGCCACCGCATGGCTGTGCCTGCTTTTGGGAGGAGCGGCCTTCGTGCTGAATCTGTATGCATTTGCACGACAGGCGGCCAGGACGCCTGACGGCCTGCGCCGTCTCGCTGCGTGCGTTGTGTGGGATCTGGTTCTGCCTTTGGTTACGTTTGGCTTGGCGTTGTTGATATATCAAAAGCACCTGGGCACCTTGGTAAACATCGCGCTGACCATGCTCCTCATTACGCCCATGGGCCGATATGTATATCGTCTCGCATACCAAAGGGTCGCCGAGAACAGCATATTGCTGCTTCTGATCGTGTCTGTGGCATTGCATTTGATGATGGTGGGCATCGGTCTGGCCATGTTCGGCCCCGAGGGAGCCAGGGCTCAACCGCTCTGGAGCGCATCGTTCGACTGGGGAGCCCTGCTCTTGACGGGCCAGAGTCTTCTGATTCTGCTGCTGGCCGTCGTGTCGATGGTGCTTATGTACTTTTACTTCAGTCGCACTTTGTTGGGGGCGGCGCTGAAAGCCACTGCCATCAATCGATTGGGAGCGACGTTGATGGGCGTAGAAACCCGGGATGCTGGTTCGGTAACGTTTCTGTTCGCTGCGGGGGTCGGAGCTTTGTGCGGAGTCCTGATAGCGTCAGTTACCACGATCTACTACGACTCGGGCTTTTTGATCGCGCTGAAAGGCTTCGTCGGCGCCATTATCGGCGGGCTCGCATCGTACCCTGTCGCCGCAGCAGGGGCGGTGCTGGTGGGGGTTATTGAATCGTTTTCGTCTTTTTACGCCAGCGCCTACAAGGAAGTTTTGGTGTTCACGCTCATCATCCCGGTATTGCTGTGGATGTCGTTGAAGCATCCACAACTGGATGAAGGGGAGGAGTAAGTCGATGTTCGCTCGATTCGGTACGTCAGGCCTGTTTGTGCTTGGCATCCTGTTGATACTTGCTGTGCCTTCCGTTCCGGGGTCGTTCGCCGTTCCCGATTTCTGGATCACGCTGTTCAACTATATTGGTCTGTATTCGATCGTGACCCTCGGCCTGGTTCTGTTGACGGGCGTGGCAGGGCTGACCAGCTTCGGGCAGGCCGCTTTTGTGGGTATCGGCGCATACTGTACTGCCTATCTTTCCGCTGTCATCGGTGTTTCGCCCTGGTTGGGACTGATTACGGGCATCGGTCTGACGACTTTGATGGCATTGGCCATAGGTGCAATCACCATGCGCCTTTCGGGCCATTTTTTGCCTCTTGGGACGATAGCGTGGGGGCTCTCTCTGTACTACCTTTACGGCAACTCGGCGGCTCTGGGAAAGTTCGACGGCGTCGGCGGCATCCCCGACCTGAACTTCCTGGGTATTGCCATAGAGGGGCCGCGCTCGATGTTCATACTGATATGGAGCGTTCTTTTGGTGTGCCTTTTGGCCCTGTCGAATCTACTCGACTCACGGCTGGGCCGCGCGATTCGCGCGCTTAAGGGCGGAGCCGGGATGGCCGAGGCCATGGGGGTCAACACGCCCTGGATCAAAATACTTATCTTTACGGTCGCCGCCAATCTAGCTGCGATATCCGGCTTTCTTTATGCACATATGCAGCGTGCAGTAAACCCCACGCCATTCGGACTCAATTACGGGATCGAGTATCTGTTCATGGCGGTTGTCGGAGGTGCGAGTCATGTGTTGGGCGCCGTACTGGGAGCCGGAACCCTTACTATCCTCAAGGATGCGCTTCAAAGAATACTGCCAATGTTCACGGACAATAGCGGCAGCTATGAGGGGATCGTTTTTGGCATGCTGATCATTCTTGTACTGCACTATGCCCGCGACGGCTTGTGGCCCGTAATCAAGAAACTCATTCCAGCCAGATCGGCCACTTACATCCCCGGTCACGCCGCCCAGCTGGCACCAAGAGAATTGACAGGGCAACAGGGGCCGCTTCTTCAGGTAAAGGGCCTTACCCGTCGGTTCGGTGGCCTGGTCGCGGTAAATGATGTCGGCTTCAGCCTGAACAATCAAGAAATCGTAACCTTGATAGGCCCTAACGGCGCGGGCAAATCTACTACATTCAATCTGGTGTCGCGGGCGATTCCTGCATCGAGCGGAGAAGTCTGGTTTCGCGGGGAGCGCATCGATGCCATCACCATGCGGGAAGTGGTAAAGAGAGGCTTGGCTCGCACATTTCAACATGTGCGGATCGTGTCCGAAATGACCGTACTCGAAAACGTCGCCCTGGGTGCCCATATACGGGGCTCTGCTGGGCTTTGGCGGGCTGCCACGGCTTTGGATGGCAAAGAAGAGGTTCGTATTCTGGCCGAGGCAGCAAAGCAGTTGAAGCGAGTAGGCCTGGGCGACGACATGTTCAAACCCGCGGGAAGCCTTGCACTGGGTCAGCAGCGAATCCTGGAAATCGCTCGCGCTCTGTGCGCAGACCCCGTATTGCTTTTGCTCGATGAGCCGGCTGCCGGATTGCGCGAACACGAAAAGCGCGCCCTTGCTGAGTTGCTGCGAGAACTAAGGCAAGAAGGGCTGACTATCTTACTTGTTGAGCACGATATGGAATTTGTAATGGGGCTGACAGATAGGCTCATTGTGATGAACTTCGGAGAAAAAATCGCCGACGGCGCGCCGGCGGCAGTCGCGCGGCAACAAGCAGTTATAGACGCCTATCTTGGGGCGGAGATCTAGCCATGACCACACCCATTCTTGCGACCGCCGACCTCGATGCCTATTACGGACCGGTGTTGGCGCTGCATAAAGTCGCGATACAGATTCGACCTGGCCAGATCGTTACCATCATTGGCCCCAACGGAGCCGGAAAATCGACGCTTCTGGGGGCGATTATGGGGTCTCTGCCGGCAAATGCCCGTACCGCCGGAAGCATTCGATTCAACGAACAGAACATCACTCCGTTCACGGTAAGTCAGCGGGTAAGAAACGGCCTTTGTCTGGTGCCCGAAAAGCGCGAATTATTCGGCTCCATGAGCGTCGAAGAAAATCTGAGGCTGGGCGCCTTTGTGCATCGACGCGACCCGGCTACAGACAGCGTCGGCAGCCTTCAAGAAGTGTTTGAGCTGTTTCCCCGATTGAAAGAGCGTCGAAAGCAAGAGGCGCACACGCTTTCGGGAGGCGAGCGGCAAATGCTGGCCTTGGGGCGCGCGCTGATGGCAAAGCCTAAGCTGCTGCTTCTTGACGAGCCCAGTCTGGGGCTGGCACCGCTGATCGTCAAAGAGATTTTCAAAATAATCGAAGATCTGAAGGCTAATGGGGTATCGGTGCTGCTGGTAGAGCAGAATGCCCGGGCCGCCCTGAAAGTCGCTGACTATGCCTACGTTCTTGAAACCGGCGAAATCGCGCTGGAAGGGCCGGGGGCGGTATTGCAGGCCGACACCCGTATCGCCGAGATGTACCTTGGCGTGAGTGCTGTTTGACTGGATCGCACAGGATGATTGACAAAGCGGTGACTTTGCACGAAAATTAACTGAACGATCGATCGTTCAGGTTAGGTGGGAAGCTATGAAATTAGATTTACAGATCCATGGAGCCGAGTCTTCAGCATTAAACGAATGGCCCGGCGATCTCGATGCATGGAGCGGGACTTCGTCGGCTTTGTCGTCAACGGAAGAGATTGTGTGGATCGCCGGTCGAGGAGAGATGTTCATTCTTGTCGACGACCCGGACAGAGAAAACGAAGGCGACCTGGTAATTCTTGCGGACCATGCAACGCCGGCGGCCATAAATTTCATGGTAAAGCA